>ERZ772940.308-NODE-308-length-24904-cov-31.6963_pt1 | contig 24904 bp, 19 predicted proteins | sample MGYA00511682_ERZ772940 | MGnify/ENA primary metagenome ERZ772940 (study PRJEB29015, sample SAMEA2737922) | human oral metagenome | biome: human oral; feature: human-associated habitat; material: dental | place: China | collected 2031 ... | reverse complement strand
CCGCGCTGGACCAGGTCCTCGGGGCGCTGGGCCATGTTGTCGCGCAGGTAGTCGAAGCCGAACTCGTTGTTGGTGCCGTAGGTGATGTCGCAGGCGTACTGCTCACGGCGCTCAGCGGGCGTCTGGCCCACGAGGATGCAGCCGGTGGTCAGCCCCAGGAAGCGGTGGACGCGCCCCATGAGGTCGGACTGGTACTCGGCGAGGTAGTCGTTGACGGTCACGACGTGGACGCCCTTGCCGGTCAGGGCCCGCAGGTAGGAGGGCATCGTGGCCACGAGGGTCTTGCCCTCACCGGTCTTCATCTCGGCGATGTTGCCGCGGTGGAGGGCCGCCCCACCCATGATCTGGACGTGGTAGGGGCGCATGCCCAGGACGCGGTCGGCCGCCTCCACGACCGTGGCGAAGGCCTCGGGAAGCAGGTCGTCGAGGCTCTCCCCGCCGTCCTGGTAACGCTCCTTGAGATCATCGGTCATCTCGCGCAGCTCGGCGTCGGAGAGCTCGCTGTACTCGTCGGCGAGAGCCTCCACCTGGTCGGCGATGGCATCAAGCTTCTTCAGGGTGCGGCCCTCGCCAATGCGAAGGATCCGGTCCACGATCGACACGCTGCATTCTCCCTTGGGACGTCAGATTGCGAAGAGCGACGATGAGACGCAGGCCGTATCGGTCGAGTCGGCCGACTCGGAATCCACTCGGAATCGACTCAGGATCGGCTCGGTATCGGCTCAGGTCTCACCGGCTACCTGCCTCCGTACTCTAGTGGACCTCGCTGGGCGGCGGTCTTTCCAGCACCGAGATTCTTCCCACCGAGGACGCAGGCGGGGCGCGGGGCCACAGGGGGCGACGACGAGGGCCGTCCCGTTGCCATGTGGACCGCGAGCGCCGCCAGGAGCGGGAAGGATCGGTCTGCGTCACAGTGAGGACATGGAGCACCATCGTCGCGGGCCCCGCCGTCCCACCGCGCTTGGCCCACCGCTGGGCCTGTCGGAGTATTTCTCCTCGACCCTGTCGCTGGGGCTGCCGGCCAGCTGTGCGGGCTGCGGGCGCTGGGAGACGACGCTGTGCCCGCGGTGCCGGAAGCTGTTCGAGGCCGAGCCCTTCGCCGTGGAGCACGCCGACGCCGCCGGTGATCTGAGCATCTGGGCCCTGGCGTCCTACACCGGCCCGGTGCGCGCCATGGTGCTGGGGTGGAAGAACGGTGCCCGGGAGGACCTGTCGGAGGTGATGACCCGCTCCGGTCGGCGCCTGGGGCGCCGGTGGGCGCTGGCTAACCCGCCCGCGGAGGTCTGGACCGGCTCTCCCCGGGGCGCGCGGGTGCTGCTCGTGGTCCCGGCGCCCTCCGGGATCATGCGCCGTCTGCGCGGCCGCCTGGTGGCGGCCCGCCTGGCCGACGCCGTCACCCGGGGGATCTGCGCGCAGTGGGCCGGGCAGGTGCCCGCAGCGCTCGTGCTGAGCACGGACCTGCTGCGCCGTCGGGGCGGCGGGGCGCACCAGGCGGGCCGATCCTCCCGTCAGCGGCGGGGCAACCGCGCCCAGGCTCCGCGCCTGCTGGCCGCCGTCACCGACCTGCCGATCCTGCTGGTCGACGACGTCGTGACCACCGGGGCCACTCTGGGCGCCTGTGCTCGGGCCCTGCGGGCGGGCGGCGGGCGGGTCCTGGGTGCGCTGGCGCTCAGTGCCGCCCCGCCTCCGGCGCATGCGCGCATCTCGGTACCGGCCGGTCCCTCCCGCCGGCCACGGGACGCCACGGCATCCGCGTCGACAGGTGATCCGAGAGCTCCGGGTTTGTCCGCCTGCGGCGATCAGGAGGCTTCTTCCGGGCGCGGCGCGCACGAAAGGGAGGCGTGAACAGCCCCACATGGTGTACCTTATGTGGCACAACGCACAGGCGGTTTCCGACGTCGACAAGGACAGTCGACCGGGTTCCCGCCTCGGTGCCTGAGGGCCCTCACGAGGTGATCAGGAGGTGATGACACCAGTCCCGAACCCGCCGTGAGACGTGGCGGGTACTTGTCGCACACGGCCCGTCAGGGCCGGCCCACGAGCCCAGAAAGAGGTTCCACCATGGATATCACCGTCGTCGGTCGTAACGCCGAGATCAGCTCTCGCCTGCGCGACTACGTCGAGGACAAGGCCGTCAAGGTTGAGCAGTTCGACCCCCGGGTCCAGCGCGTCGAGGTGGAGGTCACCCACGAGCGCAACCCGCGTCAGGCCGACACCGCCGAGAGAGTGGAGATCACCGTCGTCTCCAAGGGCCCGATCATCCGGGCGGAGGCCTCCTCCTCGGACCGCTTCGCCGCTTTTGATATCGCCATGGGCAAGCTGACCGAGCGCCTCCGCCGGGCCAGGGACCGTAAGAAGGACCACCACCGTCGGCACACCGTGGCCGCACCGAATGAGGACCTCCAGGCAGCACCCGGCGCGGAGGAGCCCCTCGTCCCCGACACCGGTGACGCGCCGATCGAGGACTCCCCCTCGGCACCCACCGAGCCGGGTGTCGCTGTTGAGGCGCAGCTCGGCGACTCCCCAGTGGTCGTGCGTCAGAAGCTGCACGAGGCCAAACCGATGACCGTTGACGAGGCCCTCTACCAGATGGAGCTCGTGGGACACCCCTTCTACCTGTTCATCGAGAAGTCCTCCAAGCAGCCCTGCGCCGTCTACCACCGTCACGGGTGGACCTACGGCGTCATCCGCCTGGACGCCCAGGTGCTGTAGCCCCGTCACCCCGTGGCGCGGGGTCCGCCCCTGATATCCGGGTGCTCCACGGTCTTGAGGGACCGGGAGCACCCGGAGCTGCGTGTCAGGGGTGTCATCGGGGCGCGAGCCTGGCAGCGGGCGCAGGACAGGCCGGTCAGGGCAGGGGGAAGGAGGGGTCGGTGACCTCGGAGGTGAGCACCCGCCACATCGCCCCACGGCGCTGCCAGGTCTGCCCGCTCTCGTCGATGATGAGGAGGGACTCCTCGGAGCGGTCGGAGATGACGGAGCGGGCCCCGCGCACCCCGACCAGCGTGTTGACCGCCCCGCCGACCTGGACCAGACGCACCTCCGGCACGCCCCCGCCCTCGGTACCGGCAGCGGCCAGGACGCACACGGCGTTGGGGGCGCACCAGGACAGTCCGCTCGTGCCCGCCCCACTGGCGCGGGGCATCTCCAGGGCCGGTCCCAGCCCGGTGGGACGGCCGTCCTGGTCCCTGATGATGATGGCGACGGCGACCCGTCCGTCGGTTCGCCGCACGGCGATCCGCTCGGACTCCACGGACAGGTCGAAGGCCGTGACCGCGCCGTCCTGCAGCCAGGAGGACTCCAGGGTGGCGCGCTGCCCCGAGCCGTTGACGGCGGTCAGACGCCCCTCGGCCAGCAACCAGGCCCAGCCGTGCCGGTCGCCCATCGGCGCCCCCAGCCCACCGGCGCCCGCGGAGGGATCGCCCACCGAGAGGATGACGCTGGCGGACTCCTGCCCCTGGGGCAGGCGCAGCAGGCTGGAGGCCGACAACGCGTAGACGGCCCCGTCGGCCCCCAGGCTCGGGCTACGGGCGTCACTGGTCCCCAGGACCCGGTCGCTCGCCAGGGTGATGCGCCTGGCCCCCGTGCCGCGCACGACGGAGCCCTGCGACATCCCCACGATGCCTCCGACCTCGGGGGCCATCGGTGTCAGCTGGGCGGGGGCGCCGAGGTCGACGGTGCCGGCGAGCACCCGCACGTGGTCGATACCGCTGATCTGGATGAGGCTCTGCTCGATCTGGGCCACCATGAGGCGACGGGTGTCCTCCGAGGCGGGGTCGGAGTCCGCGCTCAGGTGGACGGTGGCGGTACCCGCCTCGACGACGACCCCCCGCCCCGCCCGCTCGGCGTTACGCGGGATGAGGCTGGAGGCCCCCTGCGCAAGCCAGTCCGAGGGCCCGGCCAGCAGTCCGGAGACCAGGGAGTCGGCCTGCGAGCTGCGTGGGTACCACCGCAGCTCGGGAACGAACCTGGACCGGTCCCGGGACAGGAAGGCCAGGGAGCTGACCGCGAAGTTCTGCATGAGTCGGGAGAAGGGCAGCAGGATGCCCTGGGGCAGGCCGACGATGCGCCACTGACCGGTGGAGTTGGTGGCCAGGGAGAACTCGCCGGCATAGGTGCTCCCCTCCGGGGCGGGGGTGAAGACGCCCAGGGAGCTCAGCACCCCCACCTGCCCGGAGGTCACCGTGAAGGAGCCGTTGGCCGCCACCGAGACCTGCGGCTCGGTCGACCCGCTGTAGGCGCTCACCGTCTCCAGGGGCTTCCACTGCGCGACGGCGTGATCGCTGAGGAACTGCTTGGCGGTGGCGAAGTCGTCGGAGAACCCCGCGATGGTGGCGCGCAGGAAACCGTTGACGATGTCCTCGGCCGAGTCCCCCTCATTCGGTCCGGGCGCGGTCTCGATGAGGGCGTTGGTGTCGGAGGCGGCCACCCCGGAGCGGGTGACACCGCTGGAGCTCGGAAGCGCCGTGCAGCCGGTCAGCACGCCGGCGGCCGCGGCCGAGAGCAGTCCCAGCGCACCACGTCGCGACAGGCGGGACGGGGGCATCCCGAAGGGGCCGACGGAGTCGGTGGGCTCGGTGAGTTCGGCGGGCTCGACGGACCTGCGCCCCTGGGTGGGCGCGTTACGGTTCATTGGCTGCGTCATCGGCGCCACCCATCTTCGTCGGTCTCCTCGGGTGTGCGGGTGGCGGGCTCCTGACCGGGAAGGACGACGACGACCCGGCCGACGTCCTCGGTGACCGCGTCATGGCTCTCCCCGGCCAGGGGGATGTCGCCCAGGACGACGCTCTGGCGCGCCCGGCGGGTGGCGGGCGCAGGTCCCAAGGGGCCGACCGGGGAGAAGGAGGACTCCTCGTCGATGGGGATGCCGGCGCGGGCCACCGCGGGCGCGTCCTGCGGGACGAGCTCGAGCGGCCCGGGGCCGCTGAGCCGGCCGGGACCGCCGTCGGCCCCCTGGGTGCGGGGCAGGACCAGCAGGAAGGAGGAGCCGTCGGCCGGCCACCCCCATGCCGACAGGCGACCGCCGTGCAGACGGGCGTCCTCCATGGCGATGGACAGTCCCAGGCCGGTCCCTCCCAGGCTGCGCTTGCGCGAGGGGTCGGCGCGGTAGAAACGGTCGAAGACCTTGGTGACGACGTCGGGGCTCATGCCGATCCCGTGATCGCGCACCCGCACCGCCACCGCGTCGGCGTCCACAGCGACGGTGACGTCCAGCGGCTTGCCCTCGCCGTGCTCGAGCGCGTTGACCACGAGGTTGCGGATGATGCGCTCGACCCTGGTGACATCGATCTCCGCGGTGGCCGGCTCCTCGGGAAGGTGGAGGCGCAGCTCGGTGCCGGTGGCGTCGAAGTGGAACTGGGTGGTCTCAATGACGGTGTCGACCACCTGGGCGAGGTCGACCTCCTCCAGCCGGAGTTTGACGTTGCCGGAGTCGATGCGGGAGATGTCCAGCAGGTCGGTGAGCATGGTCTCGAAGCGGTCCACTGAGTTGGACAGGACCTGGATGCTGCGCAGGGCGAAGGGATCGGAGATCTCCTCTCGCGCGTCCTGGATCTGTTCAGTGGCCAGGCGGATCGAGGCCAGCGGGGTGCGCAGCTCGTGGGAGACGTCGGAGACGAAGAGGCGCTGCACCTTGGACAGAGACTCCAGGCGCTCGATCTGGTCCTCCAGCGAGGTCGCCATGTGGTTGAAGGACCTGGCCAGGGTGGATATCTCGTCCTCCCCCTCGATGCTCAACCGCTCGGCCAGCAGCCCGGAGGCCAGCCGTTCCGCGGCCCGGGCGGTGTGCCGCACGGGGCTGAGCACCCATCTGGTGAAGGCCCACACCACGACGATGAGAATGGCCAGGAAGCCCAGCCCTCCGATGGTGATGTTGCGCGAGGCCAGGGAGACGATGCGCTGCTCGCTGGCCAGGCTGTAGACGAGGTAGAGGTCGTACTCCCCGGCCAGGGGCAGACTCACCCGGGTCCCTACGATGAGCCCCGGGTCGGTGCCCCCCTCATCGTTGGGAACCGCCACCGACTGCCAGTACTGGGCGCGCGCCCCGCCCTTGTCGAGGGCCTGGGACATCTCAGGGGTGATGAGGGAGCGCAGGCGGGTGTCGGTCTCCAGGTCGTTGACGACCGTCGTGGAAGTCTCCTCCTCGTTGCGCAGCATGAGGACCCCCACCCCTCCGGAGGAGGAGATCGAGTTCTTGGCACCGTTGACCTGCTGCTCCGCCGCGGCCGAGACCTCGTCAACGGTGACTGCCGTAGTCGAGTCGAACTCGGCCTGGGCGACGCTGGCGCGCAGCGCGGCGTCGGCGAGGATGACGTCACGCTGATCGGCGAACACCTCGGAGCGGATGCGGTCGGTCACGAAGGTCAGCAGCAGTACGATGAGGAGCAGACCGATCACGGTGGCGGTGCACACCATGCGCACCTCGAGGCTGCGGCGCAGCAGTCCCGGCAGAGGCAGACGCCGAACCAGCCGCTCCTCCGCGGTGCCCACCGATGAGCCCATCGACGTGCCCCCTGAATTACGCATCGGGTTCATTGTATGGCGCCCGATGCGCCGTCGCTCACGCGGATTCGCCGACCCTGTAGCCGACACCGCGCACCGTCACCACGATCGAGGGGCGCTCGGGGTCCTTCTCGATCTTGGCCCGCAGGCGCTGAACGTGAACATTGACCAGACGGGTGTCGGCCGGGTGCTGGTAGCCCCACACCTGACTGAGGAGCTCCTCGCGGGTGAAGACCTTCCACGGTGAGCGGGCCAGGGTCACCAGCAGCTCGAACTCCAGCGGCGTCAGGGAGATGACCGACTCGCCGCGCTTGACCTGGTGGCCGGCGACGTCGATGTCGAGGTCCCCGGCACGCACGTGCTCGGCCGCACCGGGGTTGGTGCGACGCAGACGGGTGGAGACGCGGGCCAGCAGCTCCTTGGACTTGAAGGGCTTGGTCACGTAGTCGTCCGCACCGGCCTCAAGACCGGCGACGACGTCCTGGGTGTCGGTGCGCGCGGTCAGCATGATGATCGGCACGTCGGACTCGGAGCGGATGAGCCGGCAGATCTCAACGCCGTCAAGCCCCGGAAGCATGAGGTCGAGCAGGACCAGATCGGGGGTGACCTCGTGGAATGCGTCCAGGGCCTTGGCTCCGTCATGACAAAGTGTGGGCGTGTAGCTCTCCGACTCCAGCATGATGCCGATCATCTCGGCCAGGGATGCATCGTCGTCGACGACCAGAATGCGCGTGCTCATAGCCCGTATCTTGGCATGAGCCCCAGGACCCGAGGGACACCCGGACCACCGAGGTGGCGTCCACAGTTTCCCCAGGAAATTAAGAGAATCCCCTCAGTTACGGGAAAAACCGGCGTCAGCGCACCCAGAAGCCGGGAATATTGCGGCCGAACCGTGATCTTCGAAGCGCCCCCGAACCCGGTCCGAGGGCGCGCACGGAGCCTCCGCGACACGAATTCCTCCTTCAGGGGGAGGGCCAGACGACGGCCGGGCATGACAGCATGGACTTATGAGTACCGACTTCCCCCCTGACGGCAGCGGTCCGAGCGAAGTTCCGGGCCGCGAGGCTCCCGGCGCCCCCGGCGGCGACTTCGTCGGAGGCGACCAGGACGGGTGGCAGGCCCCCGACGCCGGCGCCTTCACAGGAGCCCCCTCCTACCCGGCACCGGGAACAGCACCGGGAACCCAGTACCCCGGCTACGGCGGATACCACACGCCACCGGTGGGCCAGCCGGGCTACGCAGGCGCCTCAGGTCCCGGTAACCCCCCTTATCCCGGTGCCCCGGGCGCCCCCGGGTACAGGTATCCGGGTTACGGCGGCTACACGTCGGTCCTGGCCCCCAAGCCCTCGATCATTCCGCTGCGTCCGCTGTCGATCGGGGAGATCCTCGGGGGAGCCTTCGAGTCCCTGCGCGCCAACCCCAAGGCCATGTTCGTGCCCTCGCTGGTGGTGATGAGCATCGTGGGGCTCATGTCCGCCGGCAGCCTCGCCCTGTTCATGTCCCGGCTCGGCCTGCCGAACCTGGCGTCCGGGAAGATTGAGCTCTCCGAGGCCGAGACCAGGGCCCGCCTGGACCAGCTTGGGTCATCGTTGGTGGGCCTGTTCGTCCAGCTCGGCGTGACCAGCGTGCTGAGCATGCTGGCGACCTCGATCATCATCGGCCTGCTCATCGTGACCGTCTCACGCACCATTCTGGGCCGTAAGGCGTCCCTGAGCGACGTGTGGCGGCGCACCCGGCCGCGAATGTGGGCGCTCATCGGCCAGACGCTCCTCATCGAGCTCATCCTCGGCGTCATCACCGCCGTCTTCGCCGCGATCGCCGTCGGCATCGGCTGGGCTCTCCTGGGCAGCATCATCGCCAACGGGGCCGATGAGGACTCCGCCGGGACCATCATCCTCGCCATCCTGGCGGTCCTGGCGGTGATCGCTGTGCTCGTGCTGGCGAGCTTCGCGCTGATGTGCAAGCTGTGCCTGGCACCGGCGGCACTGGTCCTGGAGAACATCGGCGTCCTGGAGGGGATCTCCCGCTCCTGGACCCTCACCCGGGGCTACTTCTGGCGGATCGTCGGCATCCGCCTGCTTTCTTTCATCATCGTCTTCGTCGCCACCCAGATAGTGTCCCAGGGCGTGTCCATCGTCACGCAGGGGATCGTGTACGCCGCTCCGAACACCACGATCGCGGTCCTGGTGGTATCGACGCTGCTCAACAGCCTCATCCAGGCCGCGATCCTGCCCTTCGACTCCGCCGTGGTCGCGCTCATGTACACCGACCTGCGGATGCGCTCCGAGGGCCTGGACGTCGAGCTGCGTCACGCCGCCGGGGTATGAGCCGGCCGTGACACCTCTCAGGACGATCAGCGCGCAGGCCCCGGCGACCCCCGACGCCGACGAGGCCCGGCGCGCCGCGGGCAGGGAGCTCTCCCGACCGATCTACCACGATCATCGCGATCTGTGGGACCAGCTCTGGAGCTGGCTCCGGGGGCTCTTCGATGCCGACGGCCTGGTCCCCGGGGCTCCCCCCTGGGTGTCGACACTCATCGTGGTGCTCGTCGTCGCCGCCGGCCTCGCGCTGCTGATCCTCCTGCTGACCAGGTTCTCCTCGGCGCGCCGGGTTGCGACGCCGCCCTCGCTGTCGGTGCTCACCGACGACCGCGATGCCGACACCCTGACCCGGGCCGCGGACGCGGCGGCTGCACGGGCCGACTTCGCCACCGCCGTCGTCGAACGCTTCCGCGCCATCATCCGTTCCCTCGACGAACGCGGGATCATCGACGAGTACCCGGGCATGACGGCCCTGGAGGCGGCCGCGCTCACCCAGCGGGCCCTTGGTGAGCACCGGGTCGTGTCCCCGCTGTACGAGGCCGCCCACCTGTTCGACGCCGTCCTCTACGGTCGAGTCGTCTCCACCAGCGCCCAGGACCAGCAGATGCGCGAGCTCGCCGATCAGATGGCCACGGCCTCCCTCCCCGTCGGACGGGCCCTCGTCGGCGCCTCGGCCCAGGACCCGGCGACGCAGGCATGAGCACCTCCACGACGACGTCGCGGCCCTCCGCTCCCCCGCCCTCCCCGGTCGAGGTCTCCCAGGCCCGGGGGACGGCACCGTCCTGGTCCCGGCGCTGGCGCCGGTGGCGCCCTGGTGTCATCGCGGTGGCCCTCATGCTCATCCCCGTCCTGGTGACCGTGTGGACCCGGACCGTCACCTCCACGACGCCCCTGGCCATTGACAACCCCAAGGACTGGGGAACCATGGCGCTCGCCGAGCTGCTGCGCCACGAGGGGATCTCCGTGAGCAAGGCGGGCAGCCTCACCGAGGCCGTGGACGCCAGCCGCCAGGGCGCGACCATTGCCGTGGTCAACGCCGACCAGCTCAGCGACCAGGACAGACAGGACCTGGCCCAGGCGGGCGGAGACGTCGTCGTCATCGGCGCCAACGGCGGCAGCGACGCCCTCAAGGGACTGACGGGCATGACCGCCAAGGGCACCGCGGCGACGGCTTCAGCCACCCTGGCGCCGCAGTGCGACGACGCCGACGCCCAGGCCGCCCGGAGCCTTGCCGGCACGCGCGCCTCCGTGTCCCTGCAGGGCGATGGCGACGCCGTCGGCTGCTTCCCGGTGGGCGAGGACCGTTACGCCTATGCCACGGACTCCCTGCCCAGCGGTGCCACGCTGCGGGTCCTGCCCGATCCCGCACTGGTGACCAACGCGCACCTGGCCCAGGAGGGGCACGCGGCCCTGGGAGTACGCGCGCTGGGTCATCACAGCCGCCTGCTGTGGCTGGATGGACAGCACAGGGAGGCGCCCTCCGTGTGGAACTCCCCCTCCACACCCCCCTGGCTACCGGTCCTCATCTTCCAGCTCCTCGTCATCGCTGGAGCGCTGGCAATCGTCCAGGGGCGTCGCTTCGGCGGCATCGTGAGCGAGGATCTGCCCGTCGTCGTGCGCTCCACCGAGACCACGGTGGCACGCGGGCGTCTCTACCGCCAGGGCTCGGACCGGCCCCGGGCGGCTCAGGCCCTGCGCTCGGGTACCGCGCTGCGTCTGGGCGCCACTCTGGGTCTGCCCCCCGGGACCTCGCGCCGCGACGTCATCGCCGCCGTCTCCCTGGCCTCGGGCATCGCCCCGGGCACGGTGGACTCTCTTCTCTACGGTTCACCGCCCTCCAGCGACAGTGCCCTGGCCACCCTGGCAGTTCAGCTCGACCAACTCGAGAGCGAGGTTCACTCCACATGAGCACGGACAGCACCGACCCCACCCGCGCCCCGGGCGTCGCAGGCGACGCGGATACCGGCGCCCCCCGCCCCCAGGCCCCTGAGGGCCCCGGCGCCTCGGGGACCCACAGCGCCCCCCAGGTCTCCTCGCCCTCCCCCCACGGGGAGGCAGGCTCCGACCCGCGCAGGCGCCTGGTGGCCGTGCGCAGCGAGGTGGGCAAGGCCGTCGTCGGCCAGGAGGCGGCTGTGACCGGGCTGGTCATCGCCCTGCTCGCCGGCGGGCACGTCCTGCTCGAGGGCGTCCCCGGCGTGGCCAAGACCCTCCTGGTGCGGTCGCTGGCCACCGCGCTGGACGTGGAGACCAAACGCATCCAGTTCACCCCCGACCTCATGCCCGGAGACGTCACCGGCTCGCTCATCTACGACTCCCGCAGCGCCCAGTTCTCCTTCCGGGCCGGCCCCGTCTTCACCAACCTCCTGCTGGCTGACGAGATCAACCGCACCCCGCCCAAGACGCAGTCGGCACTGCTGGAGGCCATGGAGGAGCGCCAGGTCTCCATCGACGGCGAGCCCCGGGCCCTGCCGGATCCGTTCATGGTGATCGCCACCCAGAACCCGGTGGAGTACGAGGGGACCTACCCGCTGCCGGAGGCCCAGCTGGACCGTTTCCTGCTCAAGCTGGTCCTGCCCCTGCCCGAGCGGGCCCAGGAGATCGAGGTGCTCTCCCGCCACGCCTCGGGATTCGATCCGCGAGACCTGCCCTCGGCGGGTCTACGGGCTGTCGCCGGGGTCCAGGATCTGGCTCAGGCCCGCGCCCAGGTGAGCACCGTCGGAGTCACGCCGGAGGTGCTGGCCTACGCGGTGGATCTCGTGCGCGCCACCCGCTCCATGCCCTCGGTGGCCCTGGGGGTCTCACCGCGTGGGGCCACGGCGCTCCTGGCCACGTCACGGGCCTGGGCCTGGCTCGCCGGCCGCTCCTTCGTCACTCCCGATGACATCAAGGCGCTGGCCCTGCCGGCTCTGCGCCATCGCATCAAGCTGCACGCCGAGGCCGAGATGGAGGGCATCACCCCTCAGTCCGTCATCGAGGCCGTCCTGAGAACCGTTCCGGTCCCCCGCTGAGGCGTCGGCCGACGACCACGAGCACAGAACCGATCACCTGACCGACTCACGACAGGAGTGGCATGTTCCTGACGATGCGCGCCGTGTGGGCGATGCTTGCGGGGATCGCCCTGGTCCTCATCGCGCCGCGCCCGGCAACCGTACTGGCCTGGGCCGGCGTGGTCATGGTCCTCGTCGTGATCGACGTGGTGAGTGCGCCCTCGCCGACGGTGCTGCGGGCCTCGCGCTCCGTGAGCCACGGAGTGCGGCTGGGCGAGTCGATCACCGCGACACTGACGCTCACCAACACCGGTCGGCGCACGGCCCACCTCCTGCTGCGCGATGCCTGGTCCCCCAGCGCCGGAGCGACCCACGAGCGCGGGACGATGACGCTCCCACCGGCCCAGCGCCGTCGTCATTCCACGGTGCTCACGCCCCGACGCCGAGGGGATCGCGAGGCGGGACCGTTGACCGTCAGGGTGATGGGTCCCCTGGGCATCGCGGGACGGCAGGCGTCATTGGATGTTCCTGCCTCCGTCCGGGTCCTGCCGGCCTTCCGCTCACGTCGCCACCTGCACTCGCGTCTGGCCCGGCTGCGGGAGATGGACGGGCGCAGCGCCGTCATGGTGCGCGGGGAGGGGACCGAGTTCGACTCCCTGCGCGAGTACGTCGTCGGAGACGACGTGCGCTCCATCGACTGGCGCTCCACCGCCCGCCGGGGCGAGGTGCTGGTGCGCACCTGGCGCCCGGAGCGTGATCGCCGGGTTCTCATCATCATCGACTCGGGCCGCCTGTCCGCCGCCCGGCTGGGAGACGCCCCCAGGCTCGACGCCCAGATCGAGGCCACCCTGCTGCTGGCGGCCCTGGCCTCCCGCGCCGGCGACCGGGTCGACGTCCTGGCCATGGACGACGCCGTGCGCGCACAGGTGCGGGGCAGCGCCGGACCGGTGCTCATGACCGAGCTGGCCGAGCACCTGACCGACGTGGAGCCGCACCTGACCGAGCTCGACTGGACCCTCGTGGCCTCCCTGGTGCGTACCACGCTCTCGCAGCGTGCGCTGGTGGTGATCATCTCCGCCCTGGATGGCAGCGCCGGGGACGCGACGATGATTCGGACACTGGCGGCTCTGGCCCGGGAGCACACGGTCGTTCTCGGCTCGGCCCTGGACCCCGAGCTGGAGGAGCTCAGATCGACGCGTGACGACACCGACTCCGTGTACGTGGCCGCCTCCGCGGAGAAGGACCTGGTGGAGATGCACGCCGTGCGCCGCCGTCTGAGCCGCGGTGGGGTGGAGGTCGTGGAGGCTGCGGACCAGGGGCTCGCTCCGGCACTGGCCGACTGCTACCTGGACCTCAAGGCGGCGGGGCGGCTATGAGGCGCACCGCGACAACAGCCTGCTCAGCCAGCCTCGGGCTGGACGTAACCGGCCTCGTCCTCCTCGAGGTCGCCCGTGGCTCCTGCGGCGACGGCGGAGCGGCCCAGGATGAGGGTGTAGGCCCACAGCAGTGCCAGTGCACCGGCCCCGATGGTGATCTTGACCGACCAGGCAATGGGGGCCGGAGTCACGAAGGCCTCAATGACTCCGGAAACAGCCAGGGCGGCCGTCAGGCCCACGGCCACCGTGATAAGAGCGCGTCCCTCGGCGGCCAGCGCGGCGGCGCGGCTGCGCCGGCCGGGGACCAGCATCGTCCAGAAGATCTTGAGTCCGGCCGCGCCGGCGATGAAGATGCAGGTCAGCTCCAGCAGGCCGTGAGGCGAGATGAGCGAGAGGAACACGCCGAGCATGTTGTGGTCGGCCATGATCGCCCCGGCCTGTCCCACGGCGACGGCGTTCTGGTACAGCATGTACAACGGCAGGAACCCCGTGATCCCTCCAGCTACGCAGATCGCTGCGATACGGGCGTTATTCGTCCATACCGCAGCGGCGAAGTCGGGGGCGGAGTACGTGGAGTAGTAGGACTCGAAGGCCTCATGGGCGTAGGTGTCCAGCTTCTCGGGGCTGCCCAAAGCGGCCATGGCCTCCGGACTGCGCAGGGTCCACGCCCCCACCACCAGCGCCAGGGCGATCTCGGCAACCATGACCCCGCAGGTCCACCACCGGATGCGGTACAGGGCCGCGGGCACGGACTGGAGAACGAAGCGACGCACCGAGTGGCTCCTCACCTCCCGCGTTCCGGTCAGGCGGCCGCGAGCCACGGCCACTCGGGAGGACAGCTCGGCGATGAGCTGCGGATCCGGCGCGGCCGAACGCACCCGCGACAGATGGCGGGCGCAGGTGCGGTAGAGAACCACGAGCTCATCAGTCTCAGCCCCGCTGAGGTGGCCGCGCCCCACGAGCACATCGAGACGTTCCCACTGATCGCGGTGCGCCGCGGAGAAGGCATCAAGATCCACACAAGGAGTCTGTCATGATGGCCGCATCCCCCACATCCTCCGAGCGAATGATCGAGCCTGAGCTGCTCATCACCGGCGAGGCGGTCGCCCTGGACATCACCCCGGCAACGGTCGTCAACCGCATGGTCTCGGGGCTCATCGACTACACCGTCTACGCCCTGGGGGCAGGAGTGTCAGTGCTCGTGGTGATGGGACTGGTCATTGGCGACGGCTCGGACCTCGCTGAGAACCTCGCCTTCCTTCAGGCGCTGCTGTCCCTGGTGGCCCTGGCCTGGCTGGTCGTCATCCCCCTGCTCGTCGAGCTCCTCAGCGGGGGCCGGAGCCTGGGCCGTATGGTGACCGGGGCCCGGGTGGTGCGCGACGACGGCGGCGCCGTCAGGCTGCGCCACTGCCTGGTGCGAACCCTGCTGGCCGTCGTCGAGATCTGGGGCACCTGGGCCGTGCCGGCCCTGTGTGCCAGCATCGTCTCCAAGCGTGGGAAGAGGTTCGGGGACATGCTGGCCGGCACCTACGTGGTTCGAGAGCATCACCGCTCCCACACGGCGCCGCCGCTGCTGATGCCCCCGGAGCTGGTCCAGTGGGCGGCGGGCACGGACCTGCGCGCCCTGCCCGGGGGCCTGAGCCTGACGGCGCGCACCTTCCTGCAGCGCGCCTCCTCCCTCGTGCCTTCCTCCCGCCATCAGCTGGGGCTCGAGCTGGCCTCTCAGGTCCAGGGATACGTCTCTCCCCCGCCTCCCGCGGGCACGCACCCTGAGCGGTTCCTCGCCGCGGTTCTCACCGAGCGGCGCAACCGTGAGCTGGTGCTGGAGAGCCGCAACCGCCGGCTGGAGGAGGACGTGCTGCGAGACATGGCCCGCCCGCCCTATGGGGTGGGCCGGGAGACCCGACGGCGCTGAAGCACCCCGGGCTCGTCCCGCCGACGGACCGTCCGGGCCACGGCGGGGACGAGCCGCCTTATCCCCGCGGGGCGGGGCCGGGCGCGGTCACACGTGATGCCTCGTGGATGAGGAGGATCGGCACGCCGTCGCGCACCGGGTAGGCCAGGTGCGCACTCCGGGAGACCAGCGTCGGGCGACCGGCCTCGTCGAGGCCGTCAACGAGCTCGTCACCGCTCAGCGGGCAGCGCAGAGTGGACCTCAGCCCGCAAGGGAGGACGGCCCGCCGCTCAGGCGCGGGGGCAGTGTCCGGCCGGTTCATGCGTCACCCTTCTGCCCGCGTAGGACCCGCAGGTGCCCGCGCCGCAGGATCTCGTCCTCGGCGATCTCCGGCGGGGGCGGCAGCGGCGCCGTCAGGGAGGCCGGCATGATCCCGCCGGGGCGGGGCCGGTGCTCGGCCGGTGAGGCAACCGGACGCGGAGCGCGGGAGGCCTCACGAACGGCGTCGGCCAGGGCCAGGAGGTCGTCCTCACTGGGGGGCGCCGGCTCGAACTCGGTGGCCAGGCGGATGATCTGCCAGCCGCGGGGGGCCGTGAAGGAGGAGACGTGCTTATCGCACAGGTCATAGGCCTCGGGCTGGGCCTCGGTGGCCAGTGGCCCCAGCACGATCGTGGAGTCCGCATAGACGGAAGTCAGGGTGGCCACGGCTGGGCGCTCGCAGCCGGGCTTGCGGCAGTGTCGGACTCTTCTCACGCTCGCAGGTTACCGTGCCGTTGCCCGCCGGTCATCCAGACGCCGCCTAGGCTGGCCGATGTGACCGACCTGTTCCCCTTCTCGCCCGGGCAGACTCCCCTGCGATCCGCCGCGGCACCGGGGCGGCGCCCGAGTAGTCGTCGCGACCGTCACGGCCGGGGGCTGCGCGGTCCGCTCCTGCCGCCGAACCTGCCGGCCTGGCGCACCCGTGCCGAGCGATTCGACGAGCTGGTCGTGGACGCGGCCCAGGACCTGGCCAGGCGCTGGCCGCCGGTGGATCAGATCCAGTTCGCCGTCGAGGAGGTCCCGCCCTCGGATCCGGCGCCCTGGGAGCGCTCGGTGGTCCTGGGACGCGGCTTCACCGCGGAGCCTCGCGCGGGGCTGCCGGCGCGCGTGGTCATCTACCGCCGACCGGTGGCCTCCCGAGCCACGAACGAGGCCGAGCTGGCCGACCTGGTGCACCGTGTCGTCGTCGAGCAGGTGGCCCTCATGCTGGGACGCCGACCCGAGGAGATCGATCCCGGCTCGGCTCCGTGAACCGTCGGCGCGTTTCTTCGAGCCGGGCAGATTTCGCGGAGCCCTACCGTTTTTCCGCCCGGCTACGCGAAGAATGCCCGGTTGGGCGAGAAGAGTGAGAAGAAGGCGTGCGTCAGTCCAGCAGGATGCGGCGCTGGGCCTGAACGGTGGCGTCGGGCTGAGCCGGCACGGTGGAGATGAGTGTGCCGGCCACGTCTCCGTCGGCCTGCGCGGTCACGATGGTCGCGGCGGCCAGGCCGCTGGAGGTTCGCGAGGTCCCCGACGAGCCCTCCTGACCGGCTGCGTTCAGGCGGACGGCGGAGACCTCGGCCGGCACCTCGACGACGACGGAGGCGCCCTTGGCGACCTTGACGTCCTGCTTCCAGGAGCCGTCGAGGGAGGACAGGGTCACTGAGGTGGTCTCACCACTGTTGGCCACGGTGACCGCTGAGCTCAGGGAGGCCGCGCGCGGCACCGCCAGCAGGCCGGAGTCCACGGCCCCAGGCAGCGCGGCCTGCGCCCACGCCTGGTCATGGACGAGGGCCTTGGAGCGCGCGGGGTACTCACCGCCGCTGCGCACCATGCGGGCAGCGGCTCCCACCGGCGTACTCGAGGTGACCTGCACGCCGTAGGTGCCCGCGGGCACGCCCGCCAGCTGGATGTCGAAGACGGAGCCGGCGTCGATGGTCACGGACTGCGCCCCGCTCAGCGGGCGGGCCCCGTCCTTGCCGAGCATGGTCACCGACACGGTCGCCGGGGCCGCTGCGGGGTTGACGATGCGCACGGCCGGGGTGTCGGAGGAGTCGGCGCTGGTCTTGGCATCGGGAACCTCACCCTGTGCGGCGGGCTCGACGATCTCCACGCCGGGGATCACGAGGTCGGTGGCCGGGGCGGATCCCGGGGTGATGACGTCGGTGCCGGCGGGGGTCTCCCCGTCGAGGGACTCGGTGACGAGGGTGGGCACCACGGAGCCGCCGTCGGCCTCAACGGATACGGCGATGCGCGGGTCCTGGCTGCCCTTCGTCTCCAGGGCCAGGGAGGAGGAGCCGCCCGCGGGCACGGTGATCTCCCCGTTGCTGGGCAGGCTGAGTCGGCCGATGGAACCGTAGAGGGTGACTTTTGCGGTGGCGGGGGTGACGCCGGGGTTGACCAGTCGCAGCTCGGCCGAGGAGCCCGCCGCGATGGAGCCGCCCACGATCCAGGACATGGCGGCCGGCTGGGTGCAGGGGGCGGCAGTGAGCCCCCGCAGGTCACCGCTCTTGGTCAGAGTCGTCACCGCCCCGACGGCGTTGGCCACCCGGCCGTCCGCGGGGACGAGGGTGAGGATGCCGCCCTCGGCGGTACTCATGGAGGTGGCGGTGTCGGTGGGGATGCTCCGACCCGCGTAGGTGGCCGACTGGGCGCTACCGGCTCCCTTGGCCGGGACGATGGCAGTGGCGGACTCCATGGCGCCGACGTCGGTTCCCCGCAACGTATTGGTGGGCGCGTGCGGGCAGACGTAGGTGGTGGTGCCTCCGGGCTGGGCCAGGCTCAGGGCCTGCAGCTGGGGAGTCGGTGTGGTCGGCGCGGCGTGCCCCCACCAGGTGACGCCTCCGACGGCTGCGGCGAGCGCGAGGGAGGTCAGGACGCCGACGCCGCGGGCGACCGTCTGCCCCAGTGACCGGCGGTGCCGTCTGGTGCTGTTCGACCTTCTCCGACGCTTCGTGGAGGGGTTGCCGGGCTCGGCGGGCCGGGTGGCCTGGGAGACGGCGGTATCAGTCTCATCCTCCGCTACGGCATCGGTGTCGGTGCGGGAGGCGTCGTCAGCGGCCTCGTCGGTGGAGGCGCTGCCCGAGTCCTGATCCTGGCCGGCGGGGCTGTCAGCGCCCTCGTCCGCGCGCTCGTCCGTGCGCTCGTCGTCGGTCTCGTTGTCGGCCTGCTGCGGGCCCGGGCTCGTCGACTCGTGCTGCGGGGGCTGGGGCTCGGACTTCTCCGGTGGCTCCTGCTGGTTGTCGGCGTCGTCCTGACGGGGCTGAGTCATGAGGCCGTCTCCTTTCCGCGTCGCAGGGGCAGTGCCGCCACTAGCGTCAGGGCCCAGACGGCCCAGATCGTGTAGGTCGCGGCGGCAGTGGACCTGCGGGTGTGGGTGACCACCAGCTCCCCGCCCTCGGAGCCGACCGCGAAGCCCTGCTTCCAGCTGCCGTCCTGGGCGCGAACCGTGGTGACCTCAAGGCGGCGGCCGTCGAGGGTGGCGCTCCAGCCGGCGTCGGAGCGCTCCACCATGACGAGGGTGCGGGGGCCGGCTCCGGCGGGAATCCGGGTGCGGGTCCCCGAACCGGCACCGGTGGAGGCGACCGGGGTGACCTCGCCACCGGAGTCCAGGAGGCTCAGGCGGGCCGAGTCGGGGTGCGCCGAGGACGTGACCCGCCAGGAGTTGCCCGAGGCGGTCTGGGCGAGCTGCTCCAGTCCGGGCGTCGAGGCCAGGCCCACGCGGGCCTCGGCGGTGACGGCGTCACCCTCCTGGTCATCGAGCAGGACGACGGCGATGCCGTGGGCCGCCAGGGCGTCGGCGGCCCCCTTGTCCTGGCCGGCGGTGGCGCGGGTGACGATCTGGGCGAGCTCGGCGTCAGCGGGATCGTCCAGGACGAGAGCCTGACCTGAGGAGGCGCTGGTGGGCCTGGCCCGCCGACCGTCCTTGCTGGGCCTGAGTCCGGGGTCGGCCAGCGCCGCTGCGGCACGGGTGCGCGCCTCGACGTTGACCGCTCCGGGCAGGACGTCGCTGACCTGGGTGCCGGGCCCGCGCCAGATGGTGGCCTGAAGCCCCTGCGGCGTGGAGGTGAGTCTGAGGACCCTTCCGGCCGCCTGCGAGCCCTGGAACTGCTCGGCGATGAGCGGGATCTGCTGGGGCGTGGAGTGCAGCGCCAGGACCCGCGGGTTGCTGGCGCGGTGGGCCTGGTAGGACCAGACGCCGCCAACCACCACCGGGGCGAGCAGGACGAGGCAGGCGGCCGTCGTGAAGGCCGCTGTGAGGCGGCGCGATCGCCTCCGCCTCGCCGTGGGGCCACCTGCCGGGGAGGAGGCCGCGTCGGCATCCTTCCGGCTCCTGCGCTCCAGGGCGCGACGGCCGCCTCTGGAACGCTGCCCGAGCAGGGCCCAGATGGTCTCTCCGGCGGTCAGGGCCGCTGCGAGGAAACCGCTCAGCGCCAGGGAGAGACCGGCCCCGGACCACCCGTTGACGGGAGCCAGGCCGCTTCCGTCGACGTCCGGGCCCAGCCCGGTCGGGGTACGCAGGCATAGCCCGGCCAGGAGGAGGCCGCCCACGGCCAGGAGGATGCCGGTGCGGGCCACCCGGACGCGCCGGGAGACGAAGAGCCCGATGACACCCAGGGCCGGGACCAGCGCGAGCAGTACCCGCAGCAGGACGCTCAGGGCCCCGGAGGGCACAAGGGCGTCCAGGTCCATCGGGGAGCCGACCAGCAGGTCGAGGCTGCTCGGCGCCGGTGCGGAGACGGGCAGGCCGATGTCGGTCAGCAGCAGCCGGACCCCTTCGGCCCACCCTGCGCTCCGACCCAGGCGCCAGGCGCCCCACCAGGCCGGGGCGGCGGTGACCAGCATGGGCACCAGGGTGAGGACGAGCTTGAACCCGCGTCGGGTGGTCACCGACAGCAGCAGGATGATGACGGCCAGCACGGCGGCGGTGGCCGGGACGGCCGCGACGACGACGCTCAGCAGCAGTCCTGCGACTGCGGCGGCTGTCGCCGACCCGTAGCCGTACTTCTCGGTGGGAGGCAGGTCAACCTCGGCCTCCCGTGCGGCCTGGGCCCGGGCCGCTCGGCCGGTCTCCTGCTCATCCTCACCGCGGTCATGAGCCTCATCGTCCGAGGCGTCATCCGGGGCGGGGTTACTGTCAGCCTCCCCGTCCTGGGCGGGCTCGGCATCGCCCTCAGCATTCACTGCGTCCGCAGCATCCTCAGTGCCCTCGGCCCTCGAGTCGGCCTGCGCTTCGGCCTGCGCCTCCTCATCCAGGTGGGCGAGGTCGGTGACCTTCTCGGTGGAGAAGCGGTCGAGCTCGGCGCGCTCCTCGTCGGTGAGCAGGTGGGCACCCACCAGTCCGGACAGAACGAGGTCCCGTCGGTCGGCGCCTACCGCGCGGGCCAGGGCCAGCAGCGCCCAGGGCAGGACGAGGTGGACCAGGAGAGCGCCGAGGCGCCCTTGGCCCAGGGCGAGCAGGAGGCTGGGGGACAGGGCCCACACGAGTGCCGCCCAGGCCCGTAGCACCACCTTCCGGGTCATCGTGCCGGCGGCGAACCACGCCCCCAGCGCCGCCAGGGGCAGGGCCAGGAGAACCAGGGCGCTGATGAGCGCGCTGGTCTCCAGACCCACCAGTCTTCCCAGGGCCGCCGGTAGGGCAAGGATGGCCAGCAACGGGGTGACGCCGCCCGGGTATCCGTCCGCGGTGGCGATCCAGGTGCTCCAGGCGCTGTCCCACATCTGACGCCAGTCGCCGCTGAACAGGGGCAGGGCCCCACCGGTGATGGAGCGGGTCAGCAGCAGCCGGGACAGGCCGTAGGTGCTCAGTACCAGCACCAGCACCATGACCGCGCCCAGGGTGCGGCGCCGGCTGCGGGCCAGTGCGGCGAGCTCGCGCAGCTCGAGCTCGCTGGGAGCTGCCGCACGGGCGCGACGCTCGCGCTCCTGGCGGGTGCGGTCGCGGCGCACCCCGCGGATCTCGGCCGCCGTGGCGTAGAGGCGCCCCAGCGCGGATGCGGGCACCTTGGTGTGTTGAGCGAGCCGGCGTCTGGCGGCCCTGACCCGTCGGCCGCGTCCGGCCACGGCCAGAGCCGCACCGAGCTCGTCGCGGGCCAGCGCCGGCGCCTTGGAGGCCAGGCGCCACACGAAGCGCATGAGTCCGAGGATGACGAACCAGGTCAGCAGCAGGCCGATGGGCCGGGTGGAGAAGGCCGCCCAGTTGGTGAGCTGGGCGCTGCGCCGGGCCCGGAAGGACCTCTCCGGGTCGGGCTCGGGCAGCGCGACCTCGATGGCCTCGGCGTCGGTGCGGGGCTGCGCACCGGAGGAGTGCGAGACGGACGCGGGGCGGCGAAGCCCCTGGTAGGAGGCCCGTCGGTGGCGGATGACGGCGGTGGGTTCGACGATGACGCGGTATCCGGCCAGGCGCGCGGCGCGCGAGAACTCCAGACCGTCGCCGAAGGGGCCGAGCCACGGGGCGATGCCGCCGATCTCCTCCCACACGGCCCGGTCGACGAGGGCGCCGGCGGTTCCCACGGCCAGGACATCGCTGCGGTCATCGTGCTGGCCCTGGTCGACCTCGCCGGGGACGATGTCGTTGGCGCGCCGGGCCGAGGCGGTGGCGCGCAGCCCGACCTCCAGAAGCAGCTCGGGGTTGTCCCAGCCCACCTGCTTGGGCCCGACGACTCCCACGGAGCGCGCATTGGTCGCGGCGGTGAGCAGCCGCTCGAGGCAGTCCTCAGCTGGGGCGGAGTCGTCATGGAGCAGCCAGAACCACACCTGGTGCTCCGGCATCTCCGGGGCGGCCTCGGTGGGAGCCACGAGCCGCTGCTCGTAGGCGGTGATCGGTGACAGCGCCCCGGTGGGGCCAGTGATGGGGCCCGAGCCCGACAGCAGCAGGTCCCGCACCGAGGTGCGCGGCCCGTTCGAGGTGGCCTCACTGTCCGAGCCCTCTGCGCCGTCGGCGCCCTCCGAGCTGCGGCGCTTGCGGTTGCCGGCGGCCACGAGTCCGGCGTAGGCGGTCAGCCCCCGGGAGACGGCGTCTCCGAAGTTCTTGGCCCCCTTGGCCCTGACGACGCGCACCGCGGTAACGGTATCCAGCCCCGACCGCTCCACGAGCTCCTCGATCGGGGTCCCGTCCCCCAGCCCGTTGGCTCGCGAGGCGACATCGACGACGAGGACGACGTCGGGCGCGCAGGTTTGTGAGGTGATCGCGGACAGTGTCTGCGCCAGAAACGGGCTCGCCCCGGCCGACACGACGACGGCCAGGGCTCCTACCCGACTGGCTCCCTGTGTGGAGCCGGCGGGGGTCATACTGCGCGACGCTTGAGCTTGCGCCGCTCGCGCTCCGACATGCCGCCCCAGATACCGAAGCGCTCGTCGTTGGCGAGGGCGTACTCGAGGCACTCCTCGCGAACCTCGCAAGTCGCACAGACTCGCTTGGCCTCGCGTGTGGAACCGCCCTTCTCAGGGAAGAAGGCCTCAGGGTCCGTCTGAGCGCACAGAGCGCGCTCCTGCCACGCCAGAGGACCTTCATCGACGTCGTCACCGCCACCGAAGAGGAGTGACAGCACCTCCGCGTCAGGCTCCTCTGGGTGCTTCAGTGGGCCGTCGCCGAGGATGTTCCACATGCCGGCCTCCCTTCGATCCGAGCTTCTTGCCAGTAAGAATTACATGCGTGTGAGACAAGGCCAGTCAAGCCGGGGAGGGAAACTTCACCCTCTCGTGACCGTCGACATCATTCCTTGATATATCAAGGAATACCCCCATCTGGTTGCCACCATATGTTGACTTCCTACAAATCCCCTGAGAGGCTCCCGCTACCTGACTGACAGCAGAAATACCCACGGTGTTCCAGAGAATTTCAGGGCACCTGACGCATGGTGACACATTGCCCCGACCGACTGGACATTACCAGGGAGGTTCCTGAAAGTCCGTGGATCTGCTTCAATCGGTGTCATGCCAGATCCCCTGCTGCCGCTGCTCCCCGGCCCTCAGGATGCCGACAGGCCGTGGCTCATTTGTTATGGAATCGACGAACGAGTCGAGCTGACCGGACACGTCCTGTCCATGTGGCTGGCGAAGACCGCGGGATTCGTCACATCGGAGTCGGCACCCGGTGATGGAGTCCATGTGGCACTCCCTCCTCACTGGCGGACCGTCGCCTGGGCGTGCGGTACGTGGCTGGCGGGGCGCAGTGTGCTGCTGGGGAGCAGCGAGGAGATCCGTGCCGCCGGCCTCGTCCCCGAGCTGAGCGTGGCCTTCACCCCGGAGAGCCTCTGCGAGGAGGCCGAGGCGCAGGTGCTGGTCCCGTCCGCCTCGCTGGCGCTGCGCTGGCCGGGCGACCTGCCCGCTCTCGTGCTCGACGGCGCCGCTGACCTCATGCACTATCCCGACCACTTCACTCCGGTGAGCGCCGCTGGCGACCTGACGTGCCTCAGTGACCTGACCGCTGAGATGGCAGTGCCTGCGGATCCGGGCGCTCCTGCGGGCACCGTCCCGTCGGGCGACGGGCCCACCATCCTCACGCGCGCCCAGCTGGTGGCCCGGGTCGAGGCGGCCGGCGCATCCACAGGGGCCGACAAGGCCTCCGCCTCGCGTGCCGTCCTGGTGCGCAGCCCCGACACGGCCCAGATGCTCCAGGAGGTCCTGGTCGCCTGGCGCACCGGGCGCACGGCGGTGGTTCTCACCCCTGAGGCAGGTGACGACGTCGCCGCGGCCGCCGTCCGGCAGGAGGGCATCACCGAGTGGGTCGGCGGGTCTCAGCCCCGTTGAGCACCGGGGTCAGGGGACGTCGGCCTGGACGAGGGCCCCCTCCCCCTCCACGAACAGGCTGCGTTCGTCGGCACCGACGAACACGGCCTCGCCCTGGGCGAGGGTCTGGGAGTCGGCCTGGGACACCAGGGTCATGGCGCCCTCGACGGCCAGGAGGATGCGCGGCCCCCGTCCGGGGACCGGCAGGCGCCCGTCGGCGGCCACCACGGTGGTGACCATGAGCTCGAAGTCGTCCACCGGCGCGTAGTAGGCGCGGGTGGCACGAGAGAGGTACTCGGGGGCCGGGCGCACCGGCGGCGCCGCCACGTAGTCGACACAGGCCAGCATCTCGGGGACGTCGATGTGCTTGGCGGTCAGTCCGGCGCGCAGCACGTTGTCCGAGGAGGCCATGACCTCCACGCCCAGACCGGAGATGTAGGCGTGCACGCTTCCCGCGGGCACGAACAGTGCCTCACCGGGCTGCAGCGTGACGGGGTTGAGCAGGAGCGCGGCGGCGATGCCGGGGTCTCCGGGGAAGGTGCCGGCCATCTTCACAACGTTGGAGTCCACCCGCAGCGACGGGGAGGTACCGGCCTCGAACCTGGCGGCGATCTCAGCGACGAGGGCGTCGATCTCCTGGGGGCTTGGACGGGTGGCGGCCGAGACGACGTCGGAGAAGACCTGCCGGATGCCGTAGCGGGTGGGGTTGAGACGCAGGGTGCGTCGCATCCGGCGGGCCAGGGGGCTGTCCAGCCCGGAGAGGACCTCAACGGCGCGGCGCGGGGCCCGGAAGCCGGCAACGGCCTGGAAGCGGGTGAGGGCCAGGACCATCTCCGGCTTGTGGTTCGTGTCCTTGTAGTTGCGGCAGGGGTGGTCCAGGGCGATGCCCGCCTCGTTCTCCAGGGCGTAGCCCTCGGCGGCCTGGGCCTGACTGGGGTGGACCTGGAGGGACAAGGGCTGCTCGGGAGCGATGAGCTTGAGGAGGAAGGGCAGCCGGCGCCCGAAGCGCCAGATGATGTCCTCACCCAGGAGACGCTCCGGCTCGGCGTCGATGAGCTCGGACAGCACGCCGCCCTC
>ERZ772940.307-NODE-307-length-24908-cov-4.51269_pt1 | contig 24908 bp, 21 predicted proteins | sample MGYA00511682_ERZ772940 | MGnify/ENA primary metagenome ERZ772940 (study PRJEB29015, sample SAMEA2737922) | human oral metagenome | biome: human oral; feature: human-associated habitat; material: dental | place: China | collected 2031 ... | reverse complement strand
AGTGTATGGTTGTTAATAGTATCTACCATATTCCTTCACTTACCATCTAAAGATAGTTACGTTCAGGTAGGACATGAACGCTAGTAATAGCGTCCATACTGATAGTAGTTAGCTTGCTTACGTTTCATAACTATTTTATTTATAAGCTCCTCTATATTAAAGGTATTCTTAGTATCAGTATCTACCTTATCATATAGCATATAGATCTTATTTTGTAAGATATTAAACTTATAGACATTAGTCTCATTCTTAAGCTCATCTAGGAGTGAGTTGATCTCATTCTTAAGCTTATTCTGCTCATCCCTATGCAGGAGTGCAGCTGCCCCTCCAGCCTCCTCTATGAGAGCATCATTAACAGAAGAAAGAGCAAGGTGAGGGTTGATGCCATAGATATCTTTATTCCTAGCAGTAGATAGGAACCAATAAGATAAGAGCCATGCTATACAGTTATGAACTAATACATTATTAACGAAGTACTCGTGAGTATTAGCCACAGTAAGATTATAAACCATAGCCACTGATGGTTGGTTATTTAAGGTAGATGATATAGGACGTATATCTTTAGCAGGTATAGTCACTAACTTACAATAGTAGGCATATACCATAGTATCATCTGTAAGATCCTTAAACTTAACTATGCCTGTCGGTGTTATAAAAGGGTGATCTGGTGTACCAGTTATACCATACTTAGTTATAACATCAGCCTGCCTATGCATGGTAGCTATGACTGGTTGATAACCATACCTAGTAAGAACAAGATCACCTACCCTTATATCTTGTATAGGAGTGTTACCCTTAGCTGTTAAAACTAACATGCCTGCTTGGAAACACATATCGTCATGTTCACCATCCCTATGATCTATCCTATTATTCTTCCTGATAAGTCCTAAGATCTGATTAATAAGAGTTTTATCTCTTGCATACTTACCAGTATACTTAGCAGCAGCTAGGAAGGTAGTACCATAGAGGTTATCTCTAGCTGACCGGCCAGATGAAGCTGTAGCATAACCGAACTCTTTTTTATACTTAACATAGATAGAAGGATCTCTACGTGATAGAGGAGTAGATAAGATCTGCTTAAGAGATGTTGAGTTAACATCATAGCCATCCACTACCCAGTTGAATATACGCTTGAATGGGTCTACATCCTTAAGAGGCAGGATCTGAAGCAGATAGTCTATAAGCATAACAGCAGATGATCTACGCTCTGGAATGAGAACTATGTTAGGATAGTCTATAAGCCATCTAGCTATCCACTCGGCAAAGACAACTAGGTTGGTCTCGTTATAGTTACCAGCAGCTATAACTTCACCTGTGATAGCATCTCTTATGATCATAGCTATATCATCGTTACCTATAGCATCTGATGTATCAAGTGCCATGACTAATGATCTAGTAGAACATTTATCCTCTACCTCCTCTTGAGGTACGTACCATCTGACTATATAGCCATAAGTAGTTATCTCGTCATAGCTCTCTATAGCAGCTGAAGCACGTATGATAGATAATACCTCCTTAGGTAGAGGTGAAGACTCTGAACCTTCTATCCATATATTAAGAAAATCTGCTTTAGTAGCAACCTCATCTGCTAATGAGTCCGCTATCTTCCTTCTTAACCAATCATCTGTATAACCAAGTTGCCTATGGTTAAACTCTAAAAGCACCATAGACTTACCAGATGGGTTATTCTTCTCTATCGTCTTAACAAGATCATCTTCATCCTTAGTATCTAAGAGTTTCTCCGACCAACGTAGTGACTCGTTGTATATATGCTTTTTAAAGAACTCTCCAGATGCTGTATTTAAATAACCAGCAGTAGTTGTGAATATGTTACCATATGGACTACCAGCTTTCTTAGCATTGTCTCTTGCAGCTTAAAAAATATTCCACGTAGTTCGTTACACTACCTGCGCTCTATATAGTTAGAGCAGCCCACACTTTCATATGGGTACAGATCATATCTTAATAGTTATATTGTTCAATTTTATTATCTTAATGCCATGTTTAGCAACAGCATCTTGCACACACTTAGCATCGATAGAGGATATCGCATAGTCGAATATACGTTGGTTATCGATATATGGCTCTAACAGTTTTAGCATGCTATAATTACCAAACACCAGGTGTTCTACGCCAGAGATATATATCTTATATACAGGCGTGTTAGACCTTTTACCATATCGATTTGCATAGGCTTCGCCTAGCGTATAAGTATCCCATGGTTTGATATCGCACTCGTATCCATATAGTTGGAAAGCGTGCCCACATACTAGTTTAGTATTCTTCTTTAGAGTATACTTAATATCTAAGAGCTTAGGTACTTTAATTACATAAGCAAAGTTATCTTCCAGGTATTTACAAAACATGGCTGTGGATCTAAACTTTAAAACACCCTTGTCTACATCTAGTAGATCTATAGCTGCTACGTTATGCACTTTGGCTTTATACCCTTGACTAAGATACATTTCTCTATTATGTACCATATCGTTAATACTGTAGACGTATGTTGGCTTCTCGGTAGGGTAATCGTACGACATAGCATACCCTAGTTTATTCATGGTTAGCTCTGTTATGTTCTCGAAAGACTTCAAGCCAGTGTAATAAGACATGATAGCCATGCTAGCATACGTAGCGTGAGTTTTATTAATTAGGTCATAGAGATATACCATCTTGCCAAAGTTATTGGAGTTAAGATTATTAATTAGTCTTTCTTCGTCTTTAACCCTAATAACATATCGCCCTTTAAACGGATATCTCTCTGAGTTCTTAATATACGCGATAAGTAACCTATGATATGTTCCTAAAGCTCTTGCAGCATCATTTACCGATCTATAATCCGTTGTTATGCCGGTTTCTTTATCGTAAACACTTACATATACATTAAGGCTAATCAATCCTGTATTATACGCGTGGTTAGTATTACCTTTAGCTGTCACCCACTCTAGATTATCCACGTTGTTATTATGCTTATTACCATCCTTATGATTCACCTGGGGTAAATGGCCTGGGTTTGGTATATATGCATTGGCTACGAGTCTATGTATAAGACAATTCTTTGGTTTCTTATGTCGATCGTATAGATATATGGTTGGGTAAAGCTTACTAACTAGATTAGGCTTTAATATCTTTTTAGTTATAAGATTCATTACTCGCCCATCTTTACTAACGCCATATGTTGGATATTCTTTTATTTGTTTAAAATTGAACATGCTGTATCCTTTCATGCTAAGGATACACCTATAACTATCAACTCCGTTTCATCTACACTTGTAGACTACGTCATAATGACTGATCGTTGAGCACATTACCTACATATCCCATATAGGTAACTTCGCTACGGATTGTCCATATATCTACTAAGGTTTTCACTGTTCTAGGTATCTCCATTATGAACCTAGTGCTATGGCGTGTTACCACCCATAGGTAGTACTTAGCAGCTTTAGGAGTTTCCCGTAATTAGGAGTTGTATGGGCGCTGTCCACCCGATGCAGAAAACATTGAAGAAATGGTGTACGACAAATTATTAACGTACGGTCCCTCGTCGATATGATTAACGGCAGTAGTTAATCCACGGCCTAGGTTAAGAGCATCTTTTATAGAAGCTCTAGGTACCGACGTAGTATATACGTTACCTAATGCATTAACCGTTATCTTCTCTAAGTTATTGGTATCTGATTTAGTTCTAAGATTAATATAATCTGGTAATCCTGTAATAATCTCCTTTAGTCTTCTAACATTAGCTGTTCTTAGCATATCATCTTTAGTTAATAGATTAGCATGCGTATTAACAGCGCCTACACATAGTAGATTAGACATAAGGCAGTCGGTAGAGACTGACTTACCTGTTTGCCTAGGCTGGATAAGTATCGTGGTTACGTGGTTAAAGAATAGCCAGTATAACGATATATTAGCCCTATTAGCCCTAAGTGGTACATTATCAGGGCTACCAGTAGCAGGAACTCTAACTACCTCTCTGAAGTAGTACCATGGGTTGAGCTTACACTCTACAGCTATCATAAGCTGTTGTTCTCTACTAAGCTCAGGATCATAAGGATCTATACCTTGTAACTCTGGGTTAAGTAATGTTAAAGCAAAAGCATTATTCTCAACACCCATAGTCTTAAGAAGCTGAGCATATCTTAAGAACGTTTTATTCTTAGTAGTTATATCTACTATAGCACCTCTATTTTCATCCTTGTACCAATCATCTTTAAATAATATCACATTTCTATCCTTTCTTATTATTAAGTTAAATCATGCATAGATTAAAAATAAAACAACTTACTTACAGGCACATATTATTAATATAGAAGTAGATTTGTCTATCCTATATATTTATTATCAGAAACTCGCTAGGTTGATTAATTATAACATAGGACATACAGTTATGTTACACGATATTTCATACCTATGTATCTCCGATATACATCTAGGCCATAAGAGTAATAAAACAGAGTATATCGTAGATAACCTACACAGTTATTTCCAAGAGTATGATAAGCTTATATCTAAGGTAGATATCATATTCATAGCAGGAGATATATTCGATACACTTCTTAGTAATAATAGCTATGACTACCTACTAGCAACTAGTTGGTTAACAGAGCTTATAACCTACTGCCAACTTAATAAGATAAAACTACGTATACTAGAAGGAACACCTAGCCATGACTGGCACCAAGCTAAGCTTATAAGTACTATAGTAGATAAACTTAAGATAGATATAGACTATAGATATATAACTACCTTATATATAGAGGATATGAAGGATCTTGGTATACATATACTATATATACCAGATGAGTATAAACCTAAGGCTAAGGATACTTACCAAGATGTTATAACTCTTATGGGAAAGCATGGGATATCTATGGTAGATATAGCTATCATGCACGGGCAGTTTAACTATCAACTACCCATGGTTAAGCTAGAGAGTAGCCATAATGAAGATGACTATCTTAAGCTAGTAAGATACTATATAAATATAGGGCATATACATGTAGGATCTATATATAATAGAATAATAGCTAATGGAAGCTTCGATAGACTAGCCCATGGTGAAGAGGGTGATAAGGGGGCTATCATCTGTTATTTACACCCAGATGGTAGTATGTCTTTTAAGTTCTTGGTAAATAAGAACGCTATGATATATAAGAGCTTAGACTATAGTAAAGAAAATAATGTAGATAAGATATTAAAGCATATAGACAAGGATGTTAAAAACCTTAAAGATAATAGCCAAATAAGACTTATACTTAATAGTAGTGCTATGCTAAGTTCTAGTATCAAAACGCTTAAAGATAAGTATCCTTATCTTAACTTTAAGATACTAACAGAGGATGGTAGTAATAAACTTAAACTAGGCGATCAGATACTAGAAGAACAGAAGATAGAGTCCTTTAGTATAACTAAGGATAATATCAAGGAGTTGCTCTATAACGAGCTTAAGGTTATGGATCTAAGCAAGAATGACTTAGATATCATAGAGGAAGAACTATCTAATGTAATATAAGGAGCTAGAAGTATGGAAGGTAATGATACTAAGTTACTAAATGATAATCCGTTTATCAATATGAGCACATCATCATTTGCATTAGCTATAGGTACTGGTCTAGCGTTAGAATCTATGTTCGAACCTAGGCTACCTAGATATGACGATAAAAGAGAGATACCTAATAAGGTTAATCTTAACGAGTATAGCTACCACATATGGAATCTATATACCATTATACGTAACATATTAACAGCTGTACAAGATGAGAAGGATAAGGTATACCTACTAGGTAATAAATATCTAAAAGATAAGATACTAGAGGAGGTAGATAATCTATTCCTATTATACCAAGGCCTTAAGATGCAACCAGTTATCTATATACCTAGTTATGGTAATAGGATCAAGAGGTATAATAAAGAAAAACTAACACCACCTACTAAGACTATGCTAGAAACCACTGCTATAGGTATGGCTGTTAAGAACCTTAAACTTAACGAAGAGCTTAAGATCTATAATCTTATAGAAAAAGAAGATAAGATACCTATGATCTCAGAAGGTAAGTTGTTAGTAACAACGCATATAGCTATGGATCTATTAGATCTAAATAGTAGATGTATGTTGCTAGAAGCACACACTGGTAAACTTAGAGCTAGATGGGAGTGGTATAATAAATACCACCCTATAGGCACTAAGGAGTTAAGTATGATGCCATTCCTACCAGAGCTACTATATATATTAGGGGATATGACATTAGTATCGCCTATGAAACTAACTACAAGATTAGAGCTATATCAACTAGCAGTAGATAGGAGATGGACATCTAGACTAACTAAGGATAGAGTTGTAGACGATCTTAGACGTAATAGTAGCTTATACGCGGCTATGGATATGTTTAGATCTAACTATTAATAATATGTATATATTATCTTATTTATAAGGAGAAGAAGAGATGGCACAGGATAACACTGTAACACGCATAAGGTTTGGTAAGATTTCACTTACTAAGAATATAGACACAGAAGAGGGGCATGATACAGCAGCTCTCGTATGGTCTATAAGGAATGGTTATCCAAGAATGACAGTATATACTAGCAATAATAAAGCTGTTGTTAATGGTAAGGCTAATTATGATTATATCATAACAGCACCATTTGATTATGTATCTGTACAGATATTCTTAAATAGGTTACAAGAAGCTATAGATGCTACTAAGGAAGTTAAGTATAGGATAGATTGCTTTAATACTAAATGGGAGAATGGTGTTAAAACTAAAGAAAAAGCACTACAAGCACAGGTTATAGTAGGTAGAGATCATGAGGGTGTTATCTATATAGCTGTACTAGAAGAGTCTAAGAGATCCATTAAGTTTTCATTACTACCATCAGAGTGGTTCATATTCTACGACGATGGCGGTAATCCTATTAGCGATAAAGCTGTACTATCTAAGATGTATGCACAAGGATATCTTAAGACTATAAGTAAGCTACTTAACTTCAGTGCTAATAAGGATCTTATATCTGTAATTAAGACAGAGACTAATATAGAAAATGGTAAGCTAACACAACATAAAGAGACTTCAGTCTCATCAGCTAGCCTAGATGATATACTAGCATAAGTAAGATGTAGAGATGGATAGAAGTATATCTATCCATCTCTATCTTATTTTATCTCTGCTTGGTGTATATGGTTACGTACCAACTTAACCATATATCCCTCGTTAACTACGTTACACTCGGGGGTTATGGTCAAGAACAATCTTGACCATATATCATAATCATAGAGTAAATAACTTAAGGAAGGAGACATAACATGGAGCTATATAGTATAGCTAACCTTACATCTGCTAAGGAGAAGACCTCTATAAGAGTAAGTTATGGAGATGAGCATATAGATTTCTATATAGATAGCGTTATAAGTACAAGGTCTAAGCAAGACCTAGCTGACCCATATCAGCTTACATTACTTAACGGCTATATAGATTATAAAGGGGAAGAGTTTAAGAAGGAGTTATTTTATCGTTGTAAGGAAGCGGAGAAGAATATATCAGATAGTCTTCTAAGTAGAGCTGAGTATCCATTACCAGCTAGATTTACTAGCCCTATATTAGATATGTTCGATATAAACGATTGTCTATACTATGTTAAGTATGTGGCTAAGATAAAAGCACCAGCCTTACTTATGGACGAGTTTGATCCTCAAATAGAGCTAGATGGCAGAGGTAGTAGAGATCAGACCTATATAAAGGATGACTACTTAGATCTAGCCGCATTAGTTATACCTTTAAAGGCTGTATTTGGAGCAATATGCTATTACGCAGATGTTAAGGGTAATGAACTAGATATGAATAATAAGGAATATGTACTTTTAGACTTCCTTAGACAGGATAAGCATATATTCGAAGCACCTGCTATGGTTAAGTTACTAGGTTTTATTATTAAGATAAAGGATAATAACCCTACTAACTCCCCAGAGGCTGATGCTGCAAGGCTGTTTGAAAAGCAAGTACCTACAGAGGAGGTACCTTATCTATTATTAGGTATAGCTATCTTTCAGAAGTTAGCTTTAGCTGTTGTTGAAAGAGATGATAGTGAGCGTAATATCATAACTATCATGTTCAACTACGTTAATAATAAGTTAAAGGCTAATGCAGAGACTAAGAAGACTGTAAGAGATAAAAAGCAGTTAACAGATCCTGATTCAGGTGGTACTGATAGTGAATCTATATTCGAATCATCTAGAATATTAGCAGATATATCAGAAGGTACATCTATAGAGCTTAATATGGCTGTAAGAGATACCTCGACTATCATATCTCAACTAGGAGAGGATGAGCGTAAGTTAATAGACCCTAAGGTAGTAGCGGATGCTGAGGGTTTTACTAAAGCATTCCTATCTGGCGGTATAACACCAACACAGATCTCATTCTTAGCAGTTATGTTTAAGAACATACTTAATCCTAAAGCCATAGACTACATTAACATATATGGTATACAGGCTATGTTATCTGTTGGATTTGCATTACTATGGGGTATGGGGTATAAAGATCTAGCTATATTCCTAACGTCTAAACCAAGAGAGCATGAGACTGATACTATATCCATATCTGTAGAGGTATCTAGAGATAGGATACCAGTAGATATGAAGAATATGCTAGATATACTATACCCTTACAAAAGAGTTATTAACAATACAACTATGGAAAATGTAGTTATAGAGTGGATAGATAGATTTGCTAATGATATTTATAACCAGGAGTGGATACCTATGGCTTCTAAAGAATATTTACCAGATACTAAGTTCGTTATAGGTAATGATATCAAGGTTCAACTTGGCTCTATGATAATAGACCTAGAAAGGATAATAAATGGCTTTGTTGCTTAAGCAATTACTTCTTATACCTACTAATGAATCAGGCTATCAGAACATGTATCAACGTAGCTATGATGTAGCTGCTAGCTATGGGGATGTTAATGCATTAGCAGAGACTATACATCAGACCTTAGGCTCTAATGGCACTAGCTCTGTTCCTATTAATCTATTAGCTCAAACAGTACCAGGCGTAGTGAAGTTAACCTTCGGTCCTACGTATAATACACCTATAGCTATCGAGAATGGTTGGGGTACAGCTAGACTAAGATTTTTACTAACAACTGAAGAGGAGGTTAATGGTCAAACTAGGATCGTACATTTCCAAGGCTATACTAACTATCCAGGTTATACAGCTAGTGGTAATATAGATCCTGAGATGAACTTTAGTATTAACTCGGTTATGATAGTTAATAAGATAATGTATCCAACAGGTGAGTTTTACTATATGCCATCTGCGCACTATAACGTTATAACTAAAGATGGTGAAGAGATGTATCAGGAGGTAGACAACCCTACTGTTCTTATAAGGCCGTTAGACGTTGTATCTTCATTACGTAATGAGAGTAAGTATGGAGGCGATGCTGCCATTATACACGACTTTACTAACACAACTATAGCTGGTCCTATGGGTTCATCTAGGCTAAATAATGATGCTATGTCTTATCTTAGTAAGGCTCTTAATGGTTATATAACTGGTAAATCGCTATCGGATAGAGGATCTAATCAGGAGGATATCTATAATGCAGCTATAGGACAAGTAAGTGAGCCTATACTTACTAGAACAGAGTTTATACAACATCTATTCCAAGTTAAGCATATACTTAACGCTACGTCCTTTAAGCTAAAGGATCTTGCACTTATGGATAATACTATAGAATCTAGGTTAGTTCTTATTAACAAGAACAGCTCTGAGTATATGTTAGAAAGACCAGCATTTACATCAGCTACTGATACCATGGAGACTTTAACACCTATACCAGAGACTATGAGGGTATTAGATATGGTTAATAGCCTAAATGCACTTATGTCTGCTAATCTATTATCTAAACTAGGGCTATCTATAACTAATGAAACAGGTGAATTATTAGTAGCTCCAGTAGATCTAGGATCCTATGTCGAAGGTATAGATATGCGTACTTATGCAGATAGGGTTGTTCAACATTTTACACATGTTGTGTATCCTAGGATTAATCCAGAAGGTAGGCTATTAAGAATGTTATTCTACTCAGAGCTTATGGGGGATACTTCAGTATCTGTAAGCTTCGATAACGAGCCTGATATGATATATAGGTTCCCTACATTCGCAGATAGCCTATTCTCACCTGTTATAACCACACCTGCGTATAAAGAGCAGACTACAGATAGTTTCTCTAGTTTGTTCGATGCAACCTATCCTGGTATGTTCCAGAATAATATAATAATGTAAGGAGAAATAACTATGCTTATAGATTTTTATAAAGCGGTACTTAAGTCTGTTAATCTTTTAACAGACGATGAAGGCTTCATCACTGTTAAAGGCAGTGATGATAGATCTAAGATAGTTGCTCTTGATGGTAAGACCTTAGTACTACCAACTAGAGAGCACATGAAGACTATGTTTAAGACAGAGGATGATGGTAGTTTTGAACAGACTAAGGTATTGTATAATCCACTAGATGAAAATGTAGTTAAGGGGGATAATAGATCGTTAGTTAAGACTAAGACATCCGCAGAAGCTACCTTAGCACACGCTATCATGGCTAATGGTATCTTGTTACTTCAACTAGCTATGGAGAAGAAGCTACAAAAGAATGTTAATCTAGAAGTATCTAAGTTCTTAGCTAAGCTATCTGAGATACGTAGAGCTAATGTTAAAGAGCTAGTTGATGATAAGAGCATATCGACATGGTCTGATCTATGTAGAACTGCTATGCTTGCTGATAGGGCGTTAGTCACTATCTTTCTTAAGAAGTCTGCTACTTATAATGGTATAAAGTATATAAGGCTAGCTACTTTAAAATGTAACCTATATGAAGATATCCTACTAGCTGATGAAAATACCCCAGTATACGGTAGGAAGTTACGTAATAAAGATAGAGATACGTTTAGATTACTGCTAGAGTTCTTATTACCAGCGCTTGATGATAATAATGTTATGTCTGTTGGTACTAATAATAGCTATAGCCCAGCATTCGTAGCTCTATTTACTCTATATACTGCAGTAGCTACTAGACTTAATGCTATTAATAAGGGATTATCCCATGTTGATGCTGAGGTAGCTGATAGTGGATATATAGATATAGGATATAGCCAAGAGGAGATAGATAACGTAGAAGAGTATGCCCCTGAGGTTAAACTTATACCATCTGAGAATGATGTTAGTAAATCTGTTAGTAGCTCTAAGCAACAAGCAGTTGCAGCTGCACAACCAGTTATAAGTAATTATGGTGTAGTATCTCAACAACCTACTCAACAACAGCCTATGAGTGCAGAGGATGCGTTCATGTCTAAGTATGGTAGGTCTCAGCAACCTATGATGTATCAGCCACCCATGCAACCGATGGTTCAACCACCTATGCCTATGATGCAGCAGCCTATGTATGCCCAACCACAACCTATGATGTATCCACCTCAAGGCGTATATCCACAACCTAGCCCATATGGATATCAACAACCAGTTCAACAACCACCAGTATTAGCCTTTAGATAAAAAAAGATACTAATATAAGATCTAGGTATCCCATAGTAGGATACCTAGATCTATCTATTCTTTTTTTTATTCCATCGCTAGTTGCACTACGCTCTGGGCTATGACTTTGTCCTGTTCCTTCGCTTGTTATCTAACGATAACTACACTCAGGCCTAGGACTCTGTCCTATTCCTTCTCTAGCTACGCTACGTTCAGGCCTAGTACGTTCGCTATGCTTCCGTCCTATTAATCTTTAGTAAATAGTCGCTTAGTTCACTCTCATCTACTATCCTTATAGCTAACATACTACCATCGTATTGAGTACTACTTGTTAATCCATTAATATATAGTGTTAATGGTATCAATACTCTTGGTACGTTAAACTCTAGGGTTATTAATCCTTCAAAATCAAACCTATACTTATCCGCTATAGCTGGTTCTACAAATACAGTTCTCATCTGGCTATTCTCAAGAACATCTGCTAGCGCCATCATCTCCGCTGTTAACATCTTCCTATCTATAGTAAACTCGGTATCTATCTTGTTGTATAAACTATCATCTGCCATATCAGTCTTACTCCTATCTATGGTAATATCACGTATTTTCTTATAAAAATATAGACATATATAGCTTAAATGCCTATATCCCCTATGGGTGTATGATTATATAACCATATATTATAATAATAGAAAGATAATATATATCTTAAGGAAGGAGAAATATGGTAGTATGTTAAATATGACAGATAAGGCTAAAGAGTATCTTCAAGAGTTACTCACATGCCCACCAGGCTTAGAGCCTAAGGAGGAGTTGGTAGGTTATCATGCGGTTAACCCGTTCATAGCAGAGACATCATCTGCTAGGGGCTATATGATGTCTGCTCACCACTCTCAACGTTTAGCTCTTATCAACGGTGAAGAAAAGATAGTTCAGACTGGCTTAGACATGCAACTAGGGGAGAATACCTTTAGTTCTAAGGCTAATTCAGATTATGAGGTTATTAAGGTTATAACTAGATATAGTGGTATATCAGCTGCATATGCATCTGCTACGGTTGATAAGATAGCTATAGTAGAAAACCTTGATACTGGGGAGATAGATTATCTAGAGGTTCCACAGAAATGGACAACTAACTCTAGATTTGGTTTCGAATATAAGTGGAATAAAAAGGTATTGGATAATATAACAACTGGTTCTATCATACCTAAGGGTACTATCTTAGCAGATAGCCCAGGTATAACAGAGAATGGTGGTTATAAGCATGGTATCAATGCTAATATAGCACTTATCACCTTACCAGAGACTGATAAGGATGGGGTTGTTATATCAGAGTCCTTTGCTAAGAAGCTTATGTTCAATGTCTATGAAACTAAGGTAATAGAGTTTGGAGAGAATACGTTCCCTCTTAACATCTATGGGGATAATACTAACTATAAACCATTCCCAGATATAGGAGAGCATATAGCAGATCATTCAGTTGTTATGGCTCTTAGATACTATAACCCAGATATATCGCCAGCAGTAGCTTCCATTAACGATGTTAAGGACTTTGATCCTATATTCGATAAATGCTACTATACTAGAGGGCCTGGCAGTACTATAGATGGGATTAATGGTGGTAAGATAGAAAGTGGTGTAGTAGTAGATATAAAAGCATATCATAACCCTAAACGTAATAAAGAGGTATACGCTGGTACAACTGGCGTTATTGATAAATATGTTAATGGGTTAAGGCACTACTACCAAAATATATTAGACACCTATACGGCTCTTAAGACAGAGCATTATAGGAAATACAAGAACTATGATTTAAAACTATCTGACAAGTTTCATGCCCTTATAGTCGATGCTCTTTCTATAGCTAATCCTAAGAATCTTAGGATGGAGTATAAGACTAGGAATGATGACATAGATCTCTATCGTATAGAGATAACTATTAAATATGCCATTACCCCTACCCGGGGCAACAAGTTATCGGATGGATATGGATCGGTCTGAAATCTTTAAACACCAAAATATATAAAAAAATACTAAACTTCCTTATGTGAATAAGGAGGAACGAATGACAATTCTAGAGAAAAATAAAGAAGCATTCTTAGATAAGGCTAAAGCTAAGTATGGTGGCCTCTTTGACTATAATCGTGTTGTGTATGTAAACGCGCATACGCCAGTGCTTATCAAATGTAAGAAGCATAATAACTGGTTTACTCAGACGCCAAGCTCACATCTTAAACACAATGGTTGCAGGCAATGCTATAACGAAACGTATACCAAAAGCCAAGAGCATTTTTTACAAAAAGCTAAAGAGGTTCATGGTGATAAGTATGATTATAGTAAAGCTAAATACACGGGTAGCGCTAAAAAGGTAACCATAATTTGTAAGAAATGCGGCATGGAGTTTAGGCAATCTCCTAATAACCATATTACACAGAAACAAGGATGCCCATATTGTGCAAAACGTAAATCTGATTTGCTTAAGCCCCCGCCTATACCAGAAGATACCCACTGGAAAAAACAAAGATTCATACTGCGAGCTAAAGCTAAATATGGAGAGCTCTACACGTATAACAATGTAGTATGGCGCGATAATGATTGGCCTGTTAGTATAACATGCCCTATACACGGCGAGTTCTTAAAAACACCGCACGAGTTTCTGCGCCCTGGATACCACGGTTGTATCAGATGTAGCGATAAGAAGCGCATGGCCCTAGACGAGTTCTTAGAGAAAGCCAAAGCTAAACATGGTGATAAGTATGATTATAGCCAAGTCGACTTACACAACAAGCAGATTCACATCTACTGTAAAAAACACCATGAATGGTTCATGCAGGAGCCGCGTAACCATCTTAGATACACTGGATGTAAAGGATGTATCCGAGATCAAATAGGCTTAACCGCAGATGGCTTCTTGCAAGCAGCTAAAGCTAAATGGGGCAATACCTATGGATATAGTAGAGTTAAGTACAAAAACAACTATACGCCAGTAATCGTTCTATGCAAGCAGCATGGGCCGTTCTACGTTACCCCTAAAGAGCATATCAGAACAGACCGAGGTATGATAGGTGGATGCCCTATATGTACATCGTCTAGTGGAGAAAGAATAACATTTGATTATCTACGTAAGTTGGATATTCGGTTCGATAGGGAAGTTAAACTACCTGGATATAATTATCGCTACGATTTTCGTATACCAGATATTAAAGTTCTGATTGAAGTAGACGGTCCACAGCACTATGAGGATGTTGGTTTCCAATCATATAGCCTTGAAGAACAACAAGCTATTGATATGTTTAAGGACGATTTAGCTAGAGCGAATGGCTATAGTATCTATAGGATTGATACGCGGGATGATATACTAGCCCAGTTGAAAAGTATCCTACGTGAAAATATCAAACTCATAAGGAACAAACGCCCGTTTAGAACGTTTTTAGATTACGCTAATTATTTTCGTATACCAGCCAACGATACACTAGAACAACACAAGAAGTATTTGTTTAAAGATTAAATCAGCAAGAGCCCATTATACCAGTAATGGTATAATAGCACCTCTCTAATTGCGGGGAACTCTTAAGAGCCTTATGATACTACTGCTAGGTTAGTAATAGCCTAGTAAACTAGCACGGGTAATGATCCATCAGCTAGCATAGTGACAACGCATAAGGATAGAGTTATCTTAGATAACATAGCATTATACTAGGATAATGAAAATAGACAATCGACGCAGCCAAGCTACCCTATTTGTGTATAGGTAGCTAGCCTGAACGAAGCTAGATGATAAGCTAGTTAGTGAAGGAAGCTACTGTATACAATATGATAGAGTAGAAGGTTCAACGACTATCCCTATATGGGAGTACGGCCCTAGTGGGTGAGCATGCCGCTCTTAAATGGAAAGGGGAGGAACCCTACTTAGATATATAGCTATGATCTAAAGGGTTAAAATATAGTCTGTTCTGTATAGAGATATACAGCTGTCTTATAGATAAGACGGGTAAGGAGTAACGAACCTTACTGAACATGAAGGCAAAAGGAGTCATAGTTAAAGTTCTTCCAGATGAGCAAATGCCACTTACCCAAGATGGTAGGAGAGCAGAAGCCATTATGGATCCGATGTCTATAGTTTCTCGTATGAATATAGGTAGATTCTACGATATATACTTCGCTGGTTGTTCTAGACAAGCTAAGCGTATAGTAGAGAATTGTCTTAAGATACCAGAAACAGTTAATAATAATGAAAAACGTAAAGAGGTTAAACAGTGCTCGTCCGAAGAAATAGAGCAAGCATGGTATCATGTGTTAGAGTTTCTAAAGATCATAGGTACTGAGCAATATGAGAGTTATCGACATCTTACAGATATAGGAGATATAGTAGAGGTCTTGCAAGATATAGTAGACCATGAACTATATGTCTATTACAAGATGACATCTGAGCGTAAACCTATACAGATAGTATATGATCTTGCTAATAGTATGTATGCTGTACCTATAGATAAGATATGGCTATACAAGGACGGTAAGATGTTATTATCTAAAGAGCCCATTATGATAGCTCCACTGTTTATGATACTATTGTATAAATCAGCTGATGATTATCTATCCATAGCATCTAGTAAGGTTAATCACTATGGACTACCTATATCTATAGGTACTACAGAAAGAGATACTATGCCGTATAAACCATCGCCTACTAAGACTATGTCAGAGACTGATGTTAGGATATATGCAGCCTATCCAGGCAGGTTAGCTATAGCGGAGCTTAAAGATAGAGCTAATAATATGGCTACACATGCAGAGATATATAAGAATATATTACTAGCTGATAAGCCTACTAACATAGACGAGGTTATAGATAGGAAGTTATTTCCATTTGGAGGTGATAAGTCCTTAGAGCTAGTAGATCGTATCTTTAACTCAGCAGGTCTAGAGATAGATTATGATAGTAAAGCTCGTAAGTAATAAATACGCAAGGAGAGTAGTTGAGTAATGTAGTTCATATACGAGAACTTCTTAAGTTCTCTCCAACAGAGCTACTGGATGGTCTTAGAACCACCCTAGTAGTAAGATGGGATGATGGTAAGGATTTAGAGCTTACCTCTAAAGAGATCATCCTTAATAGGTATCTGCTAGAGGTACTAGATGGTGTACTTGATATACCATTACTAAGTAACTATAGCATAACTAACTTCTATAGTAGAGGTAACTTTGTTAATAAATCTATTAACAAAATGTTCGAAAGATATAGTTCATAACTATGTTATATCTAGTGGCGATAAAGAGCCACTTAGAAGGCTATATAAGAATATGTATATCGTTCTTAATAAGATATATAACGAGCTTATATATGCTATACCAGACTATACTGTAGGTATGAATATCTTAGACTTCGTAGAGGTGCAGATTAACGAAGAGTTACTTAAGTCTATGTTAGATGTTAAACATGATAATACACCTGATAAGATACAAGATAGCTATAAGGTATTAGATAAGGTATTAACAACAGAACCTAAGCTTAAGAATAACCGTATATCTAAAGGCTATATAGGCTCTACGTTCAATGCTAACCAGGTTAAACAGATACTAGCTCCTAGAGGGTTTGGTACTGAGATTAATAACCAGATATTTAAGACGCCTATAGCTAATAGCTTTTGTATAGGCCTTAATAATATGTACGAGCTAGCAGTAGAGTCAAGATCAGCTGCTAAAGCATTATTCGTATCTACTAAGGCTATACAGAACTCTGAGTACTTTGCAAGAGAGTTACAACTAGCTACTATGTCTATAGAGAAGTTAGTGGAAGGGGATTGTGGTAGTAAAGAGTATCTAAGCTGGTATGTACGACCTGCTAGTGATACACATAAACCAGATCTACCAGCTCTTATAGGTAAGTATTATCTTAATGAAGAAACTGGTGAAGAGGAGGAGATAACATCTAAGCATACACACTTAGTAGGTAAAACTATTAAGCTTAGATCTGTCTTACATTGTAGGTTAGAGGATAGAACACATGTGTGCTCTAAGTGTTTTGGTACATTAGGTTATGGCTTATTTAACCACACCAACTTAGGGCATGTATGTGCTACCTCTTTAACACAGAAGATAACCCAATCTATCTTATCTACTAAGCACTTAGTAAGCTCAGCTACTAGTGATGAAGTTGTACTAGATGATATAGGTAAGAGCTTCTTCAACGTTATAAGTAAAACTAGCTTAGCTTTTAAGAAAGAGATACTAACTGATAAGAGCATCTCTCTTAAGCTTATAGTATCTCAAAGAGAGGCCTTTGGTCTTAAGGACTTGCTTACATCCATAGATGTTAAGAAGACCTATCCTAATACTGTTAGTTTACTTAGTAACATAACTATAGCTGTTAGTAGGAATGATAAGGAGGAGTATTTCCCTATAGCTACTACTAATGGCAGAATGAAAGGCTCGTTTACCCAGATATTCCTAAGCTATATACAGCAAATGGGATATAACATAAACGATAATGGTATGTATGTTATAGACTTAAGTAAATGGAAGCTACCTAAAGCTATTATAACTATACCACAAGCAGAGTTTAGTTTCTCAGACCTACTATCGCAGCTTAAGTCTATGTTTAAACATAAACCAGCAGTAGCCGATAGAGATATGTCTGTAGAGAACTTCTTACAAAGGCTATATGATTTAGTCAATAGGAAGCTAGATGTTAATCTAGCCTTACTAGAGGTTATAACATATGCATTTACAGTTATGGATAAGAAAAACGGTGATTATAGACTAGCTAGGAATTGCGAACACCCTGAGCTTGCTATATTCAACGAGATCTTACCTAACCGTAGCTTAGGTGGAGTATATGGGTGGGAGAATGTTAAGAAATATATCCTATCCCCTAAATCCTTTAATGGCTATAGCAACATTAATCATGTCATGGACGTTATGATACGACCACAAGAGACACTAGATGATGTTGGTATAGATTAAGTTTTATATTATACCTTAAGGTATAAATATATTATACTATACATATGTAACTAATGGTGCTAGCTTAGTTATATATTATAGATATAGTATATACTATACTAACATAGATATAATGCAAAAGAAGAAGCAATGTTAAGGGTAGTTCTAGGATATAGAACTACCCTCTATGGAGGTTATGATGGCTAATCTTAAGATAGACGTCTATAAACAGCATTTTACCGTTAAGAGCTCTACATACGATTACCTCTTAGAAGCAGTGTGTAACAGATTGATATCTTATAGGTTCGAATGGGACTATAGGAGTAAGCGAACTGTTAGAAAAGAGGATAAATATTTTTTTGTTAAAGATATAAGGAAGAAACTCTATAGGTTCCCTATAGGTGTACTTAGAGATACTATCTTAACATTAGGTATGCGTGGTATAACTAAGGATGAGATAGTATTACGTAACCATGGGTACGATATAACACCTGTTAATATAGGTATGAGTGTTAATAAGAGTTTTACTCTAAGGGATTATCAAGTACGAGCAGTAGATGAAATAGTAAATAGAAGTAGTTTACCTACTAGCTTGTTACTACTTATGACAGGCTATGGTAAATCCCTTATATCTATGGCTGCTATGGCTAAGCTTAACTTTAGATTCGGTATGATATTATTACCTAAGTTTATAGATAAATGGCTAATAGATCTTAAGAAATACACAGATCTAACAGACGGTGATATAACTGTTATACAAGGTAGTGATAGTTTACGTAAGATCATGTTTAACAACGATATAAGCTCTAAGGTTATAGTATTTAGCTCTAGAACACTGTCTAATTACTTTAGTAACTATGAGACATTTGGAGAGGTATTTGACTATCCTACAGCACCAGATGAACTTATGGAACATCTTAAGATAGGATGCATGGTAAGTGATGAAACACATTTAGAGTTTCATGTTACATTCAGAGCTATGTTATACTTTAACGTATACCATATGCTAGGTATGACAGCTACCTTATACAGTAAGGATGGAAGAACAGAGTATCTGTATTCTTTATTATACCCAGATAGCTCTAGGATAAAGGATGTAGTTAAGATAGAGCCCCATATAGATGTATATGCTATTAACTATAGATTTACAACTATGAAGGGTATAAGGTATAAAAGATCACAAGGATATAGCCATATACTATATGAACAATCTATCATGCTTAGATCTAGGTTACTTAAATCCTATCTAGATATGATAAATTACTATACACAGTATGGCTATATACATAGGAAACAACCTGGACAGAAATGTCTTATATTTTGTGCAAGCGTAGAGCTGTGCTCTATAGTAGCTAACTATCTAGCAGAAAGATATCCTAAGCTAGATATACGCACATATACACAAGACGATGATTACAAGAATGTTTTAGAAGCTGACATTACGGTAAGCACCATACTCTCAAGTGGTACAGCTATAGATATACCTGGGCTTATAACCAGTATAAATACTATAGCTATAGACAGTAAGAACAGTAATGCACAAACATTCGGTAGATTACGTAAGATAGATGGGGTAGATACTAGGTATTACTATCTATACAACTCCTCTATAGATGTGCATAGAAGATACCATAAGAATAGAACAGATCTACTTAGACCTATAAGTAAATCCTATAACTATGAGTATTATCCACAAGAGCTTGTGAACTAAGAAAGGGCTAAGAGATATGGTAAGAGAGTTATCTAAGAAGTATAATCTATGGTCTAGTCCTACTGAGTTCATAGGTTGGTTAGTAGACGGTTTAAAAGGTGTTCCTAAGAAGGTAAGCTATGATGGTAACAGTATAGAGCCTATCTTAGAGATAGTATATAACGATGACGTAGATATACCGATAAACCATGATAAGATAAGTAGCATAGAGCTTACCTTTCCTATATTTAGAAGTTATGATTATGAGGCAATAGCTAAAGAGCATAACCTAGTATATAATAAGGATAATGTTGATATCCTAGCTAAATCTTATCCACTTATGGAAAACTACTGCATATTAGAACTAAATAGGACTATCATACCGATAGAGGCTATATTTAGTAAGCATAGGGCATACTGGCTATATGAAATATGTAAAGCGTTAAATAAAGACTAGAGAGTAGGTATACTTACCTACTCTCTAGTACATCTTTTTTTATTCCCTCGTTAGCTATGCTACATTCTGGTGTTACGTGCTACCATCGCTAACTACGTTACGCTCTGGGCTTTTAAGTTTAGTTAATCTCATTTACATCTGTTTTAGGTTGGATAGTTGTGGTTATTACTACCATATCAAAGGATGTTCCTTTATCAGAGGTATCTCTTATCTTAATATCTCCGCCTGCTTCTGTAAGTAGATTCATAGCCATATATAGGCCTACACCGGTTATAACTGTTTTATTATTCTTAAAGGATACACCATAGTTAAATATAGATCTACTTATATCTACACCTGCTGGTATGTTCTTGATACCAGTTCCATTATCAGCTACTGTTAAAGTAACTGCAGTACCATTCTTTTCACTAACAGAGACTACTATATATGTAGCATTAGCTTCTATAGAGTTGGTAAATAAGATATTAAGTATATTTAAGAAGTTACCAGCAGCTAAGTTAGCTAGGTATAACCTATCTAAGTATTCCTTATCTTTTATTCTTATAACTACCTTACGTATAGATGTAAGCTTAAGATTCTCCTCAGCTGTAGCTATAAGTTTAAGTATACTAGCATCATTACCCTTCTTCATAGCTTTAGTGTTAGCTAACATAGTAAGAACAGAATTGATCCTACCTATATTATTCTGTAGCATAGTATAGTTCTTGTCAAACCCTGGTAACTCAGCTAGTCTTTTCATACAGACCTCATTCTTCTCTGGGCAGTTACCTTGTGAGATTAGCCTACATAGCATACCCTCATATTTTCTACAAGGAAATAGTGTTGTATAGTTATCCTCTATAACAGCTGATATAATAGCGATGGGGCCATTAAGTTCATGGTATAAAGACTCTGCTAGTCTAGCTTGTAGCTTATTTTCATACTGTTGTTTATAGACTATCATAACAGTGTCCTCTGCCATGCGTCTTCTACCTGTTAAATATAAAAAACTAAATATGATAGGAAATAGTAATAGATAGATAGATTTCTCAAACCCTCTAACTATAGCCTTCTTATAGACTTCATTATTAATAACTATCAACCAGTCGCCATAGACTATAGTATGGTGCCCTGACCAATACTTATCAGAGCTTTGTATAGCCTCTTTAACAGACATATGTTGTAAAGATGACCTAGTATCTTCGTCGTATATACTATATCTAGAGAATATAGGTTCCTCATCACTTACCGTTTTAATATACTCACACCCTACAGCCATACATAAATCACCTGGTGATATATATCTACCCTTAGGTAGGGATGCTATCTTAGCATCATTATCAGCATTTATTCCATTTAACGAAGCATTACAAACTATCATACCTATAACCATAACAGCTAGATATAAGAATACTAGATAGAAGGCGTATTGTTTGCCAGCAGATAGTTTCTCCACAGTCATATCTCTACTCCTTGTTATCCGCTTCTTCTACGCTAGTCTTAGTAAGTAGGAACTTATACATAAGATCTAATTTGTTAGTATCGTTCTTATTAATATAATGTTTATAGATACTATCATCAACAGCTAACTTAAACTCGTTAATATAACTAGATATAACAGGGTTATCAGAGTTAAAGGAGTGTGCTGTTACGAATACCATACTAGCATCTTGATTATTCTTATTCTTTATTATATAGTAAAGATCAACACCATTGATCTCCTCTATGATAGGCCCATCTTTTACCATATAGCCCATAGTTAGATCTAAGCAAGCTAGATCTATCTTATTTTTACATATGAAAGCATAAGCCTTATTAACACAGTCATTACCTAAAGCATAACTTACCTCTACATGTTTATATATATCGTATTTATACTTCGCTAAGATCTGTTTAAACATGAACTCGTATATAACCTTAGTATCTGGTATATCATCTACAATAAGTAACTTAGGTAAAGTATCGTTTGGATTAATGGTTATGCTAGGATCTAGCATATTACTGCTAGATTTAGATAGGTAATGAGATTTATCTTTATATCCTTTTTGTATCATAGGTGCATGGGCCTCTACGTGATGGTAGCCTATAGCCGTTATGTGTTTAGCATAAGCACATATATGCTTAATTATACGTGTTATAAGATGTAGCATAATAGCTTATCCCCCTTCTTATATATTTATATAGGTTTATGCCCTCTCTCGCTATAAGCTCGTTCAGGTTTATTTCCCTCGCTAACTACGTTACGCTCAGGTTTATGCCCTCACTTACTATCTAAAGATAGTTACGATCAGGGTTATTTAACATTGTTGGGAATATCATCACCATTAGGTGTTTGTTCTTGATTCCTATCCGGTTGATATTGAGGTGTATAAGGCGTATTGTAATCGTTATTATACCCACCATCATTATCGCCATGCCATGCCTTAGCTATAGAACTTACTATATTACTTATGAAGTTAGTAGCTCCAGCAGCTGCTTTATCATTTGTTATAAATAATGCAAACACCGTTAGTAAAAAAGCTAACGCTATACCTGCTAGTGTTAACACCTTAGTTGTCCACATGTTATTGCCTGCCCTCTCTATAAACTTATGATCAGATTGTAACGTTTTATCCATATCTATTATCTTGTCTAGAAGTATAGTCAAAGACTTAGTCATATACACCTTCATAGACTGTGCTTCTGCTTTATAATCAGCATGGAATAACGTTAAGATCTCTTTAAGCTCGTCGCTCATACCTTTAGCATTAACTATCTTAAGATAATCCCCTTCTAGGGGTGATTTAGCTTCTAAATATACCTTATAGATATCAGCTTTTAGCTTCTCTAGTGTACTGTCCGACACTTCCTCTTTGTCCATATCTTACTATCCTTCCTTAATACAGATGAATAAAAATGTTATCCAGTGTGGTAACTCTCCAACAGGCATAGATGTTCCCCCTTGAAAGAACGCTATGCCCTCCCATGGCCCACTACCTGGCATATCTGGATAATCACCAACTCCATTATCCCAAAACACAGAGCACTGGGATTCCTTACTATGGTTCCATACGATGCCAGCTGGGTGATCCTTTTCCATAGGCCATACGCGTATATAGTTACTAGATCCTCTTAATACACGCATGTTATGTGGGTTATATACTGGTGTCATATACTGAGCATCGTATATAAGCAATTTTAACCTATACGGCATCTGTGCTTGGGTAACGTAGGTATTAGCTGCATCGATCTTAGTAAGAAACTCTCTAGTTATCCTAGATTCTAACTCTGATATACGTCTAATAAGATTTTCGTTATTAGACTGTATAGCTACCTTATTATCGTTAGCTACTCTAACCACACTATCAAGCTGATTAACCATACTATTAAGTTTAGTAGTAGCTAAGGCTAAGCTATTTTCTAGCTGAGATATCTTAGTTTTAGCATTAGCTATCTCACTTTTCATAACAGATAGGTCTAATATACCACCAGGCGCTACTAACTTATCTATCCAGTCCTTAGTAACCACAGCATTACCAGGATCACTATCCTTAGTACTTACAGTCTGTATTGCATCTCCATCTTGCTGTGCAGATGTATCTACTATTATCTTACTCATCCTCTTATTTCCTTATCTTATGTTATATACTACCATAGATTCACCCAGTCCGCAGAAAAGACCTTTATCCTATTATGAACTATATCTACCTCTATGGTAAAGTAGGATTCATACCAGTGTGTTAATTTCTGTGTATGTGAACTATCACTACCTGTGACGTGTAAATATGTATATCCGTTACGAGGTTGAGAGTTAATATTAAACTGCTCAACCCCATTTATCTTCCATACAGAACTATAACCATAAGTTACATAAAGAGTTACATTCTGATGGTATCTAAAATCGAAGTTATGCGGGCCATAGTCTGTTAAGTAACCACCATCCGCGTATACATACCTCTCAAGCCTGCCTGGACCACTCATAGCGGTTTTGATAGATATACTATAAGCTGTGCCACTTTTAGTTAAAATAACACGTATACAACCACCTAGCTCAGCATGGGGCTCTCTTTCAACACGATAACTAGGATCTCTACCTAGTAGCCATATACTAGAGGTTCCTGGACCAAAGTAGCTATTATACCTACCACTCCAGTTAACGGAGGCTGGGCTAGTGTTACGCCAGAAACATATGTAGTGTACATAATCGTGCTCTGAAGATCCTGGATATACATCTTGAAATAGCTTTTGCACCTGCCATGCTATATTAGCTGGTTTCATATCTAATCTTCTAGCTATCTCATCCTTAACACTGTTCCATGTAGAGTTGTTAAGG
>ERZ772940.306-NODE-306-length-24949-cov-29.0095_pt1 | contig 24949 bp, 19 predicted proteins | sample MGYA00511682_ERZ772940 | MGnify/ENA primary metagenome ERZ772940 (study PRJEB29015, sample SAMEA2737922) | human oral metagenome | biome: human oral; feature: human-associated habitat; material: dental | place: China | collected 2031 ... | reverse complement strand
GCGCCATTGCCATGCTTCTCTCCGCCACCGGGATGGGGCTCGTCGGCACCATCAGTCGCGGCGCGACCGCCGGCCTCGCTCATGCCGACAAGTCCGTCATCGGATCGTTCCTGGCCTTCGGCCGCATGGGCGTCGGACTGCTCGGATTCACTCTTATCCTCATCTTCACCCGGAAGGTTGGCCTGTTCCACCGCACCCGTTTGAGCACCACCGTGATCCTGGGAGGAGTGAGCATCGGCCTGTCCCTGGGCTGCTACATCTCCTCGACGTTGATGACGACCATGACCAATGCCGTCTTTCTCATCTACACTGGACCCCTGTTCTGCGCGCTGCTCGCACGTATCTTCCGAAAAGAGAAGATCAGTGTGCTCTCTGGAGCCTTCCTGTCCCTTGTGTTCCTAGGCATGCTGCTGACCATCGGTATCATCAGCATCAACAACGACGGAAACCTGGCCTTCGGACTGGATCTGTCAACCGGGAATCCTAAGTTTCCACAGAAGAGCCTGGGAGACCTTTTAGGACTCTTGTCAGGTGTCTTCTATGGCCTGGCCCTGTTCTTCTACGGGTACCGCAAGGATGTCGATTCAGTTGTCCGCGGTGTCTGGAACTTCTTCTGGGCCGCCTGCGCGACGCTGGCGATGTCCGTTGTCTTGCGTCCTTGGCATGGGGTCGCCTCCTTCACGGCCGCCAACTGGATGTGGGCAGTGGTCCTCTTCCTCGTCTGCGGCCTCTTCGCACTGGGATTCCTGGTTGTTGCAGGGCGCAACCTGCCTGCAGTGGAGTACTCGACGATCTCTTACTGGGAGTGTGCGGTCGTCATTGTGTACAGCCTTCTCATCTGGAAAGAGCAGCTCAGTCCTACGGGAATCATCGGAGGACTGCTCATTGTTGGCGGGGGCCTCGCCCCGATCGTCGTGGATGCCGTTTCTCGAAAGTCACGCCCCTCCATGGCCTGATGATCATGTGATCCTGTCTGTCTGCGTCAACTTCCTGCAGGCGGACAGGATCACATGTATAATCACCAACGTCTCTTCAGGGGCATTATCACGTCATCGTCGACATCCACCGAGCCGGAGCCATAGGTTATGAATACCGTCCACTCAGGAAGCACGAACGACCATCACCCGAATTCAGAACGAAGTCTCGCATTGAGGCGCGCAGCGAAAGCGAGCTTCATTGGCAACTTCATTGAGTGGTTCGACTATGCCTCGTACGGATACCTGGTCACCGTCATGGGTCACACCTTCTTCCCGGAGGCGGACAAATCGGTGCAGCTTCTCTTGACATATGCAGTATTTGCAATATCATTCATCTTGCGTCCTATCGGAGCTGTTGTATGGGGGGCCTGGGGTGACCGTTGGGGGCGCCGCTGGGCACTGTCCTGGTCGATTCTCATCATGTCCGGGTCGACGTTCTTCATCGGGTTTCTTCCCACATACTCAGTTATCGGAATGGCAAGTGCCATCGGCCTGCTTGTCCTGCGAATGATCCAGGGGTTCTCCGCATCGGGCGAGTATGCAGGCGCTGGAACCTTCCTGGCAGAGTATGCCCCTCCGTCGCGCCGCGGGATATACACGTCTCTGGTTCCCGCTTCCACCGCTTGTGGTCTACTTGCCGGCTCTCTCATGGTCACTGGGATGTTCTCGGTTCTCAGCGATGACGTCATGAATGCCTGGGGGTGGCGGGTCCCCTTCCTCCTGGCAGGGCCATTGGGACTCATCGGCCGCTACATCCGGGTGCATCTGGAGGACTCCCCCGCATATCAGGAGATGCGGGCAGAGATGCCGCAGGAGCAGAAGACCGCCAGCTGGTCCGAGCCGCTGCGCCTGCTGCTACGCGACCATCTGCGTGAGACGCTCATCACCTTCGGAGTCTCCTGCCTCAACGCAGTTGCGTTCTATATGCTTCTCACGTATATGCCGACGTATGCCCATGAAGAGCTCGGGTTCTCCCAGGACACCTCCACCCTGGCGACCTCTGTGATGCTGGTCGTGTACATTGCGGCGATCTTCCTCATGGGGCACCTGTCGGACTCCTTCGGGCGCCGCCGGATGCTCATCGCCGCTTGCGTCGCATTCATCGTTCTCACCATCCCGTTGTTCGTAGTCATGATGAAGGCGGCGGACATGCTTGCAGTGGTGATCCTGTGCGAGATTGTCTTCGCTATAGCTCTGACTGCTAATGATGGAACACTGGCCACCTTCCTGGCGGAGTCCTTTCCGACCAACGTGCGCTACTCGGGCTTCGCCCTGTCCTTCAACGGGGCCAACGCGCTTCTTGGTGGGACGACACCGTTCATTGTCACCTGGCTCATCAAGGTCACCGGCTCTTCCCTGGCGCCGGCGGTCTATCTCACGGTGATCGCGATGATCGCCATGGTGGCAATCCTCCGTTCTCGTATGATTCATGGGTCGGAGCTGACTGAGGATCAGGCTCAGTCCTGAGCTCGAGTGGCTCACTGAGAGCATGTGGTGACAAGTCGGATATAGGCCGCTTCTTTACGAAGCCATTATCACCGTCTTGTTTCGGACATCAACGCGTTATTGTCGTAAGATGATGAGCATGGCTAGTACCGACGCAGATGCTGCTGGAGAGGCGGCAAGTAGTGACGCCTCTGTGCCCGCAGGCTCTCGAGCAGTATCGCGAGTGACACCACGCGGTGAGGGCCGACGTCAGGCCATCATTGAGGCTGCGGCCGCCATCATCCGTGAGTCGGGCCCTTCCGCGGTCAGCCATCGCAGTGTCGCCAAGCGAGCCGGGTGCTCCTTGTCCGCGACAACCTATTACTTCGACGGCTTGGAGGATCTCCTCCATCAAGCGGGGCTGGTCAACATTGGACTGTGGGCCTCCCGCGCGGAGGACGTCGCCGACCGGGTGGAGGCCTTCAAGGGTGTTCCAGACCTCTCCCAGCGGGTGCGGTTCATCCTGCAGGCGACCCTTCCCGCCCATGGCGCCTACTTCGGGCACTATCTTCAGCTCATCTCAGCCAGCCAGGCGTCACCGGTCAAACACGCCTACCGCCAGGGACGGCAACGTCTCAATGCCGCCCTGCGTCGTGTGCTGCGCCAGCTCGACAGCCCGCTCGAGCCGGAGATGGTCATCGCCATTGTCGACGGTGCGGCCGTCACCGCCCTCAGCGAGGGGTGGAACGTCAAGTCGACCGCAGCAGGACTACTGACAGATCTCATCTCCCTGGCCCGCGGCATGCCGCCCTTCCAGGCGCCAGGTGCCACGGCGGGCTCCACTTCGACCCCTACTGCTCATACGACCCGGCCCGCCACGGTCACGTCGAGTAGCTCCGCAGGCTAGGGCCCTGCCGGCTGGTCTCATTCCTCGTCAGTTCTTCCAGGCCTTCTCACCACAAACGGGTGGGATCGAGCTCAACACGCACCGGCTCCTCGCGCCGGGCAGAGCGGTCACGCAGCCTTACCCCGAGCATGGTGGCAAGTGCCTTGCCGCGTGACAGCGGAGCGCGCACCAGGGCTCTGGCCATGCCGGAGGGCACCTGGCCGCGAACGGGTGGTGGGGTCACCGGACCCAGTACCTCAAAACCATCGGCTTCGGCCTGAGCCAGGAGGGTCTCCACACCGCCTACCGGGCCGTCCAGGCGTGCCACTCGCCATGCGGGTGGAAGGTGCAGGTCAGCTCGCTCCAGTAGGTCTCTGCGGGCGAAGCCCGCCTGGTCCCATCTCACGAGGGCCTGCGCCGCGACCGGATCCGGGCCGCCCAGGAGAATGACGCGGGCCGACGGCGCCGCCAGCGCCACTGCATTCGACCACTGGCGCAGTGCTTCACCTCCTGCCCCCAGGTCGGGGCGTGAGGACAGTGCGCCGCCGTCGAGCAGCAGGACGGCCCGGTATCCGTCCTCGGCCACCGGCTCTGCTCCGGGTGTGGCCACGACGAGGCGTGGCGTGTTGTCAACCTGGTCCACGACGCCGTGGGCCTCCCTCGCTCCTGAGACCACCACGGGGACACCGGGAAAGGCCCGCCCCAGCTCCTCCCCCGTGCGCGTGGAACCGACCGTCGCCATCCTCAGCCCATGGCCGCCGCACTCGGGGCAGTCCCACTGCCCCACCGTACGAGCACACCAGCGGCAGGAGGTGCGACCCCGTTGGTCCATCGCCAACGGGCCTCCGCAGACCGAACAGTGAGCAGCAGAGCGACACTGGGCACAGGCCACCAACGGCACGTACCCGGCGCGCGGCACCTGAACGAGCACTGGTCCGTCCTGCAGGGCGCGCCGCAGTGCTCGATGGGCGAGTGACGGGATGCGGGCCGCTCCGGAAGCGCCCTCCCGGTCCAGCTCAGCCGGGCCAGGAGCCGCCACGCGAGGCACCACGGCGCGCACAACGTGTCGGGAAGCCGCCAGGCTCTGACACCATCCCTGCTCGACGAGCGATTGCGCTTCCACGGAGCGAGTGAATCCTCCGATGAGCAGGCCGGCTCTCTCCAACGTCGAGCGCAGGGCGAGGACCGTGCGCGTATGGCTGTAGGGGGCGTGAGGCTCCTCCAGCCGGTTGTCCCCGTCGTCCCAGACGGCCGCCAGCCCGAGTCGGCGCACCGGGGCGAAGGCCGCCGACCTGGTGCCAACAACCACCCGGGCTCGCCCCAGCAGCAGAGCCATGAACGCCCGATAACGGCGTGAGGGCCCATGCTCGGCCGAGAGCACCACCACCGGTTCCCCCTCCAGGTCGCGCCTGAGCCGGGCAGCGAGGGTCTCAGCCTGATGAGTTGTCGCCACCACGATGACGGCGCTGCGAGAGCTCGCCAAAGTAGCCTGGACGGCCCGGGCCAGGCACACCTGCCACGGCTCAACCACCGGGGCGGGCCGACCGTCGTCGCGCGACGAACGTGCTTCGGGCGGCCGCAACTGCGCCGGCAGTGCGGACCAGACCGCGCGTGGAGCCTCGCCGTGGGCCAACCGGTTCAGGTACTCCTCGCCGCCGTCGTAAGGGCGCCAGCTGGGCTCGCTCGAGGACGGCGGCTCCCAGGTGGGAAGGTCGAGGGGAGCCTTGTCCCTCTCAGCCTTCTCAGTCGTGGCGTGCCTGGCCGGAACCGCAAGACGGATGACGTCGGAGCGTGTCCCGCAGCAGCGGGAGGCGACGGCCTCAATGAGACGACGCGAGCCCTCCGGAAGGACCGGGAGGTCGGAGACCACTCGGCGCAGAGCAGTCAGCCGACCGATATGGGTTGTTGTGGTCCCCCGCTCCCAGATCCATCCGCGCATCTCCTGCTCGCCGAATCGAACCATGACCCGGGTGCCGGGAAGGGCCTGCTGCGCCAACACCGCGGGCACCAGGTAATCGAAGGTGCGGTCGAGGTGCGGCACTGGGGAGTCCAGGAGAACCCTGGCCACGGGGTCGTGGACTCCGGCCACGGTCACCGTGCGCGGACCGGGCTCCGGCAGCTCCAGCAACTCGCCCTGCCCGCTCACCCCATGACCACGCCCGGGCCCCTCGGACTGCCCGGAGGCAGAAGCAGCGTCGTCGTAGTCGGTTGCCATACAAGCCCTCGGAAGTCTCCCGACCTGGGTACAGGGGACTCAGACAGCCTGGCGCAGCGCCTCGACGCGGTCGGTGGCCTCCCAGCTGAAGCCGGGGCGCCCGAAGTGGCCGTAGGAGCTGGTGGCACGGTAGATGGGACGCAGCAGATCGAGGTCGCGCACGATCGCGGCCGGACGGAGGTCGAAGATCTCGTTGACAGCCTTCATGATGCGCTCCTCAGAAACCGTTGCCGTCCCGAATGTCTCCACATAGACGCCCACGGGGTGGGCGGAGCCAATGGCGTAGGCCACCTGAATCTCACACCGTCTGGCCAGTCCCGCTGCGACGACGTTCTTGGCGACCCAGCGCATGGCGTAGCTGGCGGAACGGTCCACCTTCGAGGGATCCTTGCCGGAGAAGGCGCCCCCGCCGTGACGGGCCATTCCGCCGTAGGTGTCGACGATGATCTTGCGTCCCGTCAGCCCCGCGTCACCTGCCGGACCGCCGATGATGAACTGTCCCGAAGGATTGATGAGGATCTCGGTGTCGGCGGTGTCGAGATCGGTGCCGGCCTCGGCCTCGGCGGCCAGCACCGGCTCGATGACCTCCGTGCGCAGAGCGTCGGTGAGCCAGGCACGAGTGCGGTCCGCATCGTGCTGGGTGGAGATGACCAGATTGTCCAGACTCACCGGGCGCTGGCCGTCATAGCCGATCGTCACCTGGGTCTTGCCATCGGGGCGCAGTCCCGGGACGATGCCCTGCTTGCGCACGACGGCCAGACGCTCCGCCAGGCGATGCGCCAGATGGATGGGCAGCGGCATGAGGGCCGCGGTGTCGTCACAGGCGTAGCCGAACATAAGCCCCTGGTCGCCTGCGCCCTGCAGGTCGAGAGGATCGATATCCGTGTCATCCCGGCGGGCCTCAAGCGACTTGTCGACTCCGGCCGCGATATCCGCGGACTGCTGCCCGATCGACACCGACACACCGCAGGAACGGGCGTCGAAGCAGACGTCTGAGGAGGTGTAGCCGATGGCGGAGATCTCCTGGCGAACGATCTCGGGGATCTCGACGTAGGCCCTCTCCGTGGTGACTTCGCCGGCCACGTGCACCAGGCCGGTCGTCACCATCGTCTCAACCGCGACGCGTGCGGTGGGGTCCTGCTCGAGGATGGCGTCGAGAATCGCATCTGAGACACGGTCGCAGATCTTGTCCGGGTGTCCTTCGGTGACCGACTCGGATGTGAACAGACGCAAGGAGGAACTCACCTACCCATCGTAGTCACCACAAGAACTGATCCGTCGTGGCGTTACCCACGAAAATGCGCAAGGCGGGGGTCAGGTCGCGTCTACCAGGTCAGCGGTCAGGGAGATGAGAAGACGGGCGACCTCCATCTTGCTGCCCTGTCCCCGTGCCACTTCCGTGCCGTGGGCATCCAGGACGACAACGGCATTGGGAACGTCTCCGAAGCCGAGCTCCTCCCCCACCGCGTTGACCGCCAGAAGGTGAGCCCCTTTGCGGCGGGCCTTGGCCCTGCCGTGGAAGAGCACGTCACCGTTCTCGTCCCCGGTCTCGGCGGCGAATCCGACGACGATCTGGCCGGGCCGAGGCGGGTCGCTCACCAGCCCGGCCAGGATGTCCGGGTTGGTGGTGAGCTCAATGGACATGACCGGTTCGCTGAGGTGATCCGATTCGGCGGGCACCTGCTTCTTGAGTTTGCTGGCGGCCACGGTGACGGGCCGGTAGTCGGCGACAGCTGCTGCCATGATGACGGCATCGGCGTTGCGTGCGCTCTCGCGCACGGCTCGGAGCATGTCCGAGGCGGTACCGGCAGCAACAACGGTCACCTGCGCAGGCAGGGCGTTGAGCAGATCGCAGGCCACGTGCGCCTGCACCAGCGTGACGCGGGCTCCCTGCTCGACGGCCGCCGCCGCCAGTGCGCAGCCCTGGCGCCCTGAGGAGCGATTTCCTAGGTACCTCACCGGATCGATGGGTTCGCGTGTCCCGCCGGCCGAGATGACGAGGTGCCGCCCTTCCAGTCGCTTGTCGCCCTTCCCCGAGGCGTCCTGCGCTGCCGCGCCCCCGGCGGCGGGCTGTGTCAGGGAAGCCAGGGCCTGCGACACGATCAGCTCGGGATCGGGCATCCGTCCCACACCGGAGTCCTTGCCGGTCAGGCGCCCACTGTCCGGTTCGATGACCGTCAGACCGCGCTCGCGCAGCACGGCCACGTTCTCCCGGGTGGCGGGGTTGACCCACATCTGGGTGTGCATCGCCGGCGCCAGGACGATGGGGGCCTGGCAGGTCAGTATCGTCGCGGTGAGCATGTCGTCGGCCCGTCCTGCCCGCACCCGCGCCAGCAGGTCCGCCGAGGCCGGAGCGACCACGACGAGCTCGGCCCACTCGGCCACGGCCACGTGCTCAACCGCAGCCGGGTCGTCGAAGACCCCGGTGGATACCGTCCGGCCGCTGACCGCCGCAAGCGCCGGAGCACCGATGAACCTCAGCGCCGACTCGGTGGCCACCACCTTGACCTCGTGCCCGGCCTGACGCAGCAGTCGAACGACAAAGGGGGCCTTGTAGGCGGCGATCGACCCGGCCACGCCGACAACGACGCGCCGTGGCCGCTCGAGGGCGGTCACGGCGCGTTGATACACAGCAGTGTACGGCTCGTCCATGGCGAGCCCGGCTCAGAACTGGATGTCGTCGAGGCTGGTGGGAGTCTCGCCATCCTCAAGGGAGACCGGAGAATCCAGCGAGATATCGCTGAACATGTCGGCCTCGGCGGCCCGACGGGCCTCCTCGGCCTCGGCGCGGCGGGCGCGGGCCACGTCCCCGGGAATGACCTCGAGCTTGTCCTCGGCGATCTCACGCAGAGCGATGCCCAAAGACTTCTCACCGACCTCGGAGTCGACCAACGGACCGAAGAACTCGAACTGGTTGTCCTCGAGCTGCTGGGTGTAGGTGTTGATCTGGCGGGCGCGCTTGGCGGCCTCCACCACGAGCCCGTACTTGGAGTCGACCTTCTCCAGAAGGTCGTCGATCGGCGGGTTGGTGATGCCCTCGGGCTGGGGAGAGGTTCCGAGCATGTGCATGCCTCCGGTTCAATCTCGATAGTTCAGAGCCACGTTATTCTAACTGCTCAATCCCATGAGTCTCTCCAGTTCCGCGGTGGCGCTCGCCACGGTGTCATTGATGACGACGTGGTCGAACTCGCCGGCCGCCTCCAGCTCGGTGCGTGCCGTGGTCAGGCGCCGTTCCCGCTCCTGGGCATCTTCGGTACCGCGTCCGATGAGCCTGCGGACGAGCTCGTCCCAGCTCGGTGGCGCAAGGAAGACGAGGCGGGCCTCAGGCATCGCCCGGCGCACCTGTCGGGCGCCGGCCAGGTCGATCTCCAACAGCGCAGGACATCCGGCATTGAGCCGATCCTGAACCGGGCCGCGGGGAGTGCCGTAGCGATGCACGCCGTGGACCAGGGCCCACTCCAGCATCTGGCCGCTGGCGACGAGCGAGTCGAAGTCCTCGTCGCTGACGAAGTGGTAGTGCACGCCGTCGACCTCACCGGGACGAGGTTGACGGGTGGTGGCCGAGATCGAGACGAACAGGTTGGGATGGCGTCTGCGCAGCTCCGCGACAACAGTGCCCTTGCCCACCGCGGTGGGGCCGGCCAGAACGGTGAGGCGGGCGAGAGCAGGAACGGAGGGGTCTGTGGCAGCAACGTCGGTCATGGCCACATCATGGTCCATCGGGACCTGCCGGCACGACCCTGCGTCCGAGTGGACGGCCTAACCGAAGCGCTCCACCAGCGCCGCCCTCTGATTCGCCCCCAGTCCGCGCACCCGCCGGGACTCGGCAATATGCACATCGGCAAGGATGGCGTCAGCCGTTGTGGTCCCCACACGTGGCAGTGAGACAAGCAGTGCCCTGACCTTCATCTTGCCCAGGACATCATCTGTCTCTGAGGCGGTGAAGAACTCGGAGAGCTTGAGCTCCCCGCTCTTGAGCTCGGACTTGATACGGGCGCGCTGCGATCGCGCAGCAGCCGCCTTCTCCAGTGCCTGAGCCCTTTGCTCGGGTGTCAGCGTTGGAAGCGTCATGGTGTGTCTCCTCCCGGTCGTATACCAGTGACCCGCACCACGAGCATAAGTCGGGTCACGTGCACTCGCATTCGCAGGAGCCCATATTCCACAAGCTACTTCGTGCTTCCACACACACCCCGAACCCGGGACGGGCTACAGCACCGTGAGGCTCAGCGAAGGGCTGTTGCAGCCTCGTAGGAAGACGCCGACGCGGCTTTTCGCAGTGCCTCAATGGAGGGGCCCGCCTTGAGAACCCCGCGTGAGGTGGAGGCCAGGACCTGACGGCGCGCCGCCCCGAAAACGGCTTCCAGCTCGGCGGGCCCTGCTCCCTGGGCACCGACCCCGGGCGCCAGCAACGGACCGTTGGCGCGCTGCAGGTCGATTCCCAGGTCGGAGACGGCCCCGCCGATGGTGGCTCCGATGACCAGCCCGATGCAGCCGAGCCGGCCCTCACCACTGGCCTGTGCGTTGGACGCGGTCACGCCCTCCACGATGCCGGCGGCCACGGCCTGGTCGCCGTTGACGGCGTGCTGGACCCCGGCTCCTTCCGGATTGGAGGTCAGGGCCAGGACGAAGACGCCCCGACCGCTGGCCTCGGCGAGGTTGAGCGCAGGAGTGAGGGACCCGTAGCCCAGGTAGGGCGAGACGGTGATGGAGTCTGCGGCCAGAGGAGCGCCGTCGGACAGGTAGGCCTGGGCGTAGCCGGCCATGGTGGAACCGATGTCCCCGCGCTTGACGTCGAGAACGGACAGGGTGCCGACGTCGCGTAGGGCCGCCAGGGTCTCCTCAAGGACCGCGATGCCGGCGCTGCCGTGACGCTCGAAGAAGGCGGACTGCGGCTTGACGGCGGCCACGTGTCCTCCGACCGCGTCAATGGTGCGCAGGGCGAAGTCCCGCAGTCCCGCGGCCGAGTCGGCCAGCCCCCAGGCCTCGAGCAGGTTCGGGTGAGGGTCGATGCCGACGCACAGGGGGCCGTGGTCATCCATGGCGTCGGCCAGACGGGAGCCGAAGGGGCGTCTGGTACGACTGGGCTGGTAAGAGGCTGCGGGACTCATCGAGTCTCCTTGTCTTCAACAGGGGCGACGGGGTGGGTCTCGGGAGCCGAGCCTCGTCGGGATCGGCGGGCGGCGATGTGCTCCTGGAGGCTGCGAACCTGGAAGGGACCGCGCAGCTGGGCCTCGAGGGCCTGGACCGCCGCCTGGAGCTGTTGGACGGTGGTGATGATGGGACGGTCGGCGCCGGTGGTGGCCGCGCGGATGGAGTACCCGTCGGCACGGGCTCCCTGGCCCTTGGGAGTGTTGACAACCATGTCGATGGCTCCGGACTCGATGAGTCCGGCGATCGTCTGCTCGCCGTGGGCACCAACCCCCTGACTGATCTTGCGTACCGCCATGGCGTCAATCCCGTTGCGGCGCAGTACCTGTGCGGTCCCGGTGGTGGCCAGGACCGTGAAGCCCAGCTCTGCGAGCCGGGCCACCGGCAGGATGATGGCTCGCTTGTCCCTGTCGGCTACCGAGACGAACAGCGTGCCCTCTCCTGGTAGGCCACCGTAGGCACCGGCCTGGGACTTGGCGAAGGCTCGGGGGAAGTCGACGTCGTAGCCCATGACCTCTCCAGTGGAACGCATCTCCGGTCCCAGGATCGTGTCGACCACGCGCCCCTCGGTGGTGCGGAATCGTTTGAAGGGTAGGACCGCCTCCTTGACGGCGATCGGGTCATCGGGATCGGTGACGGCGGCGTCGGCCTCGGGCAGGTGGCCGGAGCGCCTGAGCGAGGCGATCGTCTCCCCTGTCATGATGAGGGCCGCCGCTTTGGCGAGCTGCACGCCGGATGCCTTCGAGACGAAGGGGACTGTGCGCGATGCCCTGGGGTTGGCCTCGATGACGTAGAGAACATCGGAGACCAGGGCGAACTGGATGTTGAGCAGCCCTCGCACGCCCACCCCTCTGGCGATCGCCTCAGTGGAGCGTCGGATGCGAGCGATCTCCGTGTCGGACAGGGTCATGGGCGGCATGACGCAGGCGGAGTCACCGGAGTGGATACCGGCCTCCTCGATGTGCTCCATGACCCCGCCGAGGAACAGCTCGCTGCCGTCGTACAGGGCGTCGACATCGATCTCGATGGCGTCGTCGAGAAAACGGTCGATGAGCAGCGGCCCGGTCCCATAGACGCCTCCGGGCTCAAGACCGGCGCGCTGGAGATAGTCGTCGAGTCCCTGGGCGTCGTAGACGATCTCCATACCGCGGCCGCCGAGCACGTAGCTGGGGCGCACCAGGACCGGATAGCCAATGCCCTGGGCGACCGAACGCGCCTGCTCGTCGCTCAGAGCGGTGCCGTGCGCCGGTGCGGGCAGGTCGGCGCGCTGCAGAACGACGCCGAAGGCCTCGCGGTCCTCGGCGGCGTCGATCGCCTCGGGGCTTGTCCCCAGAATCGGCACCCCGGCCTCGGCCAGCCTGGCCGCCAGAGACAGCGGTGTCTGGCCACCGAGCTGGACAATGACACCGGCCACGGGGCCGGCCGCCAGCTCAGCCTCGTAGATCTCGATGACGTCCTCGAAGGTCAGGGGCTCGAAGTAGAGCCGGTCGGAGATGTCGTAGTCGGTGGAGACGGTCTCGGGGTTGCAGTTGACCATGACGGTCTCGTAGCGATCGGACAGCGCCATCGCGGCGTGAACACACGAGTAGTCGAACTCGATGCCCTGGCCGATCCGGTTGGGTCCCGAGCCCAGGATGATGACGGCCTCACGCTCGCGGGATGCCACCTCGGTCTCCAGGTCATAGCTGGAGTAGAGGTAGGGGGTGCGTGAGGCGAACTCGGCGGCGCAGGTGTCCACGGTCTTGTAGACGGGCCGCAGGCCGAAGGCATGGCGGACCTCTCGTACCGTGTCCTCGCTGATGCCGCGCAGGGCGGCGACCTGGACGTCGGAGAAGCCGTGGCGCTTGGCCTGGGCCAGGACTTCCGGAGTGAGCGCCGATGCGCCCTTGACCTCCTGGGCCACCTCCTCAAGAAGCAGCATCTGGTCCAGGAACCAGGGGTCGATGCGGGTGGCCTCGTGAAGCTGAGCAATCGTGGCTCCGCCGCGTACGGCCTGCTGGAGGTCAACCAGCCGGTGCTCGGTGGGCACGGTGATGGACTCCAGCAGCTCGGCGGTCTGCTGCTGGTTGGGGGCCGGTCCGTCCCAGTGGAAGACGGTTCCCTTCTTGTCCAGGGAGCGCAAGGCCTTCTGGAGGGCCTCGGTGTAGGAGCGGCCGATCGCCATGGCCTCGCCCACCGACTTCATGGTGGTGGTGAGCCTGGGGTCGGCGCCCCGGAACTTCTCGAAGGCGAAGCGCGGGACCTTGACGACCACGTAGTCCAGGGTCGGCTCGAAGGAGGCCGGGGTGGAGCCGGTGATGTCGTTGGGGATCTCGTCGAGCGTGTACCCCACGGCCAGGCGTGCGGCGATCTTGGCGATCGGGAAGCCGGTGGCCTTGGATGCCAGGGCTGAGGACCTCGAGACACGCGGGTTCATCTCGATGACGATGATCCTGCCGGTGGCCGGGTCGACGGCGAACTGGATGTTGCAGCCGCCGGTATCGACCCCGACCTCCCGGATGACGGCGATGCCGATGTCCCGCAGCCTCTGGAGCTCGCGGTCAGTGAGGGTCAGGGCCGGGGCGACCGTGATGGAGTCGCCGGTATGCACTCCCACAGGGTCGACGTTCTCGATGGAGCACACGACCACCACGTTGTCGGCGGTGTCGCGCATGAGCTCGAGCTCGTACTCCTTCCAGCCGATGATCGACTCCTCCAGGAGGACCTCGGTGGTGCGGGAGGCCGCCAGACCCGCCCCGGCGATGCGATGCAGGTCCGCGTCATTGAAGGCGACGCCGCTGCCCAGGCCGCCCATTGTGAAGGAGGGGCGCACGACGACCGGGTAGCCGCCCAGGGCTTCGACCCCCGCGCGGCACTCATCCATGGTGTGGGCGATGACGCTGCGGGCGACCTCGGCGCCGCAGCGCTCGACGACGTCCTTGAACTCGTCACGGTCCTCCCCGGCGTTGATGGCCGCGGCGGAGGCGCCGATGAGCTCGACGTCGTACTCATCGAGCACGCCGCGCTCGACCAGGCTCATGGCGGCGTTGAGGGCGGTCTGCCCGCCCAGGGTGGGCAGGAGGGCGTCGGGACGTTCCTTGGCGATGATGGTGGTCAGCACCTCGGGGGTGATCGGCTCGATGTAGGTGGCGTCGGCGACGTCGGGGTCGGTCATGATCGTGGCCGGGTTGGAGTTGACCAGGATGACGCGGATTCCCTCGGCGCGCAAGACGCGGCAGGCCTGGGTGCCGGAGTAATCGAACTCGCAGGCCTGCCCGATGACGATGGGTCCCGATCCGATGACCAGGACGGAGGTGATATCAGGACGAGCAGGCATGTCAGTTCTTGTCCTCGCGGTCCTGGCCCCGGCGGTGCTCCCGCATGAGGCGGATGAATTGGTCGAAGAGGTGCTCGGCGTCGTGGGGGCCGGCAGCGGCCTCGGGGTGGTACTGGACGGAGAAGGCCGGCAGGTCCAGCGCCCGTAGCCCCTCGACGACGCCGTCGTTGAGTCCCAGGTGGGAGACCTCCACCCGACCGTAGCGGCCGTTGTCGAAGGGAGCTATGGAGGGCTCGTCGACGGGTGCGTCGACAGCGAAGCCATGGTTGTGGGCCGTGATCTCCACCTTGCCGGTGGCGCGGTCCACAACGGGCTGGTTGACACCACGGTGCCCGTAGGCGAGCTTGTAGGTGCCGTAGCCCAGGGCACGTCCCAGGAGCTGGTTACCCAGGCAGATGCCGAAGAAGGGGATGCGCGCGTCGAGTACGCCGCGCAGGAGACTGATCTCGGCGTCGGCACTTCCCGGGTCACCGGGGCCGTTGGAGAACAGGACACCATCAGGCCTGAGGGCAAGGAGCTCGGAGAGAGTCGTGGACTGAGGCAGAACGTGGACACGTACGCCGCGCTCAGCGAACTGCCACGGGGTGCGGGACTTGATGCCCAGGTCAATGGCGACCAGCACCGCGGCCGGCTCCTGTCCCTCGGCCGGTCCGGCGGGCTCGACGACGTACCCGGAGGGAGTGGTCACCTCGGCGGCCAGGGCGCGGCCGCTCATGGGCGGCTCACTGCGCACGGCCTCCAGGCAGATGTCGATGCAGGCCTGACTGGGGCCACCGGGGTCGGTAGCGCCGGACGGCAGGGCCTGACCGGAAAAGATGCCGCCGCGCATGGCGCCTGCCTCACGCAGATGCCGGGTCAGGGCCCGGGTGTCGACCTCGCAGAGGCCGACAATGCCGGCGTCACGCAGGTCGTCCTCCAGCTCGCGGCGGGAGCGCCAGCTGGAAGCTCGTCGAGCAGGTTCGCGTACGACGTAGCCGGCCACCCAGATACGGTCCGACTCGGCATCCTCGTCGTTAACCCCGGTGTTACCGATGTGTGGCGCGGTCTGCACCACAATCTGGCGGTGGTAGGAGGGGTCGGTGAGTGTTTCCTGGTACCCCGTCATTCCGGTGGAGAAGACGATCTCTCCGATGGTGCGCCCTTGAGCCCCGTAGCTGCGGCCCCGCAGGGCCCAGCCGTCCTCCAGCACGAGGAGGGCGGCTGGGCGGTGACCCGACTCAGACATGAGCTGAACCGACTAGAGCCTCAACGGGAGCCCCGTCCAGGACGGTGGGGCGGCCGTGAAGGAAGGTGGCCATGACCTGTCCCGGGAGCTCCATGCCCGCGTAGGGGGTGTTGGTGGAGCTGGTCCACTGGGCGGAGGCGTCGACAGTGCGGCGCACCTCGGGGTCCACCACCGTGATGTTGGCCGGGGCCCCGACTTCGAGCTCGCAACCCTGGTCGCTCAGACGGCCGATGCGGGCTGGGGCCGAGGACATGGCCCGGGCGATGTCGCGCCAGGTCATGCGACCGGTGCTGACCATCGTCTCAATCAGGACGCTCAGAGCCGTCTCCAGGCCCGTCATGCCGAAGGCACCGGCCTGCCACTCGCAGTCCTTGTCCTCCAGCGGGTGCGGGGCGTGGTCCGTACCGACGACGTCGATGGTGCCATCGGCCAGGGCCTCGCGAACCGCCTCGACGTCCTCGGCCGTGCGCAGCGGGGGGTTGACCTTGTACAGCGGGGAGTAGGTGCGGGCCATCTCGTCGGTCAGCAGGAGGTGGTGCGGTGTGACCTCGGCGGTGACATTGATGCCGCGGGACTTGGCCCAGCGGATGATGCCGACGCTGCCCGCAGTGGACAGGTGACACACGTGCAGACGCGAGCCCACGTGCTCGGCCAGCAGGACGTCGCGGGCAATGATCGACTCCTCGGCCACCGCCGGCCAGCCGCGCAGGCCCAGCTCGGCGGAGACGACGCCCTCGTGCATCTGGGAGCCCTCGGTGAGGCGGGGGTCCTGAGCGTGCTGGGCGATGACGCCGTCGAAGGACTTGACGTACTCCAGGGCCCGGCGCATGAGGACGGGGTCGGAGACGCACTTGCCGTCGTCGGAGAAGACGCGCACTCGGGCGGCGGAGGTCGCCATGGCGCCCATGTCGGACAGGTGCTCGCCGGCCAGTCCCGCTGAGACCGCGCCCACCGGCTGGACGTCCACCCAGCCGGCCTCACGGCCCAGGCGCAGCACCTGCTCCACGACACCGGCGTTGTCCTGGACGGGCGTGGTGTTGGCCATCGCGAAGACGGCGGTGTAGCCGCCGACGGCTGCGGCGCGGGTGCCGGAGTAGATGGTCTCGGCGGACTCTCCTCCGGGTTCGCGCAGGTGAGTGTGGATATCGACGAGCCCGGGCAGGGCGACGAGGCCGTCCAGGTCATGGCGCTGGACATCGGCCGGGGCCTTCGCCGCCGCGTCAGGACCGATGGCGGTGATGGTGCCGTCGGTGATGAGAATGTCAGTGGGGTCCTCGCCGTAGGGGCGGACACCGGTCAGGAGGTGGGAGGTCACAGCTGGTTCCCTTCGTCAGCGAGGAGGAGGTAGAGAGCGGCCATACGAACGGAGACTCCGTTGCCGACCTGCTCGATGATGCGCGAGCGGGGGTCGTCGGCGGCCTCGGCGGTGATCTCGAGGCCGCGGTTCATGGGGCCGGGGTGCATGACGATCGCGTGCTCCGGCATGGCCCGGCGACGGGCGGAGGTGAGGCCGTAGACGCTGGAGTACTCAGCAGGACTCGGGAAGAAGCCCCCTCCGGCGGCACTCATGCGCTCGCGCTGGATGCGCAGCATCATGACGGCGTCGGGCTGAATCTCCTCGATCGCCTCATCGAGGTTGTAGGAGACCTCGCAGGGCCAGTCGTCCATACCCACCGGCAGCAGCGTGGGAGGTGCGACGAGCGTGACCTTCGCACCGAGCGCCGTCATGAGGTCCACGTTGGAACGGGCCACCCGGGAGTGCAGGACGTCACCGACGATGATGAGGCGGGCGCCCTCCAGGTCGCGCCCCTGCGGGCAGGGGCTGCCGTCCGCTGTGGCGGGCGCTCCGGGAACGTACCAGCGCCGCAGCGTCATGGCGTCCAGGAGGGCCTGGGTGGGGTGCTGATGGGTGCCGTCCCCCGCGTTGAGGACCGGCACGTTGATCCAGCCGGCGTGGGCCAGCAGGTGCGCAGCGCCGCAGGCGGAGTGGCGCACGACGACGGCGTCCGCCCCCATGGCCATGATCGTCTGGGCGGTGTCCTTGAGGGACTCGCCCTTGGACAGTGAGGAGCCCTTGGCCGAGAAGTTGATGACGTCGGCGCTCAGGCGCTTGGCGGCGGCCTCGAAGGAGAGCCTGGTTCGGGTGGAGTCCTCGAAGAAGAGGTTCACCACGGTCTTGCCGCGCAGCGTCGGGAGCTTCTTGACCGCATGACGCTGGGTGGCGGCCATCGCCTCGGCGGTGTCCAGGACCATGACCGCCTCGTCGTGGGTCAGGTCCTTGGCGGAGAGCAGGTGCTTCATCGGGTGGCCTCCTGGTTGCTGCGCTCGCTCGAACGCTCAGTGGGGACGTCTGCGGGGACGATGGTGACGGCGTCGGTGGAGGCGCCGAGCTCGGTCAGGGAGACCACGACCTTCTCGGTGCGGGAGGTCGGCAGGTTCTTACCCACGTAGTCGGCTCGGATGGGTAGCTCCCGGTGGCCGCGGTCCACGAGCGTGGCCAGCTGCACGGCCCGGGGGCGGCCGACGGCGCCCAGGGCGTCGAGGGCGGCTCGGATGGTGCGCCCGGAGTAGAGGACGTCGTCGACGAGGATGACGACCTTGCCGTCAATGCCGCCCTGGGGGATCTCAGTGGGACGAGGAACTCGGATGGGGTGGCGTCCCAGGTCATCGCGGTACATGGTGATGTCCAAGGTGCCGACCGGGACCTTGGCGGCGGCCTGCGCCTGCCCCGTCTGCTCGGACCACTGCGTGCCTTCGCCCGAGGCGACGGCGAGTGCGTCGACGAGTCTGTGCGCGAGTGGTGCTCCCCCGCTGGGGATCCCGAGGACGACGATGTCCTGAGTCCCGTGGTTGCGCTCCAGGATCTCGTGCGCGATACGGAACAGGGAGCGGGCTATATCGGGAGGTCCGAGGATCTCCTTGCCCTGGATCGGTGCGCTCAAGGCGCCTGACAAACTTTCGGCCATTTCAGGCCTCCTTCCCCGCCTCTCTGGACGGACTTAAAGGACGTTGGTCACTACCGAGTGTACGTCACCTCCGGCGGGTTGTGCTCGCCCACACAGCACGACCTTCGGAGACGAAGGTCACGCCAACGGCCGCTAAACGGCTCAGCACCAGACGACGATCGCAGCAGGACGTGTTTCGCATCTACAAACTGTCCGTAACAATGTTTAGTCTTAGCCCAATGCTCAGGCGTCGTCAGACGCTGACTGCGAGATCGTCACAACATGTCGAGAGCTTGAGAAGTGAGTGCCGGATCCATCTGAGCCCGATTGAGAGCTGAACGATGTCGCAGAGCAGACAAGATCCGGTGTTGCTGCTGCGTCAGCGACTTCTTCTCAAGCAAGGAATGCCCTCATGACACTCCCTACTCGACGTTTGATCATCACCGGCCTCAGTGCCGGGGCAGGACTGGCCGCCGCCGGTCTCGGCTCCCCCTCGCCGGCAGCGGCGGCGGAGTCCTCCTACGACTTCAGCAGCGTCATCTTCAATGAGCAGTTCTCTGACGGGACGGATTTCTCCCCGTCACGGTGGCGGGACAACCGCTCGGAGCCCGAGTCCTGCGCCAGCTACGACTGGGGGGTGTTCACGCATGACACCCACAGCGTCAGCAACGGTGTCGGGCACGTCCTGTGGCGCAAGCGCGCCGCTCCCCTCAAGGGTTTCCAGAACCGCTTCGACAAGGAGCCGACCCTGCGCTACGTCAACCAAGCCTTCGTCACCACGCAGGGGCTGTTCTCCTTCGTCTATGGCTCCTTGGAGACCAAGGCGCGTTTCCCCCAGTCGGCTGAGGGTCTCTTCGCCGGCATCTGGTTGCGGGCGGACGACAATGACAACGGCGGCGAGATCGATGTCGTGGAGACCTACGGTGGCGGCAGTGCCACCGGCATCGCCGAGTCGACTGTGCACTACGGCCAGGCGGGGGGCAAAGGAAGCAACCTGGGGGTCTCGCCGCGGCCCGATCTCACCCAGTGGCACACCTACGGGATGCAGAAGACCCCCGAGAGCATTCTCTTCCTCTTCGACGGTCAGCCCTACCACGAGGTCTCGCGTTCGGTATCGCAGAAGGACTTCGATGAGTGCTTCGGTGACGACGCCGCTTACCACATCTGCCTGACCACGCACAGCGGTAGCATCCACCGGGGGCGGCTCAAGCACGAGGGCTTCACGCAGGCCCAGGTGGATATTGACTACATCGTCGTACGGGCCATGGATGACTAGCTGATGCGGCGCCCCTCAGCCTGCGCTCCGGCCTCTTCGCCAGGACGCGTTGGCGCGGGCTGAGGGGATTGCGCCGGCGCCCGAGTTCTCATCGACGCCAGGAACAGCTCATGCGGGCTGCGTTCCCGGGGTCTGAGACGCTTTGACCGCCGGGTCCAGCGCCTTGCTCATACGGAGAAGAAACACGAGCCCCACTGCGATCAGAACCTCCACCAGGTCGCAGACGACAAGCAGTGGTTCAAGCAGTGGTTCAAGAGTGGAGCCGGACAAGGCCGTCAAAGGCCAAACGACACAAATGATGAAGATGGGAAGTCCCGCCACGACACTCGCGGCCAGCAGAGCCGACGTTGGCATCTTGGCCTCGACCCATCCATCAGGCTGAACCTGAGGCGTCCGGGAATGTGCCCGAATACAAGCGATAAGAGCAAGGATGAATGTAGCAACCCAAGCAATACCAACGATATACGGGGTGATGAGCACAACGAAAAGGGCAAGGAATCCGAACGGCAGGTCGTACTCCCCGTGGGCGATGAGCAAGGCGAGAAAGGTGGTGGTAAAGATCATCTGGATGATCATGGTGATGAGCCCGATGATGCCGCCGGCGACCGAGACCTTGCGGGTCGCGGAGCGCTTGCGCTGAACCATCGTCAGGACCGGGTCATTCCAGCCGAGACCAGGAACAGGAGCCGGCCCCACCGTGGGGTTGTATTGGCCGTAAGGAACAGGCGTAGGGGTGTTCCGTGGGTGGCCGGCGCCCTGGATATGGGGGTCGTTGTTGGGATTCTGGGGAGGTAGGTGACTCACGGGGGTACTCCAGCATCGACAAAGGTGATGGCCTCAGCCTAGGCGACCGGAGTCGGATGGGCGCAGCTCACGGCATAGGGAGCCCGCCCCATGCCGCGCGCCCGCTTGCTCCCTGACCCAGCGCCCAGCATCCCGCGTTGATCGGCGTCGACAAGCAACTCGACAGCACGTCAGCACCCGAGTTCTCATCGGCGCCAGAACAGATCATGCGGGCCGCGTTCCCGGGGCCTGAGACGCTCTGACCGCCGGGTCCAGCGCCTTACTCATGCGGAGCAGAAAGACGAACCCCACCGCAATCAGGAGCTGAGTCAGGCCGAAGAACATGAGCAGTGGCTCCAGGAAGCTATCAATGAACTCAGCAGTGCTGCCACGTGAGAGTCCCTCGTTGAATATCACGTACATGATGAGGGTGGGTAGTCCTGCCACGATGCTCGTGACCAGCAGAGCCAGCGTTGGCGTCTTGGCCTGGGCCCATCCATCAGGCTGAACCAGAGGCATGCGGGAACGGGCCTGAACACAGGCGACGAGAGCCAGGATGAAGGTGATGACCCATCCAAGGCCGACGGCCATCGGGGCGAGCACCACAATGAGCAAGGACACGAACAGCAAGAACTCGCTCTGCTGCCCCACGTACCCGATGGCGAGGAATATGGTGACGATGATGATCATCTGAATCATCATGGTAATGACCCCGATGATGCTGCTTGAGAGCGAGACCGTGCGAGTCGCGGAGCGCTTGCGCTCGCATGTGAGGACCGGGTCGTTCCAGGCGAACCCGAGAACCGGGGTCAGTCCCATCGGGGGGTAGGGGCCGTAAGAAACAGGCATGGGTCCGTTCCACGGATAACCTCCGGGCGCTGCTGAGGACGGCGGGAGGCCTCCGAGAGGATAGGGCCCGGTGGGGTAGGCCATTCCCGATCCCGCCCAGGGGTAGACGGCCCCGTGGGGGCCGGCCAGTACGGCTACAGGGTTGTCGATGCCGCTTGCCCCGTCCAGCGGTGCGCCGGTGCCCTTGATGTAGGGGTAGTCGTTGGGATCCTGGGGAGGTAACTGACTCACGGGGTACTCCAACATCGGCAGAGGGGGCGGCCTCAGCCTAGGCCACCGGTGCCGGACGGGCGCAGCTCACGACATAGGGAATCCTCCCCATGCCGTGAGCCCCTCGCCCCATGCCTCAGCGCAACGTGTCCGCGAGGTCCCCGATACGCCCCAGAAGTCCTCCGAGGTACCTGGGGGACTCGTCGGTGGACAGCATCCGACTCAGCGTCATGGCCTCATCCACGGCGACTGGCGCATCCACCTCGTCGTTGTAGACGATCTCCCAGGTGGCAACTCGCGCAATGGCACGGTCGACAGCCGGCATGCGCCCCAGGGTCCATCCCTGGGCGTAGGTCTGGATCGTCTCGTCGACGTCGCCCAGGTGGTCGCACACACCGTTGAGGATCTCCCGCGTGTAGGCAGGGGCCTCGGTGTGGTTGGCCGAGCTGACGGCGCGCAGCTGCGCGAAGGAGCGCAGCTCCTCAGTGTCCTCGGAGCTCAGCATCCCGCGCTGATCGGCCTCGAAGAGGATCTCGATGGCACGCCGGCGCGCCTTGGTGCGGGCGGTGACCGGGTGGCGCGATGCGGGGCTCGAGTGGGTCGAGCCCTCCTCGGGATGCTCGGTCATCAGTCGTTGACGCGGGAGATGTAGGAGCCGGAGCGGGTGTCGACCTTGACCTTGTCACCGGTGTTGAGGAACAGGGGGACCTGGATCTCAGCACCGGTCTCGACCGTGGCGGGCTTGGTGCCGGCGCTGGAGCGGTCGCCCTGGAGGCCCGGCTCGGTGTGGGAGATCGTCAGGACCACGGAGGCCGGCAGCTCGACGAACAGGACCGAGTCCTCGTGGAAGGCCACGATGACCTCCTGGTTCTCCAGCATGAAGGTGGCGGCGTCGCCGACGGTGGCCGAGGGGACGTAGGTCTGCTCGTAGGACTTGACGTCCATGAAGACGTAGTCGTCGCCGTCCTTGTAGAGGTACTGCATGTCGCGCCGGTCGACGGTGGCGGTCTCGACCTTGAGGCCGGCGTTGAAGGTCTTGTCAACGGTCTTGCCGGACAGGACGTTCTTGATCTTGGTGCGCACGAAGGCGGGGCCCTTGCCGGGCTTGACGTGCTGGAACTCCACTACCTGCCACAGCTGGCCCTCGAGGTTGAGCACCATGCCGTTCTTCAGGTCGTTCGTCGTGGCCACGAGGGTTTCCTCACTGTTGCATTGCATCTGGGACGCGCTGATCCTACCGCGAGGCACCGCGCTCACCCCGTGACGGGCGTGTCGCACCGATCACGAGTGGCGGGACAATTCGGCGGCGACGGCGTTCATCACCTTCTGACCGGCCTCGTCGGGGGTCGTTGCGGTGGTGTCGATGATGATGTCGGCCAGGTCCCGGCACTGGGCCTGACGCGCGTGAAGCATCTGGACGAACTGGTGGTGGATGGTCCCCAGGGCCACTGACCGCGGCGCGTCGAGACCGTTACGGGTGGCCAGGGCTCGGGTGGCGCAGGTCAGGGCCACGACACGGTGAGTACCGCGGTTGACGAGTCTGAGACGTTCCAGGCCCTGGCGTACTCCCCTGGCCTCCAGGCAGCCCGACCCCAGGGCGACGACGACGCTCTCACTCACGGCGCGCTCTAGGAGCCTGGCAGCGGTGTCAGCCTCGACGCGACGGTACTCGGTCTCCGGCACCGCGACGAGCGCCAGGTCGGGGCGGGTGCCCAGCTCGTCAGCAACGAGCCGGCCCAGATCGAGCACGGGCAGGCCCCGGGCACTCCCGATGGCACGAGCCACGCTGGAGCAGCCGGCCCCCGCAGGGCCGATGAGGATGAAGGCACCCGGTGCCGTGGCGCTCAACCGCGGTGTCCTTCTGCCTGGCGGGGCCCACCTGTGACGGCCTCGTGAGCCGACAGGAGAACGCTCTCCGCGGGCGCCTGTACCCGCACGGGCCTGGCGATGTCGTCGAGCAGGACGAGTCGCAGTCGGCCGCCGCGCACCTTCTTGTCGCTCATCATGGCCTCCTTGAGCTCCTCCCAGCGCCCCTTCCCCTCGGGGAAGCGGGTCGGCAGGCCGACCGCCTCGAGGCTCTGTCGGTGCAGGGCGAGTGCGTCACTGCTCAGAGTGCCGTTGCGGTGGGCGATCTCGGCGGCGAAGACGCAGCCGACGGCCACCGCGTCTCCGTGACGCCAGGAGTACCCGGTGACCTTCTCGATCGCGTGGGCGTAGGTGTGCCCATAGTTGAGGACCTCCCGCAGGCCGGACTCGGTGAGATCCTCCCCCACGACGGTGGCCTTGACCGCGACGGAGCGGGCGACCAGGTCGGCCAGCACTGGCGAGTCCCAGGTCAGGCAGTCGGCGGGATCAGCCAGCACCCGGTCGAGGATGACGGAGTCGGCAATCAGACCGCACTTGATGACCTCACCGAGTCCGGCCCGCAGCTCCGCGGCGGGAAGCGTGGAGAGCGTCTCGAGGTCGGCGATGACCGCGGCCGGCGGGTGGAAGGCACCCACCAGGTTCTTGCCTGCGGGCGTGTCGATCCCCGTCTTGCCTCCGACGGCGGCGTCCACCATGGCCAGCAGCGTGGTGGGCACCTGCACCACGGGAACACCTCGCAGCCAGGTCGCGGCTGCGAAACCGGCCAGGTCCGTTGTCGCCCCGCCTCCGAGACCGACGACGAGCCCGTCACGACCCAGGCGGAAGGAGCCGAGCCGCTCCCACAGGTACTCCAGGACGCGCGCCTTCTTGGCCGCCTCGCCGTCGGGAACCTCCAGGCGCAGGACGCGCAGGCCCTCAGCGGTCAGTGCCGCCTCGGCCGCGGCGGCGCGGTCGGCCAGCGCCTTGGCGTGGATGATGGCGACGCCTCCCGCGCCCGCTCCGGGGGTGTCCTGGATGATGCGGGGCAGCTCGGCCAGGAGCCCGTGGCCGATGAGCACGTCGTAGGGGCTCTCACCGGCGACACTGACCCTCCGCGTGCCGCTGCTCACCTCCGTGGTTGCCGCGGGCCGGACACGGGCGCGCCGGCGTGAGCCGCTGGCCCCGTCCGGGGCGGTGGCGCAGTCCGCCTGTCCCTCGGCCATGGGTGCCAGGACACTGACCGCCTGTGCGGTCTGGACCCCCAGGGCCACCAGGATGAGAGCGGCGACCTGCTGGGGGCTGAGCCCGTCGGTGGGCACAGTGAGCGTGGCGACCTCGGAGTACAGCGGTGAGCGCTGAGCATGGAGGGCCTCCATGCGCGCCAGGACGCCCGCGTGCTCACCGTGCTCCTCGCAGCGCTCCTGGGCGGCACGGGCCTGGTCGGAGTCCGCGTCCGGGGCCATCACAGGGCGCCCGGTCCCGTCACCCACGTGCTTAGCGGCGGTGCTCGGGGAGGTGGACAGGTAGATGACGGTGTGACCGCGCAGCAGGTCTCGATTCTCGGGACGCAGAACCGCTCCCCCACCCAGGGCGATCACGCCTTGGGCTGCCGCCGGGGAGTCCAGGACTGCCCGCATGGCCCGGTGCTCGCGGTCGCGGAAGCACTCCTCCCCCTCGGAGGCGAATATCTCGGGAATCGTCATGCGGGCGCGCCTGCGGATCTCGGCGTCAGTATCGGTGACCTGGACGCCCAGGGCCTGAGCCAGGAGCCTGGCCTGAGTGGTCTTGCCCGCACCGGGCAGCCCCACCAGAACCAGGGGCAGCTGGTCGTCGCGCAGAGCGATGGTCG
>ERZ772940.305-NODE-305-length-24974-cov-31.491_pt1 | contig 24974 bp, 15 predicted proteins | sample MGYA00511682_ERZ772940 | MGnify/ENA primary metagenome ERZ772940 (study PRJEB29015, sample SAMEA2737922) | human oral metagenome | biome: human oral; feature: human-associated habitat; material: dental | place: China | collected 2031 ... | reverse complement strand
GGACAGGGCCAGGGCGGCGGTACCGGCGAGAACGATCTTGGGCAGACGCATGATGGGTTCCTCTCAGGAATCATGGGGGATGTTGTACACAAGATACAATACCGGCCAGGTGTCCCCTCCTCGTCGCAGTGCTGTCGCAGAACTGCGACACGGGCCGCGATGATGATCATGAGCACCGGGCTTGCACGGACGGGGACACTCTGCGCCGTCGGGGACCCTTGCTCGCAGCCGGGGACATTCTGCGCCGTCGGGGACAGGAATCCAGTCCCCGGACGCGTGGACTGTCCTCGGCCGGAGGAAGACGCACCCCGCCGCGTGGAATGTCCCCGGCCAAGGCTTGCGGAGGCCAGCAGCAGTGGCCGGCGACGGCAGCCGGCGGCAGTGGGCCAACGACGGCGGCAGTGCCAGAGGCCGCACCGACGCCGCAGGCCCGCAGCACCGCCGCGCCCCCTCAGCCCTCCTTCGAGGCGGCCGCCTTGCTCGACGCCGTCTTGGTGGCGGTCTTCTTGGTGGCAGCCTTCTTCGTCGTCTTCTTGGCGGCGGTCTTGCGGGTGGTGCGTTTCTTGGCCGGGCCCTTGGCGCGCTTGTCCGCCAGCAGCTCGAATGCCCGCTCAGCGCTGATAGTGGCCGGGTCCTCGCTGCGGGGCACGGTGACGTTGGTCTGCCCGTCAGTGATGTAGGGGCCGAAGCGGCCGTCCTTGATGACCACCGGCTTGTCAGTGGCCGGGTCCTGCCCCAGCTCGCGCAGCGGCCCGCGGGCGGCCGCCTGTCCTCGACGCCGCTTGGGCTGGGCGAAGATCTCCAGGGCCTGCTCCAGGGTGACGGTGAAGATCTGTTCCTCGGTCTCCAGGGAGCGCGAGTCCGTGCCCTTCTTGAGGTAGGGGCCGTAGCGGCCGTTCTGGGCGGTGATGTCCTCCCCCGACTCCGGGTCCTGCCCGACGACGCGCGGCAGGCTCAGCAGGTCCAGGGCCTGTTCCAGGGTCACGGTGGACAGGTCCATGGAGCGCAGGAGGCTGGCGGTGCGGGGTTTGGGCTTGGCCGCCTTCGCAGTCTTCTTCGCCTTCGTCGATTTTGCCGTCTTCGCCGTCTTCGCAGTCGTTGCTGCCTTCGCCGTCTCCGCCCCGGCCGTCTCCTCCGGCTCGGGCAGGACCTCGGTGACATAGGGCCCGTAGCGGCCGTCCTTGGCGATGATGACGTGCCCGCTGACCGGGTCGACGCCGAGCTCGCGGCCGTCGTCGGCGGCGCGGGTGAAGAGCTCACGGGCCTTGTCCACGGTCAGCTCGTCGGGGGCGAGGTCGGCCGGCACGTTGGCGCGCTTGCCCTCGGCGTCCTCCAGGTAGGGGCCGTAGCGCCCCACCCTCAGGGTGATGCCCTCGCCGATGTCGATGGAGTTGACGGCGCGGGCGTCGATCTCACCGAGATTGTCCACCAGGCCCTTGAGCCCCTGGGCGCGCAGCGCGGCGGCCGCGGCGTCGAGCTCACCCGAGGCGGCCTGGGAGGCCTCCGGGGCGCCGGCACCCCCCTGGCCGTTGTAGAAGCGCCGCAGCCAGGCGACCCGGTCCTCCTCACCGGCGGCGATCCGGTCCAGGTCGCGCTCCATGGAGGCGGTGAAGTCGTAGTCGACGAGCTCGGTGAAGTTCTCCTCCAGCAGCCGGGTGACGGCGAAGGCGAGCCAGGTCGGCACCAGGGCCTGGCCGCGGTGGTCGACGTAGCCGCGGTCGGAGATGGTGGACATGGTGGCCGCGTACGTCGAGGGGCGACCGATCTCCCGCTCCTCAAGGGCCTTGACCAGGGAGGCCTCGGTGTAGCGCGGCGGCGGCGTGGTCTCGTGGCCGGAGGCCTCGGCGCCCAGGGCGGCCAGCTCCTGGCCGGCGATCATCGCGGGCAGGCGCACGTCCTTGGAGTCCTTGGCGGCGGCGCCGGCGTCGTCCTGGTAGCGCTCGGCGTCGCGCCCCTCCTCATAGGCGGCCAGGAAGCCGCGGAAGGTGATGACGGTGCCCGACGCCGTCAGACCGGCCGTGGAGAAGGTGGGGCCGGAGTCGCGCGACTCGCCGGTCGCGGGCGTCAGCGGCACCTCGACGGTCACCGTGGCGGTCGAGCCGACGGCGTCGGCCATCTGGGAGGCCACGGTCCGCTTCCAGATGAGCTCGTAGAGGCGGAACTGGGCGCCAGTGAGCTCACCGGAGACCTGCGCGGGGGTGCGGAAGTGGTCGCCGGCGGGTCGGATCGCCTCGTGGGCCTCCTGGGCGCCCTTGGACTTGGAGGCGTAGACGCGGGGGCGCTCGGGGACGTACTCGGCCCCGTAGAGCTCGGCCACCTGCGAGCGGGCCGCGGCCACGGCCTGGCCGGACAGGACCGTGGAGTCGGTGCGCATGTAGGTGATGAAGCCGTTCTCGTAGAGGCCCTGCGCCACGCGCATGGTCTCGCGCGGGTTCATGCGCAGCTTGCGGGAGGCCTCCTGCTGGAGGGTGGAGGTGGTGAAGGGGGCGGCCGGGCGGCGCTTGTAGGGCTTGTCCTCCACACCGACCACGCGGGGCTCTGCCCGGCCGATGGCCTCGGCCACGGCGGTGGCCCCCACCTGGTGGAGGTGGACGGTGGAGGCCTTGAGCGCGGCGGGGCGCAGCTGGCCGTCGTCGTTGAAGTCGCGGCCGGTGGCCACGCGCCGCCCGTCGAGGGTGACGAGCCGGGCGGTGAAGGAGGCCTCCTGGCGGGCAGTGACGTCCACGGCGGACAGGACGGTGGAGAAGGTGGCCTCCACCCCCCAGTAGGAGGCGGAGCGGAAGGCCATGCGCTCACGCTCGCGCTCGACGACGAGGCGGGTGGCCACTGACTGCACGCGCCCGGCGGACAGGCCGGCGCGGACCTTGCGCCACAGGACCGGGCTGACCTCGTAGCCCACGAGACGGTCCAGGATGCGGCGGGTCTCCTGGGCGTCAACAAGGTGGATGTCCAGCTCGCGGGTGTTGTCCAGGGCGCGGGTGACGGCCTCGCGGGTGATCTCGGTGAAGACCATGCGGCGCACCGGCACCTTGGGCTTGAGGACCTGCTGGAGGTGCCAGGCGATGGCCTCGCCCTCGCGGTCGTCGTCGGTGGCCAGGTAGAGCTCGTCGGCCTCCTTAAGGGCCTTCTTGAGCTGGGCGACCGTCTTCTTCTTGTCGGGGTTGACGACGTAGTAGGGGGTGAAGTCGTCCTCGACGTCGACCGCGAACTTCCCGTAGGGCCCCTTCTTCATGGTGGCGGGCAGCTCGGAGGGCTGCGGCAGGTCGCGGATGTGCCCCACGGAGGCCTCGACGTCGAACTCCGGACCCAGGTAGCCGGCAATGGAGCGCACCTTGTTGGGGGACTCCACGATGACGAGCTTGGTGGACACGTAAAGCCTTCCTCACGGGTGGTGCGCGGCTGGCCGCGGCTGGCGGGTCTGCGGGTGGTTGTCGGCAGGTCCCGGCGGTCTCCCCGTGATCGTGACGATCCGGGCGATCCGGGGCCCTGACGAGGGGGACGGAGGGAGACGGCTCGCGCCGGCTCCCAGCCGACTGTAACGCACCACCCACCTTTTCCAACCAGGCAGTGTCCGGAAGAACGACTTTCGTCTCAGATGAGCTCGGCCAGGGCGCCGCGCACGGCTACTAGGCGCTGAGCGGCGACGTTCTCGTCGTAGGGCAGGTGCAGCCCGCGGCACTCGGCGGCCAGCTCGGCCAAGGAGCGGACCTCGGGGAAGCCGCGGGAGGTGAGCTGGGCGACCTCGTCGATGATCGGCGAGCCCGAGGAGCCGGCCCCGCCGCCGCGCAGATCCACCCACTGCCCCAGGCGCCGGGCCGCCCGGTCCAGGCTGGAGGTCACGGTGTGCAGGGCGTCATTGAGCTGGACGACCTGGCCGCTGACGGTCTGCAGCACGGGGCCCAGGCCGCGGAAGCCGGTCTCCAGCGCCTCACACAGGTCCGTCAGGGAGTGCACGGCGTCCACCTCAGTGCCATCGAGGATGGACTGCGCGAAGCGCCCCACCATGAGGGTGAGCAGGCGCATGAGGGCCACCGAGAAGCGCAGCTCGGTGACCGACTGGTGCAGGACCTTGAGCCGCGAGGGCAGTCCGCTGAGCTCCGCGCCCGCGACGCCGGTGAGCTCGGTGATGCGCTCGCTGAGCATGAGCACCTTGGTCTGGGCGCTGTCGCCGACGTCGTGGGAGACCAGCTGGCCGATGCGCCCCACCCGCGCCTCCACCGCCCGGGCCGAGTCGTGGGTGGCCTCCATGGTGGTGATGAGGCGCAGGTACTCGTCGAGCTCGAAGACCAGGGCATCGGTGTCCTTCTCCATGGCGGCCGCCGCGTTGAGGATCCGGGCCACGGCGCCCAGCCCCTCGGGGGCGGCCGCAGGGACACGCACCCCGGCGGCCACCAGGGCGGCCACCTCGCGCGGCAGGGTCACCAGCGTCATGTCGTGCAGGGAGGGGAAGCCCAGGGCCGCCAGCTCCGCGGCCAGCTCGCGACCACCGAATTCGCCGAGCTGGTGGCGCGAGGCACCCCGGGCCTGAAGGTCGCGCTCCTTGGCGCGCACCCGGCGGTAGACCTCCTCGACCCGCTCCCTGGTTGCAGTGTCCATCGGCTTGATCCGCACCGACAGGTACCCCTGGCGCAGCGGCACGATGGTGGCAAAGACCCGGTAGTCCAGACCGTCCACGGCACGGTTGGTGATGTACCCGCAGGCTGGGCGCCGAGTCTGCAGATCGTCCCAGATGAGGCGGAACAGACCCGCCGGCATGTCCAGGTGACGAATGATGTTGTGCGGAGCCCCGATGAGACGCTCGCGCGAGTAACGCGACAGCGTATCGAACGTCCGGTTTGTGTTCTGAATGACGCCTTTGAGATCCGTGGTGGAAAAGAAGATGTCCTGCGGATCGAACAAACGCTCGTAACCAACCTGCGACTCCATGGTGCTTTCCTTCAAAGTTAATAATTCGCGGGAGCACCTCGCCGAGGACTCTTTCCTTAGCTCCTCACACAGTGCCGAGAAGAACCTAGTGACACGCGCGGACCCGCGGAAGACAATTTATGACATTGTCACCAATAAGGTGGGACCTATCTTGTAGATTATCGCCAACTACTCCCCCAGGTGACTCAGGGTCTCGCGGACCGTCGCCACCCGTTGACGGATGACGGGTTCGTCCAAGGTCACAACGACGCCGCGGGCCTTGGCGGCCAGCTCGGCCAGTGAGGCCGTCTCCGGGAAGCCCTGTTCACCCACGGCGACGGCCTCACTCAGGGCGGCCTCGGCGTCGACGCCCTCGACGAGCGCCTGAGCCCCCTCGTCCTGAAGAGCGCGGATCCAGCGCTGGAAGGGCCGCTTGACGCGGTCGAGGTTGCTGACCACGGAGCGAAGGTCACCCTCCAGGCGCTCGGCCAGGTTCGCCGCCTCCTGGCAGGAGGGCACGAGCTCTTCCAGGTCGGAGAGCATCGCCTCGGCGAGGTCGCCGATGGCGTCGGCGGACTCCCCCTCCTGGCCGTCTAGGACGGCGGCGGCGAAGATGCCGGCCATGAGGGTGTGCAGACGCATCATCGAGCTGCGGAAGCGCACCTCGGAGGCCGCCTCGTAGAGCGCCACGAGGGAGGAGTTGAGCTGGCGCAGCACCTCGACGGCCTGAGCCCCGCGCTCCTTGACGCGCTCGGAGACGGTGGGCACGGAGGACTCGGCGTCGAGGCTGGTCACTTCCCCCATGAGGGAGCCCACGCGGTCGGCCCGGTCAATGACCGAGCGCACCCCTCCGGCCCAGGAGCCCAGGCCGTTGATGAGCTCCTGGTACTCGCCGAGCTGGAAGATGAGCTTGTCGGTGTCCCGCTCGATGGCGGCGACGGCCTGGAGGACGGCGGACATGGGATTGTCCGACTCGGCGCGCGGCGGCACCCGGACGCCCTCGGCGACCAGCAGCGCCAGCTCGCGCGGAAGGGCGGCCCGGGCGAAGTTGTGCAGGTCGTGGTACTGGAGTCTGGCCAGTTCCTCGGTCAGCAGCACGGCCCCGTGCTCAGCGACCTCCCGGCGCCCGTGCCCCTCCTCGGCGTAGGCGCGCTCGGCGGCCCGCACGCGGGCATAGATCTCCTTGACAGGAGTGAACATGGCGTGGTTGGTCGGGCGCACGCGCACAGACAGGTAGCCGTCGGCCAGCGGGGCGATCGTGGCGAAGACCCAGTAGTCCCGCCCGTCCTTGGCTCGGTTGAGCACGTAGACGCAGGAGCAGCGTCCCTGCTCGAGCTCATCCCACATGAGCTTGAAGGCACCGGCGGGCATGTCGTCATGCCGAATGATGTTGTGCGGAGAGCCGACGAGCTCCTCGGAGCTGTAACGGGACAGCGAGTTGAAGACCCGGTTGGTCCTGCGAATGACACCCTTGGTATCCGTCGTCGAGAAGAACAGGTCCTCGGCACCGAAGCGGCGCTCGTTGCCATCGACGTATTCCATGACTCTCCTGCTGTTGCTGTATGAGGGAAATGATGTCGACGCCGGCTCACCGACGGCGACACACCGGATGAGGGACGGCGGAGATACCACTTGGCCGCCCTCTGGGGGCTACGCTACGAAGTAACGTTCTGGTGCACGCGAATGTGGAGATCAACAACCAAGACGCATGACCGCTTAAGCATGTCACAGCACTCGCGTCGCCGTGTCTCCGTTCGATCTCAGATCGGTAACACAGTCGAGACACAGGTCGTCCTGTGGTCGAGCACAGCACCTTCCTGTTGAATAGACGACGTGACTAACGCCCCCACCGAGAACCTCACCCGCGCCGACGGCACCCCCCTACGCGTCCTGGTCGTCGACGACGAGCAGATGCTCGCCGACCTGCTCGCCTCCGCCCTGCGTTACGAGGGCTGGGAGGTCACCACCGCCGGGACCGGGATCGCAGCCGTCCGGTCCGCCCAGGAGATCGACCCCGACGTCATCGTCCTGGACATCATGCTGCCCGACTTCGACGGCCTGGAGGTGATGCGCCGGGTGCGCGGCCACCGCCCGAACGTGCCGGTCCTGTTCCTGACGGCCAAGGACGCCGTCGAGGACCGCGTGGCCGGACTGACCGCCGGAGGCGACGACTACGTCACCAAGCCCTTCTCCCTGGAGGAGGTCGTGGCCCGACTGCGCGCCCTGCTGCGCCGCTCCGGGGCCAGCGAGGAGAAACCGGCCTCCATCCTGGAGGTCGGGGACCTGCGCATGGACGAGGACTCCCACGAGGTCTGGCGCGGCGGCGACGAGATCCAGCTGACCGCCACCGAGTTCGAGCTGCTGCGCTACCTCATGCGCAACCCCCGCCGGGTCCTGTCCAAGCCGCAGATCCTGGACCGGGTGTGGAACTACGACTTCGGCGGGCAGGCCAATATCGTCGAGCTCTACATCTCCTACCTGCGCCGCAAGATCGACAAGGGCCGCGAGCCCATGATCCACACGATGCGCGGCGTCGGGTACGTCCTCAAGCCGGCCGCCGGCACGGATGAGCGCAGCTGAGCACCCGCAGATGTCCCAGCAGCCGGCACCAACCGGGCGGCGGATGAGCCTGCGCTCATGGCGGCCCGGCTCGCTCCTGAGGCCTCCTCGCAGTCTGCGCACCCGGCTGGTGGTCGGGGTGCTCGGGCTGGTGCTAGTCATGGCGGCGGTCATGAGCGCCTTCTCCACCGTCAGCCTGCGCCACACGCTCATGGCACGCACGGACAGCCAGCTGATGGCGGCCGCCCAGCGCGCCGCCGACAAGCGCCACGACCTGACGCAGGAGGCCAGGAAGGCCTCCGAGGAGGCGGCCCAGGAGGGCGCGGACAAACCGGGCGATCAGCCCGACGGGGCCGACGGGGCCGACGGCGGCCCAGGCAAGGAGGGGGTCCCTCCGGGCCTCGACGCCGCCGGGCAGTCGACCGGGACCCTGACGCTCATTACTCCGCAGACGTCGTCCTCCGGCAGCGGGGCCAGTGAGGCCGCGGCCTACATCGACAAGAACGGCCACTACGCGGCCATCTCCAAGGAGGACTGCCGGCTGCTGCTGTCCCAGGCCACGGAGGACCACCCAGTTACCGTGCACCTGCACCACCTGGGCAGCTACCGGGTGGTGGCCACCCGAGACGAGGCCTCGGGCAGCACGGTCATCACCGGACTCTCCCTGGAGGGGGACAAGGCCCTCATCCGCACCCAGCTGCTCATCGAGCTGGCGGTGGCCCTGGTGGGCGCCCTCGTGGTGGCCCTGGCCGGGCGGACCATGGTGCGCTCCTCCCTGGCGCCCCTGGAGCGGGTGGCCCGCACCGCGCAACGCGTGGCCTCTCAGCCGCTGGAGCGCGGCGAGGTGAGCATCGAGGACCGCGTGGAGAAGGCGGACCTGGACTCCTCGGCCGAGGTCGGGCAGGTCGGCGGCGCCCTCAACACGCTGCTGGGGCACGTGGAGTCCGCCCTGGCTGCGCGCCAGCGCTCGGAGACGCAGGTGCGCCAGTTCGTGGCCGACGCCTCCCACGAGCTGCGCACGCCGCTGGCCTCGATCCGTGGCTACACCGAGCTCATCCGCCGAGAGGGGGCCGACGCCGACCTGCCGGAGGAGGCCACCTACGCCCTGGAGCGCGTGCACTCCGAGTCGGTGCGGATGACGGCGCTCGTCGAGGACCTGCTGCTGCTGGCCCGCCTGGACGCCGGGCGCGAGCTGCGCCGTGAGGAGGTGGACCTGGTCGGTCTTCTGGTGGACACGGTGGCCGACGCCCGTGCGGCCGGCCCCGACCATGACTGGCAGCTGGATCTGGCCGTCCTGGAGCCGCCGGCCGACGCCACGCCGGAGGAGGCCGAGGACTTCCTGCCCGAGCCTCCGCTGGTCATCGGTGATGAGGCCCGCCTGCGTCAGGTCGTCGTCAACCTCCTGGCCAACGCCCGGGTCCACACGCCGGCCGGCAGCCATGTGACCACGACGCTGACCCGCGAGGGCGACACGCTCATCGTGCGCATCCACGACGACGGCCCGGGTATCGCTCCCGATGTGCGCGACCGGCTCTTCGAGCGCTTCGCCCGGGGCGACTCCTCGCGCGAGCGGCGCACCGGCTCCACGGGCCTGGGCATGTCGATCGCGCTGGCCATCGTCCAGTCCCACGGCGGGAGCATCGACGTCGACTCCTCCACCGCGCCCGAGGACCACGGGACGACCTTCAGCGTCAGGCTCCCGGCCGCGGCCGTCGAGGAGTAGGACCGGCCACGTAGGCCGCCGTCGCGTTCGTACCTTATGCCGCGCGTTCGGGGGTTCAGGGTACGAACGCGAGGGCTACCCTACGAACGCGAGGCGCACACGTACCCGACGGCGCCGGGTAGGCGTCAGTCGCGGTGGCGGGCCTCGTGCTTGCGGCGGGTGCGGCCCCAGTCGGTCAGCGAGACGAGCGCGGACAGGGCCAGGCAGGTGACGCCGACGACGGCCACCGACCCGGTGGCGTAGGCGCCGAAGAGCTGCCAGCGCGTCTCCGGGACGTCCAGGTGCCACCACACCCAGGCGCCCAGGCCGAGCGCCCCCAGGGTGCACACGATGCCGGCAGCGGCCATGAGAATATTGCCGACGAGCTGGTACCACAGGCGCGGCCCGGCGGCCGTCACCGGGATCGTCCCCACGGTGGTCAGTCCGGGCACCTCACCGGAGCCCTCCTCCCCGGTTCCCTCGCGCAGGGACCAGGGGGCGCGCCAGGCCCCGCCGGCCACGGCGAGGGCGCCCCAGGCGACGGGCACGAGGATCCCGGCCAGGACGTCTGAGGGGCGGTGCCACTGGCACACGAGGGTGGAGTAGCCCATGGCGATGGTGAACAGTGCCCCGGCCCAGGCCGACAGCGGCCGCCAGCGCCGCCCGGACAGCAGGATGAGGGCGACCGCGGCGGAGGCCGCCATGGTGGTGTGCCCCGAGGGCAGGGTGTTGGCGTTGTCCCAGCGCTCGGTGATGTTGAAGTCGGGCCGCCACAGGATTCGGTACTTGAGAATCTGGGTGGTCAGGTTGGCACCGGCCACGGCGACGACGGCCCACACGGCGCGCCGGTGGCTGCGGCGCAGCAGGCCGATGACGAGGATCGTCACCACCAGGACGACCGCCGCAGGCATGGACACGACCGACAGGAGCCTGCGGGCGTGGGCGCTCACGTAGTGCGCCCCGATCTCCGAGCCCTCCAGGGCCATGGCGTCAAGGACCTGACCGGTGTGGGTGAACACGAACAGTCCCCACAGGCCGAGCGTCGCCGCCAGGCAGGACAGGGCCAGCAGGCCCCCGCGCAGGCGCAGCTGCCCCAAAGAGCGGGAGGACTGCGACTGGTAGGAGGCCACCGGCCGATCGTAGGTTCTTGCACGCACCAACCAACAGGACGTCAGCAGCGATTCCTGTGCGGGACTGCTCACGACTCGCGCGCCTCCAGGTCACTGAACGGGTCCTCCCCCTGGTCGCCCGCGGCCGCGGTGATCGGCCCGTAGGGGGAGGCAGTCCCCGGGTCCGGCTGCTCGGCGGGCGCAGACGCCGGAGCCTGAGAGGCCTCGTTTCCAGCAGTCTCCCCGGCAGCGGCCGATGGGCCAAGGACCTCGAGCTCACTGGTCTGGTCGGTGAACTGCGCATCCGCCCCGGCGGAGCCGACGACGTCCTGCAGGTGACGTCCGGGCCAGTGCTTCGCCGCACCGACGTCGGCCGCGTCGTCACTGCGGCCATCACCACGACCATCACTGCTGCTGCCCTCGCGGGCGGCTGAGTCCTTGACGGCCCGCCCGTTGGCGCCCCGGGCACGCCGACGACGCATCCACCACAGACGCACGAGGATTCCGACGACGACCGCCAGGATGACGGCGACGGCCACGATGATGGCCTTCATCCAGGTCTGCATGGGGGCGGGCAGGGCCTTGGCCTCCTCGGCCGCGGCGGCCGTGGGGTCCATGGGGACGCGCTCACCGGTGACCAGGAGGCGGTGGGAGTTGACGCCGTAGGGCGTGCAGGTGATGAGGGTGACCAGGTCGCGCCCGGGGACCTTGCGCAGGGAGTCGGTCTCCTCGGGCTTGACGACGGTGATGTCGTTGACCTCGTACTTGAGGGTCTGGCCCAGGGAGGAGACGTAGAAGACGTCGCCCTTCTTGAGCTGGTTGAGGTTGTCGAACATGGTCGCGGTTGACAGTCCGGTGTGACCGGTGAGGACCGCGTGGGTGGAGGGGCCGCCGATCGGCAGGCTCGTGCCGAACAGGTGCCCAATTCCCTCCGTCAGGGTGCGGCTGTCGGTGCCGTGGTAGACGGGCAGGCTCACGTGGATGGAGGGGATGACGATCCGGGCCATGACCGGGTCGATGTCCATCTCGTGGAGGTAGGCCTGGTACTGGGGGGTGTCGGGGCGCTGCGACTCGAGCCAGGGGTCGAGGATCGGCGCGCTCTCCAGGTTGTTGTTGTAGGTCTCGGCGGAGGCGCGCTCCTTGGCGACGGTGTCCGGGCCGGCCGCCTCGACGGAGGCGGTGTACATCTTGGCCAGGCGCTGCTGCTCGTCGTTGTTGTGCTGGGTCGCCATGACCGGGTAGAGGAGGACGGCGACGCCGACCAGGACCAGGACCAGCGGGAGCCAGGTCAGGAGGCGCTCACGCAGGACCTTGCGGCGGGCCGCCTTCTTCGGGTCGATGTCCGCAGAGTCCGGGCCGTCCGGGCCGTCCGCGCCGTCCGCGCCGTCCGGGCCGGGCTGCGGGGCCGCGGAGTCGGGCTCCCCCTGGGCCTGGTTCATGCGGGACTGGGCGATGCGGTCACGAAGTGATGGGAGTGGCGCTGTCACGAAGAACCTTGCCTTCCTGCGTCGGGTTGTCTGCGCAGCTCGCTGCGAGAGACGGTTGGGGATCGGTTGTGGCTTTAACGATTGGCAGGGAGGATCCCTGTGACGCCCTTGTGGGGGAGACGGGTTCTCCCGCCTCCCCCACAAGGAAGCAGTCAGCGTGATGACGGCCGGCTGGGGCCGGTCGCCTCAGTGGCTGCCAAGGGCTGTCAGTGCTTGGCAGCGTGACGGCGCTTGTTGGCGTAGGCGACCACCGCGCCACCGGCCACCAGCAGGGCGCCGGCGACGGTCAGGAAGATGACGCCGTTGGCACCGGTCAGCGGCAGGCGGAAGCCTGCGTTCTTCGGGACGTCGGTGACGGTCACCTCGGTCGGGACCTTCCCCTCGGCGTCATCGGCCAGGACCCGGAAGGGGATCGGGTCGGCCTGGAGGCTGTAGCCCTCAGGGGCCTTGGTCTCCACGAGGCAGTAGTGGTCCTCGTCGGTCAGCTGGTCCTTCTTGACGCCGTCGACGTAGTCATTGGCGCGCAGCGAGTTGATGGTGACCGTTCCCTGGCCGGCGGTGGTGAAGGTCTTCTCCCCACCGATGGTCAGCGGGTCGACGGTCGGGGTGCTGGGGTCGGAGTCACGCAGCGTGGCACCGCCGGCGGTCTTGGTGCACTCGTAGACCTGGAACTCGGCGCCGTTGTACTTGGTCTTGTCAGCCAGCTTGTCGGTACCGGTCTTGGTGACGTTGACCTTCCCGTACTTGGTGAGCACGGGGGTGGTGGGGATACCGGGGACCTCCGTGGTGGTGCCGGGGTTGTTGGGGTCCCAGGTGAAGTTGGGGCTGTCGTTGGGGATGAGTCCCGCGGTGTTGGACAGCACGCCCTCGAGGTCAACGGACTTGGGGTCGAAGGTGGCGGTGAGGGTCACCTGGAGCTTGGTCTCGCCGTTGCCGTTGTGACGCGCCTCGGCGGCCTTGCGACGTCCCTCCTCGGTGAGCTGGATGGTGGCCCAGTTGTGGTCTTGACCGTCAGCGGTGATGAGGGTGTAGTCGGTGGTGTCCGCCAGGGTCACCTCGTTCTGACCGACGATCTTGACGACCGGGGCGAGGGTGTTCTTGTTGATGCGCTTGTCGAGCCGGTCAACGACCTCGTAGCGCTTGATGCGCGCGCCACCGGGGTAGTCCACCTTCGGGATGGAGGTGGTGATGGTGTAGGTGAGGTCCTGGCCGGAGCCGGGGGCCTTCTTGTCCGCCACCTGCTTGTCCACACCGGAGAGGGTGTTCTTGGGGTAGACGTGGACGTTGTAGTTCCACTTGGTGGTGTCCTGCGGGTTGGTCATCGGCAGGGTGACGACGAAGTCCTCGGCCGGGATGACCTTGTCCGGGGTCTTGGTCTCGCTGACGAGGTAGGCGCCGACATCGGTCTGAGCGTCGGTGAAGGAGGCCAGGCCGTCAGCACCGGTGGTGATCTTCTGGACGGTGTTGCTCTTGAGGTCACCGGCCTTGGCCACATCGCCCTTGATCTCGGCGAGCTGCTTCCAGCCCGCGGAGGTGGTCAGGTCCACGTTCAGCTTGGTGATGGTGAACTCGACGCCGGAGACGGGCTTGCACTCGGCCTGGGGGTCCTCGTTACCGGTCCCCTCCTTGACACCGTTGGTGTCGGTCTGCTCGCACTTGTGGACGGTCAGCGTCGTGGCCGCGTCGGGGTCGATGGTGGATCCGTTCGGGTCAGCTGGTGCCGCCACGCCGGTCGGGGCGATGAGCGCGCCGACGGCGAGCGTCATCGCAGCGGCGAGGCCAAGGCCCCGGCGCGTGTTGAGGGAGTGCATTTCTGGTCTCTCCTGTGTTGTTGGGATGAATGAGGGATAAATGGGGTGACCCGCGCGCGACGGAGCGGAGTCCTGGGTTCTTCTCGCGATCAGGCTGAGCGCCCGAACGAGGAAGTCTTTCGTTGACGCAGCGCCAGCAGGCCGGCGCCGGCGATGGCTGCGATACCGACGGCGATGTTCATTCCGATGCCGCGTCCGCCGGACAGGGGCAGGGTGCCGACCTGAACGTCTCGGACGGTGATCGTGTCGTCGGACTTGCTGGCCCCGCTGCGCGAGACCGTCAGGGCCGAGCCACCGGGGTCGGGGGTGATGAGCTCGATGCCCGTGTCGGTCACCTTGAAGCGGGCCGGCTTGGCCATGAGCTGGTGCCCGGCGGGAGCCTTGGTCTCCACCAGCCAGTACTCGCGGTTGATGGCCAGTCCTGTGGTGGTGAAGGTTCCGGTCCCCTTGCCGCCGGTGAAGGTCACGCCGTCGGACAGGGGCTTGGCACCCGGAGAGGAGGGGTCCATCGGGTAGATGTCGAAGGCCGCGTCATCCAGGGGGCCCTGGCTGCCGGTCTTGATGATCGACAGGATGCGCTTGCCGGCATTGGGCGAGACATTGGCGCAGGCCACGTCGTGGTCGGGCCGGGTGTCGGAGTCCTTGCCCTCCTGAGGAATGACCTTGTTGTACAGGCCGTGGCCGGGGACGAGGCGCTCCTTGTCCGTGGTGCAGGACAGCAGCTCATCGCTGTATCCAGCGGCTGACGGGGCGATCGTCACCGTGAAGGTGATCGTGTAGCGGATCGTCAGGCCCGAGTAGAGTTTCTCATTGTCGGACAGACGGTAGGAGCCGTCGGGCTGGGCCGCGACCGTCCGGGCCGGTCCCATCTCGCGCTGCACCTTGACCAGGGTCGGGTTGAGCCCGGGGGCGAAGGAGGGCTTGTCATTGATCGGTCCGGTGGACACGGTCAGCGATCCCTCGTTGACCACGCTCACGGTGTAGACGACGTCGAAGGTCGAGCCGTTGCCCGGCTGGGTGGTGACCTCCTTGGAGAACTTCAGCTTGCCGTCGGTGGACAGGCAGCCGTGGTTGTTCTCCTCGCCGTCGGTGTCCCCCTCCATGGCGATGGTGTTGACCAAACCGGAGGGCTTGCCGTCGGCGCGCTGGTGGCCGCACTGGAAGTCGGACTCGTTGTAGCCCGGGGTGTTCTCGCGAACGGTGAAGGTCATCTGCATCGTGAAGGTGCGGCTGCCACCATCGGCCCCGGCCCGGGGAGCGGCGGCGAGGGACTCGCCGGTGCCCCCCTTGATGAGGGTGATCGGTCCGTTGAAGGTGCCGGTGGTGTCGTTCCTCCCGGGGAGGGTCACACCCTGCGCGTCCACGCCCTTCTCCAGGATCCGCACCTTGTGCAGGTAGGTGCCGGCGGGCATCTGCGGGGTGTCGGTGAGGTCGGCGACCACCGGGCTGGCGACCACGGAGGTGTTGGTGACCGTCACCGTGTAGCTGGAGGTGAAGGTGCCGTCGGCGTTGCGGACCACGTCGAGCGGGGTCTTGGAGGCCTTGAACTGGGGGTTGATGGGCAGGGTGCCGCAGGCTGCGGCCTCCTTGGGCTGCTCGTCGCCCTTCGTGGTCACCGTGGCCTTGTTGTAGACGGCCTTGCCCTGACCGACGGCGTCGGGGGTGCAGGTGCCCTGGATGCCGGGCAGTCCGGCGTCGGGTCCGGAGACGTTGAGCACCACCGTGTAGGTGTGCTTCTGGCCCGCGGGCAGGGTGATGCCGGTCTTGGTGTAGGGGACCCCGGCTTGAGGCGTCTCGGTGCCGGCGATGGCGCCACCGGAGATGCTGACCTTGTGGACGGTGACCCCGTTGGGGACCTGCCAGGCGTCATTGAGGTCGTAGGTGAGGCCCGCCTTGGCGGAGGGGTTGGTCACCGTGACCGTGTAGGTCTGGTCGAAGGTGTTCTTGCCGTCGACCTTCTCGGTGCTCTTGGTGACCTTGGCGAAGGTCTTGTCGATACCGGCGTGCGGGACGACGGAGTTGACGACCTTGATCCGCACGGCGCCCTGCGTGGAGTCGGGCACGGTGAAGGTGACACCGCCTGCGTTGCCGTTCGCCGGGGCCACGGCGGTGGAGGCGAGCTCCTTCTCCTGGTTGCCGGGGTTGGTGACCACCTTGAAGGCGGCCGGGTCCTTCCAGCTGACGCTTCCGCCGGCGGGGGTTGCCGGCTGCTTGAGTCCCCTGGCGTCACGAGCATCCTCGGTGACGGTGCAGGTGGCGCCCACGTGCTGGGCGGGCAGGTCCGCGACGTTGCCCTTGGCGTCCACCGTGATCTTGCCGGTGGAGGTGCCCTTGCCGTCGGGGCCCGGGGTGCAGGTGTAGCTCAGGGAGTAGGAGCCGGCCGTGGCGGCGTCGGAGGCGCCCTCAACGCTCTTGACCGCGCTGACGGGGGTCTGCTGGGGCTTCTGGTGCACGACGCAGGTGACGTTCTTTCCCTCGCCCAGCACGAACTTGTTGTCCGCGCTGACGGGCACGTTGCTGCCGTCGTCGTTGGTGCACACCCAAGGGCCGTTCTGCGAGTAGCCCTCGGGGCCGTTGCTCGTGGACAAACCGTAGGTGCCGCCGGCGGTGTAGACCTTGCTGACGGCGGGCGTGCCGCTGGCACCGGTGATGGTCTTCTGCCCGAAGAGCCCCTCGGTGGCGGGCTTGGCGGTCATGGTCCACTGCTCGGGCCTGGCGCTGCCGCCGTCGACGACGGTCACGAGGGTGACGCGTCCACGGCCGACGACGTACTCGTTGTGCCAGACGCACTTGACGGCGACCTCGTCCTGGTGCTCGGCGAGCTGGGTCTCATCGAGGCGGATCGTGCGTTTGTCGAGGTCCACCGAGTCGGACTCGTCCAGGCGGGTGGTTCCGTCACGGCGCAGCAACGGGGCGCCGTCCTTCCCCACCGTGCAGCTGACATTGCGCAGGAACCACCCGGTTGTCCAGACCTCACCGGTCTTCCGGTCGACGGAGGCCTGCGGAGTGGTGCCCGTCTCCTGCACCGTGGCGGCGTCGTTGGGGGCCAGCAGGGTGTAGGAGGTGGGGTCGACGTCCTCAGCGTTCCAGGTGGGGGTCAGGGGACTGGGGGTCCCCCACTTCTGCGCGCCGTAGGTTCCCTCCGGTGAGGCGTTGACGTAGTTGAAGGTGGGGATCGTCAACGATCCTTGAACCGATGAGTCCGCCTTGACGTCCTTGGCGAAGGTGACCGGACGCTCCTGCTCGATGGAGCCGTAGAGGCAGCCGAAGGAGGTGGCGTTCTCGCGGGTGATGAAGCGCTCCTCCAGCTGGGAGGTCTGCGCCTTCTCCAGGTCAGCGAGGCACTGCTGGTCCGATCCGTTGTTGACGAATCCCCACAGCTTGAGCTTGTACTTGATGCCGGTGTTCGGGTCCGTCCAGGCGGTGTCGGAACGGTCGGACTCGATGTCGAGGATGTCGTCGGCGCAGGAACGCCCGTTCTTGTCGGTGAAGGCCTGCGTCATGTAGCCGTTGAACCAGACCAGGGATCCGTTCTGGTACATGTAGGTGTAGGTCCGCCCGTCGTAGCGACCGACTTTCCCGTTGCGGTCATAGGCGTAGGGGGTTGCCACCGAGTTCTGGTCAGTGGCGTAGTCGCCGATGACGAGCTTGCCGTCCGACCCGAGCTTTCCGGTGCACGTGTTGATGGTGTCGAACTCCTTCCAGGGGAAGTTCGCCTCGATCGTGCCGGCGGTACGGATGTTGAAGCTGCCGTAGTAGGAGGTGCCGCCCTCGGCGGGGTTCGTGACCCGGCTGCTGTCGGTGTACACCGGGCTGTTGACGTGCCTCATCCGACCGACGAGGAAGACCTGACCAACCTTGACGCTCGTCGTGTCGGAGGGCTGGAAGCCCAGCGAGGTCTGGCTCCGGTCGGCGGCCTCCCCCTTGTAGACGTCGGGGCAGCTGTTCTGTTCCCAGCGGGGGCGCCCGTAACCGACCGCCGCATACTGGCCGCTGCTGCCGCGCACCATGTCAGTCCAGTAGAGGTTGCTTCCCGGCGTGTAGCGGATGCAGGCGCGGGTCCTCCCCCACTCCCACGGGTACGAGGTGTAGGAGCGTCCGTCACTCGCGGTGTCGGTAATACGATCACTACTCTGAATAGTGCGCACATAGCCGATCTGTGCCGAGGTGTCCCCCAGAGGAACATCCAGGTCTCCGGTGGCGGCGTCCGCGGACGGCGCCGTCCACGGGAGCGACACCATGGTCACCAGGACGATGGCAAGAGAACCGACCACCGCAAAGAATCTGCGCAGTAGTCCTTTGCGCCCGCGCCGCGAGCGAAGTGATGACTGGGACATGCCGATGGATTCCGATCATGAGGGATGGGTGCGCGGGGAGCGCACAAAAATGTAACTGCTAAGGAATGTAGGTCATTCGACCTCTTCCCCAACACCTCAGAAGCGGTTCGCGAGGCAACAATCATGCATCATCGCACGTCACAGACACTTTCCCCTGAAATAACAGCGGTCAGTCAGAGTTTCATTTCCATATCATTGATGACGAAGACGTCACGGCGATTAAGAAATGACAACGTCGAACCCGCTTATATCTCGAAATGGAATCATACCCACCGGGCGCTCGACACTATCCGCCTCTCCGAGGCCCAGCAGCTCATCATCACTTTCCCAGGCGCAGGAATCCCGTGGTCAGAAGATGACGGGCCGCCTCAACCATCTCCGCACGCAGCGCGGCTCCATCGGCTGCGTTCAGCTCACTGAGCGCGGCGACCGCGGAGGCGACCTGCCCGACGCTCAGCTCGCCGTCAGCCACCCCGGCCAGGGCAGCCACCGCCGTCGAGGCCTGCAGAGCGCGCCCCAGTCCCCCGCCCTGACGCAGCAGGATGACCGTGGGCTCGGCTGCACCCGGGATAAGGTGACGCTCCTCGGTGACGTCGGGGGCCAGGAGCGGGTGCAAGCCGGCGACGGCCTCGTCGTCGAGACCGGCGAGATGCTCGCGCACCTCCAGCACCTCGGCGACATGGGGCCCCAGAACCCCCTGACCGGAGGTGGTCACCTCCTCCAGGAGGCGCCAGGGCTCACGGGGGCGCCGAGGACGGTGGACGATGAGGTAACCGAAGCCGACGCCCCGGACGTCACGAGCCTCGAAGTCGCCGATCCACGCCTCCAGAGCGGCGTCGAAACCCCCGGCGTCACGCTCGGGGATCAGGCCGCCGTCACGCAGCCACATGGTGGCGTACTCCACCGGGTCCTGGACCTCGCGCTCAATGACCCAGGCGTCGAGCTCCTCGGGAACCCAGGCGGCCACGGCGTCGCGCCACGAGCCTGTACCACGGTGCTCCCAGTTGCCGAGCATGACGGCGACCGCGCCGGGCTCGAGGTGCTCGCCGAGACCGGCGACGAGCCCCGGCAGGATGGGGCCGCCGGCGTCGCGGTACTCCATGAGGGGCAGGCCGGCCTCACGCACCGCCGGCGGGGTGAGAACGAAGGGCGGGTTGGAGACGATGAGGTCGAAACGACGGCCGACCACCGGCTCCAGGAGGGAACCGCGCAGGAGCTCCAGGCGGCCGGAGCCGAGAACGGGCTCGGAGCCGGCGTCGGGAGCACCGGAAACGCTCACGCCGGCCAGGGCCGCGTTGAAGGCGGTGAAGGCCAGGGCGCGCGCGGAGATGTCGGTGGCCACCACGTGCTCGGCGTGACGCAGCAGGTAGAGGGTCTGGATGCCGCAGCCGCAACCCAGATCCAGGGCAGTACGGACCCGCGTGCGCGGGGTCAGGCCCGCCAGGGTGAGGCCGGCGCCGCCGACCCCCAGGACGTGGTCGGGGGCCAGGGCCCGGCCGGTGACGAGCTCACCCAGGTCGGAGGCCACCCACCAGCGGACCTCTCCGGCGTCATCAACGGCCTCGTGGGGGCGCAGGTCGACACGGGCACGGACGCATCCGGCCCGGTCGAGCTCGCCGACCAGGCCAATGGCGGCGGCGCCCGCCGCTGTCGTGCGGGGCAGGGCGGCGTCAAGGGCGGTGGCGGGGACCGGCTCACCAAGCATGAACAAGGCGGTCAGGACCGCCGCGGGCGAAGGCGTGGGCCCGGCGGTCAGGGCGGCGCGCACGGCTCGCAGGGCGGGCAGGCGGATCTCCCGGCGCAGGGCGGCGTCGGCGGCCTCGCCCAGGAGGGCGGCCACCGCCTCCACACCCCAACCGGAGTCGGCCAGGTCCGCCCGCAGGCTCGCCGCCCGCTCGGGCGTGGCCGCCGGAGGTGGGAAGGAGGACGACTCAGAGGCGGACCGGGCGCTCGCGGGGCTCATGGGACCGACCGTAACGCGGGACGCCGCTCATATCTGGCGCCCCGCCGCACGGAAGGGCGCCGGAGTGCCCGGGGTTCCCCGCAAGCTCACAGGCGCGTTGTCTCCTGGCCTCAATGAGGATCGAATGCCCTCATGCCTCACGATGCCGATGGGGCAGGTCAGCCGGACCGGAGCCCAGCCCCGAGCGCAGGGTGTCTTGGCATCTCACGACCCCGGTACGGACAGACCGGGCCCTCTTGGCGTTGTGCACCCTGATGCCGGAACTGGTTCGCCTGCTCGCACTCGCTCGGGTGGTGCGGGGCGTGTACTGCACGAGGGCGGGGCGCTACTGGAGGAGGGTCGGGTGTACTTCGGGTAGGTGGGGCCTTCGTGCAGTACGCACAACCCTCGACCAGTAGATCCCGACCCTCGTGGAGCAAGCCGACTCCGAGCGCTCAGAGCGGGACAGACATCAGCCGACGTCGAACCACGACCTCCTGGCCCCCGGTGCGGGAGTCGGAGGGGCTCAGACAGGGGCCGGCGTGGTCGGACCTGAGGCGGAGACGCTGGGCTCTGCCGCATGCCCACTCCCGCACGACCCAGTGGCGGACGCCAAGGAGCTCCAGCGGGTCGAGGTCCGCACGCGTACTCCTGCGCGACCCAGTGTCCACAGCGCTGACATCAGCGGGCCCACCGTCGAAACGACGGCGGAGGATCGTTGGAATGTTGCGGTTCGTCTTCGGGGTACGGCGTCGGTGCGGGGGTGATGTCAGCACCATGGACACCAGCGACCCGACAGACCGCTTCCGTCGGCCCGCTGTCGGCTCCAGGGCAACCACCCCAACCGGAGTCGGCCAGGTCCGCCCGCAGGCTCGCCGCCTGCTCGGGCGTGGCCGCCGGAGGTGGGAAGGAGGACGCCGGCTCAGAGGCGGACCGGGCGCTCGCGGGGCTCATGGGACCGACCGTAACGCGGGGCACCGCTCATATCTGGCGCCCCGCCGCATACAGGACGGTGGCGCTCACCCGCAGGCTCACAGGAGGCGGGCGGCGAGCTCGGCGTACTGGCGGGTCTTGACCTCGACGTCGTCGATGTAGCTGATGAGCATGACCTCCTCGGTGCCGTGGTTCTCGGCGAAGGAGGACAGGGCCTGGGCGACCTCGTCGTAGGTGCCCACGATGATGGCGGTGTCGCGCTCGAGATAGCGCTCGACCTCGGCGCGGTAGGCGGCGTCGAGGGTGGCCGGGTCGCGGAAGCGCATGGGGCGGCCAGTGCGCAGGCTGAAGCGGGCGTCGGCGGCCACGAGGGCCTGCTCGCGGGCCTCCTCGCGGGTGGCGGCGGCGCTGACGCACAGGGCGGAGAGGGTCTGTCCCCCGTGGATGGAGCCGCGGCCGGGACCCTCGGGGAGGTGGGCGCGGTAGTGGTTCATGATCTCGATCTGCTGGCGGCCGGTGAAGAACTGGGCGTAGGCGTAGTTGAGGTCGTGGGCGCCGGCCCAGGCGGCCGACTGGCCCGAGGAGCCCAGGAGCCAGACCTCCGGCATCTGGGCCGGGAGGGGACGGACCTCGATGGAGGCGTAGGGGTGAGTGGCCGGAAGATCGTCGCGCAGGAGGGCGACGGTCTCCTCGATGAGGGCGTTGATGGCGTCGGGGTCGATGACGCGGCCCTGGTTGAGGGCTGCGGCCGCGCGCATGTCCCCGCCGGGGGCGCGGCCCAGGCCCATGTCGACGCGGCCGGGGTGGAGGGTGGCCAGGGTGGCGAAGCGCTCGGCCATTTGGAGCGAGCCGTAGTGCATGGCCATGACGCCGCCCGAGCCCACCCGGATACGGTCGGTGGCGTCCAGGATGTGCATCATGAGCAGGTCGGGCGCCGAGGACAGGAAGGAGCCGGTGCTGTGGTGCTCGGCCAGCCAGAGGCGGTGGTAGCCGACCTCCTCCAGTCCGCGCCCCAGGCGGACGAGGTCCTCCAGGGTCTGGCGAACGTCCCCTCCCTCAAAGAGCGGAACCTGCTCGAGGACGCTGATCCGGCTAAGACGAGGACTCATGGCTTCTCCTGACCTGGGGTGTGCGGGCGTGAGGCGACAGTGGGACAACACCGCGGGGCGGCGACTCATTCCGGCCGCGCGGCCGGAGCAGGCCTGGCAGTGGAGGCAGTCAGCCGACGAGCACCGTTGGGCACCGAGCCGCCCGCCCTCTACCCGGCGCGCCGGCGGGCCTCGCACGCCCCGCCCCGTCAGGAGACCGGCCTGCGGGCCCGAGCAGCCGGCGACCGAGCCGTGTCACCGCACCGACATCAGATAAGGTGCACCTTTATAAAAATAGGATAAGTTTTAGTTGCGCCTATGAGGCTGGCCCCCTTACGGTTGGACCGACGGAGCCGCCCCGCGCCGGCCCTACCCGGGTCGGTGCAGGTCAGCGCAGACCCACATCCACTCGCACCGTGATTCGCACGATTCAGGAGGCACCCATGGCCGTTCTCACCATCGGAGACCAGTTCCCCGCCTACGAGCTCACCGCCGTCGTTCCCGGCAACCTCAAGGAGGTTGAGGCCAGCAAGCCCGAGGACTACTTCACCACCGTCTCCTCGCAGGTCCCCGCCGGCACCTGGCGCGTCGTCTTCTTCTGGCCCAAGGACTTCACCTTCGTGTGCCCCACCGAGATCGCCGCCTTCGGCGACCTCTACCAGGACTTCAAGGACCGCGACTGCGAGGTCGTGGGCGTCTCGGTGGACAACGAGTACACCCACTACGCCTGGCGCCGCAGCCACGACAAGCTCCAGGACCTGCCCTTCCCCATGGCCAGCGACCTCAACCGCGAGCTCACCGAGGCCCTGGGTATCAAGCGCCCCACCGGTGAGGCCGACCGCGCCACCTTCATCATCGACCCCCACAACGTCATCCAGTCGGTCTCCGTGACCGCCGACTCCGTGGGCCGCAACACCGAGGAGGTCCTGCGCCAGCTCGACGCCCTCCAGTCCGACGAGCTGTGCGCCTGCAACTGGCAGGCCGGCGCCGCCACCATCGACGCCCTGAGCCAGATGAGCTGACGGGCCGCCGCCCCAGCCCCCTGACCTTCACCACCTGAACGACGACGAAACGAGAACACATGAGCATCGACAACCTGCGTTCCGCCCTGCCCGAGTGGGCCAAGGACCTCTCCCTGAACCTGTCCACCCTGTCCCGCTCCTCCTCGCTGACCGAGCAGCAGCAGTGGGGCACCTTCGTGGCCGCGGCCGCCGCGACCCGCAACGAGTCCGTCCTGGTCCAGGTCATGGAGGACGCCCGCACCCACCTGTCCGAGGAGGCCATCAGCGCCGCCCTGGGCGCCGCCTCCATCATGGCGATGAACAACGTCGCCTACCGCACGCGTCACTTCCTGGGCTCGGCCTACGACAACGAGCGCATGGGCCTGCGCATGAACATCATCGGCACCTCCGGTGGCGTGGAGAAGGTCGACTTCGAGCTGTGGAGCCTGGCCGTGTCCACCATCAACGGCTGCGAGAAGTGCGTGACCGCCCACGAGGCCACGGTGCGCGGCGAGGGCCTGAGCACCGAGCAGGTCTGGGAGGCCGTGCGCATCGCCGCCACCCTGACCGGCGTGACCCAGGCGGTCGGCGTCGTCGAGACCCTCGACTGACCCGATCACCACGATTCAGACGGCGGCCGCCGGCTCCCTCTCTGGGGGGACCGGCGGCCGCCGTCTTGTCTGCGTATCTACGCCCTGTATCGACGCCTCGGTGCCGCTCAGCTGCGGGGGTCGGCGTCGATGGCGCCCTGGGTGTCGTTGAAGATCAGGTTGGAGATCTCCACCTGGACCGTCTCCACGTGGGGGACGTCGTGCAGGAGGAGCGGGTCATCGGCGGAGGTCTGAAGCGCCAGCGTGCCGCAGCCGAAAAAGCGGTCGGTGACGTCCTTGTCCAGCTGGATGTCGGAGATCCGGGTCAGGGGCAGGTCGTGGCCGATGCGGCTGATGATGCCCGAGCGGGTGATGATGCGCTTGGTGGTGATCGTGTAGGTGTGCATGTACCACTGCAGCCACGGCAGGAGCAGCAGGGGGATGCTCACGACGAGGATCACCACCCAGATCGCCAGGATGCCCCAGGGGCGCCAGGTGTCGGGGGCCATGACCGAGGCGACGACGCCGACCACGAGCAGCAGGATCTCAACGACGAACCGCCACAGGAGGACCTTGATGTGGGTGTGCATGTGCCGCACCACGACCTCGTCGCGGCTCAGCATCTTCTTCGACAGTGCCATGCCCCCATCGTGCCAGGCCGCCGGGGGTCCGCGCACCTGAAAGGGCAGGAGTACCCGCTTGTGCGGGCATCGGACGGGCTGTCTTCACCCGGTGAGCATGCTCATGCCGACTGAGGCGACGACCGGCGCGATCCCCAGGATGACGAAGGCCGGCAGGTGGCAGGCGCCCAGCGGCAGGACCAGGCGCACCGCCAGGCGCTCGGCGGCCTCCTCGTCGCGGGAGTGCCGCCCCGCGCGCAGGCTCGCCGCCGTCGCCTCCAGGAGGGCGGCCGGTGAGGCACCGTCCTCCCAGCCGGGGCGCAGGCAGGACTCCAGGCGGGAGCGCCGCGCCCTCCACTGATCGTCCTCGGGCGCCTGCCAGGCCTCCTCCCACGGGGCTCCCAGCAGCAGGGCCCGCCCCACGACGCCGGCGCCCTCCTCCTCCAGGGCCTGGCCCAAGGCGGTCAGCACCCCGGGCACCGAGGCCCCGGCGCTCAGGGCGGCGGCGGCCAGGTCCAGGACCAGGGCCTCGTCGACGACGTCGCCCTCAGCGGTCGCGGCGCGGATGAGGCGCCTGGTCACCAGGTGCCCCACGACCATGAGCCCGATGCCCAGCGCCCCCACGGCGCTGCCGACGCCGCCGTCGAGCAGCAGGGAGGCGGGGTCGGCGCCCACGAGCATCCCCAGCCCCAGGCCGACCACGGGCAGGCAGGCCAGGATCCGGGCGGTGCTGCGGGGACCGGCTAGGGCGGCCCGCCGGGAGGCCTCGGCGCGACCGGACTCGGCCACCCCGCCGGCCACGGTCTGGAGGATGTCGGCCAGGGGCGCCCCCAGGGCGGTCGACAGGCGGCAGGAGGCGATGGCGCCCACCGCCCCGGCGGCGGTGGCCC
>ERZ772940.303-NODE-303-length-25032-cov-27.0668_pt1 | contig 25032 bp, 17 predicted proteins | sample MGYA00511682_ERZ772940 | MGnify/ENA primary metagenome ERZ772940 (study PRJEB29015, sample SAMEA2737922) | human oral metagenome | biome: human oral; feature: human-associated habitat; material: dental | place: China | collected 2031 ... | reverse complement strand
GGCGCGGACGCGCGCAGCTACACCTTCAGCCCGAAGATCACGACCTCCACGGGCAACCTGGTTCTCACGCCCACCGCGACGGCCCAGAAGCCCGCTGCCAGCGAGGCTCACGCCACCGTGTCCACCAAGGAGGTCGCGGTCGAGGGCGCCGCCAAGGACACTTCCCGCTTCACCATGACGGCGCGGAACGACTCCACCACGCCTCTGTCCAACTTCACCATCTCCGCCGGCCGGTCCAGGGGGCAGGCCCAGGTAGGTGCTCTGACCTGCGACCTGACGGCTTTCGGCGGCAAGGTCGTCTCCGCCACGGGACCGGCCGCGAACCTCACGGTCTCCAGCGGAGCGGCGAAGGTCCCTCAGGGCAAGGAGATCACCTGCCAGGTGGACCTGACCGGCATTACGGGACGCAACACGGTCAAGGCCGCACTGACCACCGGCAAGCAGTCCTTCTCCAGCGACTACACCAAGGACCGGCCCATCAGCGAGGTGAAGGTCCAGCCTACTGATCGCGAAGTTGAGGCCGCCCCCACCGGCACCTACGAGGTTGAGGTCGGCTACTCCGTCACCTTCACCAACACCACCGACGCCGTAGGACAGACCTCCAATATCGTCCTGCACCCCCCGGTCCCGGCCGGCTTCAGCTTCATGTACGTGCTTGACAGTGGCGTCCCGTGGTGGATCAGCCCGGACGACTACGCGCTCCAGGACGATGGCTCTATACCCCTATCCACGAGCGACACCCTGTACGCCCACTCGTCAACCACGATGACCTTCACCGCCTTCTACGAGGTCAAGGCCGAGGCGGTCACCGAGGACACCTGGAAGTCCCTGGGCACCTGCGACCCCAAGGACCCCTCCAAGGGGCTGACCACCCGGATCGACGTCGTCGGCAGCGACGGGGTTGAGCCCGGCACCTACTCTGCCTGCACCGTCGTGACGCGCACGAAGAACTGAGCACGAGCTCAGGTCGATCAGCCCGACTTGATGAAGGTCGGATAGGTGAGTACCTCACCTATCCGACCTTCACATGACTTTCTCCCACAACGGAAATCCAAAACTCCATTCACCTCACCGAAAGGCGTGCTCATGCACTCCCCATCCTCCCCACCCGCTCATCCGTGGCGACGCCTCCTGCGCATCGCCTTGGCTCTTCCTCTCATCGCCGCTGCTGCCGTCGCCGCTCCGGCGTCCGCCGACACTGATATCACCGTGGAGGGGCTTTACCACACGGCCGGTGCCGGCTGCCACGGCTCCAACAATGCCGAGGGCTGCCTGAGCTGGAGGGTCCGCATCCCATCGGCCATCGCCCCGAAGAGCTCCACGAATGTCACTATCGAGGCCGATTCCGTGCCGGGTCAGTGGACCTGGCCCTGCCCTTCCCAGAACGGTGACGAGGTGGCCGGGACGAGCTCCTTCTACATCGACAAGGGCGAGGGCGAGCCCCCGGCCTTGATAGCGGAGTCCGAGCTGAGTTCCATCTCTGAGCTGTACAACCCCCTGCTGGGTGAGTCCATGGGCTCAGTCAAAGCTGTCACCTGTACTCCTGAGCACCTGAAGCTGACCTACGAGATCAACTTCTACACCCAATGGGACAAGAGCAGCTACGTCGACCTGGATCTGGGGACCACGGTGGTGGCGCCCGGTGCGGATGCGCGCAGCTACCGTGTCACCCCCACCATCGAGGTCTCCACACGCAACACGATTCTTCGGCCCACTGTCAGCGCGCACAAGCCCGCTGCCAGCGAGGCTCACGCCACCGTGTCCACCAAGGAGGTCGCGGTCGAGGGCGCCGCCAAGGACACTTCCCGCTTCACCATGACGGCGCGGAACGACTCCACCACGCCTCTGTCCAACTTCACCATCTCCGCCGGCCGGTCCAGGGGGCAGGCCCAGGTAGGTGCTCTGACCTGCGACCTGACGGCTTTCGGCGGCAAGGTCGTCTCCGCCACGGGACCGGCCGCGAACCTCACGGTCTCCAGCGGAGCGGCGAAGGTCCCCCAGGGCCAGGACATCACCTGCCAGGTGGACCTGACCGGCGTCACGGGACGCAACCGGGTCAAGGCCGCACTCACCACCGACAACCAGACCTTCTCCAGCGACTACGTCAACGTCCGGCCGGTGGTTGAGGTGGAGACTCATCCCACGGATCTCTTGGTCGAGGCCGACCCTACCGGCACCTACGAGGTCGAGGTGGGCTACACCATCACCTTCACCAACACCACCGACACCGACGGCCACACCTCCGATATCGTCCTGCGGCCACGGGTCCCGGCCGGTTTCGCCCTCAAGGGCGTGACAGGTACCGGTACCCCGTGGTGGGTCGGCCCGGACAGCTATGCCCTTCAGGATGACGGCTCCTTGTCGTTGCGCACCGGCGATTCCCTGAACGCCTACTCGTCAACCACGATGACCTTCACGAGCACCTACCAGGTCAACGCCGAGGCAGTTACTGAGGACACCTGGAAGGCCCTGGGCACCTGCGATCCCAAGGACCCCTCCAAGGGACTGACCATGCAGATCGACGTCACCGGCAGCTACGGCGGCACCGAGGCCGGGACCCACGCGATCTGCATTCCCGTGACGCGCACCGGGAACTAGCACCTTCACGATGCGGGCCTTGCGGGTGCACCGCATCATCGGCGCATTCGCCGACGCCTCCGGTGGTCCTCCTCCTGCTTCGGGGCGGGGCCACCGGTGGTGCTGGTTGCCGCCGTGAGCCTGCGGCGGCCGCCCCATCCCGTCCGACGGTAGGGTGGCGCCCATGGCCAGCCTTCTCAACCGGATCCTCACCCTGCTCGGGCACGCCGCCTCCGACGCACTTGCTCAGAAGCCCTCGGCGCCGTCCGGCACGTCGGAGAGCAGGCCATCCGGTTCGGCCGAGACCGCGCAGTCCCGCGCCCCCAAGTCATCGGCGGCCCCCTCGTCGCGAGGCGTCAGCGTCTACGACGTCTCCGCCCTGGGGCTGCCCGCCTTCAGCTACTCCCCCGACCCGGACGGCGAGGCCGACCCCGGCGAGGTGGTGTGGGCCTGGGTGCCCTTCGAGGAGGATCCCGCCCAGGGCAAGGACCGGCCGGTCCTGGTCCTGGCCCGCCATGAGACCCGTCTGGTCGTGGCCCAGATGACGAGCAAGGACCACGACCGCGACGCCGCCCAGGAGGCGCGCTGGGGCCGCTTCTGGTACGACGTCGGCACCGGTGACTGGGACCGTCAGGGCCGCCCCAGTGAGGTGCGCCTGGACCGTCTGCTCCTGGTGGAGCCGGCCTCCGTGCGCCGCGAGGGGGCCACGATGAAGCGTGAGGTCTTTGACGGCGTCGTGGCCGCCCTGCGCCACCACCACTCCTGATCGCCTCCGCAGCACGGTCTGAGCGCAGAGGCTCATGAGGCGATGCACCTCACGCCTCGACCCCGCTTCGCGCCTGGGGGCATGGGGAACCTGAATGATACAGTCGCCTACTGGACCTCTGGCCTGGCCGGCTGCGGGGTCCGGCGACCGGGTCAGCCAGGTGCCCCACCACCTCATGTCAACCCGTGGCGCGAACCCTCTCTCCGGCCATTGACCAATCAGACGCGAGAAAGTTTCACCGTGGCGAACATCAAGTCCCAGATCAAGCGCATCAAGACCAACGAGAAGGCCCGCCTGCGCAACCAGTCCGTCAAGTCCGAGCTCAAGACCTACGTGCGCCGCGTGCGCGAGGCCGTCGAGGCCGGTGACAAGGACGCCGCACTCGAGCACCTCAAGGCCGCCTCCCGCAAGCTGGACAAGGCCGTCTCCAAGGGCGTCATCCACAAGAACCAGGCCGCCAACCGCAAGTCCAAGCTCGCCAAGCGCGTCGCCTCCCTCTGAGGCCACCGCAGCAGTGAGCATCTGAAGGGCGCCTCCCTCCGGGGAGGCGCCCTCCTCTTTTTTCCACCCCCTCCACCCGTTCATCAGACCGCTTCAAGGAGAGCCCATTGCGCATCGGATTCGACCGCGACAAGTACCTGCGGATGCAGTCCAGCCACATCGCGGAGCGCCGCGCCCAGTTCGGCGGCAAGCTCTATCTGGAGTTCGGCGGCAAGCTCATCGACGACATGCACGCCTCGCGCGTGCTGCCGGGCTTCACCCCGGACAACAAGATCGTCATGCTCGCCGAGCTGGCCGACGAGGTCGAGATCGTCATGGCGGTCAACGCCAAGCACCTCGCCCGAAACAAGGTCCGCGCGGACCTGGGCATCCCCTACGAGGACGACCTGCTGCGTCACATCGACGCCTTCCGTAGCTACGGGCTCTACGTGGGCAGCGTCGTCGTGACCCAGTGGACTGATGACAACCGCCAGGCCCACGACTTCAAGCACAAGCTGGAGGCGCTGGACATCACGGTCTACCGTCACTTCCCCATCCCCGGCTACCCCGGTGACGTCGCCCGCATCGTCTCGGCGGAGGGCTACGGGCGCAACGAGTACATCGAGACCAAACGGGACCTCGTGGTCGTCACCGCCCCCGGCCCGGGCAGCGGCAAGATGGCCACCTGCCTGTCCCAGATCTACCACGACCACCAGCGGGGCATCTCCTCGGGCTACGCGAAGTTCGAGACCTTCCCGATCTGGAACCTGCCCCTGGACCACCCGGTCAACATCGCCTACGAGGCCGCCACCGCCGACCTCGACGACGTCAACATGATCGACCCCTTCCACCTGGCGGCCCACGGCGTCCAGACCGTCAACTACAACCGCGACGTCGAGGTCTTCCCGGTCCTGAGCCGCCTGTTCGAGGAGATCCTGGGCTCCTCACCCTACGCCTCCCCCACGGACATGGGCGTCAACATGGCCGGCAACTGCATCAGCGACGATGAGGCCTGCCGGCAGGCCGCCTGCCAGGAGATCATCCGCCGCTACTACCGGGCACTGGTTGCCGAGAAGCGCGAGGTCATCGCCCCCGTCCAGTCCCAGCGGATCGGGCTGCTCATGGCCAAGGTGGGGGTGAGCAAGGAGGACCGCCCCGTCGTACGGCCCGCGCTGGAGGTGGCTGAGGCCACCGGCGAGCCGGCCTCGGCGATCGAACTGCCCGACGGGCGCATCGTGACGGGCAAGACCTCCGCCTTGCTGGGGTGCTCCTCTGCGATGCTGCTCAACGCACTCAAGCTCCTGGCCGGGATCGATGACCACATCAACCTGCTGGCCCCGGCCTCCATCGAACCCATCCAGAGGCTCAAGACACAGGAGCTGGGCAGCCGCAACCCGCGCCTGCACACCGACGAGGTGCTCATCGCCCTGGCCGTGTCCGCCAACGGGGACGACAACGCCCGCAAGGCCCTCGACCAGCTCGAGACGCTGCGGGGCTGCGACGTCCACACCTCCACGATCCTGGGCCCGGTGGACGAGGGCATCTTCCGCGCCCTGGGCGTGCAGGTCACCAACGAGCCCGTCTACGCCACCAAGTCCCTGTACCGCAAGAAGTGAGGCCCGGTGCGGGCCACCCTCCCGCGGTGCGCCCGCACCCGGACACCCCGCCGAGGTGTGGATGGTCACATAGCTGCGGAGAGGTGACTGAACGCACTCGCGCGCGGTACATTCTCCCCAACGAGATGAGCTCGTGTGCTCTGGGGTCGGTGAAAGTCCGAACCGGCGGTAACAGTCCGCGACCCGGTCGCATCCAGCGGCCGGCTGACCAGGTGGAACTCCTGGACCGACGGTGAGAGTCCGGATGGGAAGCGCACACGGGACACACCATGCCTCGCCCGGTGCCGTGCACCCGGCACTCCGTCATGGCGGTGTCTCTCCCCAGCGCACCCGAGGGAGAGGACCGGATGACCTCGTTCACCACCGTGCAGACGGCCGCAATGCAGCGCGCCCTACGGGCCGCGGCCTCCCCCGACGCCCCGCCCGGCCCCAACCCCCGGGTCGGCTGCGTCATCCTCTCCGCCGACGGCGACGTCCTCGCCGAGGGCCATCACCGTGGCACCGGCACCGCCCACGCCGAGGTTGACGCACTGGCGAACCTCGCCACGACAGGCGCCTCCGCCCGAGGAGCGAGCGTCCTGGTCACCCTCGAGCCGTGCAACCACCAGGGCCGCACCGGCCCGTGCGTCCAGGCGCTCCTCGACGCCGGCGTGGCCGAGGTCATCTACGCCCAGGACGACCCGACCGAGCAGGCCGGAGGCGGCGCGGCGGCACTGGAGGCCGCCGGCGTGCGGGTACGGCGTGGGCTGTGCGCCCAGGAGGCCGCACGTCTCAACCGCCCGTGGCTCCTGGCCGTGACCCGCGGACGCCCCATGGTGACGTGGAAGCTCGCCGCCACCCTCGACGGCCGTATCGCCGCCGCTGACGGCACCAGCCAGTGGATCACCCCGGTGGCGGCCCGCCACGACGCCCACCGCCTGCGCCGCCAGTGCGACGCCATCATGGTGGGCACCGGCACCGCCCTCGCCGACGACCCCGCCCTCACCGTCCGCGACGAGGCAGGTCAGCCCGCACCGGCCCACCTCCAGCCGCTGCGCGTCGTCGTCGGCTCCAGGAGCCTGCCTCCCACCTCCCGGGTGCTCGCCGACGACCACTACCTCCTCCTGCCCGACCACGACCCGCGCGCCGTCCTGACCGTCCTCGCCGAGCGCGAGATCCGCCATGTCCTGCTCGAAGGAGGCCCGACCCTCGCGACCGCCTTCCTGCGCGCCGGTCTTGTCGATCAGGTCGTCGCCTACACGGCCCCCGCGCTTCTGGGCACGGGACCGGCCGCCCTCGCCGACTTCGGGGCGGCGACGATCACCGACGCCCTGAGGCTGAGTCACCCCCGCGTCGAGGTCCTCGGCGCGGACGACGAGCTCGCCGTCCGCCTCTGCGGTGACCTGGAGAGCAACGACGTTCCCCCTGCCCACACCCCAACCGAGGAGAGTCACTGATGTTCACCGGAATCGTCGAGGAGCTCGGGCGCGTCGTCCGGCTCGAGACCGTCGAGGACAGCGCCCGGCTGACGGTCGAGGCGCCCACCGTCACCCAGAACGTGAGCCTGGGCGACTCCGTCAGCGTCAACGGGTGCTGCCTGACGGTCGCCGCCGTGCACGGGAGCACCTTCACCGCCGACCTCATGGCCGAGACTCTCACGCGCACCACCCTGGGTTCCCAGGCGCCGGGAGACCCGGTCAACCTCGAGCGCGCCCTGCGCGCCAGCGACCGGCTCGGCGGGCACATCGTCCAGGGGCACGTCGATGCCACCGCCGAGGTCCTCGACCACCACCGCGGTGAGCACTGGGACCTCCTACGCATCAGCCTGCCGCAGGAGATCGCCCGCTACGTCGCCGTCAAGGGATCGGTCGCCCTCGACGGAGTGTCGCTGACGGTCGTCGACGTCGTCGACGCCCCCAACACCCTTGACGTCTCCCCCGTGCCGGGAGCGGAGGCGTCGCTCAGCGTCGGGCTCATTCCCGAGACGCTGCGACGCACGACCTTGGGCACGAGGCGGCCCGGAGAACGGGTCAACCTCGAGGTCGACGTCCTGGCCAAGTACGCCGAGCGTCTTCTGGGCGCCCGCCCGAGCCAGGAGGGGCAGCAGACGTGCTGAGCACCAGGAGCACATCCCCGAGCACACGCATGGACCGCGTCGAGGACGCACTTGCCGCCCTGCGCGAGGGCCGGACGGTCATCGTCGTCGACGATGAGAGCCGGGAGAACGAGGGGGACCTCATCCTGCCCGCGCAGAGCGCCACGACCGAGCAGCTGGCCTTCGCGATCCGGCACTCGACCGGCATCATCTGCGCCCCCATGGCGGGCCAGGAGCTCGACCGCCTGGGCATCCCCATGATGACCGAGCACAACACCGATCCCAAGAGGACGGCCTTCACGCTGAGCGCCGACGCCCGCACCGGCATCACCACGGGTGTGAGCGCCGCCGACCGGGCACGCACCGTCCGCGTCCTGGCGGACCCGGGCTCAGCTCCAGGCGACCTCGTCCGCCCCGGCCACGTCTTCCCCCTGCGGGCGCGCGAGGGCGGAATCCTCACGCGCCGCGGTCACACGGAGGCCGCCGTCGACCTCATGCGCCTGTCGGGCAACCGGCCCGTGGGGGTCCTGGTGGAGGTCATCAACGACGACGGCACCATGGCGCGTCGGCACCAGTTGCGTGAGCTCGCCGACGCCCACGCCGTGCCCATGATCTCGATCAGTGACCTGGAGCGCTACCGGTGGCTGCACGAGGAGCTCGTCGAGGAGGTCGTCTCAGCGCACCTGCCCACCGCGCATGGGGAGTTCACCGCCCACGCCCTGCGCAGCAGGGTCGACGGCACCGAGTACCTCGCACTGGTGTGCGGCCGCATCGCGGACGGTGAGGACGTCCTCACCCGAGTCCACTCCGCCTGCCTGACCGGCGACGTCCTGTCCTCCCTGCGCTGTGACTGCGGGCCGCAGCTGCGCGCCGCCATGGAGGCGATCAGCGCCCGTGGCCGCGGGGTCCTCGTCTACGCCTCCGACCATGAGGGGCGCGGCATCGGGCTCATCGACAAGCTCCGCGCCTACGCGCTGCAGGAGGAGGGTATGGATACCCTCGACGCCAACGTCGCGCTGGGGCTGCCGGCCGACGCCCGCAGCTACGCCACCGCCGCCCAGGTGCTGCGCCACCTGGGCGTGCGCTCGGTCGAGCTCATGACGAACAACCCGGACAAGGTCGCGGGCCTGGAGCACTATGGCGTCAGCGTCCGCTCCATGACGCCGACACCGACCTTCGCCAACGGGGAGAACCTCAACTACCTACGCACCAAGCGCGACCGCATGGGCCATCTGCTCACCGGGCTCGATCCCATCGGGTTCGGCGCTGGATCCCCGCCCGGCGAGGCGAGGGCCGACGACGACACCTGGCACACGAGCGACGAGAACGAAGGAGAGGAACGATGAGCGGATCCGGTGCACCTGAGCAGAGCGCACTTCACGCGCGGGGCATGAGGGTGACAGTCGTGGCCGCCCAGTGGCACGAGCACATCATGGGAGGTCTGGTCGCCGGGGCGCTGCGCGCCGTCGAGGAGGCCGGAGCCCAGGCGAGCATCGTCCGGGCGGTGGGCTCCTTCGAGCTGCCGGTCCTCGCCGCGGCCGCCGCCCGGGGCGGTGCCGAGGCGGTCGTCGCGCTGGGCGTCGTCATCCGCGGCGGCACCCCACACTTCGACTACGTGTGTCGGGCCGCGACCGACGGGTTGAGCCGGGTGGCGCTGGACACCGGGGTGCCGGTGGGCTTCGGCGTGCTCACCTGCGACGACGAGGCCCAGGCGCTGGCCCGCTGCGGCGGACCGGGCGCGGAGGAGGACAAGGGCTACGAGGCGGCGTGCGCGGCCATGTCCACGGCGCTCACGCTGGCCGCCATGCGAGGCTGAGGATGGCCTCAGCGTCGGCGACTGCTGGCACGGCGGGCGTTGCAGATCGTCAGGACCGCCCGCTCGACGGCGTAGACGGGGTCGCGGCTGGCCCCCTTGGCCTCGGCGTCAGCCCGAGCCACGGCCAGGATCGAGGCGGCCAGAGCGTCGTCAGACCAGCCCTGGAGCTCACGGCGGGCCCGGTCCACCTGCCAGGGGGCCATGCCCAGCTCGGCGGGGCTCATGCGCCTGCCCCCGGCGGCCGCGACCCTGGCGAGCTGGCGCACCTTCATGGCCAGGGCCGCGACGATGGCCACCGGGTCGGTGCCGGTGGCCACGGCGTGGCGCAGGGCCGTGATGGCGGCCGGGGTGTTGCCGGCTGCGGCGGCGTCGGCCACGGTGAAGCCGGTGGCCTCGATGCGCCCGGCGTAGTAGGTGCGCACGTGGTCGACGCTGATGGTGCCCTGGGTGTCGGCGAGGAGCTGGTCGACGGCGGAGCACAGCTCGCGCAGGTCGCTGCCCAGGGCGTCGACGAGGGCGCCGACAGCCTCGGGGGCGATGCTTCGTCCGGCGCGGCGCACGTCGGCCACGACCAGGGAGGACTTGTCCTTGGCGCTCTTGACGACCTCGCACTGGATGGTCGGGTAGGGCGAGGCCTTGATGGCATCCAGCAGGCGCTTGCCCCGCTGGCCCCCGTTGTGGCGCAGGATGACGCTGACCTCGGGGTCGGCGGCGCCCACGTAGGCGATGAGGTCGCTCAGCAGGGCGTCAGTCATCTGCTCCAGGGCGGGGACGTAGACGAGCCGGGGCTCTCCGAACAGGGAGGGGGACACGAGGGTGTCGAGCTGGTGGGGCTCGTAGGTGGCGGCCTCCAGGCGCGTGATCTCGGTGGTGGGGTCCTTGGCCTTGGCCTGCGCCAGCAGACTCCTCACCGCTCGGTCGGCGAGGATCTCCTCGCCGACGCGGATGAGAACGATCGGCGCCAGCTGGGCCTGGTCCCAGCGCAGTCCAGCCGGTGCCTTGCGCGGACCCCGAGGGCGGGAGGTTCGAGTCGCTGCCATGGGGCAAGCCTGCCACGAGCGGGCCACGTCAACCCCCTGGCTCCCTCCAGCAGAGCGCGGCGGGTGCGGGGAGACACTGCGAGCAGGACCCCGATCTCGCACGCCCCCAGTGCCAAGGCCCCGGTGAGGCCCTCCGACCAGGGCAGGGTGGCGCCGGGCAGGTGGGCGAAGAAGCCGGCCACCCACACCATCCAGGAGCAGGCCGCGAGCGCCGGCCAGGCGATGACGGCGGCAGCAGTGGGCCAGGCCGGAGCGACCAGTGCCGCCAGGAGCCCGCTGATGGTGGCGATGACCGCTGCCGGTTCGCTGAACAGGTTGGCGGGCACCGACCAGGCCCCCACCGAGGGCTGAAGGAGGATGAGGATCGGCCCGCAGGCGGCCTGGGCCACCAACGGCAGCGCCACGGCGGCGGCCAGCCACCTGGGAAGACGACGTGAGAGGCGGACCGCGACCGGCTTGGAGCCGATGACGATCCCTGCGGTGGCCACCACGGACAGTGCGAAGCCGTAGTCGCGGGACTGCCAGGGGTCGATGAGCAGCAGGACGATGGCTCCGGCGCACAGGGCGGGCACGGAGGCGGCGCGTCTGCCGGCGACGACGCCCAGCAGCATGACGGCCCCCATGGTGGCGGCGCGCAGCACGGAGCCCGACGGGCGCACCAGGATGACGAGAGCAGTCAGCAGGACCGCTCCAAGCAGTGCCCGCCACCGCCGGGGCAGCACTCCGAGGGCTTCCAGGCCCAGTCCCAGGATGATGGCGACGTGCTGCCCGGAGACGGCGGTCAGGTGCGTCATGGAGACGGTGCGCATGTCCTCGCGCAGCTGGGCAGGCAGGGCGTGGTCGTCGCCCAGGGCGACACCGGGTACGAGGCTGCGGGCCCCTGGCGGCCAGAAGCCTGTCTCCTCCCCCGCTCCTACGGCGCCCGGTACCCCAGTGCCCGGTGCCCCGACAGCCTGGGCGAGACCGGCACGGACAGAAGTGACGGCCCCGAGTATCCCGCTCGGTGGGGCAAGGACGGTCAGACCGGCGCGCTTGGGGATGATGGCGGCCTCGGCACGGCCGGGCTCGGTGGGGCGCAGGCGCGTGCGCACTTGGACGCGGGTCCCCATGGGCAGGCTCAGCCACTGCTTGTCGCCCAGGACGGTGGCGCTCAGAGTGGAGGCCCGCGTGTCCACTTGCTCGACGTCGAGGGCGGTGATGACCAGGGTGGAGCGGCTGGTGGCCGAGACTCGCGGCTGCTGGGAGACGGTGCCGATGAGGGTGACCGGCTGGCCGCAGACCACTGCCGCGGTCAGCGGGTCGCGCTGGCGGGCCCACAGGTGGGCGGCGCTGATGGTCAGGACCGTCGCGGCGCACAGGGCGCACACGAGCAGGCTGGCGCTGAGGGTTCCCATTGCCCCGGGGTCGTGGTCGGGGGCTCCGGGACGCGGGTCGGCCCGGTGGCGCGGTGGCCGGAAGCGCAGGACGGGGACCACGAGCAACGCAGCCAGGGCGGTGCACCCCGAGGCCAGGAGCAGGGCGCCTCTCCAGGCATCTGCTGCCTCACGTCCGGCGGCCCACCAGGCGCCGGCCCAGCAGGTGGCCGCGGGGGCGAGCAGGCGCAGGTCCAGGGCCTCGGGGGCCTTGGAGGTGGTGGCGTGCCGGCGCCGGTTTCGGTGCCGGTTGCGGCCCTGCTCCTGGCGCAGGTGCGCATACAGCGCGGGGTCGTCCCACGGGGCCCTGGGGCTGTCCCCGTCATTGCCACCATGGTTCTCGTTCATACGGTGGCCTGTTCTCGCAGGCCCTCGAGCTTGGCCTTGCCGATGCCGGGGACGTCGGTGAGGGCGTCGACGCTTGCGAAGGGCCCGTGGGAGTCGCGGTACTCGACGATCCGTTGGGCCAGGGCCGGGCCGATGCCGGGCAGCTTCTCCAGCTCGGAGGCGGAGGCCGTGTTGATGTTGATCGTCCCGGATGCGCCGCCGTTGGTCTTCCCCGGGGCTGTTCCCACACTGGGGGTGGCGGCCCCACCGGGTTGCGGTGCGGGGTCGGGCAGGACCTCGCCGATGCGCGGGACCCGGATCTGCTCGCCGTCACTCAGGACCCGAGCGAGGTTGAGCTGCTCGGTGTCGGCGTCCGCACTGGCTCCTCCGACGGCGTTGATGGCATCGGTGACGCGGCTTCCCGGAGGCAGGGTCACCACCCCCGGCCTGCTCACCGCCCCGGTCACGTGGACGACGACGCTGCCCGATGTCGCGCTCAAGCCGCCTGGTCCTGCCGCTGATCCCGCGGCAGGCGCAGTGGCTGGTCTCATGGCTGGTGCCGCGGCCGTTCCGGCGGGTGGTGGCCGCATCGCCGCGGAGGCCCCTGCCGCGGCGGCCGGGGCCGCTTGACCGCCGGCGCCGGCGCCGGTGGAGACCATTACGGCCCTCAGTGCCAGGGCGAGAGCCAGGATGAGGAGGGCGGAGCCGGCGATGACCGCGGCTCGTGGCGCGATCGCGAGGCGGCGTGGCCGACGCACCGGCTCCTCGGGGTCGGTTGAGCAGGCCAGACGCACAAGGTCGTCCAAGGACTTGTGCGTACGACTCCGTCTGGCTCCCATGTCCACGACGGTAGGTACTGGGGTCGTGCGGCGCATGGGGAGGTCGTCTGCTCTGTGGAGAGCACTGGCGTCTGGCGGCCTGTGGCAACCGGGCTGCGTCGTCGCCCCTGCCCCTGGCTCAGTGGGTCCTCAGGTCCGGGGCGACGGCGATGCCGAGGGCGCCGGGGCCCACGTGGGTGCTTGTGGCCTCGTCGACCGGGAGGGTGAGGACCTCGGTGACCTTGGCGCCTGCCTCCTCCATGGCCTGGCGAAGATCGGTCTCGAGCAGCGCCAGCTTGTCGGCGTCGTCGCCTTGGATAACCAGGCGCACCGGGTCGGCGGGGCGCCTGGGGCCGGACAGGGCGGTGCCGCCGGCGACGCGGACGGCCTGCGCGATGAGGTGGCGCCTGGCTCGGGCCGCACCACGCACGATCTCCAGCGTGCGGATCCCGTCGCGGGTCAGGGCCAGGACCGGGCGGATTCCAAGCACTCCGTCCAGGCGGGCCGTGGTGCGGTCGATCCTTCCCGAGCGTGCCAGGCGCCCCAGGTCGTCAACGACGAAGAGCTGACAGGAGCGGGCGGTGCTGGCCTGAGCCAAGGCGGCACCGCGACGTGCGTCGTGGGCGCCGGCGGCGGCCAGCACCGCGAGCCCCAGGGCGCCGGAGCTGGTGCCGGAGTCGACGACGCGCAGCCACTGCGGGCGACGACGCCCCGTGCTCGGGCCCGGGGCGTTGTTGTCGGCCTGGTAGTCGGCCTCGAGCCGGGCGGCGGCGATGCGGGCGTTGTCCATGGTTCCGGACAGGGCCGAGGAGATGTGGATGGCCAGGACCTCTTCGGCCCTGCTGGCCGCGCGCCGGTAGGCGTCCGCCAGCTCCTGGACACTGGGCCGGGAGGTGGTCCCGGGCTCACCGCTCTCAGCGGGGATGGCGTGCAGCGGCACCACCTCGATCGCGCGCTCACGCAGGAGGGGCTCCGTCAGGCAGGCGGCGGAGTCGGTGACGACGGCGAGCGACATGTGGCATACCTTATCGGCAAGCCGCTCGCTCACCGGCAAGGCGCCGCACGCTGTGGCTGCCGCGGTTGCTGTGACTGCCGCCTGCGTGCCCCGGACCGTGCGTTATTGCTCGCTCAGGGCTCGCGGGCCTTCAGCGATAAGAGACCAGGAGGTCCTCGTAGAGGTTGATGAGCCGTTTAGTCATCGTCTCGGAGTCGAACTGCTGAGCCACCTCCAGGGCCCCGTCGGACAGCTCGGCGAGCCGGGCGTCGTCGGACAGCAGGGAGGCGAAGACCCGGGCGAAGTCCTCCCCCTCGATGCCGTCGGTGAGGATCGCGTTGCGCTCGGTGAGGCACTCGGTCATCCGCTCATCGCAGTAGACGATCGGCAGCCCGCAGGCGGCGGCCTCCAGGAACACCATGGGCTGGTTGTCGAAGTGGTAGGAGGCCAGGGAGAAGACATCGGCCTGCTTGAGCAGGACGGCGACCTCCTCCGGCGAGCGCGCACCGGTCAGGATCACCCGGTGGGCCACCCCAAGCTCCTCGGCGCGCCGCCCCAGCTCCTCCTGGGAGGGCCCAGGGCCCACAAGCACCAGCTTGACCGGCATGTCGGCCAGGTGGGGCATGGCCTCGATGAGCGTCATCTGCCGCTTCTCCGGGCTGAGGCGGGCCACGCAGATGATGATCTTCTCACCGGGGGCCTTGGGGATCGGCGAGTCGGCGGCGCGGGCACTGCGGTAACGGGAGGAGTCCAGCCCGTTGGGCAGCACCATGCAGGGGACGGTCAGCCCGCCGTCGTTGATGAGGATCCTGGCCAGGTGCTGGGAAGGCGACAGGCAGGCGTCGCACTTGTTGGCGAAGGCCGCGGTCAGGCGCCACCCCTGACGGGACAGGGCCATCTTCATGTCGCGCTTGTTGAGGTGCTTGATGGTCTCCCGGTGGACGCGGGGAAGGACCGGCAGCGACTTGAGCGCCACTGGGAAGGCGACGGACAAGGCCAGCAGGCCCGAGACCACGGCCAGCGGGTAGTCGTCGATGAGCTCGGTGTAGAGGGTGTGGATGGTGGTGACGTGAGGGATGTTCTGACGCTTGGCCACCCAGTGCGCCAGGACCCCCAGGCTGAACTGAGTCTGGCTGTGGACGACGTCGAAGTCGTAGGCGTCGAAGCGCCGGGCCAGGCCGGGATAGATGGTGGCGACCTCGCGGCTGTCGAAGACGTAGTAGCGCGAGGAGGACAGGCGGATGACGTGGTCGTCGGTCTCCTCATGGCCCTCGGCCTTGGGGGCCACCACGTAGACCTCGTGTCCCATGCGCTCCAGGGCAGCGCGGAAGGTGGCTGTGGAGGTGGCCACGCCGTGGACGGAGGGGAGGTAGTCGTCAATGAAGAAGGCGATCCGCACGTCGCTCACCTGATCCTGTGGTCCGGGTGTGTAAGCAGCAGGCCCGTAAGGGGAAGTTCTTCCGGAAACGACGACGCAGGGGGCAACATGGGGCGCGTAAACCTCGCGGCACTGGGGACACGGGCAGGCGCGGGATCGGACGTATGCTCCCAACGCCATCGAGGCCCGAGGCTACCTTGTCCGCCGGGCACCTGCCTCCCTCACGGTCAGGAACGGCGCCACCTGCACCGCCACGCCCTGGTCTGCGCGCTGGCAGGTTCGGCGTTTACGATGGCTCCATGACCGATTCCGCTGAGATCGCACGCCTCAAGGCCGAGGCCGCCCAGGCCGCCGCCGAAGCCGCCGCCGCCGAAGCCGCCGCCGCCATCGCCGCTACTCCGGCCTCGCCCGTGGAGCAGAGTGACGAGCGGCCCCAGGAGACAGCTCAGGAGCAGGCCCCTGCGCAGGCTGAGGCCGCCGCTGCGACCGAGCAGACTTCGGGGAGCACGGAGGCCGAGGAGGCCGGCTACACCGCCCAGGTGCGTTCGGGCTACAGCTTCTCCTCCCCCACCCTGCCGGTGGGCACCTACCTCGACACGCTCTCGGGCGGTGAGCCCGCGGCGGTCAAGGGCCTGTCGGTGGGTATCCCGCTGGGGCTGCTCAACCGGCACGCGCTGGTGGCCGGGGCGACCGGTACCGGTAAGACCCGTACGCTCCAGCTCCTGGCCGAGGGACTGTCCACCGCCGGCGTCCCGGTGTTCCTGGCCGACGTCAAGGGGGACCTGACCGGTCTGGCCGAGGCCGGAGCCTCCAATGACAAGATCGCCTCGCGCATCGCCTCCACCGGTCAGGACTGGAAGGGGCAGTCCTTCCCCATCGAGCTGTTCAACCTCGGCGGGTCGGACTCCGGCGCAGGCATCAGCGGCACCCCGATCCGCACGACGGTCACCGAGTTCGGGCCGATCCTGCTCTCGCGGGTCCTGGGCCTGAACGACACGCAGGCCTCCGCCCTCCAGCTGGTCTTCCACTGGGCGGACAGCCAGGGGCTGGCCCTGCTGGACCTGAAGGACCTGCGTGCCGTCGTCGACTACCTGACGAACACGGATGCCGGCAAGGAGGAGCTCAAGACCATCGGTGGGGTCTCTGCGGCCACGGCCGGGGTCATCCTGCGGGAGATCGCCGCCCTGGAGGCGGCCGGAGGTGAGGCCTTCTTCGGTGAGCCGGCGCTCGATGTACGTGACCTCATGCGGGTCTCCCCCGATGGGCGCGGCGTCATCTCAGCCCTGGAGCTGGCGGACATCCAGTCTCAGGGCACGCTGTTCTCCACCTTCCTCATGTGGCTGCTCGCCGAGCTCTTCGAGACCCTGCCGGAGGTCGGCGACCCGGACAAGCCCACCATGGTGTTCTTCTTCGACGAGGCGCACCTGCTGTTCTCCGGCGCCTCGAAGGCCTTCCTGGAGGCCGTGGTGCGCACGGTGCGGCTCATCCGCTCCAAGGGCGTGGGCATCGTCTTCATCACCCAGTCGCCCACGGATGTTCCCGACGAGGTCCTGGCCCAGCTCGGCAGCCGGGTGCAGCACGCGCTGCGCGCCCACACCCCGGCCGACGCCGCCAACCTCAAGAAGGCGGTCTCCACCTTCCCGGTCAGCCCGGTGGACCTCAGCCGGGTGCTCACGTCGCTGGGCACCGGCCAGGCCGTCGTCAGCGTGCTGGACGAGAAGGGGCGCCCGGCGCCGGTGGCCCCGGTGGTCATCAACGTGCCCGCCGCCGTCATGGGTCCGGCCCAGGGGAGCACCGTCAACCAGGTGCTGGCCTCCTCCCCGCTGAAACCCAAGTACGCCACGAGTGTGGACAACGAGTCCGCCTATGAGCTGCTGGCTCAGCGGGTCCAGGCCGACGCCGAAGCCGCTGAGGCCGCCCGCGCCGCCGAACAGGCCGCTAAGGAGGCCGAGCAGGCCGCCAAGGAGCAGGCCAAGGCCGACGCCGCCGCCCAGAAGGCCCTGGAGAAGGAGGCCGCCCGCCAGGCGGCTCAGCGTCAGAAGGAGGCCGAGCGCCTGGAGCGCGAGGCCGTCAAGGAGGCCCAGCGTCGCCAGCGCGAGGCGGAGAAGGCCGCCGAGCGCCGCCAGCGGGAGGTCGAGAAGACCATCGGCTCGGTGGGCCGCCAGATCACCCGCGAGATCACGCGCTCCATCTTCGGCACCCTCAGGCGCCGCTGAGCCCTTATCGTCGAGTCACATGGGCGCCACCTTGCTCGAGCTGGTTGCAGTTCCTGCCACAGAGCCAACCCGAATCATTCATGCCGACCGCCTGCGACCGAAGTTCTACGACTATCTGAAGTGATGACGTTGTCCTCCACGCTGACGCACACTCACGACACAACAGGCCTTGAGACTCTCGATCCAAACAGCACGCCCGCCCGGGACGCCGCGCACTTTCGGGCGATCATTGCCGCAAGTCGACGGGTGCATGACGCCGAGGCCGAGTTGCATGCCGCAGTCGCCCGAGCTCGACAGGCCGGTGACTCCTGGACTGTGATCGGCGCTGCTCTCGGCGTGACCCGGCAGGCTGCGCAGAAGCGATTCGGGCGCTCTTCCTGACCGTCACCGAATCATCTTCGGACAGCAGAGTAAGGGGCTGCACCAACCGTCTCGGTTCGTACAGCCCCTCGTGCTGTTCCTGGGCTACCGCGGCGCGGCCGTGAGCGGCGCCGTCGAGCAGCCCTCCCCGCGGTCACTCGGGAACGATGCTCACCAGGTGAATGCCCAGACTTCCGGCAGGTACGTCCAGCCTTCTGCACTATTGCGCTACGGCTCTATACCGCTGACGAGCGGCTTCCCCACTGGTTCCCATCGCCTCACCGAGCTCACGCCAGGACAGTTGCTGCTTGCGCGCCGCGTGCACTGCTTCAGCAAGCTCACGCTCGGCCGTGTCGCGGCGCCACGCCGCAAGCTTGACGGCCATGATCGGTGGCAGCGGGGCATCCTGATCACCGGGCCTGGGGTCATAGTTCTCGAAGACGTCGGCGAACTCGTCGGCGCGAGCTGTGATGTCTGCAATAGTGCGTCGAGTCATCGTGATTCACCTCAGATACTTGGACCGAGCTGGGCGCATAGCATGTGCAACAGCAACGACGCCGTGCCATTCAATGACACCCACCTCAACGAGGCTGCCAGTCTTGTCAGCGCCTATGAACATCGTCATCGAATCATCTTGTACGAAGTGCCGAACAGGGAAGCGCAGTGCATGGAGTATGTCCTCATCCGACACACCATGCCGATGTGCGCTGTCGAGGACAAGCGGGTCCCGCTCCACAGCACAAGATTACTTGTTGCTGACTTTCCGGCCAAGGTGTCGTCTCTATGCACTCCTCACCCCTGTCCTCCTCAGGCGCAGAGTAAGGGGCTGCACCAACCGTCTCGGTTGGTGCAGCCCCTCGTGCTGTTCCTGGGCTACCGCGGCGCGGCCGTGAGCGGCACCGTCGGGGAGCCCGCCGCGGTCACTCGGGAACGATGCTCACCAGCTTGGGGGCGCGCACGATCACCTTGCGCACGCCGCGCCCGTCCAGGGTGCGGATGACGCCGGGGGCCTCCAGGGCCAGTTTCTCGAGCTCGGCCTCGGAGATGTCGGGGTCGACTTCGAGGCGGTCGCGGACCTTGCCCTTGACCTGGATGACGCAGGTGACCTTCTCGGCGGCCAGCAGCGCCTCGTCGGTCACGACCGGGAAGTCCTCGTGGGCCAGGGAGTGCTCGTGGCCCAGCCGCTTCCAGATCTCCTCGGCGATGTGCGGGGCCACGGGCGCCGTCATGAGGACGAGGGCCTCGACGGCCTCGCGCGGGACCGCCCCGAGTCCGGTGAGGTGGTTGTTGAGGACGATGAGCTTGGCGATGGCCGTGTTCAGGCGCATCCCCTCGTAGTCCTCGCGCACGCCCACGATCGTCTTGGCCACGAGCCGGCGGGTCTCCTCGTCGGCACTCTCGTCAACCACTGTCAGCTCGCCGGTGGTCTCGTCGATGACGTTGCGCCACAGGCGCTGCAGGAAGCGCTGGCTGCCGGCGACGGCGCGGGTGTCCCACGGGCGGTCGGCGTCCAGCGGGCCCATGCTCATCTCGTAGACGCGGAAGGTGTCGGCGCCGTAGGCCTCGTACATGTCGTCGGGGGTGACGATGTTCTTCAGGGACTTGCCCATCTTGCCGTACTCGCGGCGCACCGGCTGCCCCTGCCACAGGTAGCTGGTGGTGCCGTCCTCGGCGGTGACCTCCTCGACCTCGTCGGCGGGCACGTACTGGCCGCGGGAGTCGGTGTAGGCGTAGGCCTGGACGTAGCCCTGGTTGAAGAGGCGGTGGTAGGGCTCGGAGGAGGAGACGTGGCCCAGGTCGAACAGGACCTTGTGCCAGAAGCGCGAGTAGAGCAGGTGCAGGACGGCGTGCTCGACGCCGCCGACGTACAGGTCGGTGCCGCCGGAGGTGTTGCCGGCCTGCGGGCGCGGCCCCATCCAGTAGGCCTCGTTGGCCGGGTCGACGAGCGCCTTGTCATCGGTGGGGTCGATGTAGCGCATCTCGTACCAGCACGAGCCGGCCCACTGCGGCATCGTGTTGGTCTCGCGGTAGTACGTCCGGGGACCATCACCCAGGTCGAGCTCGACCTCGACCCACTCAGTGGCCTTGCCCAGCGGCGGCTCCGGGGAGGAGTCGGCGTCGTCGGGGTCGTAGGAGCGCGGCGAGTAGTCGGTGACCTCGGGCAGCTCGACCGGCAGCATCGACTCGGGCAGGGCGTGGACGCCGCCGTCCTCGTCCCACACGATCGGGAAGGGCTCGCCCCAGTAGCGCTGGCGGGAGAAGAGCCAGTCGCGCAGGCGGTAGGTGACCGCGCCGCGGCCGGCGCCCTTGGCCTCCAGCCAGCCGATCATGGTGGCCTTGGCCTCGTCCTTGCCCATGCCGTTGATGTCCAGGTCGCCCTGGGCGGAGTTCACGACGACGCCGTCACCGGTGTAGGCCTGGGAGCTCAGGTCGACGCCGTGGGGGTCGTCGGCCGGGCCGATGGTCTGGATGATGTCGATGTCGTACTTGGTGGCGAAGGCGTAGTCGCGCTCGTCGTGGGCGGGCACCGCCATGATGGCGCCGGTCCCGTAGCCCATGAGGACGTAGTCGGCCACGAAGACCGGCACCTTCGCCCCGTTGACGGGGTTGATGCCGAAGAAGCCGGTGAAGACGCCGGTCTTGACCCGGCCCTCGTCGGTGCGGTCGGCGTCCGACGTCGCCGCGGCCTGGGCGCGGTAGGCGGCCACGGCCTCGGCGGGGGTCGCGTAGCCGCCGGTCCAGGCCTCCTTGGTGCCCTCGGGCCAGGCGGCCGGGACGGTCAGGGCCGCGGCGTCGTCGGCAATCTGGGCCTCGGTGCGCACCGAGCCGGAGGCCTGCAGGCCACCCAGCATGGGGTGCTCGGGGGCCACCACCATGAAGGTGGCGCCGAAGAGGGTGTCGGGGCGGGTGGTGTAGACGCTCAGCGACGCGTCCTGCTGGTCGCCCTGGCCGGCCCCGGGCACGGCGAAGGTCACCTCGGCGCCCTCGGAGCGGCCGATCCAGTTGCGCTGCATGAGCTTGACCTTCTCGGGCCAGTCCACGGTGTCCAGGTCCTCGGCGAGGCGGTCGCCGTAGGCGGTGATGCGCATCATCCACTGGCGCAGGTTGCGCTTGAAGACCGGGTAGTTGCCCCGCTCGGAGCGACCCTCTGAGGTGACCTCCTCGTTGGCCAGCACCGTGCCCAGGCCGGGGCACCAGTTGACAGGGGCGCTGGAGACGTAGGCCAGGCGGAAGGAGTCGATGACCTCGGCCTGCTCGGCGGCACTCAGAGCGTCCCAGTCGCGGCCGTCGGGAACGGGGACCTGGCCGGAGGCGAGCTTGTCGCGCAGCTCGGTCACTGGCCGGGCCGCGCCCTTGCCGCGGCCGTCGCGGCGAGGGGCCTCGGGGTCGAACCAGGAGTTGAAGACCTGCAGGAAGATCCACTGGGTCCAGCGCACGTAGTCGACGTCGATGGTGGCCAGGGAGCGGCGCGGGTCGTGGGACAGGCCCAGGCGGCGCAGCTGGCGGCGCATGTTGGCGATGTTGGCCTCGGTGGAGATGCGCGGGTGCTGGCCGGTGGTGACGGCGTACTGCTCGGCGGGCAGGCCGAAGGCGTCGTAGCCCATCGTGTACAGGACGTTCTTGCCGGTCATGCGGGTGAAGCGGGCGACGACGTCGGTGGCGATGTAGCCCAGCGGGTGGCCCACGTGCAGGCCCTTGCCGGAGGGGTAGGGGAACATGTCCAGCAGGAAGAACTTCTCCTTGTCCGCCCCGGGGCCGGCCAGAGCGCCGACGGGGTTGTCGGCGTTGAAGGTGCCCTCGGCCTCCCAGCGGTCCTGCCAGGCGGTCTCGATGGAGTCCGCCAGCTCCGCCGTGTAGCGGAAGGGGGTGTCGGACTCGACCGGTGCGGTTCTCTCTGACATCGCGGCAGCGCTCTTTTCCTACTCGTGCTTCCTGGTGCTGGGGCACAGCCTATCGCCCACCAGCAGTGGCGCCCGGCGGCGTCCGCCCCACGGGCGGGCGAGACCGGTCACGTCGGCAGAGCCCAGCGAGGTTCGAGCGGTCTCTGCGAGCCGTCACGCCGGCTCCGAGAGAGAAGGCGCCGGCGATAAAGGCGCTAGATATGCGGCTAATCGTTGCTGTTCCAGTGATTCTGGAGCCTGCTTCAGCGTGCGGGGCGCGGGCACCACTTGCTATACTGTACATATGTTCGAAGGCGGCGTGCTTCCTCGCGTCCCGGCCGGTGATGCGGTCGGGATGCCGGGGGCGCCTGGCGGGGCTCCCACGTCGATACCGCAGGTCTCGGCAGAGGAGACGGCAGGCCTGTTGGCCTCCCTGGGTGCGGGCCAGGCGCTGGCCGGTGTGGTGGAGGGGCTGCTGGCCCACCTGCTGGTGACTGCCCAGGACGCCGACGACGAGTGCTCTACCGCTGCCAAGGCTGCCGTGCCGTCCCTCTTCACCAATGAGTCGGGTACTGACGTGGCGCTGGTGGCCGCCTCCGAACAGCGCCGAACAATGAGCGTGGAGGAGGTCGGCACCTCGGGACTGATTGCCCTGGGGGCCTCGGGTTTGGGAGAGCTGGCCGCGGCCTGCCACCGCCTGGCGGCCTGGGCCACCTGGGGCGAGGCCCTGGCGGCGGCCTGCCTGACCGGGTGCCCTGAGCTGTCCAGTCACCCGGGCCAGTGGGGCCCGCATGGTGAGGTCTCTCCGGTGGTGGGTTATGAGGAGCGGCGGTTCAATGCCACCTGTCTGCTCTCCACCCGCCTGGGCATCTCTCGGACTCGGGCCGGTCAGATGGTGGATCACGGCCAGGCCCTCATGAGCATGGGCTTCGCCCCAGTCGAGGCCATGGAACGCTGCGGGGTCCTGGACTCGGCGAAGGCGTTCCTGGTGACCCGCCGCCTGGAAGACGTACCCACTCCGGTGGCGCTGGCAGTCCAGGACAAGGTTCTGCCTCAGGCACCTAGGCGGAGCGTGTCGCAGGTGGGGAGGGATCTGGATCGGGCCCTGATGGAGATCGACCCTGACGGCCACGCTGAGCGGAGCCAGAACAATACCGAGCGGCGGTGCGTGTCACGCCCCCGGCCTGCAGGAGAGGGCCTCTGCCAAGTCCGGCTTCTGCTGCCGACCATGGACGCCCTGCTGCTGGACGCCACCCTAGACGCGATCGCCGCTTCGGCGCGGGCCTGCGGCGAGAAGCGCACCCTGGGTCAGCTGCGAGCCGATGCCATCACCGCCATGACCCTGTCCACACTACGCACCAGCCAGCAGGCCGCCTACCACAGGCCCACGCAAGCCCCCACCACCCCCGCAAGCACAAACCACGACAACAGCAGTGGTGGCGGTGGCGGCACCGACAACGACAGCCACGGAGGGTACAGCCTCGGCGGCGGCATCTGCGGCAGCGGCATCGGTGCCAGCGGTGGTGACGGTATCTGCGGTGGTGGTTTGAGCGAGCCGGGTTCAGTGCTCTCGTCCTCGATTCCTCTTGAGTCCCCTTCCCCAGGACGGCTGCTGCCTGACGGGGTGCCCCTGGAAGGGCTCCTGGGCGCTTTGAGCGGCCTGGTGGGATCGAACAGCCCCTGGTGGACACCCTCAGCCACCGGCCACCTTCCTGTGCCAGCAGGCATCCGCATCAACGTCAACGTCACCGTTCCTCTGAGCAGCCTGACCGACCCAGGTGGCCTGGCCCAGCCAGAGGATGCCGCCGCTCACGACCCTGGCGTTCTCCGCCCCGCCGCCAGCGTTGTAGACAACCGGTTCCAGGACGGCGATCCTGGGGGCTGTGGTCCTGGGGACAGCGAGAGCCCCGACGACCCCCTCTGTCTTGAGCCAGGTGGAGCCGGCCCTGGCGAGAGCCCCACCGCCACGCTCGAGCCTCTCAACAGCGCAGACTCCCCGAGCGGCGGGAGAAGTCTGCCCTGCCATAACGGGAGGAATCTGTCTGAACCCGCCCCGGTTGCTCCCACCGCCCAGCCCACCGCCCAGCTCGTCTCCCCGTTGTCCTCCACACCAGTCGAGGTCGCTGAGGTGCGCATCGGGGCGCGCAGCACGGCGGTGCCGGCCCTGACTGCCTGGGCCCTGGCCGCCGGCGGGACCTGGAAGCGCCTGATCACCGACCCGGCAAGCGGAGTCGTGATCGACGTGGGCCACACCCGCTACCGTCCCCCTGCGGGCCTGGCCGACCTGGTGCGCGCCCGCGACCAGGCCTGCGTCTTCCCCACCTGCCAGACCCCCGCCGAACGGTGCGACATCGACCACCTCACCGCCTGGAGCCAGGGCGGGACCACCAGCCTGGACAACCTCGTGGTCCTGTGCGAGGCCCACCACCGCCTCAAGCACACCCCCGGCTGGGCCCTCACCCGCGACCAGGCCAGCGGGGTCCTGTCCTGGCACACTCCCGATAAGACCGTCTACCAGCGCCACCCAGACGGCACCATCACCCGCCACCCCAAGAGGGTCGGCCCCCACCAGCACCTTGTTCCCAGCACCGTCGTACCGGCCGACCTGAGCCAGCAGATCAGCCCCGAGCTCATCAACCGGCTCAACACCGCCCTCGACCGCACCCAGCCCAGCAGCGGCAGTGCGCGCCTCATGACCCGAGGCCCCCTAGCCGGCGAAAAGGCGGGAGACTACGAGACCACCCCTCACCCGAGGGCCGCCCACACCCTCCAACTCGCACCCCTCATCGACCAAGCCCCACCCTTCTGACGAGGACGAAGCGGGCAGCCCCGGGTGCTACGCGAGCGCCGCGCTGTCCATCTGCGCGGGCACGAACCCGCCCCAGCCGTCCTCGATGAGGCCGGTCCGCAGGCGCTCCATGGCGGCGTCGAGCTCGGGGGCCTCGGGGTGGCGGGCCGAGGAGAAGGACAGGTCCTCCTCGCAGCGGATCGGCAGCACATGAAGGTGCAGGTGGTCGACGCCGTATCCGGCCACGACGAGCCCGGCCCGGGGCGCCTCGAAGACTCGCACCTGCGTGGCACCGATGCGCTTGGCGACTACGGCCAGGTGCGCCACCACGTCGTCGGGCGCATCCACGTAGGAGTCGACCTCGGCTCGGGGGACCACGAGGACGTGCCCGTCAGTGTGCGGCTCAATGGTGGCGAAGGCGACGCAGACCTCGTCCGCCCACACGAAACGGCCGGGAATCTCGCCGGCGATGATCTTGGTGAAAATCGT
>ERZ772940.302-NODE-302-length-25042-cov-8.51775_pt1 | contig 25042 bp, 23 predicted proteins | sample MGYA00511682_ERZ772940 | MGnify/ENA primary metagenome ERZ772940 (study PRJEB29015, sample SAMEA2737922) | human oral metagenome | biome: human oral; feature: human-associated habitat; material: dental | place: China | collected 2031 ... | reverse complement strand
TCTTCTTCAATTTCCGCAGCCAAGTTATCTGCAAACATACGAGGAACATTTTCGATAAAGCCCCCACCTGTGATGTGGGCAATGCCGTTGACCAACTCTTCCTTGATGAGTGGCAAAACAGCCTTGACATAGATACGAGTCGGCTCAAGAAGAACTTCCTTAAGTTTCTTGCCTTCCAATTCTGGCAAGACTTCCTCACCTGTGTAGTCGGTAAAAACACGACGCACGAGTGAGTAACCATTTGAGTGAATACCACTCGAAGCAAGCCCGAGAAGAACATCACCTTCAGCTACTTTTGAGCCGTCAATGATTTGAGATTTTTCAGCCACGCCGACCGCAAAACCAGCCAGATCGTAGTCATCTGCGCCATACATACCAGGCATTTCAGCCGTTTCCCCACCGATGAGAGCAGCGCCTGCCTGCACACAACCTTCTGCCACACCAGCAACGACTTGTTCTAGTTTAGCTGGTTCATTCTTGCCAGTCGCGACGTAGTCAAGGAAGTAAAGAGGCTCCGCACCTGCAGCGATGATGTCATTAACACACATAGCCACACAGTCCTGACCGATAGTATCGTGCTTGTCGTACTTGATAGCCAACATGAGCTTGGTCCCGACACCATCAGTCCCTGAGATCAAGACCGGCTCTTTGACACCTGTTTTTGAAAGGTCAAACATACCACCAAAGCCACCCAGAGCTCCCATAACACCTGCATGCTCCGTGCGAGCCACGTGCTTTTTGATCCGCTCAACAACTTCATAACCCGCTTCAACATCCACACCAGACTGCGCATAAGCATTTTTATTCGTCATTTTATTCATTCCTTTTCTTTTTTTGAGAAAGACTGCAACGTATTTTTAGATAAACAATCATTTTATCTAAAAATACTAGTTAGGTCTCTAGCTTTGGTCCTATAGGAAAAAGCGTCTACTGACAAATGCTTTAGCTTTTAGTCAGTAGTGAGACGTGGAGCGTATGCAGTTTTATTTGTCATTTGTTTATTCCTTTCCTTTAATGGAGAGTCTTTATCTGTCTATTTGTAAAAACTGATCTTGTCACCCAAACTTCTACGATATTCTTCCTCATAGTCGTAGAGAGGTGTTGGGTAGTCACCGTCAAAGTAAGCGACACAGAGACCACCGTTCGGCGCATCTGTTTCGATGCCGATAGAATCAATCAAGCCATCAATCGAAAGATAGGTCAGGCTATCCGCACCAATGATTTGGCAGGTTTCTTCGACTGTATGATTAGCCGCAATCAACTCCTGACGCGTCTGGATATCAATCCCGTAGAAACATGGATAAGCCAGCGCTGGACTACCAATGGCAACGTGAACCTCAGACGCACCTGCTTCTTTCAAAAGCTGAACGATACGGCGAGAGGTTGTCCCACGAACAATGGAATCATCCACCATAACCACACGTTTGCCTTTGACAACACCCGAAACAGCAGACAGTTTCATCCGCACACCTTGCTCTCGCAATTCTTGAGTCGGTTGGATAAAGGTACGTTGCGTGTATTGGTTTTTGATGAGACCCATTTCATTTGGCAGACCAGATTCTTCTGCAAATCCCATAGCTGCGCTGAGTGAGGAATTGGGCACGCCGACCACAATATCCGCTTCGTGCTTGAACTCACGCGCCAATTGAGCCCCCATACGTTTGCGAGCTGTATGGACGTTGACACCATGGATATTAGAGTCAGGACGGGCAAAATAGATATACTCCATAGAGCAAATGGCCAACTGGGTATCATTCGTATAGCTATCGTACTGAATCCCATTGTCATCTACGATTACAATCTCTCCTGGTTTCACATCACGAATCCACTCAGCACCAATGACTTCAAAAGCACAGGTTTCTGACGAAACCACCACCGCTCCGTTTGCCATTTTCCCAATAGAAAGAGGGCGGAAGCCATTAGGGTCAAGGGCCGCAACCAACTTGTCCTCAAATAGCAGGATATAAGCAAAGCCACCTTTGACGAGACTAAGTGCTTCCTTGATTTTACCCATCAAGTTCGGATTGTGACTCCGACGAATGAGGTGGGCCAAGATTTCCGAGTCCGAAGTTGAACTGAAAATAGCTCCTCTTTGTTCCAATTCTTTCTTGAGCGATTCGGCATTGGTCAGGTTTCCGTTATGAGCAAGTCCAAACTGCATATCATGAAAGCGAAAGAGGAAGGGCTGGATGTTATCAACAGAAGCTTCACCAGCAGTCGCATAACGCACATGCCCAATCGCGCTCGTACCAGTCAATTTATCCAAATTAGCTGGATTTTTGAAGACTTCTGATAAAAGCCCCATATCACGATGGCGCTTCAATTGTCCTTGATCATTGGAGAGGATTCCTGCCCCCTCCTGACCACGGTGCTGAAGACTGTGGAGCCCAAAATAGGCCATTTTCGCAGCATCTGGATGCCTCCAGATACCGAAAACACCACATTCTTCATTAAGAGATTTTACTTCGTATGTCATTTTTTATACCTTTTATTTCCCTGTGAAATAACCCACAGCTGACGCAAACAGGTGCTGGTCTTTATTTCCTGGGATGTTTTGGAAGAGACCGTCTTCATAACGTTCTGAGTGTCCCATTTTACCGATGATTTGACCATTCTTGCTGGTAATTCCTTCGATGGCATTTACAGAACCATTCGGATTGTACTTGGAATCCATACTTGGTTTGCCGTCAAAATCAACGTATTGGCTGAAAATTTGGCCATTGTCACGGAGCTCTGCAAATTCCTCAGCTGTCACAACAAACTTCCCTTCACCGTGCGAAACAGGAATAGCGTGGATATCACCAACTTTCACCCCAGCCAACCATGGTGAATTAGTGTTGGCAATGCGAGTTTCCACCATCTTCGCTACGTGCTGGTTGGCATCATTGTAGAAAAGGGTTGGGCTAGTACTAGTAGCATCTTCAAAGTTTCCGTATGGAAGAAGACCTGATTTGACCAAGGCTTGGAATCCATTACAGATACCGATAATCAAGCCACCACGAGCGATAAAGCTATCAATGGCTGCACGTACTTTTTCATTAAGAAGGATATTGACAATAAACTTAGCTGATCCATCCGGCTCATCCGCGGCTGAGAAGCCACCTGCAAAGAAGAGGATGTTAGCCTTGCCGATGTTGTCAACCATGGTTTCAACTGACTTGACAATAGCTTCTTCATTCAAGGTCACAAATGGTACCAAGTTAACCTCTGCACCTTCTTTTTCAAAGGCCTTGGCTGAGTCATATTCTGAGTTGGTACCTGGGAAGACTGGGATGTAAACCACAGGTTTTTCAATAGTTTCTTTAGCTTTAATGACTGTCTCAGAAGCGATAGCTGGCACTGCTTCTAGTTCAGTTGCTTGGGCAAATTCAGTTGGGTAAACTTCTTCCAGTTTTCCTTGGAAAGCACTGTCAAGCTTGTGTCCATCTAGCTTCACACCGTTGACAAGGAGTGTAAAGTTGGCACTTGTTTGTCCAATCTTCCCCACTCCAATGATTTCTTCAGGAGAGGTGAAGACAAATCCACCTAATTGAGCTGTTAAAGAACTTTCAAGTTCAGGCAAGGTCACCTCTGCACCAATATGGTTCCCAAAAGTAGCAAGAGCCAAGCTTTCAAGGACACCTCCGTATTTAACAGCTGATGCAGATGTTACTTTGTGTCCAGCTTGGATAGCTTCAAATTGAGCAAAGTTAGACTTAATCAAGTCAAAATTAATCTCTGCAGAGAGGGCTTGACCTGGGATGTAGTAGATATTTTCACCAGCAGTCTTGAACTCTGGAGAGAGCACCTTACGACTATCTGCAGTTGTGACACCAAAAGCAACCAGGGTTGGTGGTACGGTTAATTCTTCAAAGGTACCAGACATAGAGTCTTTACCTCCAATAGATGGCAAGCCAAGTTGGATTTGTGCTTCGATAGAACCTAGAAGAGCCGCTACCGGCTGACCAAAACGCTCTGCTTGTTTATCCATGCGCTCAAAATACTCTTGGTAAGAGAAGCGAGCCTTGGACCAGTTTGCACCAGCAGCAACCAAACGAGCAGTTGCTTCGATAACCGCATAAGCAGCGCCATGATATGGAGACCATTCTGCCACATATGGATTGAATCCTTGGGCCATGACAGACGCAGTGTGAGTTACACCGTGCTGAACTGGCAATTTCTGCACAGATGCCTCAGTTGGTGTGAGTTGGTAGCGACCACCAAGTGGGTGATTGACCGTTGAACGACCGACCGAACAGTCAAAGATAGTTTGTAAACCTTTTTGACTCGCATGGTTGAGGTCAGACAATACCGCAAGGGTATCAGCTTCAAGTGTGTTAGTGCTTGTTGTGCGTTCTTCTGGAAGCTTGACGTCCTTGTCCACCACCTTGGCATCAACGACTACGCGCACACCGTTTGTATCAAGGAAACGATGTTCCAAGTCCACAATGATTTCACCATTCCAGTGCATGACTAGATTTGGTTTTTCAGTCACTGTCGCAACCACAACAGCGTCAATATTTTCTTTATTACATTCCGCAACGAAGGCATCTACGTCTTCAGGACGCACCACAACTGCCATCCGTTCTTGTGATTCAGAGATAGCAATTTCTGTACCATTCAAGCCTTGGTATTTAAGAGGAACCTTATTGAGGTCGATTTCAAGACCATCTGCCAATTCACCGATAGCCACACAGACACCGCCCGCTCCAAAGTCGTTAGATTTCTTGATCAGACGAGTGACATCTCCATTACGGAAAAGACGTTGAATCTTGCGCTCTTCGATGGCATTCCCTTTTTGAACCTCAGCACCAGCAGTCTCTACAGACTCAACTGTTTGAACCTTAGAAGACCCTGTCGCACCACCGACACCGTCACGTCCAGTCTTACCACCGAGCAAGATAATCACGTCACCAGCTTCCGGTTTTTCACGAACAACATTTTCCTTAGGAGCAGCACCGACAACGGCACCTAGCTCCATGCGTTTAGCTACAAAGCCTGGGTGGAAGTACTCACGAACGTAGGTCGTCGCAAGTCCAATCTGATTCCCGTAAGAAGAATAACCATGAGCCGCTGTCTTCGAAATGACTTGTTGTGGCAATTTACCAGCGCGAGTTTCTGAAATCGGAGCTGTAATATCACCCGCGCCTGAGATACGCATAGCTTGGTAAACGTAGGAACGGCCTGACAATGGGTCACGAATGGCGCCACCTATACAAGTAGCAGCCCCACCAAATGGTTCAATTTCCGTTGGGTGGTTGTGGGTTTCGTTTTTGAACATGAGGAGCCAGGGCTCTTTCACACCATTGACATCCACCTCAATTTCAACTGAGCAGGCATTGATTTCGTCTGACACTTCCATATCATCCAAACGTCCATTAGCACGCTCATAACGACCGAAAATAGTTGCCATATCCATCAAGGTTTGTGGTTTTTCAGAACGGCCTAATTCCTCGCGCATGGCGATATACTTGTCATAAGTCGCTTGCAATTGTTTTTGGAATTTAGAAGCTGAAAAATCAATCTGTTTCAACTCTGTCTCAAAAGTAGTGTGACGGCAGTGGTCAGACCAGTAAGTATCCAAAACCTTGAGCTCCGTCTCAGTTGGTACACGCCCGATAGACTTGAAGTAGTCTTGGATAAAGAGCAAATCATCCACTTCCATTGCCATCCCTTGTTCGGCCTTGTAGCGGGCAAAGTCTTCTGCTGTATAGCTTTCAAAGAAGGTCAATTTAGGAATAGTCTTGTCTGACTCAGAAAATTCCTGCTTGGCAATTCCTGTCGTGATGTCCTTGAAACGAGAATCCACTGGATTAAGCAGATAGTTCTTGACAGCTTCCAACTCAGTCGCATCAATATCTTTATTGACCAAGTAAAGTTGAGCTGTGTTGACCGTCACATCACTCGAACTTCCCAGTAAAAGCAAGGCTTCCTGTGAAGAAGCTGCACGCTGGTCAAACTGCCCTGGCAGGCTTTCAATGGCAAAAAATGCATAATTGGCAAGATCCGCCTGCACAGCCGCTTCATCCAATACATGATCTGTCACCTGCTCAGAGAAGATATGTTTTTCTGCAGGTGCAAACAAGTTCTCTGCCAAATCAAAGACATCATAAACTTGCACAATGCGAATATTTTTCAAAGTTGACAATCCCAAGTTGTGCTGGAGTTCCCTTACCAAACTCTCTGATTTGACCTGAAAATCAGCCTTTTTCTCAACAAAAATACGTTTATTCATCAATTCTTATTCCTTTATTTCAGCTCTTGCAATGTTCCCAAATCACCTTGAAGGTGTTATTTCAAACCCTGCAATTTCTCCCAGACAATCTCGTAAACATCTGTCAATTCTCCGAGTCCTCTGCGGAAAACATCCTTATCCATGTGGTTGCCATCTGCATCCCACAAACGGCAGTTATCTGGTGAAAATTCATCTGCTAAGATAATCTTGCCATCCTTGTCAAAACCAAACTCTAGCTTAAAGTCAATCAATTTGAGACCAATCTCAGCAAACCAAGCCTTCAAAAGTTCATTGATACGACGGGTTTCTTCCTTCAAGTAAGCAATCTGCTGGTCATCCGCAATTTTAAGGAATTTCACATGCTCGTCATTGATAAAGGGATCATCCAAATCATCATTTTTATAGTAAAATTCAACAATTGGGACCTCCAATGCGATGCCCTCATCCACACCAAAACGTTTTGAAAAAGAACCAGCTGTATAGTTGCGGAGCACAACTTCCAAAGGAATGATCTCCACCTTTTTATTGAGCTGTTCCGTATCCGAAATTTTCTCCACAAAGTGAGTCGCCACACCAGCCGCATTTAATTTCTCAAAAATAAAAGATGAAATCTGATTATTCAACACTCCCTTGCCCGCAATCTGCTCCTTCTTGACACCGTTAAAAGCAGTCGCCTGGTCCTTGTAAGTTGAAATAATGAGATTTTCATCCTCAGTTGTATAGATATCCTTGGCTTTTCCCGAATAGATTAGTTGTTTTGACATTTTAAAGTTCGCCTTTCGTTTTACTTGAGCACATTCTACCATAAAAGTATGAAAAATTCAAGATTTTTACGAATAAATAACGTTTTCCCATTTTAAGCATAAAGAAAAACTGCAAGATGAACTCTTCTCACAGTTTTAAAATCATTTATCCTCTGAAAAACACGAATATTACCCTTTATTCAAAAATTGATCCCAAAAATAACGGAGATAGCTTTTCTTCCCTGTAATCATCTGTAGACGACCTTCTAAACCATAGCGAAGTTTTGTAGCCTGCTCAGAAGTCAGATGGGTCTCCGCCTCAATTTTAAAGAAATTTCCTTGTTCAGTTTTTGTAGCTGTCGCATCGATACTTGTAATCGTGGAATCCAGGAAAATTTGATTCTTGGCATCATTAGTCGTAGTATAACGAACAGAGTCCCCAATCTTGACTCTAGCAACATCTTTTGAACTGAGATAAGCCGTGAGTTTAGTTTTGCCTTCTTTTTCCAAGGATGGATAGAGTTGGGCTAGCAAGGTCCCCTCTGCAACCATGGTAGAATCACTGGTTTCAGGATTAAGGTGAAGCACCCCATCCTCACTTGCTGTAATTTTCCCCTTGTCCAGCAGACCTCCTTGGACTTTCTTACCCGACTCTGCTTCTAAAATTTTCTGATCCAAAAGGGTTAATTCCTGGCCGACTTTGACTAGGTGCTGAGACTTGAGGGATTCCAGTTGACTATCCAGTCCCGTTGCGTAGGCTTGCTGAGCCCCAGATCCCGCATACTGCACACGATAAGTAGCTAAACTAGACTCTAGCTGGGCAATCAGTGCATCCATCTGTGCAATAACTTGCGATTTAGCTTGCGGATCTTCTTCACCTTGGTTTTTATAGGTCTGATAAAAAGAGTAGGCTACATTTTGACTATCCAGTTGAGCTCCTATTTCAATCGCCGACTTAGCTGTTTTGTAGTCTCTGATTTTATCCTCTGTTTGGCTGATAAGATTGCCAATCTCGGCCTGGCTCTGACTTGCTGCCGCATTCTGCGAGGAGATGTTGGCATTTTGCTGCGAAACATTGCTCCTAAGACTACTAGCTTGGCTGAGATAGTCTCGAAACATCTCCTGATAACCAAACTTATCCGCCTCTGGAAATTGATCACTCCCCTCTTTCAAACTGGATTGCAAATACCCCAACTGCTTTTTTTGATCCTTTAACATCTCCAACTGATTAGCGTATGCTTCAGCTTGAACAGCTTCCGCCCCTTGCTGGTACTGAACGAGGAGTTCCCCCTGCTTGACTAGTTTGTTTTCTTCCAGATAATTGGCCACAATGCGTTGATTGCTAGTCGACTGGATATTGGCAATGATCCGACTAGGTTCGACAGTCGCTCTGGTAGACAAACTAATCTCCTTCTCTGCAAAAACTGCAAATCCCAGTAAAAACATGAGCAGAAGTGACATAGGTAAAATCACCCGACTGGAAAAATTATGGTAACGACGATGGTAAAACTCCGCACTTTCTAAAAATTCTGGTTTCATCTTCTCCTCTTTCTAGCTATTGACCAAATGGGCGTAAAATTCACCTCGGGCAAGCAAGTCTGCATGGGTGCCTTCTTCGACAATCTTGCCCTGATCCAAGACAACAACCTTCTCTGTCCGCTCAGCAATTGTCAAGCGGTGGGCGATGAAAATAAGGGTCTTGTCTAGTGTCATGAGATTATCCACGATCCGCTTCTCTGTCAAGATATCCAGACTGCTGGTCGCCTCGTCCAATATCAGAACAGGCGCATCCGTTAAAAGAGCACGCGCCAAAGCGATTCGTTGTCGTTGCCCCCCAGAAATACCTGCCCCATCCGAAGTCAATTCTGTCTGATAATTCAGTGGCATGCGCTCAATGTCCTCCCGAATCTCTGCTAATTCAACTGCCCGTAAGATATCTTCCTGAGTCGTTCCCTCCTTAGCTCCAAGGAGAAGATTCTCCAAAATCGTTCCGTTAAAGACATAGGGCTGTTGAGGCAGGTAGTTAATGTACTGGCGCAGGGCCTTTTTATCAATCTGATTGAGGCTGACACCACCCAGACTAATCTCCCCTTGACTTGGATCGTAGAAATTAACCATCATCTTGGCCAAAGTCGTCTTACCGGACCCTGAAATCCCCACAAAAGCCATCTTAGACCCTTGCGGAATGGTCAAATTGATATCCGACAAGACGTCACGACCATAGCCATACTTGTAGTGAACCTGTTTAAAGGTCATATCCCCTTTCATCATGCTCAAATCTTCTACCGTTTTCTTCTCCTCAAACTCCGAAGCTACTAGATAAACCTCATTTAAGCGATTATTGGCAACCTGCGCTGTCTGAAGTTTGGTTTGTAGGTTAATGATATTTTCCAAAGGATTGGTAAAGTAAACAAGCAGGGTGTTATAAGTAATCAGCTGACCCAAACTCATTTTCCCATCCATGACAAGAACTGCTCCCAGCCAGAGAACGGTAACATTGAGCAGGAGCTGGGCAACTTTTTTCAGAGCCTTTTGCTGGCTTTCTGCCCGACTATAGGTAAAAGATTTTTTCAGATAAGTTACAAATTCCTTATCAATCTTTTGATAGCGCGAACTTTCACTGGTCAAAGATTTAATGGTCTCAATGCCGTTGATGTCCTCAATGATAGAAGAAGACAGAACCGCATTAGCTTCCATGGTATCCCGATTCATCTTTTCAAAAGGCTTCATAAAGGCAAAGATAATCACTGTATAGATGGGAAGCGCAAGTAGACTAATGAAAAAGAGCGTTATATTTTGTGAAAACAAGACAAGCGAGATAATCAAAATCGTCGACACATCTAGGAAAATCGAAAGAATAGTCGAAGCCAGCGCATCGATGATACTGTTGGCATCTGTAAAACGAGACACGATTTCTCCTGTCCTGCGTGTCGCAAAAAAGGACATTGGCAGCTGAAAAACATGCTTGATGTAGGACAAAATCACATCGATAGACAGCCGTTGCCCCAGAACAAGTAAGAGGTATTCCTGCGCATACGATAAAATCTGCTGGAGGATATAGACGATGACTAGTCCTATTGAGATAATGCCCAAGGTCGAACGCATCTGGTCTGGTACGTAACTGTCAATGATAGACTGGAGATAATAAGAGCCCACGATATTAATCAGGGTTACCAAGAGTGTTGCCAAAACGATATTAGCAATCAAGCCCCGCTGTTTGAGTAAGATTGGCAAGAAGGATAGGAGCCCCTGTTTTTTCTCCTTATGGGGTTTATAGTCTGGAGATGGCGCCATAAAGAGACTGACCCCTGTCCATTCTTGCGCAAATCGCTCACGGGAAATCTTGGTCAGCTTAACACTGGGATCTGGATCAGCGATATGGATTGCCTTCTTATCCTGACCTATCACCACATAGTAGTGGAGCAACTTCCCTTCCTTGAGCACATGAGCCACAAACGGAAAGGTCAAATCTGACAGGTCAAAGAGCGTCATATCCGCCTTGATAGCTCGCGTTTCAAAACCAATTTCCTCTGCCACCTTTACAAGACCCAAAGCAGTCGTCCCATCCATGGTCGTCTTAGCTAGTTCTCGTAGATGAGCCAAGGAGTAATAACTACCGTAGTAACCAAAGACCATAGCCAAGGAAGCCACGCCACAATCCATCTGATCCACCTGGGGACGATAGTGCCTTTTCCCAAATTTCATATCCATCTCCTTTTTTCTAATAATCTCTTAAAAACTTTGTAAGATTATTTTAACCAAACAAGGAAGGAATAAGGGAATTATTTCTGAAAAAACAATATCCTCACCTGAACAGCACTTTTACCAAAGAAAATAGGCAGAACAAGAGTCCTGCCTAGAATATTCAATTACACAGATTTCTTGCCTTTCCCACTTCTTTTGTGAATGGCGTATAAAACGATAAACGCAAACGCAGGTGGCACCAGATAACTACTTTCACTCATTGTTAGCTGAAATCCAAGAGTTGCTAGAATCGTAAAGTTGAAAATATTCATTAAAAATAGGAAAATAATATAGTAGAAAATATTTTACAATCCTATTCATTCTATTCTCCTTGGCCCCGACACAGTAAAATAAAAACCACTAAAAACAAGGAAATCGTAGGTAGATTTAGTTTGTTTACATCAGCTACGATTCTAATCATTAGATAAGCCATCAAGCTAAATAATACAGTGGTCTCTGGCCAAGCTTTTCCTAGTAATTGAACAACTTTCATCTCAAACTCCAATCTGATGGTCCATCAATTCCCAATCGTACTTTCTTTTGTTTTGTACTTGTATCCTACATAAAACAGACCAAGCAGAATTGGATAGGTTTCTGGATAAAACAGGGTATTGATCGGATTTTTCATAATCATATACGTTGCGATATAAAGAATGATCGATACGACAAAATACCCCTCAGCAAAACTTAATAAGAATTTTTTCATAGCAGACTCCTATTTACCTGACAAGAAAGGCGGAAAAACTCCGCCATTTACATACGCAAAATCCTTTTGATTCAGATTCATCATTTATAGTTTCGATTATTTTTCTTCAAATCCTTACAAAAAATACCAAAATAGCCTGCGGCAATCAAACCTATTAGACTCCATTGCCAATCAAAAGATACTAGCGAACCCGTACGAATTAGATGAAGCGTAAGATTAAGACCTACTTCTAACAAAGGAAGTATAGTGGCTAGTTTAGGTAAGATTAAGGTTGCGATTGTTCATTACCTAACGCCCGCGACGAGCCAAATCTGAACCAAATTTGTAACCAGCCCCAAATGCGCTGAATGCAATAGCACTTAGACCAAATATAATCGAAATAGGCTCAATTCCTCCTTCGATTGCTTGCAAGTCTTTCTCATCAATTACTTGAAATTTATCCATTCTCTTCTCCTTCATTTCTATATATTAAAATAAATGTCATCAAAAATAATGAAATCGTTGGTATATCAAAATATTCAAACCATATAGGTAGGTTTATTTTGTTTACATCAGCCACTACTCTAATACTTATATAAGCCATCGAGCTGAATAATACAGTCAATTCTGGCCAATATTTCAGTATCAATTGTATGATTTTCATCTCAGACTCCAATGTTATGGCCGATTAGCATAATAACCTGCCGCAACTCCTGCACCTGCTGTAGCTGTAGCAAGCGCTGCCACACCTCCAATTAATTTCCAACTAATAACTACCCCGCCAATAACAATCGGTGCAATCCCCCCATTCACATCCGTCAACTCTTCTTCTGTAAGAGCTGCAAAGTTCTGTTCCATTTTGTCAAAGTTTGTCATCTTTTTTCTCCTTATTTTTTTCTATATATCTAATCTTTAACCTCTAAGCCACTTAAATTAGCCAGATTGGATGAATTACTGAAATCTTTTTTTCTTCCTGTTCTTCTCACTTATCTATTCGAGAAGTAATCTAAAATGAACAGGTAAATTCATTTATTTTAAATACCATTTGATAAACCATGGCAATAAGATTGGTAAATACATCGCATAGTCTTCTTCCTTTTCTTCTTACCTATCTATTCGAAAAACAATTCGAAAATGAACAATTCATTCATTTTTATTTTAAAAACCACTTAATGAACCACGGATAAAGACCGGTCACATACATAAACATTCCTCCTTTTATCTTTCTCATCTCTTTATTCGCAATTTCTACTAAAAATTTTTCTTTTTTCTGCAAACAAAAAAGCAACATGCAAATCATGTTGCTTTTTGCTATTCTTTACTTTTGACAACTGCTACAACATCTCCTACACTTTGCAGTTGGTCAATTTCCTCATCACTGATTTCAATTCCGAATTCATCTTCTAGTGTCAAGATGAACTCCATCAAGTCCACTGAGTCCGCATCTAGGTCATCTTTCAAACTCAAGGCCTCTGTTACGACAAAGTCCTCTCCCTGTCGCTCTTGGATAATGGTTACAATACGGTCAAAAATTTCTTTTTCTGTCATCTTTTTATTCTCCTGAAAATTCACGCGCAGTCTGGGCAACTACGTCTGTTTCTAGCATGGTACGAATCTGGCGAATCGTACTATACACAGCCTTGGCATCACTTGAACCATGAGTCTTGACAACTGGTGCCTTAACACCAAACAAGACCGCTCCACCAACATCTGAATAGTTGAGTTGCTTTTTCAAACCTTTAAGGCTATCCTTGAGAAGAAGAGCACCTAGTTTCGCTCGAAGACCACCACCTGTGATAGCTGTCTTAAGCAAGCCCATGATACCCATGGCTGTCCCTTCAATAGATTTGAGCACAGCGTTTCCCGTGAAACCATCTGCCACAACAACATCCGCAACGCCATTCATCAAATCACGCGCTTCCACGTTTCCGACAAAATTCAAGCTTTCATCAGCTGCTAGCAAGGCGTAGGTTTCCTTACGAAGGGGATCACCCTTGCTACTTTCTGTCCCATTGTTGAGCAAACCAACACGTGGTTTTGCAATCCCACGAACATTTTTCGCATAGAAGGAACCTAAAACAGCGTATTGGTGCAGATGATGGGCTGTATTTTCCGCATTGGCTCCAAGGTCTAGCATGTCAAAGCCTTTGCCATCAATGGTCGGTAAGGTCGACATGAGTCCAGGACGGTCGATATTCTTGATACGACCTACAATGAAGAATCCTGCAGCCAACAAGGCACCTGTATTCCCAGCTGAGAGGACAGCGTCTGCTTCACCCTCTTTGACAGCCTTGGCTGCCAATACCATACTGGCATTTTTCTTCTTACGAATAGCTTTTGTAGGCTCATCATCAAAATCAATCTTCTCATCCGTATGGATAATGCTGACGCGTTCTGTCGCTGTTAGATATTGCTTGATTTTGCTTTCGTCTCCATAGAGTTGAATCTCAATATCTGAAAAGTCAGCAAGGGCTTGATTGACACCCTCAACGATAGCTTGAGGTGCATAATCGCCCCCCATAGCATCTACTGCAATTTTTTTCATTTGTCTTCCTCTTTTAGTAATTGTCCCCAGTCGGCTAGGGAATCAATAAATTTCTTTGATTTTAGGTGAATTCCAACATACTCTTCGTAGATTTGGTCTATAAACTTGCGCAAGTCTTGCTTAATTTCAGGCTTGAGCGAAATGGTCTCCAAGGTCTCAAAATCAATGGCTTGAAATTGATTGAGTAGATAAGGAATATTGGGATTCAGATGGCAACGTCTCTCATCTTCATGATAATGCTCTGGGCAAAGGCAGGCTCCATATTTAAAAGAAAAGTCAAAGGCCTGACCCACCCGATGGCAAAAGACACACTCATTAAAATTAAGGCTGATCCCAAATCGAGTCAAGATTTGAATTTCAAAAATATTGGTCAAAACCTGATAATCTATGCCTGCTTCCATCAACTCCAAAGTCTTTTGCAAAAAAGCAAACAAGGGAGCATCCTGCTGATTATCCTGCAAACTAGCATCTGCAAGAGCAGCCACATAGGTCGCATAGGCCATGACAAAGAGATCACTATTAATCTTGGGAAAGGTCATCACCTCATGGTAGTCCTCGATGTAGCTAAGCCCGTCATCATTGATGCGCAAGAGAAATCGTGCCAACACCAAGGGCTGAATAACTGGAGCTAGTTTGGACTGGCCAGCGTGTTTAACGAAAAACATGCGCTTGCCCGCCTGCTCGGTAAAAATTTTGACTAGCTTGTCATCCTCACGAAAGTTACGATTGTAGAGTACGAGACCTTGACTCGTGATAGACTGAATCATGCTTCTCTCATGTACTCCTCAAGTCGTTTCATGGCCTCTCTGATCGTTTCCATGCTGGCTGCATAGGACAGACGCACATAGCCTTCTCCGTAACGTCCAAAGGCTGCACCAGGGATAAAGGCAACGGCCTTCTTCTGAGCAAAATCCTTCAGAAAAGCAAAGGAGTCTTGATTGTAACCTGCTGGAATCTTAGCAAAGATATAAAAAGCACCGTCTGGTTTGATAATCTCAAAACCAAGAGCAGTCATCTTTTCGATGATATAATCTCGACGCTGGATGTATTCCTTTTTCATAGGCTCTGCGTCGTTTTTACCAGCGGTCAAAGCCTCCACCGCAGCATGCTGAGCCATCGTATTTGCAGCAGTAACCAAATACTGGTGACTCTTGATTAACTGAGCTGTAAAGGCTGCAGGAGCAAAGATAAAGCCTAAACGCCAACCTGTCATAGCATGAGACTTAGATAAACCATTGATAATAATAGCCTGGTCTCTCAGCATAGTTCCCAAAGATACATGGGCTTCGCCTGTATAGGTTAATTCTGAGTAAACCTCATCACAGACAACGAAAATCTCATACTTGCGTAAAACGTCCGCCAAGGCTTCCAACTGCTCCCGACTATAGGTAATTCCTGTCGGATTGGCTGGATAGTTGAGAATGACCGCCTTGAGCTTGTCGCCTTGCTCCAAAATGGCCTTTTCCAACATCTCAGGAGTCAAGACAAAACCATTTTCAGTCGTATCAATCTCGACAACCTCTGCCCCAACTAGATTAACAATTGGCTCGTAACCTGGATAGGCAGGAGCTGGCAAGAGCACCTTATCTCCCTCTTCCAAAATAGCTGTCAAAGTAGCAGATAAAGCCTCTGTCGCCCCAATTGTAACCAAAATTTCATTTTCAGGATTGTAATCTAGCTGGTATTTTTCTTTTACAAAATCACTAGCTGCCTGACGTAATGTTAACAGACCACTCATCCCTGTGTAGTAGGATTGGTTCTGGTCGATGGCCCGCTTAGCCGCCTCCTTGACGTGATCTGGCGTTGTAAAATCAGGTTCTCCCAAGGTCAAACGCAAGACCCCAGGAATCTCCGAAATAGCCTGGTCAAACTGGCGAATCAACGAAACTTGAATCTTATCTAATTGTTTATTAAAGCGCTTAGTTAAGTCCATAGATACCTCCTACTCTCAAAACGTATCTCTATTATACTACAAAAGCCCCCCAACCGCAAAAATACATTATAGAATAGCTTTCCACTTTCTATTTTACTTTTCCTGTTTACAGGTCTATAATGGTAACAGATTATGATTGGAGGTTTTTATGTCATTTCTATCAAAAAATGGAGCAGGCATCTTCACCTGCCTTCTCATTTCTATCATTTCTTGGTTTCTAGGAGGACTTTTCCCCGTCGTGGGTGCACCCGTTTTTGCAATCTTTATAGGAATGCTCCTACACCCCTGGCTCTCCCCCTACAAACAACTAGATGCAGGTCTGACCTTTAGTTCCAAAAAATTACTCCAGTATGCTGTTATCTTGCTTGGTTTTGGTCTCAATATCTCGCAAGTCTTTGCAGTCGGACAAACTTCACTCCCTGTCATCCTATCAACAATTTCAATTTCCTTGATTGTCGCCTACCTCTTCCAGCGTTTCTTTGCACTGGATACAAAACTGGCTACCTTGATTGGAGTGGGATCTTCGATCTGTGGAGGTTCTGCCATTGCGGCGACAGCGCCTGTTATCCATGCTAAGGAAAAGGAAGTCGCCCAAGCCATTTCCGTTATCTTTTTCTTCAATATCTTGGCTGCGCTCATCTTTCCAACTCTAGGAACCTGGCTTCATCTATCCAATGACGGCTTTGCTCTCTTTGCAGGAACTGCGGTCAATGATACTTCTTCTGTAACGGCCACAGCTAGTGCCTGGGACAGTCTTTATCAGACCAATACCCTCGAGTCTGCAACCATTGTTAAACTTACGCGCACCTTAGCGATCATTCCCATCACTCTCTTCCTCTCCTACTGGCAAAGTCGCCAGCAAGAAAATAAACAAGGCCTACAACTAAAAAAAGTTTTCCCACTTTTTATCCTTTATTTTATCCTGGCCTCTCTCTTAACGACTCTCCTTACCTCTCTCGGTGTGTCCAGTAGCTTCTTTACCCCTCTCAAACAACTTTCTAAATTCTTTATCATCATGGCCATGAGTGCTATCGGTCTCAAAACCAATCTGATTGCCATGGTTAGATCCAGTGGCAAATCTATTGTCCTCGGAGCCCTTTGCTGGATTGCTATCATCCTCACCAGCCTTGGCATGCAAGCATTGATTGGTACTTTATAATATAAAAAGGTAGCCCATGGCTACCTTTTTATTTCTTAAGAATTAAGCGAGTATGTTCTCTCTTGATACAGCGATTCATCACGATGTCATCGCATCCTCCAGCACGCAAGATTTCTTCCGCTTCTAGATTTTTAAGTCCTAATTGCGCCCAAAAAATCTTGGCATCAGCCTTGAGAAAATCACGCGCCACATCTGGCAAAAACTCGCTCCGTCGGTATACATTGACAATATCCACAGGAAAAGGAATCTCAGCTAGACTCGCATAAGCCTTTTCTCCCAAGATTTCCCCACCTGCAGCCTTGGGATTAACTGGAATGATTTTATAGCCCCGAGCCTGCATTTCCTTGGTCACTCGATTGCTAGTTGTTTCCTCACGATCGGACAAGCCCACTACCGCTAACGTTTTACTGGTCGCCAGATACTGGCGGATCACACCATCACTTGGATTGATAAATTCTTGGCTCATAGAGATCCTCCTTTTTTCATCAGTATAGCACATTTTGAAAAGGCTTGCAGATTTTGACTATAAAAATCTCCTAGCAAGTTTCTTTTCTTGCTAGGAGAACTATCTATTTCAAGTGAAAGATTAAATCTTTTTCTCAATACAAAATAGAGGAGAAAGAGGACGTTTTTCGTGGATACGAACAATGGCATCCCCTAAGAGGTGGGCAATAGAAATCTGTTCAATCTTATCAATCAAACGCTCTTCTGGTAGATAGATAGTATCCAAAACAACCAATTTTTTAATAGCTGATTTTTGGATATTATCCATAGCAGGGCCAGAAAGTACTGGGTGCGTACAGCTTGCATATACTTCAACAGCACCTGCTTCAGCAAGAGCGTCCGCCGCATGGCAAATAGTTCCAGCTGTATCGATCATATCGTCAATCAAGATACAAGTCTTACCTTCTACCTTACCGATAATATTCATCACTTCACTGGTATTCATCTTGTCTACACTACGGCGTTTATCAATAATCGCAATCGGAGTTTTCAAAAACTCTGCCAACTTACGAGCACGAGTCACCCCACCATGGTCTGGACTAACAACCACGTAGTCAGAGCCAACCATCCCACGGCGTTCAAAATAGTCCGCTATCAATGGAGCACCCATCAAGTGATCAACTGGAATATCAAAGAATCCCTGAATCTGTGCAGCGTGCAAATCAATCGTCAACAAACGATCCACTCCAGCCACTTCTAGCATATTTGCGACAAGCTTTGAAGTGATTGGCTCACGCGCTCTTGCTTTTCTATCCTGACGTGCATACCCATAGTAAGGCATGACAACGTTGACAGATTCTGCACTAGCACGCTTCAATGCGTCCACCATAATCAAAATTTCAAGTAAATTATCATTTACAGGTGAACTCGTTGATTGTAGGATAAAGACGTGTTTTCCACGGATTGATTCTTCGATGTTGACCTGAATCTCCCCATCTGAAAATTGGCGAACAGTCGATTTCCCCAACTCTATCCCAATCTCTTGCGCCACACGCTCTGCCAATTCTCTATTAGAAGAAAGGGCAAACAGCTTTAAATCAGAAAAAGACATGATTTCCTCCGGTATTTATGTATCACTTGTTTTTCCACAACATTTTCCATCTACCATTGTAGCGCTTTTTCCTTTATTTTTCAATCAAAAATAAAACAAGAGTAAACATTTGTACCCTTGTTTTATACTATTTTATATTGGCTATATTAAAACTAAAAATCCTACATTTAAACAATCGATTTTATGCTAGGATGAAACTTTTTCGAGACAAAGTTAGTATACTTCTCTCATACTTCCTGTATCCACATCATAGACAGCACCTGAAATAACCACATCATCAGGAATCAGTGGAGATTCTCGAAGCAGTTGCATATCCTCTCTCACACTCTCTTCAACATCCTGGAATGGTAAAAAATCTTGATCAGACACATCAACTCCGAGCTCGTTTTTCAAATGTTCATGAAAACTTTCATTTTGAAAGGTTTGAGCTCCACAGTCTGTATGGTGAAGCACCACGATTTCTCTTGTCCCCATTTGTTGCTGGGAAATCACCAGTGAACGAATCATGTCCTCAGTTACTCGACCACCCGCATTCCGCAAGATATGAGCATCCCCAAGGGCCAAACCTAGAGCTTGCGCAACGTGTAGACGTGAGTCCATACAGGTCACGATAGCTACTCTGGTTTTAGGTTTAAGTGGCAGATTTAACTGCCCATGTAGGGCAACATAAGCCTGATTGGCTTGCATAAACTGTTCAAAATACGACACGATTCCCTCCTCAAAAATTTGACAATCAAATATTTCTCCTATCTTATCATTTTTAAGAAGATTTGTCACGGATTATGCAAAGACCTTTTTCAAAACTTCCTGAATAGTCGTCACACCAATAACTTCAATTTCCTTGGGTGGAGTGATTCCTGTCAAGGAATTTTTCGGTACATAAATCTTGGTAAAACCCAGTTTTGCCGCTTCATTGATACGTTGTTCGATACGATTCACGCGCCGAATTTCTCCGGTCAAGCCCAGTTCACCCACAAAACATTCCTGAGGATTGGTAGGCTTGTCCTTGTAACTCGAAGCAATAGCCACTGCGACGGCTAAGTCAATGGCAGGTTCATCCAATTTGACGCCACCAGCAGATTTGAGATAGGCATCCTGATTTTGCAAGAGAAGCCCTGCTCGTTTTTCCAAAACAGCCATAATCAGACTTGCACGATTAAAATCAAGTCCAGTCGTCGTGCGTTTAGCATTTCCAAACATGGTTGGTGTTACCAAAGCCTGAACCTCCGCCAAAATCGGACGCGTCCCTTCCATGGTCACAACGATTGACGAACCAGTCGCCCCATCCAAACGCTCTTCTAGGAAAACTTGACTAGGGTTGAGGACCTCAACCAAGCCACCTGACTGCATCTCAAAGATGCCAATCTCATTAGTGGAACCAAAACGGTTTTTGACTGCTCTCAAGATACGGAAGGTATGGTGGCGTTCCCCTTCAAAGTAAAGCACCGTATCTACCATATGCTCCAACATACGCGGACCAGCCAGGGTACCTTCCTTGGTCACATGCCCTACGATAAAGATGGCAATGTTATTGGTCTTAGCCAGCTGCATAAGCTCAGCCGTCACCTCACGCACCTGAGATACAGACCCCTGCACCCCTGAAATTTCAGGAGACATAATAGTCTGGATGGAGTCAACAATGAGGAAGTCTGGCTGAATTCTTTCTACCTCTGCTCGAACACTCTGCATATTGGTCTCTGCATAGAGATAAAACTCGCTATCAATATCTCCCAAGCGCTCTGCTCGTAGCTTGATTTGCTGGGCAGACTCCTCCCCACTGACATAAAGAACCGTACCCACTTGAAACAGCTGGGTTGAAACTTGTAGGAGAAGGGTTGATTTCCCAATCCCAGGATCTCCACCGATGAGGACGAGACTTCCTGGTACCACTCCGCCTCCAAGCACACGGTTGAATTCCTCCATCTCTGTCTTGGTTCGATTGACATTGATGGAAGTCACCTCAGCCAGTTTCATGGGCTTGGTTTTTTCACCTGTCAAGGACACACGCGCATTCTTGACCTCAGAAACCTCAACTTTCTCGACAAAAGAAGACCAAGATCCACAGTTTGGACAGCGTCCTAGGTATTTTGGGGAGTTATAAGCACAATTTTGACACACAAATGTCGTTTTTTTCTTTGCGATGATAAACCTCTTTCTAAATTTCTATCTCACATTCAATCACTTGGCAAAAATTAATCTTCTCGTCTGGTACAAATTGGCGCATTAGCATTCCGTGAGTTACAATGATAATAGTTTTATAATTTTTATATTTTTCCAAAGTTCTTAAAAAACGATGACGCATCTCCAGAGCAGTTTCATAGCGACAAGGGGAATCTTCAGATAAACCTCCTTGATGTTTTAGATAATATTCATGAGCTACCAATACACTAGTTAAATCAGAGTTAGTACCATCTAAGTCTGGACGCCACTCATGAAAAAACGGCTCCACAAATAAGTCCAATCCTGTTTCAACCGCTATATAATGGGCTGTTTCTAAAGCCCTCGTCACAGACGATGAAATAATAATCTCTGCCTTTCCAAAACATGCAGTTTTAGCAACTTCTTTTGCCAGACTGCGACCTTTTTCTGTCAATGGTGCTAAATCACGACCAAAACCACTATAGAGTCGCGGATTTTCAAGTTTATCAAGCATACTATAATCTGGCTCCCCATGACGTACAAAGATAATCTTCATCTTAATGCCCTGTCGATCCAAATCCACCAATTCGCACGCCATCTGCCTCATCTCCGTCTGCAATCAAAAATGGTGCAAAGACAGCCTGGACAACACGTTCCCCAACTTCAAGAATAACCTCTTGGTCTGTGATATTCTTCATCTGCGCAAAGATATGTCCCTCATTTCCAGGATTTCCATAATAATCCCCATCAATGACCCCAACCGAGTTAATCAAGACCAAGCCCTTTTTGCGAGGGTTTGATGAACGATCATAGAGATAGAGCACTTCTGTCGGTTGCATATAAGCCTTAACACCTGTCGGAACCAAGACAATCTCTCCTGGCGCAATCACGGTGCGTTCCGCAACCTTTAAGTCGTAACCAGCCGCATGAGCTGTCTCACGCTTCGGTAGTAAATTTTTATCAGTAAAACTCGAAACCAATTCAAAACCACGAATTTTCATATTTTTCTCTTTTCTATAATCATTTATTCTAGGCTATTTTATCTTATTTATTCGAAAAAAGCACGAAAAAAGAGCACACAATTCACACTCGCTTAGGGCTGCTGGATTCCTCCCCTGACCCGCTTCACGCAGAACTGTTGCTCCACTATTTATTATACCACATTCCCTTCTGTTTTTAAAGAGAAATTATTTTTTCCGTCGATTTCGGAAAAAGTTCTGCATAATCGCTGCACAGTCATCTTCCAAAATTCCCGTTTCCACCTCTACACGATGATTGAGACGCTCATCTGTCAAAATATCATACAAACTTCCAGCTGCACCAAATTTCTGATTTTTAGCCCCGTAGACTACGTTTGGAATACGGGCAAGCCCAATGGCCCCGCTACACATAACACAAGGTTCAATGGTCACAAAAAGCGTACAATCCAGCAGGCGCCAACTCTCCTCACTAACATTCGCATTCTCTATGGCCATGATTTCTGCATGCATGACCGCCCGTTGCAACTCCTCGCGCGCATTATGCCCCCTACCAATGATTTCTCCATCCTTGACAATCACACAACCAATTGGAATTTCATCGTGTTCTAAGGCAATCTCAGCCTCTCTCAAAGCCTCTCTCATAAAGGCTTCTTTTTCTTCAACTGTATAATTCATCGTTCTTCTCTTTTCCTACTTGTCGATTTTATTATTATATCATGATTCTCAATACAAAAAAAGCCACCGAATGCGGTGACTTAATAGGGAGATTATTATGAAAAAGAAAAGTTTAGGATATTTGTTACAACAAGTTAGGAGGTCTTCTTGTAACTGTCTATAGTATACCCGACCTATCTTAAACTAATCTTAAAAATCTCCTATGACCAAACACTTTCTAAAATATTAGTTTGTTCACGACCAGGTCCTACTGAGAAAGTTGAGATACGAACCCCAACCAACTCGCTCACACGACGAACATAGTTACGCGCATTCTCAGGAAGATCTTCCAAATTACGGACTCCAGTGATATCTTCTGACCAGCCTGGTAACTCTTCGTAGATAGGTTTGCAACGTTTCAACTGTTCAAGACTAGCTGGATAGTAGTCAATACGTTGACCATCAAGATCATAGGCTACACAGATTTTAACTGTATCCAAACCACTCAAAACATCAATAGAGTTCAATGAAAGATTTGTAATTCCAGATACACGGCGGCTATGACGCATCACAACTGAGTCAAACCAACCTACACGACGTGGACGGCCAGTTGTTGTTCCGTATTCATGACCTACTTCACGGATGCGATCTCCCACTTCATCAAACAATTCAGTTGGGAAAGGTCCGTCCCCTACACGACTCGTATAGGCTTTACAAACACCTACAACCTTGTCAATCTTACTTGGACCAACACCAGACCCAATTGTCACACCACCAGCGACAGGGTTTGAAGAAGTAACAAATGGATAAGTCCCTTGGTCAATATCCAACATAACACCTTGTGCCCCTTCAAACAGCACACGTTTGCCATTATCAAGTGCATCGTTCAAGATAACAGATGTATCTGTCACGTATTGCTTGATTTGTTGACCATACTCATAATATTCTTCAAAAATATCATCAACTGAAATAGGGGTACTATCATATAATTTTTCAAACAAACGATTTTTTTCCGCAAGATTGCGTTCTAAACGCTCACGAAAAATCTCTTTATCCAAAAGATCCGCAATACGAATTCCAACACGAGCAGCTTTGTCCATATATGCTGGACCAATTCCCTTTATTGTAGTACCAATCTTATTATCGCCCTTAGCCTCTTCTTGCAAGCGATCCAACTCGATATGGTAAGGCAAAATAACATGCGCACGATCAGAGATACGTAGATTATCTGTTGTAACACCTTCTTCATGCAGATATGACAATTCTTTCACAAGAGATTTAGGGTTTACAACCATCCCATTACCAATTACAGAGATTTTTTCTGGGAAGAAAATACCTGAAGGAATCAAGTGCAATTTAAATTTCTTTCCATCAATAACTATTGTGTGGCCTGCATTGTCACCACCTTGGTAACGAGAAATCACTTCCGCATTAGCTGAAAGAAAATCTGTAATTTTCCCTTTACCTTCATCACCCCATTGGGTACCTACAACAACAACTGAAGTCATAATAAATTTCGTCTGAGCTACTAGGAGCTCGTCCTTTCTCATATACATGGCAGGAATTTCACCCACAATTATATCTTACAACTTATTATAAGAAAAAAACACTTTTTTATCAAGAAGAAACAGTAGAAAAGATTTGGGATTTCTGTAAATAACAAAATCCAAAACCTTAAAAATTAAACAAAATCCTAAAAAATATAAAATTAATACAGATTATTGTTCGTGATATATGATTTATGAGTTTCTTATTGGATAAGAGTTGTACCACCTTGCAGGAATTTATCTAGATATAGACGATAAGCTGTTTTAAAGTGATATAGTGAAAAGTCCCTATCACTTTTTATTTTAAATCGGATTAAGTAATATAGTAAAAACCGAAGATGAAGTGATTCCCACTCAGCACAACTCTGGCCTAAAGAGGCATATTCTTGTTCAACTAATTTCAAAAATACAAATGCTCGATCATAAAATTTCTGAAGCATATAAAAATTCCCTTTCTTATTACTAACACTAGTCTAACAAAAAAAGGAATTAAAAAGGCTTCAAATCCTATAAATGAAGAATTTAAAGCTAAACGAACTGAAAGTAAAATAAAGATGTAATTATAGGTACAAAAATTAAGATTTAGATTTTCAACTGTCTACTTCACTTATAAATCATAATTACCCGTCTATACACTTCACCTGACGGAGCAAGACGTACTAATTTAGTTACATAAATAAAAAAACGTTCAATGAACGTTTTTTCAGTACTCCGCCAGTAGGACTCGAACCTACGACATCATGATTAACAGTCATGCGCTACTACCAACTGAGCTATGGCGGATAAAAGCTAAGCGACTTCCATATCTCACAGGGGGCAACCCCCAACTACTTCCGGCGTTCTAGGGCTTAACTGCTGTGTTCGGCATGGGTACAGGTGTATCTCCTAGGCTATCGTCACTTAACTCTGAGTAATACCTACTCAAAATTGAATATCTATCAAATAATTAGAAAACCTCACGCTTCGTATCCTCAGTTACTTTGGATAAGTCCTCGAGCTATTAGTATTAGTCCGCTACATGTGTCGCCACACTTCCACTTCTAACCTATCTACCTGATCATCTCTCAGGGCTCTTACTGATATAAAATCATGGGAAATCTCATCTTGAGGTGGGTTTCACACTTAGATGCTTTCAGCGTTTATC
>ERZ772940.300-NODE-300-length-25217-cov-3.70591_pt1 | contig 25217 bp, 21 predicted proteins | sample MGYA00511682_ERZ772940 | MGnify/ENA primary metagenome ERZ772940 (study PRJEB29015, sample SAMEA2737922) | human oral metagenome | biome: human oral; feature: human-associated habitat; material: dental | place: China | collected 2031 ... | reverse complement strand
GGCAAATGCGCTCGAGCAACCCCCCGCCAGCCTGCGGGGGGGGTTGTGCCAGGGTCCGCAGATCTCGGTTCGGAGTCTGACCTCACGGAAAGGCGCATTCTGTACCCGGCGGCTCACGGAAAGACGCACTCTCCCTCACCCCATCATCAAAACCCACAGTTTCACGGTTCTGAGGACTGCAGAATGCGTTTTTCTGATCGCAGAATGCGTTTTTTCTGTAACTTTCCGTAATCACCCCGATTGCGTAGCCCTCTCACGACATCTCCGTAACCCTCTCATGGCACCGTCTCACGTATGAGGCGGGCACAGAAGTGCGCGTCGCCGCCTCCGAGCGTCTGCCCAAAGCAAAGGGATCCGTCCTCCTGCGCGGCACGGCTCGCGAACTCGCGTGTGACATCATCGGCCGAGGCAAGCCCAAAGGCCCCAAGCGCTGGCGCCAAGCTGAAGGCCTGTCCCGTATCGGATGCAAGAAACGCCTCGACGACGTCCTCGTCTTCCTGGCGAAGTGGGGAGCAGGTACTGTAGACGAGCGAGCCTCCCCGACTGACACGCGAGGCGGCCGCCACTAGGAGGGAGAGCTGCAGCGCAGGGAGCGACCCGTCAACCGAGGGCCGGATACACGTGGGATCGAGGTTCCAGGCAATCTCGGGGTGGCGGCGCAGGGTGCCCACCCCCGAGCAGGGTGCGTCGACAAGAACGGTCTGGAAGCACTGGTCGAGCGCCTCCGGAAGGCCGGTCGAGTCCAGCTCGCGGCCATCGAAGCAGACGCACCTGCAACCTGCGCCAAACCCAGAGACCTCGAGGCGCCGTTTTGCCGCAGCCACCTTACGCTCGTTGAGTTCAACCGATATGAGCTGTGACGACTGGCTCCTCTCGTGCAGCGCAAGGGACAGAAGCAGGGTCTTCGTCGCCCTTCCCTGCCCCAGCTCAAGAACCGTGCCGCCTGGGTCGGGAAGGGCGACGAGCGAGACCAGCTGGGCGGAGAGATCGGCGGGGATGACCTCGACGCGCTGCACGAGACCTGATGACGCAAGCCCCTGAGGCTCGTCGAGCCTGACGGCGCCTGCGACCCCAAGTTCGTGGGGTGAGAGGCCCGCGTCTGCAAGGACGCGCAGCATCTGCTCGCGAGGGCGCAGACGCGTGTTCACGGCAACGCACACCGGTGCTGGATCGGCGAGTGAGAGCACGAGGTCTCGGGTGAAGCCGGTCCCGCGCGAGGCCACGAGCTCTCGTACCAGCCAGAGTGGCAGGGCGCCCACCAAAGCAAGGTCACAGACAGCGTGGCCACCTCCACCCACACGTGCACGCGCAGCCTCAAGACACAGTACGTCATCGGCTGCCACGCGTCTGAGCACAGCATTCGCAAGTTTTATACCGTGAGCGCTTACGCGGCGGGCCAGTTCGACGCCCTGGCTCACGGCCACTGCGGAGGAGGTGCTGAGGTAGAGCAGCTCGAAGGTCGAGAGCCTCAGGGCATCGCGCAGGCGAGGCTCCAGATGAAGGCCAGGGCGGAGGTGGGCGTCCAGTATGTCGTCGAGGGTGCCGCGTGCGGCGGTGACACCCATCGCAAGACGCATGGCAAAGGCACGGTTGCGCACATCCAACGCATCGAGGCAGGCAGACGAGCGCGCCAGCTCGCGCATTCGCGCCCCTCTCGTGCGCTGCCTTCTGAGGAGCTCAAGCGCGGCTAGGCGTGCAGGAGCCGGTGCAGCCATGCTAGCCGGCGTCCCAGCTAAGCTTGCCCCTGAGCCCGGATGCCCAGGCAGCTGCCTTCATCTGGCGCTTGCCATCGGGCTTCACTGACAGGAGCTCAAGGGAACCCTCGGCACAGCCCAAAAGCACGTGCCCTTTAGCAGACTGTACGATGCCCGCTCTTACATCCTCGTCGCTCACGCGGGCGTCGAGCACTCTCACACCGCGCTCGCCCACCTTGCAGCGAGCGGGTGCGGCGTCAAGGGACGCCTGGACCCGACGCCTGTTGGTGAGCGCGCCCTCGTCAGGCGCAAGGAGCATCTCGGACTTGTCGATCTTGGTCGCATAGCTGGCCTTGGCCTCGTCCTGCTCGACCCAACGCAGGTCATCGCCACCCTCGAGCTTTCTTAGGGTGTCCGCAAGCTCGCGGGCGCCGAGGCGGGCAAGCTCGCCCATGAGCTCGGCGCAGCCTCTCTCCCCCAGCTCGACCGAGGCCTGGGCGCAATAGGCACCCGCGTCGAGCTCGTGGACTATGCGCATGATGGAGACACCCACGCGTGCGTCACCTGCGAGAATGGCGCGCTGTATGGGGGCTGCCCCACGCCAGCGGGGCAGAAGAGACCCATGAACGTTCAGACAGCCGAGCGGAGGTAGGGCAAGGAGCTCGTCGGGCAGGATGGCGCCAAACGCCACCACGCAGATGGCGTCCGGACACGCGACGCGAACGGCCTCAAGAACGTCACGCGATATGCGCGTGGCCTCGATGACGGGGCCGCCAAGACGGCGCGCCTCAGCCTTGACCGACGAGGGCTCAAGCCGCCTGCCTCTGCCGCGTACCGCATCAGGCCTCGTGAGGACAAGGGAGACCTCATGGGTGCGAGCAAGCTCCTGAAGCGAGGGGACGGCGAAGTCGGGCGTGCCCATGAACACGATGCGCATGGCAGCTCTATCCCTCCTTCACGACCTTGGTGTCGCCGGGGCGGGCACCTGCGGCCAGCGCTTCTTGGTACTCACGCATCGCGGCGACGCGCTTTGCGGGCGAGAGGTGGTCGATCATCGTGATACCGTGTATGTGGTCGATCTCGTGCTGTAGGCAGACGGTGAGGAGGTTGCCTTGGGCCTCGTAGCGCATGAGCTCCCCCTTGAGGTCTCGTGCCTCGACGATCACGTGGCTCGGGCGCTTGACGCTGACACTGATGCCCGGAAATGACAGGCAACCCTCGCTTGTCTCGCGCTCGGGGCCATCAGCGGTGACGATCCTCGGGTTGATGAGCACGTAGGGGTTTTTGGTCCCCCCGGAGTAATCGACGTCTATGACGATGAGCTGGACGAGCTCCCCCACCTGAGGCGCTGCCAAGCCACAACCCTCCGCAGCGTACATGTCCTTGAGCATGCGCTTGGCGAGTGCCTTGATCTTCGAGCCGACCTTCCCGATGGGTTCGCACTCCGTCTGAAGCCTGTCATCGGGGGCGCAGACGATGTCATTCAGACCAGCCATGGGTCACCTTCCGATCATACCGGGCGCGAGGCTTAGCCCGTGCGCCCGCAGAGTGTCCTTGCCGTTGTCACGCCCATACTTCTACCCTCCCATGACTGAGAGAGGCCTCGCATTGGTGCAGGTCCATGCGAAAGGCACGGCTTCTCTCGAGCACGGGTACGCAGAGGGTCGCTCAGTCATCGCAGACCTCGGTGGGCAGCCACCCTGTCCACGTGGTCGCCGGCAGACCCCCACCTCCTTGTGCCCATCGATCCCCTGTCACATGTCCACTCGAGACTGCCGCAGGGTATAAAAGAAATCAAGGGGTATAAAAGAAATCAAGAGGTATAAAAGGGATCAAGGAGGCGGAGACCATGGCCTACGAACATGTCGGGGATAATCCCTTCACGCCGAGCTTTGGTGAGGTTCCCCTCATCATGGCGGGACGTGCACAGGTCATCCAAGAACTCGGCAGGTCCTTCTCGTCCGCCTCACGCAGACCCATCCTGACATCTGTCATCTCCGGTGCCAGAGGAACCGGAAAGACCGCCCTCCTCACATTCGCAGAAGCCCAGGCGCGAGAGCGAGGCTGGGTCTCGGTGAGCCTCGTCTCCCTTCCTGGCCTGCTTGAGGAGGCGTATGAGCAGTCCTGCCGGCAGGCAGACCACGTCATCGACATGACGCTGCGGACGAAACGCATCTCGAGCTTGGGCATCGGCCCCATGTCGGTGGGCATCTCTCACAGCGAGACGACCACGCCCGGCTGGCGCACGAGGATGAGCGTCCTCCTTGACCGTCTTGCCGAGAAGGGCGTGGGCTTGCTCATGACCATCGATGAGATAACGCCACGCCTTGACGAGCTCATCCAGCTTACCTCTGCCTACCAGCTCTTCGTACGTGAGGAGCGCAGGGTCGCGCTCCTCATGGCGGGACTTCCCCATAACGTGTCGCTGCTTCTGAACGACAAGTCGGTCTCGTTCCTGCGCAGGGCGGAGTCCATCCGCCTTGGCAGGATAGCTGACCACGAAATCGAGCGGGCGCTGCGCGATACCTTCGCCCAGTCGGGTCGCTCGGTCAGCGACGGTGTCATCGAGGAGGCCGTGCATGCCATCGGCGGCTTTCCCTTCATGATGCAGCTCGTCGGCTTCAACATGTGGGAGGAGGGAGGGGCCTCCAAAGACATCAAGGACGCACGGGCGCGCAGGGGAATCCGTCTTGCGACAGAGGAGTTCAAGACGCGGATCCTGCTCCCCAGCTACCAGGAGCTCTCACCCATGGACAGGCGCTTCCTGCAAGCGATGTTGCAGGACGAAGGAGACAGCCTGCTGAGCACTATCGCAAGGCGTCTGGGTAAAACGAACTCATACGCCACCCAGTACAAAAATCGACTCCTTGAGCACGGTATCATCGGTATGCGAGGCAGCAGGTCTGTGGGGTTTGAGCTTCCGTCCATGCGCGAGTTCCTTGTAGAGCAGAAGGGGTAGTCGCGTTGCAAGAAAACCTACCGGTGAAAGCATCCGCCTCTTGTAAGACGCGGCAGAGCTGACAGGGCGACCCGAGATCCCAAGTCCCTGCCACCGCTTCGGCCAATGACGTGTGCAACGCTCTTCGAGCCCGCGTCATCAGGTACGCCCATACGCTCACATCAGGTCGTAGGCATCGACATCGATGGCGACACTCACGCCACGAGGGATGGCGGCCTCCCTTACCGAGTGCGCGAGCAGCTCTCCGACGCTTGCGTTGAGAGGGGCCTTCACCATCACATGCCTGCGCACCCGATCCTTGACGCGGGCCTTGAGACAATCGGCGGGCCCCAAGACCTCCCAGCCACGTGAGGACCCGACCTTCTCGCGCACGATGGCAGCAACGGAGCTGCTGCCGCATCGGACTGCCTCTGCGCTCAGCCCCCAGAGCGTGATGTTGGCGAGCCTGCCGAAGGGTGGGTAGGAACCTTCCCTCCGCTCCCTGAGCTCCGGACCCAAAAAGACGTCGCGCTCGTGCTTAAGCACGGCCTGGATGGCAGGATGCCCCGCCCAGTAGGTCTGGATGATGACCTCGCCGGCGCGCTCTCCCCTGCCGGCGCGTCCCGCCACCTGCTCGAGGAGATCATAGGTGCGCTCGGCCGCACGAAAGTCGGGCAATTTGAGCGTCGTGTCGGCATTGATGACCCCCACGAGCGTCACCTCGGGAAAGTCAAGACCCTTTGCAATCATCTGCGTGCCGAGCAACACGGCGCAACTCGCGCCGTCAAAGCGCTCGAGCAGCCTCTGGTGGGTGCCCTTCCCCTTGGTGGAGTCAGCGTCCATGCGAATGACCTCGGCAGAGTCACCCAGAAGCCCCTTGAGCTCGTCCTCGACGCGCTGGGTGCCCACCCCATAGGCACCCATGTAGCGGCTCTTGCAGTTGGGGCAGCGAGTCGCGGGGTCCGGGTAGGCGCGCACGGGCCAGCTCCTGCCACAGCTATGGCACATGAGGGCGTGCGTCCTCTCGTGGTAGGTGAGGGCACAGGAGCAGTGCGGGCACTCCGGGACGGCCCCGCACTCACGACACATCAGGAAGTTCGCGAAACCTCGCCGATTGAGCAGGAGCACGGCCTTCTCTTGTCGCGCCGCCATCCCCTCGAGCGCCTCGGCAAGCGGGCGCGAGAAGACAGAACGACCCCCTGCGGCGAACTGTCGGGTCATGTCCACGACGCGGATCTCGGGCAGCCGTGCCGTGCCCACGCGCCTTGGCATCGACACATGCACCCAGCTGGATCCACCCCAGCTGCCCTGACCACAGCGCTCAAGGCTCTCGAGAGAGGGCGTCGCCGAACCGAGCACGAGCGCGCACCCCCGCTCCTGGGACAGGCGGGCGGCAACCTCGCGGGCGTGGTAGCGCGGCGCGCAGTCCTGCTTGTATGATCCCTCGTGCTCCTCATCGATGATGATGAGGCCCAGCGTGGAGAGGGGCGCAAAGAGTGCCGAGCGGGCTCCCACCACAACGCGTGCGTGGCCCTCTCGCACCAGATCCCACTGGTCGAAGCGCTCGCCAGACGAGAGTCTGGAGTGCAGGATGGCGACGTCGTCACCGAAGCGTGAGCGAAAGCGTCCGACCGTCTGGGCCGTGAGCGAGATCTCGGGCACGAGGACGATGGCGCCCTTGCCGTCGCTTAGTGACTCCTCGATGGCGCTCAGGTAGACCTCCGTCTTCCCCGAGCCTGTGACGCCATCCACGAGAACGACCTCTCCGTGTCCCCGGCATCTCGCTGCGCGTATGGCCTCGATGGCCCCCTCCTGATCCGCCGTCAGCTGCCTGGGACGCTTGGCCTTGGCGGAGGAGAGACGCGTTACGTCTCCGCCGCGCACACGACGTCTGGCCTCGACGCGCACGACGCCCCTCTTTGCGAGCGTACTCACCGTGCCCGCGCTTCCGGGCAGCGTCGCCGAAAGCTCTGCCATGCGCTGCGCCCCGTCCCTGAGGGCGGCCAAGACGAGGCGCTGCCTGCTCGCGTGGGGGCGAGGCTCGAAGTCCCTCGCAGCCGGCGTGAGCGTCACCCAGCGCTCGTCCACAGGACCGCTCCTCTCGACCACCAACTGCCAGGGATCGCCCTCTTTCTTGCGCCTGACCCTCATGGTCTGACCAGGCGCAAGAAAGGGACGGATCGCATCGGGCAGCGTGCAGGCATACTCGCGCGAGATCCATTGGGCCACGCGCGCCGAGTGCTCGTCGAAGGCGGACTCTGCGAGTACGCGCCGCACGGGAAGGACCCTCTCGGGGGCAAGACCTTGGGAAGGCTCATCCTTCAGATCGATGACATAGCCCACGACGTCTCGGTACGAGAACGTCACGAGTACCGTCGCACCGACCGTACAGCTCCTCTCGAGCCCTTCGGGCACGAGGTAGTCGAAGGCATGGTCTATGGCACGGGTGGCTATGTCAGGCACGATGGATGCGAAGCGCACGAAGGACATGTCCTCTCTCTTGAGGGACTCTTAGAGACTCTTGGCAGAGACTGGTAAGATACAGGCTGAGTACAGGGGCGTGACGGGACAACAGGCAACGGGCAAGTCGCTCGCCATCACGGTTCTACATCAGCTATGAATGAGCCACGTCGATGTCCCAGAGCGTGATCTTGGAGCCGGGACTCTCGACGTGCACGCCGTACTCCTTGGGATAGTAGCGCGTCGAGAACGTGAGCTCCCCATCATTCACGAAGATCTCGATGGAGGAGACATCACCTACGATTCGCACGTTGCGAAGCTCGTCCAACCTCTCGTAGCGGACCTTTCTCCCGGCGCCGACCGAATCCATCGACTCATCGCAGAAGCGTAGCTCGAAGATGCCACCACCCCAGGTGAGCAAGAGCTCTTCTGCGATGCGCGCACGAAGCACGTCGCCCCTCTCGGCTATCCCCTCGACCATGAGGTCAAAGGCCCTCGTCCCTTCGGCAGTAAGCTCGTTTTCCTTGGACCTCTCGTTGGTGCGGAAGCCCTCAAGCTCCTGTACGGGCCATTGGAGCACGCGCCCATTATGGGCGCTGACCGCGCGCGCAATCGTGAAGCAGTGCTGCCAGCCGTCGCGCAGGGTGAGGTTGGTGTACTCCTTCGTGTCGGGCATGCCCATCCAGCCTATGAGTATGCGCCTACCGTCGTTGGTCTGGAAGGTCTGCGGTGCATAGAAGTCGAAGCCGGCGTCCCATAGCGCGAAGGGAAGCAGGTACGACTCGCCCAGAAGGTCGCCGCGCAGTACGAAGTAGCCACTCTGATAGACGTTGCGACGATCCCAGTCCTGCCCTCTCAGTCCCTGGGGCGAGACGCTCAGCACCTTGACCCTCCTGCTGATCGCCCGCTCGCCGGTATCGGGAAGCTCGAAGTAGTCCGGGCACTCCCACATATAGCCAAAGGGATAGTCGGTGCTCACGCGATTCGCGAGCTTCCAGTCCTTGAGGTTGTCTGAGCTAAAGACGAGGACCTCCCCCTGGTCGTCCTTGCGACGAGCGCCCTGCACCATGAGGTAGCGGCCATCCTGGCGAAACACCTTGGGATCACGGACGTGCCTCGTGTCATCTGAGGGATAATCCTCGTTGGTCATCACGGGGCGCTTGCGGCTGAAGTTCTTGCCGTCCGTGCTCGTCACATGTATGGTGTTAGCCTCCCGGCCGCTCGTCACGTAGTCATAGCCATCGCTGTCCTCACGCTTCACATTGCCCGTGTAAAAGACGTGCATGGTGCCGTCCTCCACATAGGCGCAGCCTGAGTAGACGCCGCTTACGTCAAAGGGTTGGTCCGGATAGAGGGCGATGCCCGCGTAGTCCCACCTCACGAGGTCCCGGCTCGTTGAGTGTCCCCACATCTTGACGCCGCCCTCGGGGTTGAAGGGCGAATACTGAAAGTAGGCATGATAGGTATCTTTCAGCTGACAGAGGCCATTGGGGTCGTTGAGCCAGCCAACGGGTGGCACAAGGTGGAACGTCTGTGCATAGCGACCTGGGGTGGCAAGCTTTTCCATCACCCTGCGCAGGGAGTCAAGATCGGAACTCAACGGATTTGCCATGCTGCTCTCCTCACTTCGATCGTATCAGGTACGGCACCTTAATCTTAGCAAGCACAGACGACACAACCAGTCGCAGCTCCGTGAGGGCATGTCAAATCCTTTGGGAGGCGCGCCCACGCGCCCGCAGGGCTCCCTCCCGTAGAGCCCTATCGCACACGACCCCCGACAGCGGCCCTCAGCTCGTCCACACGGTCGGTTGCCTCCCAGCTAAAATCGGGATCGACGCGGCCAAAGTGCCCGTAGGCAGCTGTCTTTTTAAAGATGGGCCGGCGCAGGTCGAGGTCACGGATGATGGCCCCTGGCCTGAGGTCAAAGACCTCGGCCACGGCCCTATCAAGCGCGAGGTCATCAACCGCGCCCGTCCCAAAGCTGTCGACCATGATGGAGAGGGGCCGAGCGACACCTATCGCATAGGCAAGCTGGACCTCACACCTCCTAGCGAGACCAGCGGCGACGATGTTCTTGGCGACCCAGCGGGCGGCATAGGCAGCCGAGCGATCCACCTTGGTGGGGTCCTTGCCCGAGAAGGCGCCCCCACCGTGCCGACCCATGCCACCATAGCTGTCTACGATGATCTTGCGGCCCGTGAGGCCGGTATCTCCCATCGGGCCGCCCACGACGAAACGGCCCGTGGGGTTCACGTATATCGTGGCGTCCTTCCAGGCGATGTTTGCCTCATCAAGAACGGGGGCGATGACCTTCCTGGTAACGTCCTCGCGGATCTGGAGTTGCCCGACCCTCTCGTCGTGCTGGGCCGAGACGACGATGGCGTTGACCTCGACGGGACGGTCATCCTCGTATCTGACTGTGACCTGAGTCTTGCCGTCGGGGCGCAGGTAGGGAAGCGTCGAGTTACGGCGGACCTCGGCAAGTTGGCGTGCGAGGCCATGCGCAAGGTGGATGGGCATGGGCATGAGGACGTCAGTCTCGTCTGTGGCGTAGCCGAACATCATGCCCTGGTCACCTGCGCCGATCCGCTCCGCCTCATCATGGTCGTTCGCGCGGGCGAAGGTGCCGTCCACGCCCTGGGCGATATCAGGCGATTGCCCATGGATCATGTTGATGACGCCGCAGGTATCACAGTCAAAGCCATACTTCGCGCGGTCATAGCCTATCTCGCGCAGCGTCTCTCGCACGATGGCCTGCACATCAACGTAGGCCTGGGTGCGAATCTCCCCCATGACGGCGATGGTGCCCGTCGTGGCAAAGGTCTCGCAGGCGACGCGAACGTCACTGAGCCGTGCGGACACCCCCGTTGGTGAGACATAACCTTCTCTCTCAAGACGGGCCTCCTTCTCGAGAATCGCATCGAGAACTGCGTCCGAAACCTGGTCACAGATCTTGTCGGGATGCCCCTCGGTCACTGACTCCGAGGTGAAGAGGTAGTTCCTGTGTGGCATGGCATGTCCTTCCTTGCCGAGCGGTCAGGTTAGACTCGCTGTCTCATGCAGCCATGTTACCCTCCCTGGCTAGGACCAATGCCCTGCGCAAGCTGGGTGAAGATGCGCGTGCCAAGACCTTCGACTTCTCCACGCACAGGACCCGCGAGTGATGAGCGCATCGCGGCAAAACTCAAGGCACCGCAGAGCGACATGGCGGCAAGTTGCGCGTCCACGTCACGCCGGACGATCCCTTCCTCTTTGCCGCGCTCGAGCTGAGCGGCAATAAGTGCAATGACCCGCGTGAAATGAGCCTCTATCTCCTTGATGGTCCCATCGCGGACATGAATGAGCTCACGGGCCATGGCCAGGGTCAGAGGCCCGTTCTCTGCAATGGCCCGTTCGTACTCGCAGCAGAGGGCACGGATCGCCTCATGCGCGGACGCCGCCCGTGTCACCATCATCTCAAGGGTGTTGACGAAGCCCTCGACCTCCCTGCTGAAGATGGCCTCCACCAGATCGTCCTTGTCCTGAAAGTAATAGTAGAGGGAACCCTTTGACATGCGACAGCGTTCGGAAACCTCGCTCATGTTGAAGTGCATGCCATGGCGCTCGACCATGAGCCTAGAGGCAGCCTCCATGATACGTCCACGTGTCTTGGCACTCTTCCTCGTTTTGAACGCCGCGCGAGCTCCTTCCCTCATATGATGTCCAGCGAGTCGCTCTCCCACTACCTCATGCGAGGCCACGCGCATACCATCGGCAAGATCTGAGCACCTCTCGTCACAAAGCATGTCCTCTTCGCACGGGCCCATAGCCCATCACCTCACCATGATCTTCGCACTCCTACAGGTCGACCAACGGATGGAGGTCGTTCATCGTGACCAGGCGCCGACGTCGTGCGGCAAGGCAGGTGATCATGAACGAAACCCCGGCAAATAGTACCAGAGTCACAACGTCAGGACCAACGAGTCCGAGATCGGTTCCCCTCATGGCGATCCTCAGTGAGTGAACGACATAGGTCATTGGCACATAGGGGCTAATGGCTTGGAAGACCTCAGGCTCGGTCTGGATCGGGAAGGTGCCGGCCGCGCTCGTGAGCTGCAGCATCAGGAGGATGACGGCGACGAACTTGCCCGGAAATCCCAGAACCGCCGTAATCATCTGGATCATCGCACAGAACACGACGCTCGCAAGGAGGATCAGCGCATAGTAGGCAGCGACGTGAATGATGTCAAGTCGCAGGGGGAACTGCACGACCAGCCCCAAAATGACCGACTGCAGAGCTCCGATGATGAGCCAGGGAACGAGCCCTGAGAAGGCCGCAACCACCGGGCTTGCCCCCGAGCAGATGAGACGCTTGTTGAGCGGTCGGAGCAGGAAGGTCATCACGAGGGCACCTACCCAAAGACCAAGCGCTATGAAGTAGGGGGCAAAGCCGGTGCCATAGTTGGCGACCGTGGTGTAGGGGTCATCCGCGAGGGTGACAGGCTGGCTCATCATGGACGCCCGCCTGTCGGCGCCTTGCGTCTGCTCCGTAGCGCTCTCGTAGCCCTTCTCAAGGCCATCGGCGAGGACCGCCGATCCGTCACGCGCGGTGTCGACGGCTGAGGCCAGGTCACCCGCACCCGCAGAAAGGGTGCCAAGGCCATCCGCGAGGGAAAGTGCGCCGCTCTTGGCTCCATAAAGACCTGAGGTCAAGGTCGAAGACCCATCGACGAGAAGCCCAAGTCCGCTCGAGAGTGAGTGAGAGCCCCCATCGGCGCTACCCAATCCAAGACTCAGCGTCTTTGAGCCATTGGAGAGGAGGCCAAGCGCGCTCGTGAGGGAGTCAGACCCGCCCCTCGCGCTCTTGGCACCCTCGGCGAGCTGCCTTGTGCCAACGGTGAGCTTGTTGGCACCCACAACCAACGCAGGCAGGCTCTCGTCCATGCGCCTGCTGCCATCGGCAAGCTGCCTCACTCCCGCGTGGAGCGTGAGTGCCTTGCCATCAACATCGTATGCGTCGGTGGTCATGGCTTTTGTAAGAGCATCGATGCCATCGGAGACCTGCTTCGCACCACCTTGAAGCGTACCCAGCCTGCCCATATCACTCGAGAGTCTTCCAGTGAGCGTACGGGCACCCAAGATCGTGGAGCTCGCCTCGCTCAGAAGCGACTGCGCTCCGCTGAAGAGTGCGGGTGCGCCCTTCTGAATGGCCGTGAGGTCATCGCTCACAGCCATGAGCCTGTCCGTGAGACCCTGATCGGAAAGACCCTCCACGGCATTGCCCACACCTTTGAGCGACTGGCCTGCTGACCGTGCGTCCTGGGCCGATTCTGCGGCTTCTCCAGAGGCGTCGCGCACGTCGCGTTGCGCCTGTCGGAACGTGGCGTACTGTGTCGCAGTGAGCGTGTAGCTACCGTCCTCATTTGCTGTCGGCTCGATCCCCTCCAGCTCCTCTTGCGCCCTAGCTGCAGCCTGCGCGGCACTTGTGGCCTTCGCGGATGCCGCGCCCACATCCTGTCCCACGGAGCCAAGCTTCTCGCTCATACCGGAGAGAGAGGCTCTCACGTTCTGAATGTCTTTCTTGGCAGAAGAGGCATCGCTTTGGAGTTTGGTGCCGGCATCTTGGAGCGAAGAGGCGGACTGCTCGAGCGCGTCGAGTTTGGTCTGAAGACCCTTCGTCTGTTGCGAGAGGCCCTCGAGCGTGCCACCAAAGCCACTGAGGGTCCCCACGAGGTCATCGACACCCCTGGACACGTCGGCCGCACCAGTGTTGAGCCTGTTCAGACTCGCGCCCTGGGCACTCAGAGCTGTCTCGAGGCTCCTCGCTCCCAGTGCGAGCTGACCGGAGCCATCCTGGAGCCTCCCCAAGCCAGCCGCAAGCTCCTTGGAGCCTCTCTCCCCCGCCTCCAGCCCATCGGCAAGCGTACCCAGACCGTCACCGAGCGTCATGGCACCTGACTGTGCTTGGGCAAGGCCACCAGTGAGCGTGCTCGAGCCGGAGCGTGCGTTGTCGAGACCGTCGGACAGCTTGTCCGATCCCTGCTTTGCCGACTGCAGCTTGTTCGTGATCGTCTGGGATCCGTCCGCTGCACTCGAGATGCCATCGGAAAGTGTCGTCGAGCCCTTCTGTGCCTTCTTGGCGCCATTGGATAGCTGGTCTGCACCCTCAGAGACCCTGCCGAGCCCATCCTCGAGGTCAAAGGCACCGTCAGCGGCGCGCTTGATGTCGCGGCCTGACTGGTCAACCTTATCGAAGAGCTGTACGTAGTAGTTGTCTCCCACGGCATAGTTGGTCTGTGCCGTCACTTCACGAAAGACCGACTTTCCCAGTATCGACGAGAGGTAATTGGTTGACTCGTTGGCCACGAACACGAGCTTGGCCTGGGTGGGATCATTCCCCTCTGCCGAGGCGATGTCCTTTGAGAAGTCCTTTGGGATGACGACCTTGAGATAGTAGCTGCCGTCCTCTATGCCCCTCTGGGCCGTGTCCTCACTGACGAAGCTGTACTTGAGCGAGTTCGATTCCCTGAGACGACTCACGAGGTCGTCCCCCGCCCGGACGGCACTCCCGTCTTGAAGGGTCGCTCCGACATCCTCGTTCACGACGGCGACAGGCAGCGTGTCGAGGCTGCCATAGGGATCATAGAAGGCCATCAGGTACAGTGCGCCGTAGATGACGGGAATGATGGCGATGGCAGCCATGGCGAGCTTCATGCCAAGGCCGGCTCGGGCCGATTGAAAGTCAAGAAGCGAGAACCTCAGGCCCCTGATCGGATTTTTCATACTACGCAACCTCCTCGACATGCTTTCTGGTCCAAGCAGCCTCCTGTGCGCGGGCCTCGTCACTGATGCAACTGACGCTGTCAAAGTTCACGGCAATGTCATAGTCGTTGATGCCGCACGCGACGGTGACGCCTGTCGAGCGCGCGAGGTCCTTGAGCTTGCGGACGAGCTTGAGCGACTGATGTTCGGTAAGTGATGACTCTATGTCGTCAACGACCAGCAGCTTCGGGTCATGGGCCATTCCCAAAGCGATGCCCAACCAGTCGAAGGTATAGCGATCGAGCGCTTCGATACGTGTACCTGCGGCATCCAAAAGCCCGTTGTTCTCAAGAAAGGTGTTAGTCGCCATCGCGTTCGACCGCTTCCCCGCAAGTCCCAACTCAGCGGAGGTAATGACGCTAACCTTAAGGACTCGCTCAACGTCGTTGACGTTCTCAAAGAAGCCCAGGCTCGCGAACCTGCGTACGCGGGCCAAGTTCCTGAGCCCCCTGACATCGATACCTCCGACACGCAGGGTGCCCGACGTTGGGAGCATGCGGCCAGCTAACGTGAGCAAAAGCTCAGTCTTGCCCGACCCATCCTCTGCACAGATCGCGTGTGCCTGTCCCTTTGCAAGCTCGAGGTTGACGTCATGGTAGGACTGTATGCGGGGACTCCACTGTGAGAGACCTTCGGCAGTGATGAAGGAATCTTGCATGGGTTTTCGCCTTACCTTTCCATCAAAGAACCGATTTGACGCACATATTTTGAATCTACGTCAATTATTTTTCAACCATGATTCGAAAAAATCTCTTTGGTGACTCCACGTGGCCTGTCACGGGCATATTGATGCGGCGTATCTGGATAGCGCATGCACTTCATACTTTCTGAGATACGCTGGCTCTCACAGATCGCACAGGCGTAGGGCTCGCGCATCACTCATATCGCAAGGCGCACGGACTCTCCCGCGATATTGTCTCTATACTGGGATGTGCACGTCCGACAAGACAGAGAGGCATGACCTTGAATTCACCTGATATTGCTGATACAGTGCGCGTTCGCTTCGCGCCCTCGCCTACTGGCAAACTTCACGTGGGCGGCGCCCGTACCGCGATCTATAACTGGGCCTTTGCCCGCGCGAACCATGGTAACTTTATCCTGCGCATCGATGACACCGATCCCGCCCGCTCGACCGAGGAGAACACCCAAGTCATCCTACGTGCCCTGCGCTGGCTGGGACTCGACTGGGACGAGGGTCCCGAGGTCGGTGGCGACTGGGGCCCCTACTGGCAGGCACGACGCCTCGACATCTACCGTGATGTCGCACGTCGCCTCATCAGGGAGGGCAGGGCGTACTACTGCTTCTGCACCCCCGAGAGACTCGCAGCTGACAGGAAGGCCGCCGAGGAGCGTCACGACCCCTTTCAGGGCTATCAGCGCACCTGCAGGGGCATAGATCCTGCCGAGGCGCAGAGGCGCGTCGACGCCGGGGAACCCCATACCATCCGCATCAAGGTTCCGGACGGGCGCGGTGACGTCGTCGTCCGTGACGTGGTTCACGGCGACGTGACCTTCAACGCCCGCGAGCTCGACGATTTCATCATCGTCCGTACGGACGGCACACCCACCTACAACTTCACGACCGTGGTCGATGATGCCATGATGGGGATAACCCACGTCATTCGTGGAGACGACCACCTCTCGAACACGCCACGCCAAGTCATTGTCTACGAGGCGATGGGTGTGCCCACACCCACGTTCGCGCACATCTCGATGATCCTGGGACCGGACGGTAAGAAGCTCTCGAAGCGCCATGGCGCGACCTCCGTCGAGGAGTACCGGGACCGGGGCTATGATGCCGATGCCTTCGTGAATTACCTCGCTCTGCTCGGCTGGGCACCTGATGGCACGACCACGATCGTCTCGCGCGACGCGTTGGCACGCGAGTTCTCGCTCGATCGCGTGTCAAAGAACCCTGCGACCTTCGACGTCAAGAAGCTTGACTGGATTCAGGGTCAGTACCTACAGGCCATGAGCAACGAGATGTTCTCCAAGAGGGTGCTCATACCCGAACTCATCAGGGCTGGCCTCGAGGAAGGTAGCGTCGAGGAGGCCTATGCCAGGCGTCCCTCGTGGTTTGGCCTGCTCGCCTCTCTGCTGAGGCCGCGCACGACGCTCGCTCCAGAAGTCGTCGCGAAGGCTCGCTTCCTCTACGAGGGGAACAATGTGACCCTCGACGAAAAGTCCGTGAAGAAGAACCTTGCCAAGGAGGGGGCGAGAGCGAGCCTTGAGGCCGCACGAGAGGCACTCACGTCCATCACCACAGGTGCCTGGACTACCGCTGCCATCGACGCCGCCCTAGAGCCGCTTCCCGAGAGGCTCGACACCAGCAAGCGTGCATTCTACGGTGCCCTGCGTGTTGCGGTGTGCGGCAACGCGGTCTCGCCCCCGCTTGGCGAGTCACTCGAGCTCCTCGGTCGAGACACCACGCTTGCGCGCCTAGCGAGGGCGCTTCCGCTCGCTGGGTGAGTTGCCCGCTACAGCCTCTTTAGGACCTGAGGGGTTGCCCGCTGATGCGAGCTGGCCATTCCCGGTGTGCCGCGTGTCTCTGGGACGGGACTCGGCTCGACTCGGCTGTGCGCCCTTCTTGTCACGCTCCCTCACACGCTTGCGAATTGACGTCCCACCCAAGGTGACATCACCATGTGAGTCCGAGCCCATGGCGCTGAGCGGGTGCAGGCCTTTGAGGACCTTCTTGAGCCTCTGCACGCGACGGTAGATGCTCGTCCCCTCACCGGAGCGTAGCCCTAAGATCGGCGCGGCCAGAAGTGTGGGCCCAAAGAAGGTCACGATGCGCCAGATGAGAAAGCCTGCCGACGTGGCTCCCTCAAAATGGAAGCCATAGAACATCACAAAGCCACCCTCCGCGCCTCCCGTCCCACCTGGTAGTGGCACGGCCGAGGCGACCATCTGCACCATAGACCCCGCCGCAAGGCAGTCCAGGAAGTCTGCGTCACGCCCAAAGGCATGTAGGACGAGCCAAGGGATCATGTACAAACATGCAAGCTGCACCATCGTGACCACAAGCGTAAGTCCCATGGAGGGCAGGTCCTTGGCGGCACGCCTGAAGGTGCCAGAGAACTCGGCTACCTGGACATTGACCATCTCGTCCCAGCGAGAGCGGTTCTTGAGCCATCGACGAGCATCGGCGAAATTGATGAGGCGATTGCCCACGCGTGTCACAAAGCCCGGACAGAGACAGATGACGAAAAGTCCCGCTAACTCCAAGAAATGCACGCCAAAGACGATAAGGTTCAGGATGATGATGTCACCATAGGTCTGGAAGAAGTACTGCAGCTTTGCTAGGAGCATGAGGGCGGCAAAGAGCACAACGCCGAGCTGGAACACGATGAAGCGCGTGAATTCGATGGCACTTGCTTCCCCCACATCGATGCCCGTACGTGTGAGGCGGTAGATCTGGGAGGGAACGGCACCAGCCATCATGGGCGTGAGGTTGCCAAAGAAGACGCCCGACGCCTCGACGCTCACGAGGTCGCGCACGCCCACGGGTGAGTCGTGCTCGAGGTAGACGGCAATCACATAGGCCATTACGCCAAAGATGAAGTACAGGAGGTAGCAAGCAGCGGCGGCAGCGACCCACGAGAGGTCAACGGACGAGAGCGCTTCCAAAAAGGTTTCCATCTGCCCGGAGAGCACGAGGTAGACCACATACAGACCAACAACGGCGGTTAGGAACAGGGCACCCTTTCGAGCCCTTGCATCCCTTTCCTTGTTATCCGCGACAGCCTCGGCACTCTCGCCGGAAGAAACGTGAGGGGCCGACACCTTAACGGCAACCTTTGGTCTCGACGACTCGTCTCTCTTGTTGGACATGAAACCTCAATCATCTGCGGCGTTAGCCAAGGCCACCCAAAGGCACTCACCCAGCAAAGTGTACCCCCCAAAGCCCTCGACGTCCACGCATAGAGCCCAAAGGACGACGAAGGAATTGTGGACAAAAGATAATCGTGGTTCCTCCTTGCGCTAACTGGCCGTTTCCCGTATAGTTTGTCTCTGCGCATATGTGCAGGGGAATACATTGAGCCGTCGTCTAACGGTAGGACAGCGGATTCTGGTTCCGTCAGTGGGAGTTCGATTCTCTCCGGCTCAGCCATGTATTCCAGGAGAAGCGGATACGGCCCGTTCGTCTAGCGGTTTAGGACGCCGCCCTCTCAAGGCGGAGATCACCAGTTCGAATCTGGTACGGGCTACCATCCGTCAAACGGCCCGTTCGTCTAGCGGTTTAGGACGCCGCCCTCTCAAGGCGGAGATCACCAGTTCGAATCTGGTACGGGCTACCAGAAATCCGCAGGCCAGAGCATTGTCTTTGGCCTGTTTTCGTATCTCGGAACATCCTCTCCACCCCCTCTGGACACAACGGTGACACGAATCTGCCTGTGGGTGCGCCTAAAGTGGATTCTTCGCCCCTACCTGCTTACGGCCCCGAACTCCTCGTACCACTGTCTGATGGCACGCTGATACTTTGGGCCAATGCGATCGATGGCCTCCTCGAGGGGGACGCTGCCGCTCGAGAGCTCCGCCGCGAGCGAGCCTCCTGCGTTCCTTCGAGGCCATGCTGTTGCAGCTGCTACTGCAGTACTTGGCGCGGTTGCCTCGCGAGCGGTCGGCAAGGAACGGGCGCCCGCAGCGGGCGCAGAGACGAAAGGCACCGGCCTCTGCGAGAAGTGCCATCCTACGGTAAAAGGCCTGGGTGGGATTGACGTGGTCGCGGACGTGGAAGCCCCTCTCGTCGTGCCACGTCTCGAAGGGGGTGCCGTAGTACCGGTGACGTTGTGATCCGACAGCGACATCGTGACAAGTGTGATGAACAGGTCTGCCGTCACATCCGCGTCGCTCCACGATGACGGGTAGAAGCGCATGGGAGAGTGCGGGCACCTGGTGAGATGCCTCATCGCCTCCGTCTGCGTGGGTGCGACGCTGAGGCCCCGCTCTCTCAACGCCTTGCATATCGCGAGCATGTCGGCAGGTCCGAGGCCCCAAAGGTGCGGTGGTTGCTCTCATACTCTATGGATACGTCGATGTCCACGAAGAACTGCGTGTCGATAACCTTTGCCAAGCTGGGAAGGCCGAGATCGAACGTCCTCAGTGCGCCCCGCCTCCCGTCTCCGTTGGCGAGGGCGGCGTAGGTGCCGAGCGCCCGCGCGTTGGCACACAGCCTCTTGTGGTGGTGGAATGGGATTATGTAGAGCCCCTTGGGCGGCGAAACAACGGCCTCAGTCCCGAAAAGCTGTCCCTCGGGGCCAGCTGGGATCCCATGGGAATCGTACTCGCGCTCGTACGTTCCGAGCGCGCCAGACTTGATGGCCACCATGTCGAGCACCTCGATCTCGGGGAAACCTCGGTCGATGGCGTCCACGATGCTGCCCCTCTCGTCGTTGCCGATGAGATGGTGCACCAGCTCGTGATGCGGGCCGAGAGGCACGGCGACGCCCTCGAAGAGTGTCGATGGGAACCCGGTGACGAAGTTCAAAACAACTTGACAGAACACACTCGGGACCCGTCACGACATCCCCGCACGCTCGCCGACTCCGTATAGAATGACACCACCCCGCCGCCAGGAAAGCTACGTTTCCCCCTGACGCCTCCCTGTGCTACCCGGTAAAAAACGCGAGGGCCACCGAAGAGGAAGGGAGTAGATGAATTTAACAGCTGCATAAACCTTTTGATGAAACTATGAGATATCTTCAAGAAGCTTATCAAGCTCGTTGCGACTATAGACATCGGACTGTGGCGGAGAGGCCATATAGGCCAAAACTGCCACTATGTTTTTCTTGGCCGCCTTAGTCGCTTTGGTTTGAGCATTCAGGATGAGAAGGTTTCCGTGATGACTATTCTCACGCGTGCCTGCACGACCTTGGTAGCTCATGGGGTCGCGATTATAGTCGAAGCATTCGGAATATGTTTCTCTCAGGCTCTCGAGACTAGCAAGCGGGATTCGACATACGCCGCCAAGAAACTGAGGTCTAAGGCCATCGATTTTCTTGTCATACTTAACCTGATCGGCAAGCATATACAGAGCTTCATCACTATCGGCCCAGCTAATCGAGCATTCCTCAATAGTCTGGTCTTCAGAATCGCGGTTGGCGTTGAAAATGAACGCCGTCGAACTCAAGCGTCGCCGCTCGAGGTTCTCGAAGTCCCCGGTAGATGCTATGCCGTGATACGCTCCAGATTCTGGAAAGGGCATCATGCGAGTTCCATTGCCAAGTCGACGGCGCGCTGAGTGACCGAGTCTATGTCAGCTGCCGATATCGGCATATTCTCGATAGTGGGTAGCGGTGCTTCATTTCTCCCATCAAGGAAGACCGCCATCGAATCTTCTAGCTCTGCATCAATGAAGAACTGAATCCTGCCCCTATCGAAGAACCATTCGAGGACGAGTTCGCCGTCACTCATGATGCCGAGACGCACCGTGCTGAACTGAGTATATGAGCTTGGCGCGTCAAGAATCTGTGTCTGGAGACTCGTCAACAGTGAGTGTGCGAGATGTATTTGGCGCATTGTCGTGGCGTCGTCTGATGCTTTCAGATTCTCGATGACGCGAAAGGCTTCTGCACATACGCGCTTTCTGACCGCGTCTAGGGGAATCTCAACACCCGGTGCAGATTGTGAATCCTCCCTAATGGGAGACGTCTGTCCACCATTGGGCAACCAAATACTATACTGCTTTCCAACGAGCAACCGTGAGAGGTCGTTTCTGTAGAGACTAAAATAGTCACCGAGGCCCGTAAAGCTAGAAGGGGTAGAGAAGCTAGTTGTTCTGGTGTCTGTTAACGCAACTGGCGGCATCCTCTATACCTCCTTGATATCTTCGGGTCGCAGTGCGGCATGCAGTTTTGGTTGGATGGCCCACTGAAAGTAATTGCTGATGGGAGCATGGAGGCCGTTAAGGACCTCAAGTGCGGCCTCTGTGGTTGCAGTATGGGTGGCAGTGGTAAACGTGTCAGTATCTACGATGAGGCACGGATTGCTCTTGCCCTCCGCGCTGCCTAAGCCGGCATTGATGACCATGGCCGTTTCGTCATCGAGCCTGAGCTCGCTGACCTGCGTCGCGTGTGTGATGACGGATTCCGGAAGAGTGGCGGATGCGAGCATACCGAGCATCTCGGGTTTTACGAGATCTGTCCATCTGCAGGTGCCGAGCCCAAGGCCAATCCTGTCTATCGCGTCTGTGTAACGAAGTCCAACCCTGTTGAAATGGGATGGGGCGTAGATTGACATCAGGGCTTGCAGGGGCGCGGCAAGCATATCGCGAAACTCTTCCCACCGCTTGTAATTGAGCGTCGAGAGTGCGATGAAGCCAGACGTAAGATTGACCCGCCATCTTCTGTCAGCCGAGATGAATGCATGATTAGTCGTTGTATGGCTGGTGTGCGTGTCGGTCTGTCCGTTGGTGTCGGTCAATTCGACGTTGTGGGCATGTTCAACCGTGGGCGTATAGTCTGGGAAGGTCGACCGAACTGCCTCTTGAAATGCAACGGGAATCTCGGCGTCTATCTTGAGGATGGTGGGGAAGCGGAACTGACATACCACCTCTACGAGGGGATTCTCGTGGTAAATAACCCGTTGCGTAGGGGGAAACAACATTGCTTGACGCCTCTTCCATCTTCTTGTCCTAATAGGAGATAATACCCGCATGTCACTGCCTTGATGCCGTTGAATCGCGACGCGGGCAGTTCTAGAAGCTGTTGGCATGCTCAAATAGCATACGCTGAATCTATCAGGGATAGTGCACGAACATATTGTGAAGGAGCAATGACTGCATGGCTGACTTCCACCCTGTGACACGACCGTATTCTCTGGCTGTACTGAGGATGCGGCCGTTTCTTGTCGGCCGTCCAACCTAAGGTAGGCTTGGAATGGCCGGTGAGAACTATGGCGCAGAAGAGACGCAAGTCACGCAAGCTCCGGAGGACGGGAACCAGCAGGCGCAGGAAGACGTGCAGGCAGAGGGCACGGGCTGTCAGTCTGCCGTCAAGGGGAGCGACAGTCGCATCGCCGAACTCGAGGCGCAGGTGGCCGAGGCCGTCAAGACCGCCGAGGCTGCTGAGGCTCTTCGGGGTGAAATTGCCGAGCTCAAGACGCAGGGCGAGGAGCAGCGCGTCGAGTTCAAGCTTCGACTCGCGGGCGTTTGCAACGTGAAGGTGGCAAAGGCCATCCTCTCGGACCACGGCGGCGACGTGGCCGCACCCAGGGAAGCCGAGCCGTGGCTCTTCTTTGACGCCATCGGCAAGCAGCAGAGCGGAAAGACAGGGCCGCCCAACGCGGGTACGAGCTCCGACGAGGGCAAGACCATGAGGCGCTGGCGCAGGATTGCCGGTCTGGACGACACAGACGAAGAGTAAGGAGGCAATGCTATGCCCAACTTGATTGCCCTACACGCAGAACTACACACCTATCCTCGACACCGCCTACCAGCGTGCGAGCGTGTCGGGGTGCCTAACCAGCGGGCGGCGCATCGTCCGCGCCGATCACAATCGCAGAGATCGCGGGGCACACGGGCGTGACCGTAGCATCCGAGAGCTACGCCTCCGCAGATGCCGAGGACGTCCTCGAGGACCTGCGCAGCGTGATCTCCGCGATGGACGAGGACCAGGTGTCCACGGGCAGCCGCACCCTGTTCATCACGCCGACGTTCAAGGGCGTGCTCGACGACTTTTCCTACGCGAACCCGAGCCGCTCCAACCGCGTGATGGAGCGGTTCTCACGCGTGGCGGAGGTGCCGCAGGTAAGGTTCTACACGGCCACCAACCTGCTCAGCGGCGGGGACGACGGCTTCGGCTACCTGAAGCACGCCGCCGCCTACGAGCTTACGAGTGACACAGGCGTGGTCGAGGGCAAGACCTACCACACGCGCTCGGGTTTCGGCACCTCCGCGAACCCTACGTGTACACCAAGGTCGCGAGCCCTGTGAAGCCCAACATGGCGTGCGAAGGGTTGCCGTGTCTGTTGCGAGCATCGATCACAGCGCAGGCACGTAGCGGGCGTAGCGCTTATCGCCAAGCTTCTGGATGAGACCCTGCTGCGCCATCCCGCGCAAGATGGTGCGCGTATGGCTCCTGCTCAAGCCAAGAAACTCCGAGACATCAGCGGCTCTCACAGGCCCATGCCCTTGTAGGTAGGAAAGGACAAGGGCGCTTCTATCGACTTCCATCAACTTCCTATCGACTCTTGTCGCTTGTCTATCGACTGGCATGGTCTGGCCACCAGCTTCCATCGGTCGTCCATCGAATGAACCTGGCCTAACTCCCCTATTGTCTGCGCGTGACATCCCATCTCTGAGGTAGGAGGCGAAGCCATCAGCGCTCGGACGCCAGAGGCTCACCCGAAATTTACCGTCGTTGTCTTGGAATTTGGGTGCCCGCATCCCACGCTCCTCAAACTCCCTGCTCACGCGCGGAATGCCGCTGCCCCAACCCTCGATGAGCCCCATGTAGAGAAACGCCTGGGCAAGCGCCTCGTTTCTTGGCCTAGACTCGCCGGACATTGCCCTATCCAGTGAGAAGCCACGCACGATACCACCAGGAGAACTGACCTCGAGCCGGTCGGAGTGAAGCGCCACCTGTACGGAAGAGCGCTCGACGTAGGAGCGGTGGAGTACCGCATTGGTGATGACCTCCCGGACCGACCACGTGGGCAGCTCGTACACGTCACGTCGAACGACACCGCCCAGATCGGCACCCATATTCATCTTCTCAAGCACGTAGTGGTAAGAGCCCTCTATCTGGGTCATGATGTCGCCCGTGATGTCACGCCTATCGAGAAACACGGCACGAGAGTCATCCTTGAAGATGGCGCACTGCAGAGGCCTCACCGCCTCGTCGTTGCCGGTCAGAATCAGGAACGCATTGGTGGGCAGTGTCTCCCCCTCATGGTTGACCAACACACCCCAAGAGAGGAGCTGACTTTTGGTAACCCTGCGGATGTTTGCCACTTCAGGCCCCGTAGAACGCGATAGGGCAACTTCGTACATACGATCACACAGCCGAGCGATATCGTCACCACTCACGCTGAAGCCCCTACGCACAAGCCTGTCAAATCCGCCTGGAGCACACTCTTGGGCAAGCTCACGAATCCACTCGAGGTCGGCGTGCCTCGTGCTTGCCCCAACTCGAACGTACACGCCTTTCTCAAGTCCTTCGGACTTGAGAAAATAGGGACACTGTCTGCCGACGGGTACCTCAACGAGGATGAGGCTCTTGCCATGCACGGATCTCAGCGTGACCTCAGGAATTATCTGGGGCTCAACCGAGTCCATGATGGCGTTCGTGATGGCATCCATCTCCTGGAAGACCTGCCCGTCAGGAATACCTACAAGCTCGCGCGTCTTGTCATCCACGCCAAACACGAGCGTGCCGCCGCGTGCGTTGGCGAAGGCGACGACGGTTCTCGCATAGCTCTTGGAACGAGGTAAGCGTTGGGCCTTGTACTCAACCGTCTGGGACTCGCCGGAAAGAAGTTTGTCAACGTCCATGATATGCGGCCCTCCATATGACAACCGGACCTATCCATCTGCGAGCCGCCATCGACAAAACACCAAGCGCTGTCTCAGACAGGGAGCCACGCAGAGCTTGTCGATGCGCTCAAGCTCACCACATTGGGGAGCATTACTGACAGATCTGACTTTTAACCTACGCCACTTTGACAAGCCCGTCAAGCACCGCCGCCATTGTCACCTTGGCGGTACCATCACGCGAGCTCGTCTCTGGGAGGTTCCACCACACCATGGTAATAGACCCCGTGAGCGTCTGCAGCCAGAGTGCGTCTTTACATGAGACGCCAAGGACAGAGTGCGCCTTTCCGTCGCACCGCGACCGCAGAATGCGCTTTTACGTAGAATGCGCTTTTCCTCACCTGGGCAAACGTGGCATCGTCTCACGGAAAAGCGCATTCTGTGTACGGTGTCTCACGAAAAAGCGCATTCTGCCCCCGGTGCCTCACGTAAAAGCGCACTCTGGATGCGCACCTCACCAAAAGACGCACTCTGGATGCGGGCAGCCACGCAGAATGCGTCTTTCCGTGACGTCTCGGTTGCAGAGTGCACCTTTCCGTCGCACCGCCACCGCAGAATGCGCTTTTCCGTAAAATGCGCTTTTTCTCACCTGCGCAAACGTCGAGCCACCTCACGGAAAAGCGCACTCTGTCCCCGATGCCTCACGGAAAAGCGCATTCTGTGTACGGTGTCTCACGGAAAAGCGCATTCTGGCCCCGGTGCCTCACGGAAAAGCGCATTCTGGAAGTCTCGCCCTCACGGAAAAGCGCATTCTGTCTGCGCACCTCACCAAAAGACGCACTCTGCATGA
>ERZ772940.297-NODE-297-length-25594-cov-23.7364_pt1 | contig 25594 bp, 24 predicted proteins | sample MGYA00511682_ERZ772940 | MGnify/ENA primary metagenome ERZ772940 (study PRJEB29015, sample SAMEA2737922) | human oral metagenome | biome: human oral; feature: human-associated habitat; material: dental | place: China | collected 2031 ... | reverse complement strand
CCCCAGCGGGATGCCGGCAGCCGCCGACAACCCCATGGCCGCCCAGCAGCCGCCGACCCCCGTCGCCAGCACCGAGGGAGTCGACGTCGCCGCCGTTGAGGAGGCCCTGCGTGACGTCATCGACCCCGAGCTCGGTATCAACGTCGTCGACCTCGGGCTGCTCTACGGGGTGTCGATCGAGCCTGACGGCACTGTCGTGCTCGACATGACCCTGACCACCGCCGCCTGTCCGCTCACCGACGTCATCGAGGAGCAGGCTCAGCAGGCCCTGTCCTTCATCGCCGACAAGGTCCGCATCCAGTGGGTGTGGCTGCCGCCGTGGGGGCCGGACAAGATCACCCCTGAGGGCCGCGAGCAGCTGCGCGCCCTGGGCTTCAACGTCTGAGGCCCCGTCGAGGCCGCCGTCAGGTCAGGTCCTCCTCGACACCGAGGATCGCCTCACGCAGGACGCGCGCGTGGCAGTGGACGTGGTCGTGACCGGCGAACAGGAGCGTCACCCGCCCCTTGAGGGCCTCGTGACGCAGCTGCTCGACGGCGGCGACCGCCTCGGGCCTCTCGGTGAGCTCGTCCCGGTAGGCCTCGACGAACTGGGGCCAGGGCAGGTCCCCACTGTGGAAGGCCCGCCGCAGCTCGGTCGTGGGGGTGGCGTCCTTGGCCCACTCGTCGAGGGCGGCGCGCTCCTTGGAGACGCCACGGGGCCAGAGCCGGTCCACCAGGACCCGTGCTCCGTCCTCGGCGCTGGGCTCCTCGCGGATGCCTTTGAGGATCACGCTGTCTGACGAGGGAAGATGCTGGCTCATGCCTGCGACGCTACTCTCCTCAACTGGTGGCGCGGTCCCATCGGCTCGTAGCGAACCGGACGTGCTCGAGGGGCGCTTACTCGCTCGAGCGCCAGCGATCAATCGCGGTGAGGAACTCGCGTTCCAAGGCCCGGGTGAGTCGTGCATCGGGGTAGCCGGTGGCGCCGATGAGGCCGAAGAGTCCCCGCACCGACTCGGTGTCGACGCTGCTGGCCAGGGCTGCAAGGCGCTCAGGCGGCAGCCGGGCCTCCATCCGGGAGATCATGGCCTGGGCGCGCTGCTCGATCTGTGCGTCTGACATCTCGGCCGGATCCTGGGCGTAGAGGGCCAGTGACTCCGCGTCGTAGTCAGGATCGGGGTCCATGAAGAGGAACTCCGCCTCCGGCGGCATCTGGCCGCGGTAGCAGGCCAGGTCGGTCAGGTCGCGCTCCTTGCGCACGGCGCAGCGGGTGGCCTCGTCGGCAGCGGCCAGCTCGAGCCGGTTGAAGAAGGCCGCCATGCGCGGGGACATCGGTGAGACAGTCGAACCGGCCCTGGCTCGCTCCAGCAGACCGGCGAGCATGTCCCTCTGCCTGGTCACCTCGGCCAGGTGATCCTCCACGGCGGCCAGGGCCCCGGCCAGGTCCTCGACCACGGAGCCGGCCGCCGCGCGCGCTTCGTCGCTCTGCTCGACGTCGGTTATCTCGGGCTCGTCGAGAACGCGTGTGATGGTCTCCAGTGACACGCCGGCCTGGACCAGCCAACGAATCCGGGAGAGCCGGGCGACGTGGCTCAGGTCGTAGTCCCGCCAGCCGCCACGTTCACCGGGAACCGGAAGCAGCCCCAGCGAGTGGTAGTAGCGCACCGTGCGCACGGTCGTCCCGGTCAGCTCGGCGATCTCAGCAACGCGCATGGAAACAGTCTCACACGGCACCCGAACCCTGAACTATTCGGATCCGCTTGGTGAGGGACGAACCATGGGGAGCGCGAACCGTTTGCCGGGACATGCCCGCGTTGCTACTGTGCCCGCGTGATGACAGGCGGATCAGGTACCGACGGCGGCAGTGGCGCCCCGTCTCGCCCTGAGCAGGTGGGAGGGTCCTGGTGAACGGCACGCGAGGCAACCTGCAGGTCGGTGACCTGCTCCAGGGCAGTGCAGGCGCCCTGTCGGTCACAGGCTGCCTGCTCTTCAAGGAGTGGGACTCCCAGGACCACTGCTTCTACTACTGGGAGGAGTGGCAGCTCATCGGGGCCAGCAACGCCGACACCTGGGTCGAGGTCGACCACGATCCCGGCGAGGTCCTCTTCTACGAACCCGTTCGTCTCCAGGAGACGATCGAGCCGTGGGCCCTGACCGTCGGCCAGACGATGCCGCTGACGATCAATGGCGTCCTGCACCGGGGCATGGTTGAGGAGGTGACCACCGGAACGCTCGAGAACGTCATCGGTTCGCCGGTGTGTCCACTCAACATCGGCGAGACCATGACCTACGTCGAGGTGCGGTTGACGGACCCGGCCGGTGTGACCAGCAGGCTGACCATCGACAGTCACCGTTTTCGTGACCTCCTGGCCTACCGCAAGACCTCCTTGTCCACTGCTCAGCAGAAGCAGCTCTTCGGACGGGTCCTGTACAACCGCCGATCCGCTGCCGGAAGAACTGGCCGGAACATCGGATGCGTGGTCGTCGCCGCCTTCGTCAGTATCGTGCTCGTTGGCGGACTGTTCTCCGCGTGCTCCAACCCCAGCCGCTCCAGTGGCGACGCCGATCCCACCAGCACCTCGCACTCGGGCTCCTCGCGGAGCTATCGTCACCGCCCGGTCTACGGGGGCGGCGGAGGCGGAGTCGGCAAGTAGGCCCGCCCCATCGGTGACGGCCTGCCCTCAATATGTTGTCGACGGTGGGGGAGTGAGGATGGGGACCTCACCCCGTTTGTCGGCTGCCTGCCTCGTTGCTACCGTGCTCGCGTGAGTGCGGTGAGCTTGTGTTCTGTCAGCTATAAGATCAGTGGCGGCGAGCCGCATGCGCTCAACGATCTGTCCACCATGGAGTCGATTCTCCTGACCGCCGCCCGGACGGCGGGACTGACGGCCGTCTCCAGCGCTCACCACCGCTTCGAGCCCCAAGGGCTGAGCGCCGTCATCATTCTGTCCGAGTCTCATATCGCCGCCCACACCTGGCCCGAGTCCGGAACCGGCTACGTGACGCTCACCAGCTGCCGTACGCTGTCCTCCGCGCAGATCGAGGCCGTGGGGGAGATGGTACGCAGGCGCCTGCGGGCCCAGCAGGTGACCAGCTCGGGGATCACGCTGTGAGTATCAGAGGCGATCTGAGAGTCGGTGAGACACTTCGGGGTTCCCTGAGGAAGAGGAGCCGCTCCTACACCGTCATGGGACGAGTTGTCCTGAAACGACGGGATCAGGGAAGCCGGCGCTTCATCCGGTGGGAGCAGTGGCGCCTGATCGACGACGATGGTCAAGAGTTCTGGCTGGAGATCCGCCGAGATACCAACAAGGTTGTTCTTCACGAGCCGGTTCCTGTTAAGCCGACGATCGATCCGCTCACGCTCGAGGTTGGTTGGACCCGGAAGCTGAGAGTCCGTGGCCGGCCGTGCACCGTTGAGGTCAAGGACGTGCGCCGCGCTGAGATCGACTACGAGACCGGGGCCATCAGTCATCCGAATGGGGCTCTTACCACGACGACGTGTGCCGAGCTCCGCGTGGTGGATGCACAGGGATCGATCTCCACCATGGTGGTCGATGCGCATCGCCTCCAAACCCGTGAGGTCTATAGCCAAACCCTCCTGTCCTCCTCGCAGCAGTACAAGGTCTTCGGTAGGCCAGTGTCCCGACCGTGGTGGATACCCAGTTTCGTGCGAAGGCTCTGGCGGTGGTTCCCCGCGGCGATCTCCGGGACGAGCGGAAGCGAGTGGGCCCCCGTGTTCTGGATCGTCCTGATGTTCGTTGCGCTGGTGCTTGCCGAGCTGATTGATGACGATGGGGGCTTCATCCCCTCAGGAGGCGGCGTCTCCTTCCAGAACCGCTCGGTCTACGGCGGCGGGGGCGGCGGCGTCGGAAAATAACCTGGAGCCCACTCACCCAACCCCTCGACGGTCACACACGAAGGAGAAGACATGTCGCTCATGACCATCGCCGGCCACTCATCGGTCGACCTCAACTGGCAGTCACTGCTGAGCACCATCGTCTACGCGGTACTCGGAGTGGTCCTGCTCATGGTGTTCGCGCTGCTCGTCAACCGCATCTTCCGCCTCGACCTCAGACGCGAGCTCATCGAGGACCAGAACATCGGCCTGGGGGTCGCCTTCGCCGGCACGGCGCTCGCGATCGCCATCATCATCGCCGCCACCATCCTGAGCTGAGTGGCGAACCATGACCCACGGTCGAATCGGGCGACGAGAGAACGTCGCCCTGTTCACTGCGGCCCTGCTTGCCGCAATCGGCGGACTCATCTACGAGCTCATCCTGGGCACGGCCGCCTCCTACCTCCTGGGCGACTCCGTCCTCAGTTTCAGCCTGGCCACCGGCATCACCCTGTTCGGCATGGGCATCGGCTCGCTGCTGGTCAACCGCTTCCACACCGCACCGGCGGTCGTCTTCGGCGTCAGTGAGGTGCTCCTGGGCCTCATCGGCGGCAACTCCGTCCTCCTGCTGTACCTGGCCTTCGGGCGCACCCGACTGCACTGGGTCGTCTTCGGCGGCATCAGCCTGACCATCGGCATCCTCATCGGCCTGGAGATCCCGCTGCTGGTGCGGACCTTCGCCGCCTTTGGGCGCCGCTCGACCAGTGAGCTGCTCGGCAAGGTCATGGCCATCGACTACTTCGGCTCATTGGTGGCCTCCCTGGTCTTCCCCCTGGTGCTCCTCCCGCAGCTCGGGCTCATGCGCGGGGCCTACCTGGTCGGGGCCCTCAACGTGCTGGTCGCACTGCTCGTCCTGCTCCAGGTGCGCACACCTCGCAAGATCCTGTGGGCGGCCACTGCTGCCGTCGTGGCACTTGTCGGCATGTTCGCAGCCGCCAACCGCATTGAGCGCAGCGTGGAGGCGCTGACCTACAACGACCCGATCGTCTACTACCAGCAGACCGCCTACCAGAAGGTCGTCCTCACCAAGTACCAGGACGACCTGCGCCTGTACCTCAACGGCCAGCTTCAGTTCTCCAGCCTGGACGAGGCCAGGTACCACGAGACCCTGTCGGCCAGCGCCATGACCTCGGTGAAGGATCCCGCCCATGTCCTCGTCCTCGGCGGCGGCGACGGCCTGCTGGCCCGGGAGATCCTGCGCTACCCCAGCGTCACGGACATCACCATCGTGGACATCGACCCCGACGTCACCGAGCTGGCGCGGAGCAACCGCCTGCTCAAGGACCTCAACCACGCCTCCCTGTCCGACCCCAGGGTGAAGGTCGTCAACGACGACGCCTTCACCTACGTCCAGGACTCCAAGGCGACCTACGACGTCGTTCTCATTGACCTGGTCGACCCCTCCAACGAGAAGCTCGCCAAGCTCTACTCCACCGAGTTCTACCGGAATATCGAGGCGCGCCTGGCACCCGAGGGCGTCATGGTCACCCAGGCCACCTCCACCTTCTTCTCGCCCCACGCCTTCTCCACAGTGGCCAGTACCGTTGCAGCCGCTCAGCCGGATCGACAGATCCTACCCTTCTCCATCAACATCCCCTCCTTCGGGGAATGGGGCTTCATTCTGTCCACCAAGACGCCGCAGAACCTCATCAGCCAGCCGCTGCCAAAAGGCCTGACCTACCAGGACCGGCAGACCCTGGAGTTCATCATGCGAACCAAACCGGCCCGTACCGAGGCCATGGAGCCCTCCACCCTCCTGCATCCGCGGATCGTCGAGGTCTACAACCAAGACATGCGGCAGTGGCGCTACTACTGAACCATTCAGGTATTCGTCCGTGCAGGTGTCGCGGAGAGACCCGCCGCTATCTGCTGCCCACCGAGACCGCGAGCTCGCGTCCCCAGCTGCGGGCGTCGCTCTCCTGTCCGGCGGCCAGCGGGCCCTTGCTCGCCGCGACCACGAAGCTCCTGACCGACGCCGTGCGCCGCCCCTGTTGACGCTGCAGCGCCTTGGCGATCGCCTTGGCCGCTGAACCGCTGAGCCAGCCCTTGGAGATGACCGTGTCGAAGGCGACGACATCGGTGGAGACCGGGACCGTGGCAGTCCTCAGCCACTCGCCGACCCCCGGGGAGGCCTCGCCCGAGCCCGCCTGCGCACGTGCCTTGGCCCGCGTGGCCGCGGTCGGCAGGCCCCGGTTGTGAGTGGGAGCTCCCAGGATGAGCAGATCGAGGTCTGCCGGCAGGGCGCCCGGAGCCCCATCGACGTCAACGACCTGGGCCTCGACGCCGCCCTCAATCAGTCCGGTGGCGACGGCCTCGGCGACGGTTCGGGTGTTGCCGAAGCAGGACTCAACAATGATGAGTGCCCTCCCGGTCATGGTGTCCTCCTGAAGTCTCTTACCGGCGATGTCGCTGGCGACGGGGGTGTCATGAGCCCACTGTCGGGTGTGACGCCACGTCACACGCAAACGGGGCCCGCCGCGCAGGATGTGGCGGGCCCCGTCAGGCCGAGAGGATCGGTGGGGAGGCAGGACGAGCCAGGGCGACGAACGGCGTCGCCGTGTTCGTCTCAGAGCTGGGAGGCGTCGACGGCGAAGGTGTTGCAGGCCTGCATCGAGCCGGAGTTCATTCCGGTGGTGAACCAGCGCACGCGCTGCTCGGAGGAGCCGTGGGTCCACGTGTCGGAGTCGACGTGCCCCCTGGCCCGCTCCTGGATGTGGTCGTCGCCCACGGCCTCGGCCGCACCCAGCGCACCCTTGATTTCCTCACTGCTGGGGCGGTTGAGGAAGGGCTTGCCGGTGTCCGGGTCCGGGGTGGAGGAGGCGTGATTGACCCAGATCCCCGCGTAGCAGTCCGCCTGGAGCTCCAGGCGCACCGAGTCGGAGGTCGCGCCGCTGCCCGAGCGGTCGGCCTTGGCCATCTGCCCGGTCAGGTGCTGGATGTGGTGGCCGAACTCATGGGCCACGATGTACTCCTCCGCCAAGGGCGTGTCAGTGGCTCCCAGGGACCTCTCCATCTCGGAGAAGAAGCTCATGTCCAGGTAGACCGTCCGGTCCCCTGAGCAGTAGAAGGGACCCACTGCCGAGGATGCGTTGCCGCAGGCCGAGGAGATCTGGGTGCCGTCCCACAGGACGAACTCGGGCTTGGCGTACTTGAGCCCCGCCTGGGCGGGCAGCTGCTCGGTCCACACCGCGTCGAGGGACTCGGCGGTGGCCACCATGCGGCACTGGGTGTACTTGTTGGCGCTGTCCCCGCTGGTGCACACGGAGGTGTCGATCGATGAGGCTGTCGACGTCGTCGTCCCAGTCTGCTGCTGCGTCCCCAGCATGGAGGTCAGGTCCACTCCCGTGAGCTGGGAGATGAGGACGACGGCGATGACGGTCAGGATGGAGCCGCCACCGATCACGGCGCCCCGACCTCCGCCGGAACGGGTCTGGACCCGGTTGGGGTCGAGCTGGATATCGCGGTTGAAGGACACTTGCCACCTCTGAGAACACGCCTGCAATGAGGCTCGGACGACGCCCACGCTACCGTGACACCACCACCGGCGCGAAGCGGGGACACCGAGGAGAATAACGGCGGGACCCTGCACGAGCCCTGGAAGACCCGGTCGGGGTAGCCTGATGCCGTGCTCTACGACCTGCTGTACAAGACCGTGCTCACCCGTATCGACCCCGAGCTGATCCACGACGTGTGCCTGGACGCGATCGAGGTCACCGGCAAGGTTCCCCTTGTCAGAGACGTGGTGCGCCAGATGTGGGGGCGCCGGCCGGCCTTCCCCGTTCCCTCGGCCAACCAGGGCGGTCCCTTCGCCCGTCCCGTGCCCGGCATCCTGGGACTCGCAGCGGGGATGGACAAGGAGGGGCAGGCCGTTGAGGGCCTGGACATGCTCGGCTTCGGCTTCATCGAGGTCGGCACGTTCACCGCCCACCCCCAGGGCGGCAACGACAAGCCCCGCATGTGGCGCTACCCGCAGATGCGCGCCGTGCGCAACCGCATGGGCTTCAACAACTCCGGGGCGGATGAGGCCGCCAAGCGCCTGCGGGCCCTGCGCCGCACCCCGCGAGGACGCTCCATCGTCGTCGGTGCGAACATCGGCAAGACCAAGGTGACCCCGCTTAACGAGGCGGTGGACGACTACCGCTACTCGGCCGCGGCAGTGGCCCGGTGGGTCGACTACCTCGTCGTCAACGTCTCCAGCCCCAACACCCCCGGGCTGCGCAGCCTGCAGAGCGTTGAGATGCTGCGCCCGATCCTCGAGGCGGTGCGCGAGGCCGCCGACCGCGCCGCCAGGCGGCACGTCCCGCTCCTGGTCAAGATCGCCCCCGACCTGGCTGACGAGGACATCGACGCCGTTGCGCAGATGGTCCTGGACATGGGGCTCGACGGGGTGGTGGCCACCAACACGACCATCGACCACGACCTGGGGGAGGGCGGCCTGTCCGGTGCGCCTCTTCTTCCCCGCGCCCTGGAGGTCGTGCGCCGTCTGCGCCGCGGGCTGGGGCAGGAGCCCACGATCATTGGTGTCGGCGGCATCTCCTCCGTCATGGACGCCGAGCTCATGCTCGACGCAGGAGCGGACCTGCTTCAGGCCTACACGGCCTTCATCTACAACGGTCCCGCCTGGCCGGGGCGCATCAACCGGGCCCTGGCCACCGGCTCCGCCGCTCGAACGACTGCCTGAGCCCCAGGCGACCGGGGCCGTCCCAAAGCGGACCGAAACGGATCAGGAGGGGTACTGGCCCCGCTTGACCAGGGCGGCGGGACGGCGCCAGCGCCGCAGCATGAAGCAGCGCGACATGACGTAGAAGACGATCATCCCCTCGTCCTTGACCCGCTCCTGGCCGAACTTCGCGGTCAGGCGGCGGCGCAGGCGCGCCCAGCACCAGACGGCGTCGGCGATCGCCGCCAGCAGGTAGCCGTTCATCGCCAGTATTGTGTAGAAGCTGATAAGCGGGTACTGGGGCAGGAGGCGGGTGAACGTGAAGGATATGACGATCAGGACGAAGACGAGGGGCATGAAGTACTCGCCCAGACAGAAGCGCGCGTCGACGTAGTCGCGGATGTAGCGCTTGACCGGCCCCTTCTCCCGGGACGGGAGGTACTTCTCCTCACCGGTGACCATGGCCTTGTTCTGGCGCTTCCAGGCGGCTTCGCGGGCCGCTCGCGCCTCCCGCTTGGCGGCCGCACGGTCCTTGGGGACCACCGGGTGCAGGTTCTTGGCCTGCTGGTCCTTGCGCCGGGGCGTGGGGCGTCCCTTGCCGCCGGGCTTGGGGGAGGACTCGACCACGGGCTCCGGCTCAGGGGTCTGGCTGCGCTTCTTGAACAGGCTCACGGTACACAGACTAGCGGCAGCGGCACGATACCCTGAAAACCATGATCACCGTTGATGCCGTGCGCACCGCCGTGCACACCTCCATGCCCGCCATCGTCTCCGACCTGACGGACCTGGTCGCGATCCCCTCGGTCTCCGCCTCCAGCCACGACCAGTCCCAGGTCCAGCGCTCCGCCGAGGCTGTGGCCGCGCTCCTGCGTGACAGCGGTCTGGATGCCGAGATCCTCTCGGTGCCCGCCCCCGATGGGACCCCCGGCCGGCCCGCCGTCCTGGCCCACAGGGCCGGCCCCGACGGCAGCCCGCACGTCCTGCTCTACTCTCACCACGACGTCCAGCCCGTCGGCGACCCGACCGGCTGGGGCCAGGCCGACCCCTTCACCGCCGAGCGGCACGGGGAGCGGATGTTCGGACGCGGAACCGCTGACGACAAGGCCGGCGTCATCACCCACGCCCACGCCCTGCGCATCCTGGCCTCCCTGGCCGACGGCGAGCTGCCCTGCTCCGTGACGGTCTTCATCGAGGGTGAGGAGGAGGTGGGCAGCCCCTCCTTCGAGAACTTCCTGACCACCCACCGCGACCGGCTGGCCTCCGACGTCATCGTCGTGGCCGACTCCTCCAACTGGAAGGTCGGCACCCCGTCCCTGACCACCACGCTGCGCGGCGTCGTCCAGGTCGACGTCCGCCTCGACATGCTCGACCACGCGCTTCACTCCGGTCAGTACGGCGGCCCCGTGCTGGACGCCGCCACCGCCATGTGTCGTCTGATCGCCTCCTGCCACGACGAGGCCGGTGACGTCGCCGTGGCCGGGCTGGTCAGCCGGTCCCAGGCCGACGCCGACTTCCCCGACTACCCGGCGGCCGACTTCCGTGCCGACGCCGGAGTCCTTGACGGTGTTGAGCTCTCCGGCACCGGTGACCTCACCGCCCGGCTGTGGACCAAGCCCTCCCTGACGCTCATCGGCATGGACGTCACGCCCCTGGACCTGGCCGGCAACGTCCTGACGCCATCGTGCACGGCCCGGCTCTCGCTGCGCATCGCACCCGGGCAGGACCCGGCCGCGGCCCAGGAGGCCCTGGTCACCCACCTGGAGAAGCACGTGCCCTTCGGGGGTCGTCTGACCGTCACCGGCCGTGAAGCCGGGCCCGCCTTCGACGGCTCCGAGGTCACCCCCGCCTCCGAGGCCGCCCACTGGGCCCTGTCCACGGCCTGGGACACCGAGGCCGTCAACATCGGACAGGGCGGCTCCATCCCCTTCATCGCCACCCTCAAGGAGACCTTCCCCGGCGCCCAGGTGCTCGTCACCGGGATCGAGGACCCCGACACCCGGGCCCACAGCGAGAACGAGTCCATGCACGTGGGCGAGCTCGAGCACATCGTGGTCGCCGAGGCCCTCCTCCTGGCCCGCCTGGGCGGCGCCATCAGCTCATGACGACCAGTGCTCGCCGAGCCCGCCACCGGAGACCGAGCACATGAAGGTTCTTCTCGCCCCTGGTGGGCTGTGGCCCGAGCCCGCTGGAGTGCCTCTGGCGGGCTCGGGACCAGGTCTTGCCCCGGGCCACGTCGCCTCCTGCCTGGCGCGTGGCTGGCGGGAGGTGCGCCCCCACGACTCCCTGACCCTGCTGCCCGTGGCGGACGGCGGACCAGGCTCGGCTCAGGTGATCGCCCCTGAGCAGGTCGCCTCTCGGGAGGTCATTCAGGGGCGGGGACCGCTCGGACAGGTCAGAGAGGTCGACCTGGTGCGTCTGCTTCCCAAGCCGACACCATCCGGCAACCGGCGCCGCGGCGAGGCAAGCACCTGGTTCCTGGACGCCGCTCGGCTCCTGGCGCTTCCGGCCGATCCCGATGAGGCGGCCCAGGAGGCGCTGGAGGGGAGTACCTCCGGCCTGGGAGGAGTGATCGGAGTCGCCCTGAGCCGTGCCGGGCCCCTGGACACGCTCCTGGTGGGGTTGTCGCGCTCCGCCGTTCACGACGGGGGCCTGGGAGTCGTGGACGCGCTCGGGGGCCCGCTAGTGGCCAAGGACCTGCTGTCGCGCCGCAGCCTCGGACTCGTTCTGGCCGACGACATCGCCCTGGGAGGCATGAACGGTGCCGGGGCGGCCCTGACGAGCATCACCTCCATCAGCCCTGAGCTGGCACAGGAGCTGGACCGCCGCGCCTGCTCCCGCGCGATGGAAGTCGTCAGCGCGGCCCAGGACCTCGATCCCGGTGCCGTCGGCCCACGCAGGTCCCTGCCTGTCGTCTCCGCGCTCGACGACGTCGGGCCCTCCGCCTCCGAGCACGCGTCGAACTCCGCCGGGAACGCTCGCCTGAGCGCGTCTTCCTGGGGAACCGGGGCGGGCGGGGGCAGCGCCCTGGTGCTGCGGGCCCTGGGTGCGTGGGTGCGGCCCGGTGCGCGAGCCATGGCGGAGATCCTCGCTCTGAGCGATGCCGTCCGCGGTCAGGACCTGGTCGTCGCGGCCTGGGGAGAGCTCTACGACGTTCTGGCCGACGGCGTCGTGGGCGTCGTCGGCCAGCAGAGCGCCTCGCAGGCGCTGCCGTGCATTGTGGTGTGCGGGCGCTGCGCCGTCAGCCGCGGTGAGCTGGCCGCTGCCGGCGTCACCACCGCCTACGGGCTGCAGGAGGCTCATGCCACCGAGCCCTGGGATGCGACTGACTCTCACCGGCTGGAGTCACGGCTGACGGACCTCGGCACCCGGCTGGCCCGCACGTGGTCGCGCTGACCGGACGTTTCGCGCCAGGGCGCCGCTGCGAGCGGCGGGCGGCTCAGTCGATGGGGGCCGCGGCGGTCGAGTCGCGCACGATGAGGTCGGGGGCGAAGAGCATCTCGGTGTCGGCCGGTCGCTGACCGTTGAGCTGTGCGAGGAGCGTGGAGACGGCCGCCCGGCAGATGGACTCCACGGGCTGGCGCACCGTGCTCAGCGGCGGGTCGGTCATGGGGATGAGCGGTGAGTCATCGTAGCCGATGACGGAGACGTCGTGAGGTACTGACCTGCCTGTCTGGCGCACCCCGTGAACCACGCCCAGGGCCATGACGTCCGAGGAGCACACGATGCCGGTGCAGCCCTGCTCCAGCAGGTGAAGGGCTGCGCTGACGCCGCCCTCGTAGGTGTAGAGCGTCTCCACGATCCGCAGCGGCTCCTCGGGCAGGCCCTCGCTCATGGCATCCTCGTAGCCGGAGCGCTTGCGCTGAGCCGGCACCATGCGCATCGGCCCCATGGCCAGACCGATGCGCTGGTGCCCCAGGGCGATGAGGTGATCGACTGCCATCCGGGTCGCCCGTCGGTCATCGGTGGCGAAGCCCGGGGCCTTGATGGTCGGCGCGTTGCCGTTGACCGTCACCAGCGGCACGCCGCGCTCACGTAGGCGCTGGTAGCGGGTGACGTCGCCGGTGGTGTCCGCGTGACGGCCGGAGACGAAGATGATGCCGGCGACACCGCGGTCCACGAGCATCTCGATGTACTCGTCCTCGCTGATACCGCCGGGGGTCTGGGTGCACAGCAGGGGAGTGTGCCCGGAGGGCGCCAGGAGCTGCTCGATCTGCTGGGCGAACAGCGGAAAGATCGGGTTGCTCAGCTCGGGCACGATCAGCCCCATGAGACCGCGGGAGGTCTGGTGCACCGACTCGGGACGCTCATAGCCCAGGATGTCGAGCGCTGCGAGCACCTGCCGGCGGGTCGAGTCCGCCACGTTGGACTTTCCATTGAGTACACGCGAGACAGTCGCTGTGGAGACACCCGCCTGGTCGGCGATGTTGGTGAGAGTGAGTCTCTGCGGCATGAGTGAATCCTACGAAGAACGGTCAGGATGGAGGGGCTGATTCACGTGCACCGACACTGGATCGTCGCGTCCCTCCACTGACCATCATCGCAGGTCATGTGCCGTTCGTGGGAATCCGTGACGGGCATGTGGCGCTGACAGCCCCTAATCGACGGCCGACGGGGGTGGGGGACGTGCGAAGGCACCCGACCATGATCAGCCCTTGACCGCGCCCGAGATCGATCCTCCGACGATGTAGCGCTGCAAGTACTGGAACAGGGCGATCACCGGGGCCATGGTGAGGACCGCCCCGGCGGCGAAGATGCCCAGGTTGTTGGAGCGGTCGCCGGCGAGCATGCCATAGAGCCCCACTGCGAGCGTCTTCTGAGAATCGTCGGTCAGAATGATCGAGCCCAGGAGGAACTCACTAATGACGCCCACGAAGGCCAGCAGGAAGGTGGTGGCGATGATCGGCTTGAGCGTGGGCAGAAGGATGATGCGGAAGACCTGCCAGTGCGTGCAGCCATCGATGATGGCGGCCTCATCGAGCTCGCGGGGAATCGTGTCGAAGGTTCCCTTGATGAGCCACACCTGCCCCAGTGCCCCGCCCATGAGCGCCAGGCTGTAGCCGGCCAGGGTGTTGAGGCCGAGGAAGGGGACTACCTGGCCGATGTTGGAGATCATCGTGTAGATGGCGATCATGGACAGGATCGCGGGGAACATCATGATCAGGAGCAGGGCCAGCAGGCCTCCACGGCGCCCGGCGAAGCGGAACCGGGAGAAGGCGTAGGCCCCCAGCAGGGACAGGAAGACCTGGGCGGTGGCCACCACGGTGCAGATGATGATCGTGTTGAGGTACCAGCGCAGGAATGGGCCCCGTACCCCGGACAGCAGGTTCTGGTAGTTGACCAGACTCACCTTGGTGGGGATCAGGCCGGTGGATGCCACCGTGCCCAGGGGGTTGAGTGAGGCGGAGATGACGTAGAGGACGGGGAAGGCGCCGAAGACCAGGGCGATGACGCCGACGACGTGTCTCCAGCCGATCTCCCGGAACCAGCGTGAGAACGGCATGTGATTCTCGACGACGGCGCTCTCCTCGGAACCCTTGGATGCGGACTGGGGCACGGACTGCGATGAGGTGCTCATGGTGATGATGTTCTTTCCGAGGTCGGCTGGTCAGTTGACGTCTTCGAGCTTCTTGGTGGCTCGGAACTGCAAGGCGGCCAGGACACCGGTGACGGCGAACAGGACCACGGAGACGGCCGAGGCGAATCCGAAGTCCGAGCCGGCACGGCCGAAGGCAATGCGATAGACCATGGAGATGAGGATGTCGGTTCCGCCTCGCGTGTACTCCCCAGCCGGGAAAGGTCCGCCCTCGGTCAGCAGCTGGATGGCATTGAAGTTGTTGAAGTTGAAGGCGAAGGTGCTCACCAGCAGAGGGGCGACGGCGACCAGGAGCAGTGGGGTGACGATGCGCCATGTGGCCTGCATGCCACTGGCGCCGTCCATCTTGGCCGCCTCCTTGACATCGCCGGAGATGGACTGCAGAGCGCCGGTGCACACGATGAACATGTAGGGGAAGCCCATCCACGTGTTGGTCAGCAGGACGGCGATCTTGGCCATGGTCGGGTCGGACAGCCACGGGATACTGAGGTGCAGCATCTGGTTGATGAGGCCGAAGTCCTGGTTGTAGAAGTTCGACCACACGAGCAGCGAGATGAAGCCGGGGACGGCGTAGGGCAGCAGGAGGAAGGAGCGGTAGAGCTTCTTACCCTTGATGCGATCGTCATTGAGGGTCAGCGCCAGGAAGAAGCCGAGGCCGAAGGTGAGAAGCACCGATCCCAGGGCGAAGATGATGGTCCATGCGAAGGCCTTGAGGAACTGGGAGGCCAGGTTGCCCTCAGTGAAGAGCCGCGAGTAGTTGGCCAGTCCCACGTTCTGTTTCCAGGACTGGGCCAGGCTCTGGCCCTTGGCGTTGACGAAGTGCTCGGACAGTCCCACCTTCTTGATCGAGTAGACGTCCCCGGTGACGGTGTTGGTGATGGTGTCGGAGGACTCGTTGTAGACCATTCGTTTGGTTCCCTCGAACGCGGTCCTGACGCCCTGAACCTTGACCGTGGTCTTGTCCGTGAAGGGAACCGACATGGTGCTGATGTCCTCGTAGGCGGTGTTGATCTGCCTGGGGGACAGGATCGTGTATCCCTCCGCCTTGGTCACCACGCCGTTGTCAACGGTCACGGTGCTGGCATCGACCTTCTCCATCTTCTTCCCGTCACTTCCTCGCAGCACCTCCTTGGTCTGCGGATTGACAAGGAACAGTGAGAAGGGCCCTTTGTTGACGTCCCCGTCGGTCGCAACCGACAAGCCATAGGTGGGGGAGTTCTCCGTGCGGACCATGGAGTTGTTGGTGATGGAGGTGATGGCCTCCTCCTTGGTTCCGCGGTACCCGTCTCCGAAGTTGGTGAAGGAGGTCTGAATGGTCAGCAAGATGGGGATGATGAGGAAGACGGTGAGGAAGAACGTTCCGGGGAAGAGGTACTTGGCGGGTACGAATCTCCTGGTCGAGTACAGCAGGAACATGGCCCCCGTGGCGATGACGACGACTGCCAGCCACAACCACATCCGATAGGCGATAAGAAGCGGGACGAGGTAGATCGCTGCGACCAGCGTGAGGGAGAGCACCATAATGCGACCGACAAGACCTCTGATGGTCGTGGTCTTCTCCCTCGGGGTGGTGGATGCGGACGTCATTATCTGCGGGTCCTTTCCAGAAGTGGGAAAGCAGGATGAGGAATAACCGGGTGTGTGGAGAAGCGTTCCGCCTCGGCGCAGGCGATGGGTTATGAACCGTTGATCGACGCCTTGATGGTCTTGCCGACCCCTGTCATGGTGCTCGCAGGGTCGGCGCCTGCGACGATGTTGGCCTGAGCGCGTCCAAAGGGTTCCCACACTGAGGACATGGCGGGGATCGCGGGCATGGGCTCCGCCTTGGCGGAGAGATCCGCGAAGGTGACCATGTCGGGTTGCTCCGTCTTGAGCTTGTCCGCGAGGTCCTTCTGGGCCGGAGGCAGCTCGTTGGAGGGGAACATCGCCGCTGCAAAAGTCATGTCCTTGGCTGCGTCGGCCACGAAGGTCTCGGCGAAGGCCTTGTTCTTTCCGTTGGAGGCCACATAGAAGCAGTCGACTCCCACGAAAGGACGGGCCTGGCTGTCCTTGATATCTTTGAATCCCGGAATCCGAGTGAGCTGGTAGTCCATGCCGGCCTTCTTGATGTCCGCCAGAGCCCATGGCCCCGAGATGAGGTAGGGGGCCTTGCCATCTGTGAACAAGGAAATGTGGTTGGCGGCTGTGACTGACTTTCTGAGGATTCCCTGCTGGCCGAGCTGACGGATCTTTTCCGCGGCCTTGATGGATCCCTCCTTGCCGATACCGAGGTCCTCGGGATTGTAGGAGCCGTCCTGGTTCTTACCGAACAGGTAGCCGCCGCCGGCGGTATAGATCGGCTCCATGTTGTAGGCGTCGCCCTTCTCGTCAATGGCCTGAGACAGGACGAGCTCGGTTCCGGCCGCCTTGCCCGCCTCGATCATCTCCTCGATGCTGGCCGGCTGGGTCACTGAGGTCAGTGCCTTGTTGACGAATAGGCCCAGGCACTCGACGGCGTAGGGCGTTGCGTAGATCTGGCCGTCGTAGGTGACGGCCTTGAGCGCGATGTCGGAGTAGTTGGACTCGGCCTCGGGGCTCAGAACGACCGGCCGGATCGCGCTGTTCTGCACCAGGTTGCCGATCCAGTCGTGTGCACCGACGACGACATCGGGGCCGTTACCGGCCTGGTTGGCGGTGACGAAGTTGGGCTGCAAGTCATTGGCGACGGTCTGGACCGCTACCGAGATGCCCTGCTGATTGCCCCAGGTCTTGGCAATCTCCTTGAGAGAGTCTGCCTTCTTCTGATCCGCCCAGATGACCAGGTCGGCGTTGGACCTGTCTCCGGAGGTGTCAGATGCCTGCGAGGCAACACCGCCCGAGGCTGCCGTACCCGAAGTGCTGCGTGAGCCGGAGCAGGCTGCCAATGTTGGCACGGTGGAGGCCAGGGCCGCCATCGTCAGGAAGGATCGGCGGGTGGGTGCCACAGGGATTCTCCTTCGAATCAGATCCGGAGCGAGGAGTCCCTCGCCTAGTACCATAATTTAACTGGCCTATGCAATGAATGCAAGGGACTAATGAAACTTGCAGCCGTGTGCTCTAGGCGACGGTCGTGGCCTCCAGCCACGTCGTCGTCGTCGGGGGCACGAGTAGACGCCCCTCCTCCTGACGCAGGGGCTGAGAGGACAGAAGAACTTTGGCCTCAGCCGGCAACGTGACGGGGGAGTCGGAGGTGTTGACGACGACCAGGACGCCGCGCACCAGGAAAGCGAGGGTCTGGGGCGGGCACCACTCCAGGCCGACGACGAAGGCCAGGGGAGCGCAAGCCAGGTTGTACTCCTGGCGCACGTGAGCCGCGTGCCGCACAGTCGCAGCCGGAGAGCCGAACTGGGAGGACTGCACCTGGGTGTGCTCAGCAACCATGTCGGCCAGCTCCAGGGGGGCGGTCGGCTTGTCGGAGTCGGTCAGGGAGATCTCGTCGCCCTGACGCAGGTAGAGCGAGCCAGGCAGGGCCAGCATCATGGCCTGCAGGGCCAGCCCTCGACGCAGCCGTTCCTCGTGGTCAACGGAGTACCAGCGCTGTCCGTCCCCCGGATCCAGGTGCTCGGAGAGAATGTGGGGCGGCAGGAATCGCCAGGTGGGGGGTGCTCCGAAGCGGTCGTGCTCGTCCAGTGACCGGGTCAGGTGGGACGTGAGGGACTCGGCGTTCCACCGTGTCAGCGTCAGGCAGTCATCGCGCAGGTGGTGCACCCAGTCGTCCTGGAGGTGATGACGGAGTGACTCCGGGTAGTCGGCGGTCACGTCGGCACCGAGGATTCCCTCGTCAACGTACTCGGCCAGCTGTCCGTGCAGCATGGCGCAATAGGTGCTGAGTCGATCCAGCCGGATCTCGCTGGTGAGCTGGGGAGGCACGATCGTACCCAGGTCGATCCCGGCCGCACCGGCCTGCAGGTAGGCCTCCGAACGGCGCAGCAGATCGTCAGCGGCTCGTTCGAGACCGGTGACGAAGCCGGTGTTCTGCTTGGCGTGGGGGCCCGTGATCGGACCGAGCGCTCCGGAGATGCGCACGATGGTGCGCAGCCCCCGCCCACTGGCCTTGTCGATGAATCGGCGGATCGAGTCCAGCTCGGTGTCGACGTCGAGCAGGCTGGGACGGATGAGTACCGCATCCATGCCCAGGTAGAGGGCGTGCTCGATGATGGGGTCGGTGCGGTCCAGGTCGGCTGCCCCCAGGTCCGGTGAGGGGATCTCGTAGACCAGTGCGTGGCGCCACCACTCTTCCGGACCGTCGTAGGGCCGGTGAACGAGAGTCGTGGTGGTGGTCACAGCAGGTGTCTCCCTTCCGCCGGGCGCGTGCCCAGGGACTTGACGTCCGAGAAGTGATTCATCGATATGAGGAGGATGCGTGGCGACCACAAGCTGGAGGGATCGGGTACCGGCGCTCCTCTGGGACGGTGTCGGAATGGTGACGTCCATCGTAACCCCCTTCTGCGTTACCTTGTGACCATGTCAGTGCAGAAATCTGGATCAGAGCCTGTGCGTATCGACGCAAGCGGCGGTTTCGGCCTATCCGGGTACCAGCTGCGGGACGCTGAGCGCTTCGTTCACGAGCAGGCGAAGAATCCCCAGCGCACCCCTTTTGAACGCGACAGGGCCCGGGTCCTGCACTCCTCGGCGCTGCGGCGCCTGGGGGCCAAGACCCAGGTGCTGGGGCCGTCTGCCGACGACTTCGTGCGCACCCGGCTCACCCACTCCCTGGAAGTGGCGCAGGTGGGGCGCGCCCTGGGGCAGGCGCTGGGATGCGACCCCGATGTCGTCGATACCGCCTGCCTGTCCCACGACCTGGGTCATCCTCCCTACGGGCACAACGGGGAGAAGGCACTCGACATCGTGGCCCGCCAGATCGGGGGCTTCGAGGGCAATGCCCAGACCTTCCGGATCCTCACCCGCCTGGAGCCCAAGACCCTCGACGGGAACGGTCGACCGGTCGGTGTCAACCTCACCCGGGCCAGCCTCGACGCCGTCGCCAAGTACCCCTGGCTCAAGGGACGGGGGCCGGGCGGTCCGAGCGGGCGCAGTGCGCGCAAGTACTCCGTCTACGACGACGACGCCGAGATCTTCTTCTGGATGCGTCAGAGGGCCCCGGAGGGCAGGCGCTGCATCGAGGCGCAGATCATGGACCTGTCCGACGACGTCGGCTACTCCGTCCACGACGTCGAGGACGCCATCGCCCTGGGGCGCCTGGACCCGGCCTGCCTGACCGACCCCAAGGAGGTTGACGAGCTGCTCGAGGCCACGCGGGCCTGGTACGGCACCGACTTAAGCGCCGACGCCCTCGGGGCGGCTTTCGAGAGGCTGGCCGGCCGGCCCTACTGGATCCGCTCCTACAACGGTTCCGTGGCCGACGCCGCGCACCTGAAGAACCTCACCAGCGAGATCATCGGACGCTTCGTCTCAGCGGTCGCCACCGCCACCCGCCAGACATACGGCAACGGACCTCTGACCCGCTACGAGGCCGAGCTCGTCATCCCCGAGGAGACGGCTGCGGAGATCCTCCTGCTCAAGGGCATTGCCGTGCGCTACGTCATGGAGCCGAGGGAGCATGAGCCGGTCTACCTGCGTCAGCGCACCCTCGTCTTCGACCTCGCCGACGTCCTCATGACCGGCGGCGGGAAGGGCATCGACCCGGTTCTGCTCGACGTCTGGCACCGGGCCGAGAACGACGACGAGCGCCTGCGGGTGGTCGTCGACCAGATCGCCTCCCTGACGGACACCTCCGCGCGGGCCTGGCACGCCCGACTGTGCGGCATGTTCTCCGAGGTCTAGCTGCACTGATCGGGCAGCTCGTCCAAGCCCTGGCGCAGGATGTCGGTGCCCTCGCCTACGATGACCCTGTGGCGGGACTGATCAGGCGTGAGGACATCGAGGCGGTGCGTGAGCGCGCCAGGCTTGAGGACGTCGTCGGTGAGCACGTGACCCTCAAGAGCGCCGGCGTCGGCTCGCTCAAGGGGCTGTGCCCCTTCCACGACGAACGCACCCCCTCCTTCCACGTCCGCCCTCAGCTCGGCTACTGGCACTGCTTCGGCTGCGGCGAGGGCGGTGACGTCATCACCTTCATCGAGAAGGTCCACCACCTCGGATTCGCCGAGGCGGTCGAGTACCTCGCCGACCGCACCGGGGTCCAGCTTCGCTACGAGGAGGGCGGCGCGGTACGGCGCGGGGTGGAGCCGGGCACTCGGCAGCGCCTCATGGACGCCAACCGCCTGGCCGAGGCCTGGTTCCGCGAGCAGCTCGCCACCCCGGAGGCCCAGCCGGGGCGGGACTTCCTCACGGCCCGCGGCTTCGACCGTCATGCCGCCGCGCACTTCGGCGTCGGCTACGCGCCCGCCGGATGGGACAACCTCGCCCGGTATCTGCGCGGGGCCGGCTACACCGAGGCCGAACTGGTCGACTCCGGCCTGTGCAGCCGAGGCGGGCAGGACGGGCGCCGCGTCTACGACCGCTTCCGAGGCCGCCTCATCTGGCCCATCCGCGACGTCACCGGAGCCACTGTCGGCTTCGGGGCGCGCAAGCTCTCGGAGGAGGACCAGGGCCCCAAGTACCTCAACACCCCCGAGACCCCCGTCTTCCACAAGAGCCAGGTGCTTTACGGGCTGGACCTGGCCAAGCGGGAGGTCGCCCGCTCCCACCGGATCGTCGTCGTCGAGGGCTACACCGACGTCATGGCCGCGCACCTGTCCGGGGTGACCACGGCCGTGGCCACGTGCGGGACCGCCTTCGGCGCGGACCACGTGCGGGTGGTGCGCCGCCTGCTGGGGGATGTGGACGACCCCGCGGCGGGCGTCGTCACCGGCCAGGGGCGCGAGGCCCGGGGAGGCGAGGTCATCTTCACCTTCGATGGCGACGCGGCCGGCCAGAAGGCCGCCCTGCGCGCCTATGCCGAGGATCAGCGCTTCGCCACCCAGACCTTCGTGGCCGTCGACCCCGGCGGCCTGGATCCCTGTGATCTGCGCATGAAGGAGGGGGACCCGGGCATCCCACGCCTGCTGTCCCGGCGGGTGCCGTTGTTTGAGTTCGTCATCCGCACCTCCCTGTCCCATCTGGATCTGGACACCTCCGAAGGTCGGGTCCGGGGGCTGCGCTCGGCGGCGCCGGTGGTGGCTGGCATCCGGGACCGGGCGCTCAAGCGCGAGTACACCCGCAGACTGGCCGGATGGCTGGGGCTGCCCGACGCCGAGGTCCACGCCGCAGTCCAGGCCGCCAGCAGGCGGGGGGCGCAGCCCAATGCGGCGCGGGGCGGCCAGTGGCCCGCCGATGAGACCGCCGGCCCCGATGCCGCCGTCCCGGTGCGGGGGCTGCCGCCGGTAACCGACCCCGTTGAGCAGCTCGAACGTGAGGCCCTGGCCGTCATCATCCAGTTCCCGGTGGCGGCCCACCAAGCCGGCGCCGACGAACTCGGGGCCGACTCCTTCGGCCAGCTCACCCACCGGGCCGTCTACGAGGCCGTCGCCGCAGCCGGAGGCACCGGGGAGGTGCCGGGGCTGGTCCAGCAGGCGGTGGCCGCCGGCATGGGGGAGCAGGAGGCGCAGCGCCGGGCCACGCTGCGTTGGCTCCAGCAGGTGCGCGACGGCGCCATCGGCCTGGTCGAGGCCGCCATCACCGAGCTCGCCGTGGCACCCCTGCCACTGCCCACCATCCGGGGACGCGGCACCGAGGTGGACGCCTCCGGGCTGGAGCGCTACGCCAAGGGCGTGCTCGACTCCCTGGCCGTCATGGGCATCAACCGCCGGCTCGTCGAGATGCGCTCACGCCACCGGCGGATGTCGCCCCAGGAGGAGGGCTACCGCGAGCTGTTCTCCCAGATCGCCGCCCTCGAGCAGCGCCGCATGCAGATCCGGCAGGGGACCTGAGACCGGCCGGTGGCCCACTGGGCGAGTAGCTGCGGGTAGCCTGACGGTCATGCCGATCCTGCGACGTCGTCAAGGCTCATCCACCCGCTCCACCGCCACGCTTCCGCTGGAGATGCGCGAGCAGCTGCGCGAACCCGCCCTGGGAGCCGTTCCCCTGGACGCGGACGGCTCAGCATGGGCGGTGGCCACGGCCGGCGCCCTCGTGGTCTTCAACGGGCGAAGCGGACCCGCGGTCCATGCCTGGGACGAGGTGGAGCAGGGGACTTGGGATGGGCAGGAGCGCGTCTTCACCCTGAGGTGGTCGCAGCAGGATCGCGAGGACCTCGTTTTGAAGGTTCCGGCAGGAGTCCGTAACGGCGACGCCTATGCCGCCGCAGACGTCGCACCCTTCGCCAAGGCCCTGCGCCAGCGGGTGGAGGCCGCCATCATCCACAGCGCCGTGACAACGCTTCCCAGCGGCGCCACGGCCACGGCGAGCGTGCGTCGAGGCGGGGATGGTGAGCTGTACTCCGTCACCCGGCCCCTGATCTCACAGGTCAATGAGGTGGAGGATCGCCGGGCGCTTCAAGAGCTGGAGAACCGCGTCCGCGAGGGTGTGGGCCTGCCCACACGGTAGGATGTCGTTGGAATAGCAACGTTTCCTCCGGTTCTCCGGATTCGACGTCGCCGCGGGATGTTGCTAAAGTTCACTGCGCGTCAAGCGCATTCCTGCGTAGCTCAATGGCAGAGCATCCGACTGTTAATCGGACGGTTGCTGGTTCGAGTCCAGCCGCAGGAGCCACCAAGGGAGTCCCCAGCTGATCGGGCCGGGGCTCTTCCTTTTTCATGCGTCAGGCTCGGGGTCCATCCGGCCTGCGCCGGATGTCGCCGGTGGCGGGCGAGCACCAGATCGCGACAGGGGCCGAACATGACCTCGTCGCTCTGGTCGTGGGAGGATGCCGCCATGGCATACCGTGACATCCGCATCATTGGCGACCCGATCCTGCGCACCGAGTGCGACTGGATCACTGACATCGACGACTCCGTCAAGGCCCTGGTTGAGGACCTGCTCGAGACGGTCGATGAGGACGGCCGGGCCGGCCTGGCCGCCAATCAGATCGGGATCGGTCTGCGCGCCTTCTCCTGGAACATCGACGGCGAGATCGGCTACGTCCTCAACCCCAAGATCGTCGAGATCTCCAAGGACGAGTACCAGGACGGGGACGAGGGCTGTCTGTCAGTGCCGGGCCTGTGGTTCCCCACGGAGCGGGCCTGGTACGCCCGGGCGGAGGGAGTGAACCTGGACGGCAAGGAAGTCGTCGTCGAGGGGGAGGAACTCATGGCCCGTTGCATCCAGCACGAGTGCGACCACCTGGAGGGCCACCTCTACCTTGATCGCCTTGACCGGAAGAACCGGGCCAAGGCGATGAAGGAGCTGCGAGCGCAGGGACTGTAACGTCGCCAGAGATACAGACCGGGTGGGGCAGCAGATCTTCAACCTGTTGCCCCACCCGGTCTGCAGTAGGCGATGAGGCCTCCCGCGCGCGGCGTGCTCCTAGCCGACGCGGTGCAGCCACCGCACGGGCGCGCCGGCTCCGGCGTAGCGGAAGGGCTCGAGCTCGTCGTCCCAGGCCTGCCCCAGAGCCAGATCGAGCTCGCGGCGCATCCTCTCAGGATCGGCGGCATAGACGAGCGCGGCACGGATCCGGTCCTCGGGGACGACGACGTTACCGTGAACATCCGTCTGTGCGTGGAAGATACCCAGGTCCGGGGTGTGGGACCAGCGGCCGCCGTCGGTGCCGACGCTCGCCTCCTCGGTCACCTCGTATCGCAGGTTCGCCCAGCCGCGCAGGGCCGAGGCAAGGCTGGCTCCCGTTCCAGCGGGCCCCACCCAGCTGGTCTCGGCTCGCATCATGCCCCGAGCCGCAGGCTGCTCGGTCCAGTCGAGGTGGACACGCGAACCGAGCACCTCGGCCGCTGCCCACTCGATGTGGGGGCAGAGCGCCCGAGGTGCTGAATGCACGAAAAGTACACCGCGGGTGTAGGCACCGATCATGAGTATCGCCTCCTGGTTGGTTTCGAGATTCGCCTTCCCCAACGGTCTCGACCCGCAACCGGGCTCATGTCATGACGTACGCGGCATGCACGGCTATTGTGCCTGACCGCACCGGCCGGGTCCAGCGTGGTGGGTCACAGGCGGGGCCGCATAGCGACTCCCTCCCGAGCACGACTACTGGCGGGCGAAGACCAGGGCGACGTTGTGCCCTCCGAAGCCGAAGGAGGTACTGGCCGCCGCCGTCAGGTTGGGCAGGTCCCGGCCCTGCGGTCCAACGACGTCCAGCCCGAGCCGGGCCAGCTTCGGATCCACTCCGGCCGGCAGCAGCGTGGGTGGGGCCCAACGCTCCTGCAGCGCCATGACGGTCAGCACCGCCTCCAGACCCCCGGCTCCGCCCAGGAGGTGACCGGTGGCGGACTTCGTGGCGCTGACGGCCGCGCCCGGCACCGTCCTGGCCAGGACACCGGCCTCGACGACGTCGCCGGCAGGTGTCGAGGTGGCGTGAGCGTTGACGTGCCCAACAGCGCCGGCGTCAAGGCCCGCGCGCCCCAGAGCCATCCGCAGGGCTCGTTCCTGCTCCGTGCCCGACGGCTCCGGTCGTGCGACGTCATAGGCATCGGCAGTGACCCCAGAGCCTGCCAGCACGGCCAGGACCCGTGCGCCACGGGCCAAGGCGTGCGCAGCGCGCTCCAGGACGAGGATCCCGGCGCCCTCACCCAGGACGAAGCCGTCACGGTCCGGGGCGAAGGGGCGTGAGGCGGTCTGAGGGTCGGCGTTGCGCGTGGACAGGGCCCGCATCGCGCCGAAGGCGGCCACGGTCATCGGGTGGAGGGCCGCATCCGTGCCCCCGGCCACGACGACGTCGGCCCGCCCCAGAGCGATGAGGTCCACGCCGTAGGCGATGGCCTCGGCCCCGGAGGCGCAGGCCGAGACAGGAGCATGGATACCACCGTGCGCCCCCAGCTCGATCCCGACTGCGGCCGCAGGGGCATTGGGCATGAGCGCCGGGACCGCCGTCGGCAGAACCCGCCGGGGCCCCTTGTCCCTCAGGACGTCCCAGGCCTCCATAACCGACAGGACCGGCCCCATGCCCGGGGAGACGGACACCGCCAGACGCTGTGAGGCGACCTGCGGGGCCCCCGCCTGCTCCCAGGCCTGGCGGGCGGCCAGCAGCGCGCACTGACTGGCACGGTCGAGGCGGCGCAGCTGGCGGGGCGGGAGTATCTCGGCGGGATCGACCGCTAGGGGAGCGCCGATCCGCACAGGTAGGTCATGGCTCTCGACCCACTCGTGCTCAAGGGTACGAACCGCGCAGGTGCCCTCGTGCAGGGCGCTCCAGGTGGACTCAACGTCTACGCCCAGAGGATTGACGGTTCCCAGTCCGGTGACGACGACGTCATCCGGGCGGCACTCGGCTTCCGGGCTCATGTCTGTCGTCAGGCCTTCTTGGAGGTCACCAGGTCAACCAGGGCTCCGACGGTGGGCAGAGTCGGGATGAGGGAGTCGTCCAGGGCCACGCCGAAACGCTCCTCGACCTGGGTGG
>ERZ772940.293-NODE-293-length-25757-cov-4.2308_pt1 | contig 25757 bp, 20 predicted proteins | sample MGYA00511682_ERZ772940 | MGnify/ENA primary metagenome ERZ772940 (study PRJEB29015, sample SAMEA2737922) | human oral metagenome | biome: human oral; feature: human-associated habitat; material: dental | place: China | collected 2031 ... | reverse complement strand
TGTACACTCCTGCGTCACCGCCCGGCGGTGAGGGCCACGCCACCGGGGCGGTGACGCAACCACCTACCCACACGAGCTCACGAAGCCTCAGGTATCTGCGCATTTACATTGTTCGGGACCGAGGGGCCGCCGACTCGAACCCAGTCGTCCCAACCATGAACGTGCACGCCAGAGGCTGAGGTCCCCTGGCCCCTCTCCCATGGTCTATCCTGAGGCCGCAGAATTCTCTAGAGATTTTTGCCAGCATGTGAGTAGCAATTTCGGGGATGGGGTATAGGAAGGACAACGTAAGGCATAGCCGGGGTCACTTCGATGGACCATCGGTTCAAAAGGACAAAGGAGATAGAGCAATGAAGAAGGAACTCGTTCAGCAAGTCAATTCCTACGTCGCCAATCTTGGCGTGGTGTACATCAAGACCCACAACCTCCACTGGAACGTCTTTGGTCTGCAGTTCAAGGCAGTCCACGAGTACCTCGAGGCGCTCTACGACGTCTACGCCGACAACATGGACGAGGTTGCCGAGCTGCTCGCCCAGAACGGCGAGACCCCCGCCGCGAGCTACAAGGAGTTCCTGGAGCTTGCAACCATCGATGACGTTCCCGCCAAGGCTTGGGCCGTCAAGGATGCCATCCAAACCGCTCTCGACGACATGACCGCGCTCAAGAAGCAGGCCCTTGAGATTCGTGATGCCTGCGAGGACGAGGACTTTGCTGTTGCCAACACCATGGAAGACCAGGTCGCTGCCTACAACAAGGAGATCTGGTTCATGAAGTCCATGCTTAAGTAGGCATAGCAGAGCCTTTAAGGTAACAGAGTCCCCAAGCAAAGTTCCGCAAGCTCCTCATAGAAGGGGCCATGCGGGCAGAAACCCACAAGTGAGGAGCTCACCATGTTCGAGCAGATCAAGCTTCCCTACGCCTATGACGCCCTTGAGCCCTACGTCGACGCGTTGACGATGGAGACCCACTACTCCAAACACCACGCCACCTACACCAACGCCCTCAACGCCGCTGCCGAGAAGGCCGGTGTCGCTGGCCAACCCATCGAGCAAGTCCTTTCCTCCCTAGACAGCATCGACGAGTCCCTGCGTAGCGCCCTCCGCAATAACGGCGGCGGATTCTATAACCACAACCTGTACTTTTCCATCATGTCCCCCACTCCCGCCGCTGAGCCTACGGGTGTGTTAAGGGAGAGGATCGAGCAGACCTTCGGCAACGTCGACGAGCTCAAGGCGCAGCTCAAGAACGCCGCCGTCGGACGCTTTGGCTCTGGCTGGGCGTGGCTTAACGCCGCCAATGACGGAACCCTGAGTGTCGCGTCAAGCCCCAACCAGGACAACCCCCTTAGCGAGGGCCTTGGTGTCACCCCGATCCTGGGCATTGACGTCTGGGAGCACGCCTACTACCTGAAGTACAAGAACCTGCGCGGCGACTACGTTGACGCGTTCTTCTCGGTTCTTGACTGGGATGCCGTTGCCGCCAACTACACGCAGCTCTCTTAGACACAGCTTCCCTTATCAATTAGGTATGGACCGGGGCAGGGATGGGGAACCTCACCTCGAGTGGCAAACCTAGGGCCTCAAACGGTTTCCTGCTGGTTCCTGTGAGACGAGCAGACAAGGAGATTGGACGCCAACAGGGCGGACATTCTGTCGAGCCAAGCGGCAACGGGGGGGCTACAACCACACGCGGCTCGCCCCGCGAGGAAGCCGCAGCCACTCTGGTCCTACTGGGAGGAGAGGCTGGACATGCCGATGGTGGTCCAGCAGAGAAAATAGTTTTAAATGAAAGGAGTTATAGTTATGTCAATGGAAGACAAAATCGCCCAAGCTAAAGGTGCAGTAGAAGAAGGTGTAGGTAAATTAACCGGTGACAAAAAAGTAGAAAAAGAAGGGGCTGCCGAAAAAGCGGCTGCAAAAGTTAAAGAATTCGCTAAAGATACTAAAGATGCTGTAGAAGGAACTATTGATGGTATCAAAAAAAGCACTGTAGATAAAGATAAGGAGTAACTCTAAGGGAACTGCGATGGGAGTCATAGACCACGCCCCTTTCTCCGCAGTAGGCTCTGCAACCGAGTGAGTTTTGGGAGGCTTCGTAAGTTCGTGTAGGTAGAAATCACGAAGCCTCCCATAAGAACGGTGAGCTGCAGCGTGCCCTGCTGGGACTACCGATGAGGACCCCCTACCACCTACGATGCCCTGGCTGGCGCCCTGGGGGTCTCTCGCAGCACGCTCTATCGCGATCCGCGCGCACTTGAGCTGGCGGGGCCACATCGCTCGGGCGAAGTCAGACAAATCTCACAGACCTTTCCAAGACGGGTTTCTCGTCTGCGCGACAATGTCGCAAGCTCTCCAAAGGCCATTCGAAGCGTCGGGCGTATTGGAAAGCTGGAATGCGACTTCTTCGCAAGGCGGGGCGACAGCTACGCCTACGTGCAGGTATCGATGACGATCGCCAGCCCTGAGGTGGAGTGGCGCGAGTACGCGCTACTCGGGAGGATTCGCGATGGATGGCCGCGCTTCTTGCTCACACTTGACCCACTAAGGAGCCAACGCGATGGGGTACGCCACCTGAACCTCATGGAATTCCTCAAGGCAGACTCGGACCTCTTCTGATATCACCCCAGTCGCCACGCATGTATTCGCATGCAATTGAGGGGAAGCCCCGGTACCACCCCTCCTCACGTCACCTGGAGGATGAGTCGAGCGGCTCGAATAAACTGTATAGGAACAGGGGGCCCGCAGGAAATCTTTGAGCCAGGTGCCGGCGTACGCTGCCTACGGGTTCCAGACAAAGCCGCTGACTATCACAAGTACCTGCTCGCTCCCGTCTCCTTCAGAGCGATTGCGGAACCTCTCCTGCCATGAGCTGAGGACGTCGTCGAGCTCCGCCCGTAGGACGTCGAGCTCTGACGGGGTGAGCCTGAGGATCGAGTCGAATCCGATCTCGCTATCATGCCACTCTTTGGGAATCGTCCCATAGTTACCAAGGTAACGTCCGTACGCGTCAGCATATGATTGCGCCGACGCCCTTCTGATGGCAACCTCGGTCTCTAGGCCGGACGTTTCGCCCTCGTCCAAATCAGGCTCTATCACGGCCGGCGATGTCTCCCACCAGCTCTGCCTGTGGTCGCCCTTGCCACGGTCCGCGCGCCTTACCAGCCCCGCTTCCTCAAGCTTTTGGAGGTGGTAGCTGGCGCTGCCCGGGGCGATACCAGTCTGTGCTGATATCTGCCCTACAGTCCTCTTGCCCCCGTTCCTCAAGAGCCCAAGGATCCTCATGCGGACGGGGTTGGACAGGGCCTTGAGCGTCGCAATGTCCGAAACCTTCAGAATTTTCCGCCCCATTCACGCCTCCAAGTCACTCAGTTGCTAAGACGATTATGCCAATGAGGAAGGCTCTTGACTCAGAGTCTGACAAATGACAAAATAGTTTGTACAATATTTCTTGTTGGTTTTCGAGTTGGAAGGGGTCGACAGCGTTTGAGAAGCCATTCTCCCCAGGACAAACGTCGAAATTCGCCCCTATCGCCAAGCGAGCTCCTGTATCTGTGTGGCCATGGCATCGGGGTGGCAGGAGACCAACTTTTCTATATTGCGCTTGCGTGGTATTGCATTGAGGTTTCTGGCCTGGAGTCAACCGCCGGACTCGTCGCGTTCCTCGGGGCCCTTCCAAGAACCCTGCTGCTACTTCCGGGAGGTGTGGTAGCCGACAAAAGAGGCAGCAAGCATGTCGCCGTGCGTGCAGCATCCGTGCGAACCGCCTTGCTCTCCCTTGCTGTTGCGGGAACGTTCCTTCAGGGCATGTCTCTTGGGCTTCTCGTTGCTGCGGCCACCATGTTCGGCGTGACCGAAGCGTTCTATCTTCCAAGCTCTCAGAGCATGGTCGCGACCGTCGGCCAGCCGGGTAGCGAGAAAAGACTCCAGCCTCTGTTTTCCGGCGTCGAGAAGGTAGCCCTGTCCGTCGGTTCCGCGTTTGGGGGAGTGTGCATAGGCGTGCTCCAACCCTCTGGCGCATTCCTTATCATGGCGGCAGCATCTGCGGTCTCTGCGGCCATGCTTGCCCTCGTCAAGGAAGGGCGACCTGCTCCGGCGGGCACTGACGTGACCGTGGTGTCCATCTTCGCTGGTGTGACCACTGGATTGAGAAAGGTGCTGACCCGCCCGTCGCTAAGGTCGACCTTGATCCTGGTGACTGTCGCCGAATTCGCAGCGTCGGGCCTGACGGGAGTGGGCTACGCGATGCTCTCATCGGAGCAGGGCTGGGGAAGCGAGCGGATGGGGGCCATCCTTTCGTACTTTGGGATAGGCGCGGCCATGGCCTCCTTTCTCGTGGCGCTCTTTGGCACGAGACGGGAGGCGGAGCTTGTGGGGCCTTCGATGTCCATCGTCGGCCTGGCATTTGCCGCATCGGGCGCATGCAAATCTCCTCTTCTCTGCGCCCTCCTTGCAGGTGTCGCTGGGCTTGGGAGCGGCGTATCCTCGACGATGCTCTTGACGCGCTTCGTCACCCAGGCTGAGGGAGGCCAGCTGGGCGTCTCCATGTCCCTGCTCAGCATCGCAGTCTTTGCAGCCGCACCCCTTTCCTACCTGTACTGCTCGCTCGTGGCTGGCCTCGTCTCAGTCGTGGGCGTGTTCTGCTCCCTGGGCGCACTTTTGGTTTTGACGAGCTTGCGTTGCCGATGCATGGGCGTGCAAGAGACAGACGGCTGACGCTCACAGCGCAGCTGGAGAAGCACCTCCGCCCCCAGGGCGATACCAGTCTGCGCTGATATTTGCCCTGCAGTCCTTTTGCCTCCACTTCTCAAGAGCCCACGAATCGCGTGGGCGCCTATGACCCAGCGTTCTCCCCCACCGATGGGACGGCCGCCGAGCTCTCGCGACTCTGCCAGGCCGACATCACGCGCCTTTGCGAGGATGCGGTGAAGGAGTCCCTGCTGGCCGATTCTTCGCTGTGCGACGAGCTTTTCCAGCGTCTCTGCGCGGACAGGCTGTCCGTATACGACAGCGAGGATAAGGTCGGCTAAGCAGCATGGAGAGACCGAATCTCATCCTTACAAATACGTGCCACCAAGAGCCTTATACAGCTCCTCAGGGCAGTGGAGACAAACCGTCAATTGCACGCGATCGAGTGGCCCACCGCATTTCAGGACACAACGTGTAGCCTTGGGTGGGCGCTGATGGCCTTTAGATTACGTCATCAGCTCCAGCCTGTCAAGAAGGCGTCCGCGTGTCCCCGCCATATCCGCCCTATGCGAGCTGTGTCGCCCCTGCAACCCGAGAGGGATGTGGCCGCCGCTGGCCGCGACGTCTCCCAAGCACCACGTGCGCGACAAGGGACAACCGTGACCTGCCCGGCCTTCGCTGTCGTACCCGCGTCGGCCATGGGCTAGCCCCTCCCGCTCCCACCCTCGTCGATGAGCCACTCGCCCGACCTCCTCGAACCGATGCGCCTGAGACGACCGTCATCCTGCAGCCGCCTCAGGGCAAGCGCGACGGTGCTGCGGGCAACGCCCAGCTGCCTTGCCATGGATAACTGCGTGATGCCCGAATCGGCGCGGATCAGCCTCTCCAGCCTCTTGTCGAGGTCCTCATGCACCTTGCCTGACGTATTGTCCGATCTATTGTCCGAATTATTGTCCGACGCGCTGCCGTTGTCCGATCTATTGTCCGACTCACTGCCCCAGCTCAGCCTGTCACACGGCCCATCGTTCGAAGTCGCGCCAAGCGCGGCCGGATCCCTACCCGTCCGCACGACACGGCTGGCAGGAGCGCTAAACGTGACGAGCAGGCTGCCCCCAGCAAGACCGTACTCGGGCGGCTTGATGCCGTCGAGCTTACACTCGGTGAATATCTTCTGAATCCCGCGCCCCCAGCCCTCCACGAGACCAGCGAGAAAGAACGCGTTCGCGACCTTCGGGTTATGCGGCTCTGACGCATGGAGGCCAAGGAGGCTCTCGATGGTCCAACCCTGTGGGAGGACGCATGCATTACCGACGATGAGCCGATCATCGTATACGCGAATCTGGACCGGAGCGCCCGAGGCGTAATGCTTGTGTGCCACGGCGTTCACCACGGCCTCACGCACAGCTGGACGAGGAAACGCGAACCGCTCCACGCGATAAATCCCGTCATAGGAGATCTTGGCCCGCAAGTACTTAGCATAGAGCAGGTCGATCGTCTTGTCCACCTGCTCTATGACAGGACCGCCCACGACGTCTTGGTAGAGGATCTCTGGCCCCTCAAAGAAGCCGACCTTCACGGAACTTCCCGGGACGAAGGCCTCCGGGTCCCGCGTGAAGAGCAGGGCGGCCGCATTGGTCAGGTAACCGTCCCTCATGAGCTTCAGGTGCGCGATGAGCTCGCCCGGCCCCTCGAAGGTGGCCTCGTCAGGTATGCGCCCCCTCCTGCGCGCACCGTCCACGAAGCGGCCCATCGCACCCTTGTCAAGGTCATCGAGCGAAAGGCCGAGCGCCGGAGCACTGTCCCAGCTTTGCCCCTGCCTTCTTAGCAGAAAGGTGTCAAGCGCGGCCCCCTTGAGCAGTTGGTTGGTCGCGCCCACACGCATGTAGTACAAACCCTTGCAGCTTATGGGAAACGCTTGGGGATCGACGTCGATCTCGATGAACGTGCCGTGCGAACTGCCCGCCAGGCGGACGGCCGGTGCTATGCCCAAGACGCTGACGATTTTGTTGGGGATGTCCTCGAGCAGCCGGTGCGGGTTGTCGAGCCCGAGCACGTTGCCATCATCGTCGACACCGATGTAGATGACGCCGCCCTGCGCATTTGCGAACCCGCAGATCCACTTGAGCCAGTCATCGCGCCAGGAGCTCTTGTACTCAATGTTGTGGTTCCCGGACATGGTCCTCCTCCTGACCTTGACAGGCGCATCCTGGGACGGGGCAGGCGTGCCTCGCACCGTCTTCGAAATCGCTCCCGATCGTCTGTTGTGCCAGACGTATTGAGCGCAGCGAGGCACACCGAGGGGCTTTTGGCGCCCCCGCACGTTGGCAGCGTCGCGGGTGATCACGATCTTCAAGAAACTGCCGAGATGATACCCGATGAGACCGTGGGCGTTCCCTCATCCACGCGCGGTCATAGGCAGAAGGGCCCCCTCAAAGGCAAGTGGCCGCTCGGACAGCGGTGACGATGACTCGAGCCGCCACACAAGAAGAGGCGCCCAGCTGCATCTTGGGGCACAGGGTGTAGACTTGGGTGGACGTTGATGAGACGTGGGACGCACGGCTACGGCAGGAGATGCCATGTTTGGGCAAGAGGAGCTTTGGCGATACCGCGAGGGCAACAGACTCGAGCTCAAGGAGGCGCAGGGCGGCCTCCCCAGAAGCTTCTGGGAGACCTACTCCTCCTTCGCCAATACCCAAGGAGGTCTCATTGTCCTTGGTGCCGCCGAGAAGAGTGACGGCACCATGAGGGCCATCGGCATCGCGAACCTTGAGGCGCTCAGGCGCGACCTCTGGAGCGGCCTCAACAACGAGCAGAAAGTGAGTACGAACCTCCTGCTTGGCTCCGACATCACGCAAGAGTCCATCGATGGGAAGTCTCTGCTGCTCGTTTACGTGCCGCGTGCCGACCGCACGCTACGACCCGTCTACATCAATGACAACCCCAAGCGCGGCAGCTTTAGGCGCAACGGGGACGGCGACTACCACTGCACGGCCGAGGAGTTGCGAGCGATGGCACGTGATAGCGCTGAGGGGGCAACGGACAAGCTGGTACTGCCCGCCATTGACCTCGACGCGCTGAGCGCGGAGACGATCGGCGTGTATCGCAACGTGTTCGCTGGCTACCGCCCGGACCATCCCTGGACGCACCTGGGAAACGAGGAGTTCCTGCTGCGCCTGGGGGCCGTGGGGAGGTCTGCTGAGGACGGGATGGTGCATCCCACGAGAGCGGGCCTGCTCATGTTTGGTGAGGCGTGGCGCATCACGGATGAGTACCCCAACTACTTCCTCGACTGCCGAAGGCAGGAGTCAAGGCGGCGCTGGGACGACCGCATAAGCTCTGATGACGGGGAGTGGAGCGGAAACGTCTACGACTTCTACCGCAGGGCCTCGCCCATGCTTGCGCGGGAGCTCCCGGTGCCCTTCGAGCTGGACGCTGCGATGCATCGCGTGAGCGACACGCCGCAACACAAGGCCCTGCGCGAAGGCCTGGTCAACGCCCTTGTCCATGCCGACTACTATGGTCGCACGGGCGTGGTGGTCATACGGCACCCTGGGAACGTCACGCTCTCAAACCCTGGAGGCCTGAGACTTGCCGCAGACGTCATCGAAGGCGGCGGCGTCTCGGACCCACGCAATCCCACGCTGTTCAAGATGTTCAACCTCATTGGGCTCGGAGAGAAGGCGGGCAGCGGCTTTGACGTTCTCAGGTACGCCGCGCGCTACGCGAGCGTCGCCGACCCCCTCCTCGAGGAGCTTGGCGAGCCCGACCGCGTGAGGCTCACCGTTCACGTGAGGCTCAGGGGCGACGTCGGAAACGGCGGGGATGCCGTCGGAGACGTCGGAAGTCATGTCGGTAATGTCGGAGGTGGTGTCGGGGACGTCGGAGGTCCTGCGCGACGTCCTTCCGACACCGAGGCCGTCGTGCTCGCCGAGATCCGAGCAAACCCCAAGGCCTCGGCCAAGGACATAGCCGCCAAGATCCAGCGAAGCGACAGGCAGGTGGAGCGCGCTCAGCGGTCCCTGCGCGAGGCCAAGGTCATCGAGCGCGTCGGCGGCACGCGAGGTCACTGGAAGGTCAACCCTCACTCCGGGGGCAATCTCTAAACGCGTCCACTTGTCGTTGAGGCCCTGGACAGTACGGTCGTGAAGGATGGGTCGCCCGTCCGTATCGTCCGCCGATTGGAGGCCGCCGGAGGTTCGCGCTGCCAGTCAGACCTGAGTGCGCATCCCTGTATGTTCATCCGACGCAATCAGCGCTCCCTAGAGCAGCCTTCCCAACTGCCCGACCGCCCACAGGGGCACATTGACCATCCACCCCTCATCGCGATAGCCCGAAAGGGACGTCCTCACCACCCTATCTAGGCCGAAGCGCTTGGCGACGACACCCAAGCTCTTCGACCTGAGGTTCTCGGCTGCCTTGACCTCGATGGGCGTCGGTCGAGCTCCAATCTGCGTCACGACGTCTATCTCTGCTCGGCTGTCGGGAGATGACCAGTAGTAGGGCTTGAGTCCTGCGCACACCAGCTCCTGAACGACGAACGCCTCTGTCAGCGATCCCTTGAACTCAGTAAAGGCCCTGCCCTCGTCGAGTACCGCTGCCTCCTGCAGACCGGACTGCGCGCCGAGCAGGCCGACGTCCACGCCAATGAGCTTAAACGCCGCCCTGTCCTCATAGCCGGCCAGAGGTATCCTGAGCGCCGACGCACGGGGCACCCTGATCACGGCACCAAAATCTTCGAGCCACTGTATGCTCTCCTCGAAGTCACGCGCACGCGCCCCCCTGCGTAACGCGCCGAACACAAAGCGCTTGTTCTCCTTGGCAAGCTGTGCGGGAAGGGAGGCCCACACCAGTCGCATACGCTCGAGGATGCGAGCGGGAGCGTGCTTGGCAAAATCAGCAACGTATGCCTCAGTGATGTCTGTCTGAACGTCGCGCACGCCCCGGACGCTCGCCGCCTCGGCGTACCGTGAGACAGCAGCGGGCATCCCCCCAACCACCAGGTACGTGCGCAAACGATCCACCAGGCGACTCTGCAAGACCTTGCCCATGCTTGCAAACGTGGCTCCATCGGCGAAGATAACATAGTCGGCCAGCTGCGTGTCACCAATCCCTCGGAGGAACTCGATGAAGTTCATGGGGTGCAGCGTCAACAGCGTGACCTTCCCCGTGGGGAAGGATGTGTCGCCTTTGCGCATGGCTATGCCCATGTACGAACCGGCGGCCACGACGTGGTACTCGGGCGCGTCCTCACAGAAGTACTTGAAGGCGGTAAGGCCGCGCGCAGCCTCCTGGACCTCATCGAAGAAAAGCAATGTGGTCGCAGGGTCGATGCTCGTATTGCGAACGATCTCGATCTCGGAGACGATACGCGCGGGATCGAGGTCCCTGGCAAACAGCCCTTGGAGAGCCGGCTCCCGCATGAAGTCAATTCGCACCGTGGATCTGAACGCTCGTCTGCCAAACTCCTCCAAAAGCCATGTCTTGCCTGTCTGTCGTGCTCCCCTCAAGACTAGCGGCCTGCGATGGGCATCGTCCTTCCATGCCAGAAGTCGGTCCATGAGCTTTCGTTCCATTGCGCACAACCCTTCGCACCTGATCGCGGTCATCGCTGGCACCAACGCAGAACTCCTTGTGCAAACTCACTCTACCACATATATCATCCCTATGAGTGGTGACAGACACACGATGTTGCTCGCTATTATGTGGGAGAAAGCCACATTATTGGTATGATCTTGCCGACAAGATCGCTCCAAGTCGCACACGTGTTGCAGACGCCGGGCAGACGCCGCCCTCGACGTCTTGGTGGGCACGTCCAGTCACGCCAAGGAGGCCACCCGCCCGTGCTAGGATGGTGTCCCCAACAGACGGATGCGCGGCATCACAGGGCCGCAGGAGGAATCACCATGACAGGCAGCAGCACGACGGGCCTCTGGGGCCTTCTTGACACGCTCAAGGGACACAGGTGGGTCGAGCTCTCCCACAGGCTCAACAACGAGAGCCCCTACTGGGGAGGCATGCCCGAGGGCGCCGTTAAGCTCGGCACCGTGATCTTTGACTGGGGCAACCCCATCCTCGACTGCCAGATCCAGTCCTTCACGTTCCCGGGGCAGTTTGGCACTCACATCGACTTCCCTGGCCACTTCGTCAAAGGCAAGCCCAATTCGGAGGCGTTTCTCGACCAGGCGCTCGCCTTTCCGCTGGTGGTCATCGACGTGAGCGACAAGGTCGCCCACAACGTCGACTACGCGGTGTCGCTCGATGACATCTCAGATTGGGAGACGCGGCACGGGCGTATTCCCGAGGGCTCACTGGTCGCCCTGCGCACGGACTGGCACACCCGTTGGCCGGACAACGACGCCATGAACAACTTCGATGACGAGGGAGCCGAGCATTGTCCCGGCTGGACCATCCCCGTCCTTCGACACCTCTATGAGGAGAGGGGCATCGCCGCCAACGGCCACGAGACCTTTGACACGGACGCGTCCGTGGAGGCCGCGCTCGCAGGCGACCTCGCAGCCGAGCGCTACGTGCTTTCGCACGGCCACGTGCAGGTCGAGGCCCTGACGAACCTTGACCAGGTGCCCGAGGCGGGCGCCATCGCCTTCGTGAGCTTCCCGCGCATCGAGGGGGCGACGGGCCTTCCCGCCCACGTCTTCGCCATCTGCCCCGACGAGCGGGCCTAACGAGCGCGGGACCGCATATGCAGACCAGGGGCTTGCGCCTCTGTGCAGGCGGGGGGGGGGCGGATGTGCTGGGCCCCCTCAGCTCCGGCTTGGGTACGAGGGGCTGGGGTCGGTAACGTGCCACCGCACGTGCCGCGCTCCCGCATAGGCAGCGCGGGGAAGGATACGACATGAGGCTGCTCACATCGCTCATGCTCAGGCACAAGGTGCGCCTGCTGGCCGCAGCCCTGCTCACGGTCCTCGGGTCCCTCGTGGCCCTGCTGCCGGCTCTCTTCCTGCAGCAACTCATCGATGAGGGCTTCTCTGCGGCGGACTTCGGACGCATCACGCTCTGGGCGGGCTGCATCGCGGCAGCCGCCGTCGCGCAGAGCGTGCTCAACGTGGTGTCCACCAGGCAGTTCGCCCTCGTCGGCCAGACGGTGGCGGCAGAGTACCGAGACGCGGTGGTGGACAGGCTGCTCTCGCTCCCGGTCAACTTCCTCTCTGACAAGGGCAGCGGCTACGTCGCCTCGCGGGTCGGCGAGGCGGGCCAGGTCTCGTCCCTGTTTTTGCCAAGCAACTTCAGCTGGCTGGGGACACTTCTCCAAGCGGCCTTCGCGATCGCGATCCTCGCGTCGATGGACATCGTGGTCCTGTCCCTGGCGTGCGTCCCGTGCCTCCTGCTCGGCCTCTTCGTCGCCTGGGCCACCGCCGCGTTTCGCAAGGCGGTCAACGCGTCCCTTGAGGCGGGCGCCGACTGGTCCGGCAAGCTCAACGAGACGGTCCGAGGGCGCGAGGAGATACGGCTCGGCGGGGGAAGGGCGCAGGAGCGGGAGGGGATGCTTGCCCGCGGGGAGCGGCTCAAGGAGGCGGGCATCCGGCAGAGCACCCTCTCGGGAACGACGACGGAGTTCATGAGGGTGTTCGCCACGGCCATGCAGGTGCTCGTCTACGTGCTCTGCGGGTGGCGGCTCGTGCAGGGGTCGCTCACGCTCGGCCAGACCATCGCCTTCGCCCAGTACGTGGGGAAGGTCTACGCCCCCATCATCGGGGCCATGTCGCTGGCCTTCACGGTCCAGCCCGCCCTGGAGGGCATGCGCCGCATCGACGAGACCTTCTTCGGCGGCGAGGCGGCTCCCGGGCAGGGGGCTGCCGTCCTTGGCAAGGTGGGCAGGATCGAGGTGTCCGGCCTCTCCTTCTCCTATCCGGGCTCCGGGCGCCGCCTCTTTGGCGGCCTCTCCTTTTGTGCGAACAACCCGTCCCTCGTCATCCTGAGGGGCAACAACGGCAGCGGCAAGACCACGCTCGTCAAGATCCTCCTCAGGCTGCTTGGGGGCTACGACGGGGCCATCAGCGTGGACGGCATCGACCTCAAGGACATGGACGAGGCGAGCTGGCTCGCCCGCTGCGCCTGCGTGTCGCAGCGCCCCTTCGTCTTCAACGACACCATCCGAAACAACGTCACCTACGGCCTGGGCCAAGTGAGCGAGGAAGACTACTCCCGCGCGCTCGAGCAGTCCGGGATCGCCGGCCTCGTGGCTCGCCTCCCGGACGGCGACTCGACCGTGGTCGGCGAGGACGGCTATGCCCTCTCGGGCGGCGAGCGCCAGAAGCTGTCGCTTGCGAGGGCCCTGGCGCGGCGTGCGGACGTCCTCGTCCTCGACGAGCCGACGACGGGCCTCGATGCCGATGCGGTGCGCGAGCTGGAGCGGCTCGTCGGAGAACTGTCGAAGGGAAGGATCATCTTCATCATCGACCACACGGAGGCGTTTGCCCACGGCGACGCTCAGGTCCTGTCGATTGACGGGTCGACGTGACAGTCAATCGCAGAGGCGATACCGTTCGACCTGAAATCATACAAACGCCGCTCTGTCAGGGACCTAAGCATGTGAGCGGCATGACGTAGACGTCCGCGTCCTTGTCATAGCGCGCCAGCTCACCGGCTCCCACGAGCACCGCCATGAACGCCGGCGCTGGGTTTCTCGCCATGGGATTTCTCGCCACCTTGCGACGGAGGCGATCCAGGCTGGTGATAGCCTCCCCAAGCTTGTCCTCCCCGAGCTTCACCTCGATGCCCGCCCAGCGACCGTCCGTCAGCTCGATGATAGCGTCGACCTCGAGGCCGTCGGAGTCGCGGTAGTAGTGGAGCGAATCGGCGGATGCTCCGGGTAGCGCGGACGCGTAGACCCGCAGGTCATGCATGGCAAGCGACTCAAAGAGCAGGCCAAACAGCTGCCCGTCGGACATGAGTCTTTCCTGCGTGATGCCGAGCAGCGACACCGCAAGCGACGAGTCGGCGAAGTACCTCTTTGGCTTCGTCCTCAACCGCGATCTTGAGCGTATCGGGGCATCCCACCCGTCAACCTCATCGACGACGTAAAGCCTTACAAGTTCCGAGACGTAGGATGACGCCACGGAAGCACTCGCTTTGGGACTCGCGCCGGATATCCCCGCATCTGCGGCAACGGTCGAGAACTTGACCGCCTTGCCTGAGTTTCTCGCGAGCGATTGGGCGACGCGGCGCACCACCCTACCGTCAAGGCCTCGTCGAGTGATGCTAGTAGCAAACAGGGCATCCAGATAGCTCGACACGTAGTCGCCAGTCCCCGTCGCCCTAGACCGGAGGGCTGGCCACCCACCCCCGCAGATCATGCGCGCATATGGCTCGAGCCGCTGGTGCGCGAGTTGTGGCTCAAAGCGCCCGCCGAAGAGGCCTGCGAGGGAGATCGCCCCGCTCGACTCACCGGTCTCGACAAGGGTCATCGTGCTCATCCGGTACGTGGCTATACGTCCCGCCCCACTGTGCTGTAATCTGTCCTTATTGGGCTTGGAGGAGCCAGTTAGGATGAACTGCCCGCTCCTATTGCCCGTCTCGTCAATTCGATAGCGAACCTCATCCCAGATTGACGGAACATCTTGCCACTCATCGATTGCGTGCGGTTGCTCCCCCACAAGTGCTGTCGTAGGGTCCGCTCGGGCAAGCGAGCGCTCGGCCTCGCGGCCTATCCTGGTCACGCTCGAGGCGAACGAGAGAGAGGTCCAGGTTTTGCCACACCACATCGGTCCGACAATCTCGACAGCACCAAACTCATCAAGCAGGCGTGACACACCTGCGTCGGCAATCCTTGGCAGATATCCATCCGGCTTGAGACTTCCCTGGTCCATAGGCCGACCTCCCATTTGATGTAGCTTGTTGTCTCAGAGCATATATGCCTGCCGAGAATTATTGAACCAGCAAAATAGAGCCCCGTCAATCAGTAAAACAGAGGCTAATTGCGAGGCTTCGTGAGTTCGTGTGGATAGGTGGTTGCGTCACCGCTCCGACGGCGTGGCCCTCACCGCCGGGGTGGGGACACAGGAGTGTACACAGATTGGCTAAAATGGTCTCTCGATGCCGTTTTGGTGGCATTTGTGTACACTGTTGCGACGCGATTCGCCGAGGCAGCGACCCACACAAACCCCCGAAGAGCCATAATTGCCCGGCATATCAGAGGAAACACCATACCCCTCGCGGCCGTACGCGGTCTGCATGTACGGATGGCAGCCCAAGGCCTGCGGGCAAGATGAGTCCTGCGATGGCAAGCGGGGGAGCACGGCGGTCACGTAGCGGATATGGCGGGCACGATGTGAGTGATTCACTCACATCGCAATCGTGATGTGAGTGATTTTTTGGCAGCAACCGACACAGACTTAACGAAGGGAAACTCTATTACCGCAGGTCAGAGGATTACTGAAAGCGTACTCGAAGTGAGTGATCCACTCACTTGGCGACGCTCGGGGCGACGATGTGAGTGATTCACTCACATCACGCACGTTCGGAACGCCGGGATCCACATGTTGTGCGGTACGTGCCAGGCACCGCGCGGCACGCGCACCCGGCTCGGCCCCGCCTGCCCTACTTCACGCCGGCCTTCTCCTTTGCCCGCTCGATGGTGGCGAGCTGCTCCGACGAGAGGTGAATGCCGCCGTACACGCCCCCCTTCTGCCCGCCCCCCTCGTTGACGATGAGGTCCTCGAGCTCGCCGCGACGGCGGAAGCGCAGCTTCTCGCCGGGCAGGACGCGCTCGGTGGGATCATCGGGGTTCGTGATCCTAAACGCGCCTCCGCTCTTGAAGTTCTCCTTTGCCACCGAGATCATGAGCTTGATGCGGTTGAGCTGATTCACCTCCGAGGCGCCCGGGTCGTAGTCCACGGCCACGATGTTGCTCTCGGGATGTAGCTGGCGCAGCCGCTTGATCACCGACTTGCCCACGACGTGGTTGGGCAGGCAGGCAAAGGGCGAGCAGCACACGATGTTGGGCGTGCCGTGCTGGATGAGGTCAACCATCTCGGCCGTGAGCAACCAGCCCTCGCCCATCGTGTTGCACAGCGACAGGATGGAGCTTGCCTTCTGGGCGAGCTCATGGATGTCCTCGTAGGGAGAGAACCTCTCGGACTTGGCGAGCATCTTGTTGATGGGCACCCGCATGGAGCTCACGAGCTTGATACCCGCGCTGTGCGTGAGGCGACTCATGGCCTTAGTGCCCAGCTCGTCGTGGGTGTTGATCGCATTGGACATGCCAAAGAGGAAGAAGTCCAGAAGGCCCGGAACGTCGGCTTCGCAGCCCTCGCCCTCGATGACGTCCACGACCTGGTTGTTGGCCGTCGGGTGAAACTTGACCAGGATCTCTCCCACGACGCCAACGCGCGGCTTGCTGCGGTCGTCCGTGAGCGGCAGCGTGTCAAAGCGGTCGATGGTGTCTCGACAGAGGCGATAGAAGCTCTTGCGGTCGGTGCGAGGTATCAGGGTCTTGGCACGCCTCATCAGGCTGTCGTAGAGCCTGTTGGCAGAGCCCCTCTCGGTCTCGTAGGGACGTGTGCGATACAGGAGCTGCATGATCAGATCCCCATAGAGCAGCGCGTAGATCGCCTTCACGATGAGGCCGGGCTTGAAGAGGTTGAAGCCAGGCGACGACTCGCCAAGGCCGCTCGCCGCCGTGAGGGAGATGACCGGCACCTCCTCGTGGCCGGAGTCCTTGAGGGCCTTACGGATGAGGGCGATGTAGTTGGTGGCGCGACACCCCCCGCCCGTCTGGGTGATCAGGACCGCCGTGCGCGTGAGGTCGTACTTACCCGAGAGGACGGCCTCCATGATCTGGCCCGTGACCAGGATGGACGGGTAGCAGATGTCGTTGTTCACGTACTTGAGACCCGTGTCCACGGCCTTGTGGTCGACCGAGGGCAAGAGCACGCAGTTGTAGCCCTCCGCCCTGAGCAGGGCCTCCACGATGTCGAAGTGGATGGGCGCCATCTGTGGGGCAAGGATGGTGTAGCCCTTGGCCTGCATCTCCTTGGTATAGTTGTGCTTCGTGAACGCAGCGCTCTTCGCCTCGCGATACACGGGCGTGCGACGGGAGAGGTCGGTCTGGCGGGCGCGCTCCAAGGAGCCATCGGCCATGCGCACGCCCACGGGCGCGGCCTCAAGCGCGATGCCGGCGGCCGTCTGGCGCTCGAGCTCGGCCTTCTGCTCCTTGAGGGCGGCCATGAGCGAGCGCACGCGGATGCGGGCAGCGCCGAGGTTGGAGACCTCGTCTATCTTGAGCACGGTGTATATCTTGCCGGAGGCCTCGAGTATCTCCTGCACCTGGTCGGTCGTGAGAGCGTCGAGGCCACAGCCAAAGGACTGCAGCTGGATGAGGTCGAGGTCGTTCCTGCTCGCGACAAAGCGGGCGGCGCGGTAGAGACGGCTGTGGTACATCCACTGGTCCACGACGCGGATGGGCCGCTCAGGCATCATCTTGTGGGCCACGGAGTCCTCGGTGAGGACCGCAAGGCCAAAGCCGTGGAGCAGCTCGGGGATGGCATGGTTTATCTCGCCGTCGTTGTGGTAGGGACGGCCCGCCAGCACAATGCCGTGAGAACCCGTGTCCTCTATCCACTTGAGGGTCTCATCACCCTTGCGGTGTATGGCCTCCTTGAAGGCGAGGTCCTCCTCCCAGGCCGCGTTCACGGCCGCGTCTATCTCTTTGCGCGTGATGGGCGTCCCACGCACACGCCCCTTGCCGGACGCGGCGTCCTCGACACGCTGGACGGCGATGACCTCAAAGAGGCGGCGCTTGAGCTCCTTCTTGTTGTCGTAGGGGATGAAGGGGTCCAGGTACTCGACCTTAGGGGAGGAGAGCTCGTCGACGTTGAGCTCCAGAGACTGCGGATAGCTCATGACTATCGGGCAGTTGTAGTGGTTGGTCGCGGAGTCATCCTCCTGTCGCTCCCAGCGGATGCAGGGCATCCAGATGAAGTCGGGGTCCTTGCCGAGCAGGTTCATGATGTGGCCGTGGCTGAGCTTGGCCGGGTAGCACACGGACTCGGACGGCATGGACTCGATGCCCGCCTCGTAGGTCTTCTTGGTGGTCTTGTCAGAGAGGATGACCGAGAAGCCGAGCTTGGTGAAGAAGGTGTGCCAGAAGGGGTAGTTCTCGTACATGTTGAGCGCGCGGGGGATGCCCACGGTACCGCGGGGCGCCTCGTCCGCCGACAGCGAGTGACGGTCAAAGAGCAGGCGGTTCTTGAAGTCAAAGAGGTTCGGCGCCTTGCTCTGTTCGCGTCTGGGCTTGCCGGAGCCCTTCTCGCAGCGGTTTCCCGTGATGAAGCGCCTGCCTCCGCCGAAGTCGTTGATGGTGAGCTGGCAGTTATTCGAGCACAAGCCACAGTGCGAGTTCCTGCGCTTGACCTTGAGATTGTCTATCTCCTCGCGCGAGAGGAGCGAGGATGTGCCCGTGGCGCCCGCCCGGTCTCGAGCGAGCAGAGCCGCCCCGTAGGCGCCCATGGTGCCCGCGATGTCCGGTCGGATGACGTCGCGACCCGTGAGCAACTCGAAGGCCCTGAGCGTGGCGTCACTCATGAAGGTGCCGCCCTGGACGATGACGTATCTGCCGATCTCATCGTAATCGCGCAGCTTGATGACCTTGAAGAGCGCGTTCTTGATGACGGAGTACGAGAGGCCCGCCGCCACGTCACCGATGGTCGCCCCCTCCTTCTGGGCCTGCTTCACGCGGGAGTTCATGAAGACGGTGCAGCGGCTGCCGAGGTCGATGGGGCGCGCTCCGCGCACGGCAGCCTGTGCGAACTCCTGCACCGCCATACCCATGGAGTCGGCGAAGTTCGCGATGAAGGAGCCGCAGCCGGCCGAGCAGGCCTCGTTGAGCATGATATGCTCGATGACACCACCCTTGACCTGCAGGCACTTCATGTCCTGGCCTCCTATGTCCAGGATGAACTCGACGTCGGGCACGAAGGCCTTGGCGCCGCGCAGGTGAGCGACCGTCTCTATCTCGCCAGAGTCGGCGCGTAAGGCCTCGATCAGGATACCCTCGCCGTAGCCGGTCGTGGTCACGTGCCCTATGGCACAGCCCTCTGGCAGACGGTCGTAGATGTCGTCCATAATCTTCTTGGCGGTCCCCAGGATGTCGCCGTTGTTGTTGTCGTACCAGGTGTAGAGGAGCTCTCCCGCCTCCCCCACGACGGCGGCCTTCATCGTGGTGGAGCCGGCGTCGATACCGATGAACACACGTCCTCGGTAGCCCTCGAGCCTGCCCTTGGGGACGACCTGGGCGTCGTGGCGCTTCTTGAACTCCTGGTAGGCAGCCTCATCGGCAAAGAGGGGCTCAAGGCGGGCGACCTCTGAGCCCTGCGTGTCCTTGAGGTTGGTGAGGGCGTCGACGACCTCCTGGAAGCTCACCTGCCTGTCGGACTCCCCGGCGAGCGCCGCGCCCGTGGCCACGAAGAGGTGGGCATTTTGGGGGATGACGCGGTGTTCCTCGTCGAGCTTCAGCGTGACGTAGAAGCGGTGGCGCAGCTCGGAGAGATACTGCAGGGGTCCTCCCAGGAAGGCCACGTAGCCACGGATGGGATGGCCGCAGGCAAGGCCGCTGACCGTCTGGTTCGCGACGGCCTGAAAGATGGACGCCGCGATGTCTGCGGGAGCGGCACCCTCGTTTAGGAGGGGCTGAACATCGGACTTGGCAAAGACGCCACAGCGCGACGCGATGGGGTAGATATGCGTTGCCTCACGGGCAAGGTCGTTCAGGCCAGAGGCATCCGTCTTCATGAGCGAGGCCATCTGGTCGATGAAGGCGCCTGTACCGCCCGCACAGGTGCCGTTCATGCGCTGCTCGATGCCATTGTCGAAGTAGATGATCTTCGCGTCCTCGCCGCCCAGCTCGATGGCGCAGTCCGTCTGGGGGATGAGGGTCTCGACGGCACGCTTGGAGGCGATGACCTCCTGCACGAACTCGAGGTCGAGCCACTTGGCGAGCAACATGCCGCCAGAGCCCGTGATCGAGACACGCATCGACGGGTTGCCTATGACAGCCTTCGCGCGGGCGAAGAGCTCCCGTGCCGTGGCGCGGACGTCGGTGTGATGGCGCTCGTAGTTGGCATAGATCAGCCTGCCGCTTGCGTCGATGACGGCGAGCTTGACCGTGGTGGAGCCCACGTCAATGCCAAGGCGCAGATCCATGTGGGAGAGGTCGATGCGATTTGCGGGATAGAGCTCCGCCCCAAGCTGCCTGAGCTCGACGGGCTTCGCCGCCATAACCTGAGCCTGGGTGGACGCTGCGTGATTAGCCATTGTCGGACGCCCTCTCTGCACGTAGACCTGAGTCGCCAGCTACGAGCCGGGCACCGTCACCGACGCTCCGCCGGCCTGCGGCGCCCGCGCCGTCACCGGCACTCAGCAGCGCGAGCGCGATCGTGGGAATGTCAAAGTCGATGGCCCTGCCATAGAGGTCGCCGGGACGCACGAACATCAGCGAGGTCATGACACGAGCCATCACGGCAACGGACTCATGCATGCCGCTCGTAAGCCAGCGGACAAGGACCCCGACCTCCGCGCTGATGGAGAAGGTCAGGTAGTAGTCGAAGATGGGACCAAGGAGCTCAAGGTCAAGACCCTTGGCGGCACGGGAGGCTATGACATCGCGGGCCATGCGCTTAAGGCGCTCGACAAAGGCGGGGTCACCTCCGTCTCCGAGGAGCGCGGCGAGATAGTCTCCGTGCTCCTTGAAGTATGAGAGCAGCTCCTCCGAACCCGGGCAGGGGGCGAAGCCGTCCAAGGCATCCTGCAGGATGTCGAGGTTCACGGCTGCTATGTTGCCAACCAGGCCCTTGAGGTCTCGGATGGTCTCCGCCTCGATCTGGCCCACGAGGTCGTTGATGTCCTTGAAGTGCGAGTAGAAGGTGCGACGCGTCACGCTGGCGCGGTCGGTAACGGCCGTGACCGTAACCTGAGTGAGGTCACCGGTGGCTTCTATCTCGGCCGCAAGGGCGTCGCGCAGGGCGCGGCGCGTACGAACGCTGCGACGGTCTCCCGTCATGCGCGGATTGCGCAGCTGTGTGCCAACCTGCCGAAGAGCTGTTTTCATATGCCGCGAACCCCCAGTTCTTGCTCACACTGTGCAGTATGTTACAGCGTGAGTAGTATTGCACAATGTGAGAAAGAACATACGTGGCATGGGCACACGCATGGCTACGCCACAATTACTTCACAGGAGGGGGTAGCAGACGATGCGTCACGAGTCCTTGGAGACGTGGCGCCCGCGCTTCGAAAGCCTCGTTTATCAGGACTTACTGATCCTCGTTCGGGCGGACGTCCTCCCCGTTCGTCTCTGGGCCAAAGGAGGTCTGGGCATCTGCCGACTGAGAGGACTGCGACGCGGCGTGGAGTTCCGCCGTTTGAGAGGACTGCGGAGCGGTGCGGGATCCTGCCGACTGAGGGGACTGCGACGCAAGCGCCTCGATGGCAAGTGAGACCGGATCGGTAAAATCGATAGGCGAGGGTCGATCGCTTGGAGCGGATGCGTTGGGAAAAGAACGTATGTCATCCCTATCAACAGGGCGAGAAGATGGAGTACCCGCTTGGTCGGCGCGAGAAAGTCCCGCAGATGCAGACAGGCCCCACTCGACGTCAGGGGGACGTACCCCAGACGCGGCACCGGGCGCAGGAGAGGCATTCTGCCCCTGAAGCTGATCCCCTGGCCCCTGCCCCTGGAGCTGGGACTGCCCGAGCTGGTAGGGCTGCGCGGCATGCTGGTCCCACCCACCCAAAGATCCCAACCGTGCATACGAACTTGGCTGCCGCCCTGCAGGCAGCGAGTCTGTGCTCTTGCCCCATGACGGAACATCGAACTGCCTCATCCATAGCCCGACCATGGTGTGGATCAGCAGGAACACAACGGTGCAGTAGACGGCCATCAGCAAGAAGATCACTGGATACAGAAAGAGAACGAAGAGCATGCCGCCCGCAAGGCCAAGGAAGACACCTATGAAAGCCAACACGTAAGACAGTAACAGCGGGACGAACTCGCAGACGAGCGCGACAAGCACAACTAGGCCCGAGATCTTGGCATAGCCGCCAGCATCGCGCTTGATCATCTCCACAATGCGACTGATCTGATACCCTGCAGCAGAATCCTGATAGATGGTTGCCCGTACGCCCACCATGACCGTGAGGACCGTGCAAAACGAGACTACGACGATAAACGGCCAACCGACAGGGCTCCAGACGCTCAGCAGAAGCCAGGGCAGCATCCTGATAAGCATCAAAGTATCCAGCGCATCGGCAAGGGGGCCAAGATATGAGCGGGTCACCGCCATTGCGACAGCGCAGTAAAGCACCACCCACACAATGCACCATCCGAGGACCGCGACAAAGGCACGACAACCGCTCTGGAAACACCGAGGGATATCGATGCCCCGCCTCTGGGGAGGCCCTTCGAAGCCCCAGGCAACACGACGGGCCCACTCCATCTCGTATCCCAGCACAACGAGCCACCCCACCACTGGAACGAGCATGTAGACGGATAACGTCAAGATGGGCGTATACCAGCCCCTATCCCTGGTGAGCAGGCCCCACGCATGAGAGAGGTATCTCGTTTCTCGCATGGTCCACCGACTCCTTCCCACATAGCGACAAAGCTCTCTGTTGCCGCCTGCAGCCGAGCGCCGAGGCGACCGGCGGGAGGTCACGCTACGACGTCCGAGAACTCCTCGTGCTTCTCGAACCAGCCTTGGGCATAACTGCAACTCAGACGCGCCCGCATTCCGCGATCGCGCAGCTCTTCGGCAAGGCGCTGGCACAGCCTGCCCGCAATGCCCTGCCCGCGCCCCGCAGGTTCCACAAATGTATGGATGATGTCCACGGTATCGGGTGTGAGTTGGTGGAACTCGATATGACCAAGCTCGACCCCCTCATCAGCCATGCAGCAAATCCTATCCGCAGATACCTTAAATGTCATGCCCGCCCTCCCATCGTCGTACGCCGCCACGCTTTCTGTGGCATCACGGGGAAACTACCAACAACCCCAAAGCAGCTCGTGACCCCAAGGCCGCTCGCAGCTCCATGCCCACTTGCAGCTCCAAGGCCGCTTGCAGCTCAATAGTGTACACAAATGGCCCAAACGGGCGCCGAGAGACCCCTGGCACCGATCTGTGTACACTCCTGCGACCCCGGGGGTTGTCCGTAGTTCAATAGTGTACACAAATGGTCCAAACGGGCGCCCGGAAGCTCTCATTCTCGATCTGTGTACACTCCTGCGGTCACTTACGGCCCTCGCAGCCCTTGCGACCACTCGCGGCTCTTGCGACAAGATCACCCGCCTAGAGCGTGGACAGGTTGATCGCAGACTGGCTGTCTATGGGTCGATTGTCTTTCAGCACTCCCGTAACTATGAAACGATGAGGGCCATGGTATTCCTCGACCATGCAGGTGCTCAGCTGCAGGATCTTATCCGTAGCGGCGTCAAGCGTGGCGCCCTCGCGAATGTTGCGCCTCGATGAGTCGGGATTAAGCACAAAGTTGTAGTACTCCTGGAGCGCCTGGGGGTTCTTGAAGTCAAACGAGTTGAGGATGTGCCGGTCATCATACTCATATGCAGCCACGATCTTGTAGATGAAAACACGGCCGGGTGTGAAGACGTACATCACGTCATGCTCAGCAAAGAAGTTTGCGTCCTCGAAGTTGTGGAGCGACCTGAACAAGTGGATGGGGTCGTCGGTGTTATGCCCATAGAGCACCGTCACAGGGTCAGAGAAGTCGAGTGCGTTCATGCTCTGTGAGAAGATGGCACCGTATGGAGACGCCTTACCCGAGCGATTGTGATCAAGGTAGTACGTGTCATCATCTGAGCTTTGCAGCACGGGGTTGTTCACGTTGGTCCCCGGAATCGTGATCCACGCATAGATGTCTTGGTTCTCCTCCTTGAGCTTGGAGAAATCCACGGCGTTCTCGACGTCTGCGGTCTCCTCACCCTCCCCCTCATCGGGATCTGTGCTCACCGTTGGAACGGGATCTTCCGCCGCCCGCTGCTTCTCTTCCGCGACGCTAGGTGAGACGGGCGGATGAAGCGTCACAGCGGCTGCCGCGACAACGAGGACGAGCGTGGCGACTGCCACGATGACCATACGAGGCCTTGCACCCCATGCCATCGTCCTCTGCCTCAGCGCCTGCCCCATTTGCGTCAGCACCTGTTTCAGCATGAACCCCTCCCCACACACGAGCAGGGTGAGAGACGGCCGCTCTCACCCTGCCTCACAAGACCTATGATACTTCAAGAAGTCGCGCTACTGTGCCCTCAGCTTCCGGCGGACTCCAACTGTGCCAGCGACCGCGATGACCGATAGCACGGACACAACCGCAGGCACGATAGTAGATGACAGGGGCATGCCAACTCCAGTCTGTGGAGACCTTGTGCTCGTATCCACCCTGCCTACGCTCTGTCTTACCACCGAGGGGGTCACGCCGTCGCGCATGACCAAGGTATACGTGGACAGCCGCTCCATCTCGAAGACTGCCTCGCCGTTCGCATCCAAGGTCCTCTCCTTGACCTCCGTGCTGCCATCATCATGCTCGACATACAGCAGAACCTCTTTACCAGCAAACTGCCTTTCGAACATAACCCGAATCTCAAAGTTTCTGTACGTTCCCTTTAATACAAAGGACGCCCAGACATCGCCCGGCAGCGGGGTGTAGTTGGAGGCACGCGTGTCACTCCAATACATGTCATCAAGAGTCCCGGTAGTCTGTTCCGTCGGAACGATGTATATCCACCTCGCAACTCCATCAGCGAAGGTCGTCCGGTCGCTGAGCGACTTCCGGTACCTGCTATAATCCGGTGTCGCGCGATTCGAGTTGTTGTCCCTGGGTGTGTTGTTGTCCGGTGTCACGGAAGAGGAGGTCTTCACGACCAAGGTACACACGGTGTCGTCAGTCACGTCATCCATCGAGTATGAGACGGTACCGTAGCTGTTGATGATCGCATCCTTGGTCTCCGTGGAGCCACTCGCATGCTGGATGTAGAGCACGGCATGCTTTCGGGCGTACTTGCTGTCGATGTTGGTGTACGCAAGCACAAAATTCTTCAGTGAACCTCTGAGCAAGAAGGACTTAACGACAACATCGCCCTCTGCCGGCGTGTAGTTCGAGGCCCTCCGATCGGTTACCCAATAGGCTTCCAACCCAGACCCTACGGTCCTGTTGGACTTCCCGAACCATACGAACTCATCCGAAGTACTCGGGTCAGGGACTGGGGTCGGGTCGGGCTTGGGGGCCGGGTCTGGCTTGGGGGTCGGGTCGGGGGTCGAACTCACGGGCTCGCAATTGATGGAGAACCTATATGAGCCCGACGCCTCAACCGTAATGAACATGTGTCCGCTGCTCGTACCGTCAATGACACCATTCTTGTCAGACGTTTTAGTGATGACTGACTCGTGGACGTCCGCCCCGTCCCCTGCGATGCTGCCCTTCTTCTCGCAGTAGATGGTGTACGTCCTTCCGCCCATCACCCCCCCAGCCAACCAGAAATCTATCTTTGCCTGCGCGGGCTCCGTAGAGCCGTCGGAGGCGTCCGTGGCTAGGTCGATGTCAAAGCTACCTTCATACCTGCCGCCCTTGTAATCGAGTGGGCCACCCTCTTTGACCGCCTTGTAGTTGGACGCCTTATCCGTGGACCCCACCATCTTGCTGACGATGACGCCACCCTTCACGGACTCAACCTGAACTGTCATGCGACGCTCCGCAGAGGACACTGGAGGATAGATCGATTTGTCATACGTAGTAACCTTTGCTTGCGCTGTGAGAGGTATCACCAATGCGAGCAAAAGCGCGCCGAGCAATGCCGCAAACCTCTTTCTCATCACATTCCCACCTTTCACCTTCACTTATAGATCCGAATACCACAGTACCTCTACGTAGTATAAGATTACCCGTATTTCTCTCTCATTGCAAGAGTATTTTTTCAATCTATTTTAGCCTCTTTTTTGCTCGCTCAAAGCACGGCGCCGTGGTCCGCGCCCGGCTCAGCTGTCTGTTGATCGGACAGACCGGCGCTCCTGGTGCCCTCCCGCTCGCCCGTGTCCTGGGTTGGGCCCCAGTCGT
>ERZ772940.292-NODE-292-length-25827-cov-3.41467_pt1 | contig 25827 bp, 25 predicted proteins | sample MGYA00511682_ERZ772940 | MGnify/ENA primary metagenome ERZ772940 (study PRJEB29015, sample SAMEA2737922) | human oral metagenome | biome: human oral; feature: human-associated habitat; material: dental | place: China | collected 2031 ... | reverse complement strand
TGGTGGCGCCGTATTACAAGGGACTGGCGGTGTCCGTGCCGCTGGATCTGGCGCGGATTCGCGCTGCCGGCAAGGTGGATGTGGACCGGGCAGCCATTCATGCCGCGCTGGCGGCCCGTTATGCGGGCGAGCGCTTCGTGCAGGTGGCGCCGCTGGATGCCGCGCCCGAAGGCGGCTTCTTCGATGTGCAGGGGAGCAACGACACCAATCGCGCCGATCTCTTCGTCTTTGGCAATGACGAACAGTGCATGCTGGTGGCGCGCATTGACAACCTGGGCAAGGGCGCCAGTGGCGCGGCCGTGCAGGCCATGAACATCCATCTGGGCCTGGACGAGGCGACCGGGCTGGCCTGATCGACCGAGCAAAAAGGGCGGATTTGCGGGTTGTGGGTCCGCACCCGCCGTCCCTGCCGTTTCAGCGCGACAGCAGGCGCGTGGACGCGCAGGAGGGAAGGGGCGACCCGGCCAGTGCCGGGCTCCCTTCGGGCGACTTTTCAGTCGGCCCTGCTGGCTCAGGCGGCCTTGTTGCCTTCCGGAATCAGCTTCTGCAGCTCGCCGGACTCGGCCATCTCGGCCATGATGTCCACGCCGCCGATGAACTCGCCATTGATGTAGAGCTGCGGAATGGTGGGCCAGTTGGAGTAGTCCTTGACGGCCTGGCGGACCTCGGCGTCTTCCAGCACGTTGATGGTGACCAGCTGCTTGATGCCGGCGTTCTTCAGCACCTGAATGGCCTTGCCGGAGAAGCCACATTGGGGAAACTGCGCCGTGCCCTTCATGAACAGGACGACGGGGTGCTCGGTAACGGTCTGGTGAATGAATTCCTTGGCGTCCATGGGGGACCTCCACATGATGGAAAAGGGGCCGCCAGAATACTGGTCGGGTAAAGACAGCGGATGTTATCCTGCCTGTGGCCGCGAGGAAACACGGCGGCCCGGTTTTCAATCCGGCGCTTGCGTCTGCATGGGTGCTTGGTCGGCTGGCGTGCGGCCGATTACCCATCCTTCATGACAGTGAACAAGAATACTTTCGTCATCGGCTTCATGCTGTTCGCCATCTTCTTTGGTGCCGGCAACCTCATCTTTCCCTCGGCACTGGGCCTGGAAAGCGGCCAGACCTTCTGGCCGGCACTGCTGGGCTTCGTGTCCACGGGCGTGGGCCTGCCGCTGCTGGGCATCATTGTCAGTGCCTATTACCAGGACGGCTACCGCACCGCGCTCGACCGCATCCACCCGTGGTTCTCGCTGCTGTTCCTGGCGGTCGTCTACCTCACCATCGGGCCCTTCTTTGCCATTCCCCGGACGGGTGCCACCTCGTATGAAATGGCCGTGGTGCCCTTCCTGGGCGAGCCGGGCAGCACCTCGCTGCTGATCTTCAGCCTGGTCTATTACGGCATCACGCTGTGGCTCAGCCTCAACCCCTCCAAGATGGTCGAGCGCATCGGCGCCATCCTCACGCCCGTGCTGCTGGTGTGCATCCTGGCGCTCATCGGCAAGGCGGCCTTTTGGCTGTGGGGGCGTCCGCCGACGCTGACCGATGTTCAGGTCACCGGCACGGCCGCCTATCTGAACGGCTTCGTGAACGGCTACCTCACCATGGACGTGCTGGCCTCGGTTGCATTCTCGGTCATCGTCATCACCGCCATCCGGGCCCGCATGCTGACCCGGAGCGCCCAGGGCGACGGCAGCGTGGCTGCCCTGAATGAAGCCGTGCTCACCCCAGCCCAGCGGCGCCAGCTCATCGTGCAGACCACGCTGGCTGGTGTTGTGGCAGCTACAGCGCTGGCCTTCATCTATGTGGGCCTGGGCTGGTTCAGCAACCGCCTGCCCGTGGATCCCGCCATCCTTGCCGATCTGAAGGAGCGGGGCCAGGACGTGGGGACCTATCTGCTCACCACCGCTGCCTACAGCACCTTTGGTGAATTCGGCCGCGTGCTGTTCGGCCTCATCGTCACGCTGGCGTGCCTGACCACCTCGGTAGGCCTCGTGACCGCCGTGTCCGAGTTCTTCAACGACATCTTCCCGCGCATCAGCTATGTCACCTATGCCGTGATCTGCACGCTCATCGGCTTCCTGCTGGCCAACCAGGGCCTGAGCGCCGTCATCGACAAGTCCGTGCCGGTGCTGATGGTGCTGTACCCGGTCGTGATGACGATCCTGCTCATCATGCTCATCGAGACCTTCGTCACGCCCCTGCCGCTGCTGGCCCAGCGCCTGGCCGTGGGGATGGTGATGGTCGTGTCCATCCTGTCGGTGGCCGGCACCGACTTCTCGCAGCACCTGCCGCTGAAGGCCTATTCGCTGGAATGGCTGCCGTTTGCGGCCGTGGCCATCGTGCTGGGCGTGGTGGTGGCGTGGATGCGGCGTGGGGCGGCGCGGGAAGAGGGGTGAGGGGGAAGGGCCCCGTTGCCGGAGGGGCTGCACGGCGGGAGATGTCGTGGGCCTGTCGGGCAGGGGCTGCTGGATAAGGAAATAGTTGCGAAGTTATTGAAATAGAAGCGAAATCAGCGCCTCTTGCCTCGTGGCTTGGATCGACGTTTGGTTAAGGAAGACAACGTTACTGGGCACGAGTTGAGCAAGCAGGAAACCCGCTGATTTGCCTCCACCCAGGCTGCAGTTTTTTCGCATCGAATGCCTATAAGCCATTGAATTTTCTTGTAATTTCCATTGATATCACAATTGAATATGGGTTCGTGATGAGCAATGCGATTCCGTAAAGTTCTAACCGCTTGCATGAAATCGTAGATACGCTTACGTGCGTCAGCCACAGAAAGGTCAGGGTCTAGGTTTGGGAAGACAACCCTGAGGTTCTGATTCCAGATCCGGTCGTCGTGTCGAGCAGTGAACATCTTCTCCCAGAAGTTGAGAGTCATGGCTGCCACGACCCTTCCAGTCATAGAAGGAGAAGGCTCGAAGGTACCAATACCTTTGCTCAGATCTGGTTTCGCGTGGCCGGCCAAACTTCCAACGAAACTCTGATTCCATGGCCAATCTTCTCCATAGACAGAAGCTATCGCCTGGGAGACGGCGTTTCGGATCACAACCTCACAGAGCTGCATTGGGAAAAACAAAGCACCTGACATCGCGGCGTTCCAAAGGTAAAAATTCAGAACATTGGTTGTATCGGAGGCATTCGGAGAAACTTGTTTTAACGCATCTTCGTAAGTCGCCAACCGTGGAGCAGACAATACATTCCGCACGTCATCAATGTTGGACAGCAAACAATCTTTGTTTGACATGAGCAAAAAAAACCAATAAATTTGATCCTGAAGTTAAGGGACTCGTGGGCTAAACGCCTCCCCCCTTAGCGTTACGACTAAAGCCCGCCCTTACCGGCGGGCTTTCCCATATCTGGACGTCGCATAACATCAAGAAGCTGTCGTATAGTAATACGGTTACAGACATTCTTCTTATATAGTGTGCTTCGTAGACCACTACACTACCGGTAGTGGGGAGTGTATACATCTAAGATGCTTATCCATCCAGTCCCATTCATCGGGAGCCGCAGGAAATCGTCCGGATCAACTTGAGTCCTCCGAAGCGGCACAGATGGTCTGGCTGTACTGTGGTCTGATCAAGAATCGCAAAGCGGCCTCGCAGCCCTATGTCCTTCTTGCCTTTCAGGAGGTTCTGGGGCCGGAAACGCTCGACGACCGCCTGGTGTACGCCCATGTCGTCCATCCCCTAGGCTACAGCTGAGACCCAAAACTGGCCTCAGTCCTTTGACCTGCTCAACGGTCGGCGCTTGGTCATTCCATCCTTGGAGTTCTATACCCGTTGCTATGGGGCATCCGCCAACCGTCGCCACCTCGCAGCGCGCCCCTTGCCCTCCGGCGTGATGAGTCCTTCATCCTTCATGGTGCGCAACACATGTCGGACCATGTCCCGACTGACGCCAGGACAGGCCTCCTCGATATCCGAGATGGCGAAGGGGTGCTGGCGTCTCAGAACTTCTGAACGAACGCGCTCGCCCTTGGCGCCATGGCCATGTTCCAGGGTGCCGACGCGCGTCTCGAACTCACGGTAGGCACGCAGCAGGACGCCCCAGAAGTAGTTGAGCCAGGGCATGCTGTCGTGCTGGCCGTCGTGCCAGCCCTGGGAGCTGGCTTCCAGGGTTTCGTAGTAGGTTTCCTTGGATTCCTCGAAGAGCCGTTCAAGGCTGATGAAGCGCCCCACAGCGTAGTCGAAGTGGTAGAGCAGCTGCAGGGTCAGCAGGCGTGCCATGCGGCCATTGCCGTCCGGGAAGGGGTGGATGCAGAGAAAGTCCAGGATGGCCAGGGGCACCAGGACGAGGGGATCGGCCAGGTGCTGATCCAGGGCAGATCGGTAGCGGGCGATCAGGTCCGCCATGGCCATCGGGGTGAGGTGGGCGGACACGGGGGCGAAGCGGACGCGGGAACGCCCGTCCGGCTGACGCTCGATGATGTCGTTGTTGGTGGCTTTCCACTGTCCGCCGGGCTGGGGCATGTAGCGGTACATCAGCCCGTGCAGCTGCCGGATGGTGTTTGCCGAGAAAGGCATCTCCTTGCCGCTTTCATGGATCAGGCTCAGCGCATCGCGGTAGCCGGCGATCTCCTGTTCGGAACGGCTTCGAGGCGTGGCGTCCTTCAGCATCAGGGCGCGCAGGCGCTGGGTGGAGATGATGACGCCTTCCAGACGGTTGGAGGACTCGGTGGATTCGATGGTGGCCGCTTTCTGCAGTCCCTTCAGCACTTCGGGCAGCTGGACACTATAGAGCTGCTGCTTGCCCTGGAACTCACCGAGTGCGCGCAGGGTGGCCAGCTGCGAGTGGGTGAAGCGGAGCCTGTCCAGATAGTCGGCGGTGAGGGATCGCATCGGAAGGGGGCAGTGAGGGGAATAGGGGTAATGATAGTCGTCTAAATGGGTAATTTCGGGCGAAATTACCCATTTATGCGATCCATTACCCCATTGTTCTGCCATTCGGAGCCTGTTTTGGCGTGAATTTCAGCCAAAATGAGGCGAAATGGAGGCAAGAAAGGGGGTAAAGCAGTCCGTAAATGGGTAATTTCAGCGTGAAATTACCTCTATTCGAGGATCCATGACCCCTATTGGCGCCAGGCACCCGTCATGGCGTCTTCCTTTGCCGTTCAGTCTGATTGCGGCACGGCGGCTGTCGTCCGCCCCTGTGCGGTCCGGGCGTGGTCGGGTTCAATGTCCGCCCCGTGTCGGTCCGATTGGCCTGGTCTGGTCTGGCCTGCTTGGTTGGGCCTACTTGGCCAGGCCTGACGGTTGGATGGGCCTACTTGCGCCCGTCCCCCAGCCACTGCCCGCCGCTCACGCGCGGCTGTCCGGCCAGGTCGCGTCGGGTGAACACGTCGGCAAAGCCTGCGTCACGCAGCAGGGCCTGCACGGGGGCTTCCTGATCGTAGCCGTGTTCCAGCAGCAGCCAGCCGCCGGGGTTCAGGTGGGTGGGGGCGCCGCCGATGATGATGCGCAGGTCATCCAGCCCGTCGGGACCGGCCGCCAGGGCCTGAGGCGGCTCGAAGCGCAGGTCGCCCTGCTGCAGGTGGTGGTCGTTGGCTGCGATGTAGGGGGGGTTGGAGACGATCAGGTCGAAGCGTCGGGCAGGGGGCTCGGTTGGATGTCCTTGCCGCGCCGTGATCGGGGATGTGGTCTGGGCGGCCGTGGCGGTGTTCTCCGTCGCTTCGTGGCTGTCCGTGGCGTTGGCCAGCGCCTGCCACCAGCTGCCCGTGTGCCAGTGGATGCGGTTGGCGCCCAGAGCCTTGGCATTCTGCTGCGCCATGGCCAGGGCCTCGGGGGAGCGCTCGACGGCATGCACCTCGGCGTCCGGAGCCTCCAGCGCCAGGGTGATGGCGATGATGCCGCTGCCGGTGCCCAGTTCCAGCAGGGACAGAGGGACGGCGCGCCGCTGCCGGCGCAGCAGCAAGAGCTGCTCCAGCGCGGTTTCCACTAGGGTTTCGGTGTCGGCCCGGGGAATGAGCACAGCCGGTGAGACGGCAAAGGGACGGCCGTAGAACTCCTGCTGGCCGAGCAGATAGGCCAGGGGTTCGCCGCTGCGGCGGCGCTCGGCCAGGGTATGGAAGCGCGCGGTGGTGTCCGGGTCGGCGGGATCGTCGCCGTGGGCCATGAACCAGGTCAGCGGCTGGCCGGTGAGGTAGGCCAGCAGGCGGCGTGCCTCGGCGCGGGGCAGCTGGCTGTGCTGGATGAGGTCGTCGAGGGTGGAGGCGGTATCGACAGGGGGCTCGCCTGGAAGCAGGGGGGAAGTCATCGCGTGATCAGGGTCTCACCCCTCGGCCCGCTCCGCCGCCAGTTCGGCCAGCCGGGCCTTCATCAGGGCGTCGGTCAGTTCGTCCAGGTCGCCGTCGATGATGGCCTGCAGCTTGTAGAGGGTGAGGTTGATGCGGTGGTCGGTGAGCCGCCCTTGGGGGAAGTTGTAGGTGCGGATGCGCTCGGAGCGGTCGCCCGAGCCCACGAGGCTCTTGCGGTGAGCGGAGGTCTCGGCGGCGCGCTCGCGCTCGCGGGCGTCGCGCAGGCGGGTGAGCAGTACGGTCATGGCCTTGTCGCGGTTGCGGTGCTGCGAGCGGTCGTCCTGGCATTCGGCCACGATGCCGGTAGGCAGGTGGGTGATGCGCACGGCGGATTCGGTCTTGTTGACGTGCTGGCCGCCAGCACCGGAGGCGCGGAACACGTCGATGCGCAGATCGTCGGGGCTGATCTCGATGTCGCCGGTGGGCTCGGCCTCGGCCATGACGGCCACGGTGCAGGCGGAGGTGTGGATGCGTCCCTGGGATTCGGTGACGGGCACGCGCTGCACGCGGTGCGCACCGGATTCGTAGCGCAGCCGTCCATAGACCTGCTGGCCGCTGACCTGCACGATGACCTCGCGGTAGCCGCCCAGTTCGGATTCGCTGGCCGACAGGATCTCGGTCTGCCAGCCGCGATGTTCGGCGTAGCGCAGGTACATGCGCAGCAGGTCGCCGGCAAAGAGGGCGCTTTCATCACCGCCGGTGCCGGCCCGGATCTCCAGGATGGCGTTGCGGGCATCGTCGGGGTCGCGCGGCAGCAGCAGGTACTCGATGCGCTCCTGGGTAGCCTGCAGGCGGGTCTCGGCGTCGGCGATCTCCTCGTCGGCGAACTCGCGCATGTCGGGCTCTTCGCGCATCTGGCGGGCGGCCTCCAGGTCGGCGCCGGCCTGTTTCCACAGGGCGTAGGTGTCCAGCACCTCGCTGGTCTCGGCGTGCTCCTGGTTGAGCTTTTTCAGCAGGCTGATGTCCTTGCCGATGTCTTCGCTGGCCAGCTGGGCGTTGAGTTCTTCCAGCCGGTTCTGCATGCGGTCCAGCTGCGCCCGCAGGGATTCTTTCATGGCGATGCGTGAAGGGGTTCGGCGGGCATTCTAACCAACGCGCCGCCGATCTCCCTTCCCGTTACCGTCCGCCCCGGGGAACCGGCAGCAGGCCGGACAGCATGTTGGCCAGTTCGGGATCCTTGCCGGCGTGATGGGACAGCAGGGTGGTGGGGCCGTGCATGAACTTGGCGGTAAGCGCCCTGGAAAGCGCTTCCAGCACGACGGCAGGGTCTTCGCCCTTGGCCAGCATCTTGCGGGCGCGCTCCACTTCCTGCTGGCGCACGGCATCGCTGCGGGCGTGCAGTTCCTGGATGAGGGGCACGCTCTGGCGCTGCACCATCCAGTTCATGAAGGCGTTGACCTGGGTGTCGATGATGCTCTCGGCCTCGGCCACGGCCAGGCGACGGCCTTCCAGGCCGGCATCGACCACTTCGCGCAGGTCGTCGACGGTGTAGAGGAATACATCGTCCAGGCGCGAGACTTCGTCCTCGATGTCGCGCGGGACAGCCAGGTCGATCATCAGCACTGGGCGGTGACGGCGCTGGCGCACGCTGCGCTCCACCATGCCCAGACCGATGATGGGCAGGCTGCTGGCGGTGCAGGAGATCACCACGTCGAAGTTCTCAAGCTGCTGGGGCAGGTCGGACAGCGCCATGGTGGTGGCGCCGAAACGCTCGGCCAGCGGGCGGGCGCGCTCCAGCGTGCGGTTGGCGATGACCATCCGCCGAGGGTGGGGGGCCCAGTGCGCGGCGCACAGTTCGATCATCTCGCCGGCGCCGATGAGCAGCACCGAGCAGTCGGCCAGGTTCTCGAAGATCTGCTCGCCCAGGCGCACGCTGGCAGCCGACATCGAGACCGACTGGGCGCCGATGGCTGTCTGGGTGCGCACTTCCTTGGCGACCGAGAACGAGCGCTGGAACAGCTGGTGCAGGTGGCTGCCCAGCATGTTGGAATCCTGCGCCACGCGCGCGGCCGTCTTCATCTGGCCCAGGATCTGGGGTTCGCCCAGCACCATGGAATCCAGCCCGCTGGCCACGCGGAAGGCGTGGCGCACGGCGCCCTGGTTGGGCAGCAGGTACAGATGCTCGGCCAGGTTGCCTTCACCGTCCACGCCCTTGTGGCGGCCGATCCATTCGGTCAGTGCCTGACCGGCCTCGTCGGGGGCGTCGGTCTTGCAGTAGATCTCGGTGCGGTTGCAGGTGGACAGGATGGCGGCTTCGGGGGCCAGCGACTTCAGGTGGCCACGCAGATCGGACAGGGCCGTGCCGATCGCCTCCTTGGTGGGGAAGGCGAGCTTCTCACGCAGCGCCACGGGCGCCGTGTTGTGGTTGAGTCCGAGCGTCAGCAACGCCATGTCGAATGCATCTATACGTCCTGCATGCCTTGCGGCAGGCAGATTTCAAAACATGCGCCCCCGGTGGGGTGATTGAATACACGAATGGTACCGCCGTGGCGCGCAATGGCTTTGTGAACCATGGCAAGGCCCAGCCCGGCACTGCCCTGGGACGACTTCTTGCCGGTGGTCTCGGAACCTGCCGACTGCCAGAAGGGCTTGAAGATGAGCGCCTGCTTGTCGGGCGGCACGCCGGGGCCGTGGTCTCGGATGGTAATGCGGAAATGCGGCGCCTGATTGATCAATGTCACTTCGATGCTGCTGTCGATGGGACTGTGGCGGATTCCGTTCTCCACCAGATTGGAGAAGGCGCGGCGCAGCAGGTCGGCGTCGCAGCGCAGAATGGCCGCGTCCACCGGGTTGAAGGTCAGGCGGACCTTCTTGGCGTTGGCCGAGAACCAGGCCAGGTCGATCACTTCGGTGAGCAGGTCGTTGAGGTCGTGCTCCTCGGGCTGGATGGGCTTGATCTCGGCGCGGGTGTAGGCCAGGAAGCCGTCGGTGAGTTCCAGCGCGCGGCGCGACTGGCGGGCCAGCTCGTCCAGGCCGGCGCCACGCTCGGTGCTGTCGGTGGTGGTGCGTAGTTTCTCGATGATGGCCAGGATGGTGGCCTGGGGCGAGCGCAGGTCGTGCGACAGGAAGGAGAGGGTCTCCTCGCGCTCGCGGTCGGCCAGGCGGCGGGCCGTCAGGTCCACGAACTGGATCATCCAGCGGCGCTCGTCGGCGCTGGCGCCCGTGGCTGCCACGTCCACCCGCCAGTGGCGGCCCTGCATGTCCTGGTATTCACCAGCCAGCTGGCAGGGCTCGTCCTGAAAGTTGCGCGGCAGCTTGCCGAAGATGGTCCGGAAGCAGTCCGACAGGGTGGTGCAGCATTCGCCCACGTTGCCGAAGGCATTCAGAAAGCGCTGGTTGCGCAGCAGCGGCCGCTGTTCGTGGTCGGCCACCAGGACCGGGTGGGGCAGGCTCTGCAGGCTGTCCGACAGGAAGCGGTTGAGCCTGGCCACCTGCTGGGCGGCCATCTGGACGCGGTTGAGCTGGGCCGAGATGGGCTCGTGCGAGGCAGGTTCTGCACTGCGGGCTCCGAAGACGCCGCCAAACAGTTCCAGGGAGCGGGCCTGGCGCAGCAGGCCTGTCGAGGCAACCGACAGCCGTCGCCAGCTCCAGAGCGGGTAGCCCAGGCAGATGGAGATGAGCATGTCGCCCGGTGCCAGCCACCAGCCGGCGCGGAAGGCCAGCCAGCTGGTCAGCAGGATCAGGCAGCTGGCCACCACCACGATGATGAGGCCCAGGAACGGGCTGGTGCGGTAGAGCAGCAGCATGGTGAGCAGCACCACCAGGACTTCGATGCTGCCCTGCAGGGGGGGCGACAGCGGCTGCTTGAAGTGATGGATGATCTGCGCTTCGGCGGCGACGGCGTGCAGCTCCAGCCCCGAGATGCGCCGGGGCCGGGCATCTTCCAGAGGGCTCCCGAGCCGATGGCGGTGCTGCCCAGCAGGACCTTGCGCCCCTTCAGCTGTTCGGGCGAGATGTCGCCCCGCAGCAGGGCGGCAGCCGAGAGGGTCGGCGGCAGCTGCTTCAGCGCGCCGGGCAGCATGGGATCCTGCACGTCCCAGCGCCGCTCCAGCAGCATGTTCAGCGTCTCGTTGCGGTTGCTCTGTGCCGTGCGGTCCACCAGGGCCCAGGACAGCGCCGGCAGGTGGCCTTCTTCCATGTACAGGCCGCGCACCAGACCGTCGCGGCCGGTATGGAAGGTGATGTGTCCCAGCGTGTTGCCCGCCGCGATCACGTCCAGCGGGTAGAGCGGCAGGTAGTTGTTGGTGCCTTCTTCCTTGCCCACGGCCAGGATGATGCGGGTTCCCTGGCGGGCGGCATTCTGCAGCGCGGTGCGCAGCAGCTGGTCGTCGTTCGGGCGGGACGAGACCTCGGCAAACAGGATGTCGATGGCCAGCGCTTCGGGGTGGCCTTCGGCGATGCGGTTGATCAGCGCGGCCAGCACCGGACGCGGCCAGGGCCAGCGTCCCACCTGCAGCATGCTGATGTCGTCGATGTCCACGATCACCACCTGACCGGAGGGTGGCCGGGCATCGTAGCCCAGCGCCAGGTCGTACAGGCGCAGGCTCAGGTAGTCGGGCGGCGAGGCATGGTCCGTGCCGTTGGTGGGGTCGGGAATGCGCTGGTCGCTGGTCAGATACTGCGGCCAGGGCCCGAACCAGATGGTGCCCGCCAGCAGCAGGGTTGTCAGCAGGCTCCATTCCAGCAGGGGCCGGTCGCGCGGGGCAGAGCGGGCCATCCTGCCCAGCAGGCGCCGAAGGAAGCGGATCATCGGCGCGGGTCAGCGGGGAGAGAGCAGGAGGAAGTCACCGTGGCCGGTACGCACGGGCTCATCGCTGCCCGTACGCACGGCCGGCAGAGGGCGGGCCTCGATGATGGGCGCCCCCACACGCAGCCGGAATTTCTGGGGCTCGCTCCATGGGCCCTGTCGCCCCTTCTCGACGCAGGCCACCCGCCACCAGCGCTCCAGCGGTTTGCGGGTGTCCAGGCGGATGAGATCCTCGGGGTGAATGGCCACCTCGTCGTGCAGCACCTGGGCAAACTCGGCGTCGCCAGCTATCTGGATGCGGTAGGTGCGGTCTGCCGCGCTGGATGTCTTGCCGCTTGCCTCGGACATGTCGCCCGCAGCAGGCGTGTCGGGCGTGTCCAGCCACCGGAATCGGACAGGCCGGTCGTCGACCTGCACCTCGTCAGGCTGCGGCTGCAGCCGGGGCGGGAGCGGACGGGCCAGGACTTGCACCTCGGTGGTGCCGACATAGCCCTCGATGCCCGTGCGCGAGATGGCGCTGACGCGCACATAGTGGGGGCCGTCCTGCCGCGACGGCAGCACGAAGCTGGGTTCCCGGGTGCGGGTGTCCAGCAGCACGGCGCTGAAGTCGGGCCGGGTGGAGACCTCCACGTGGTAGGCCGCGGCATCGCCTGCGAGGGCCGGGAGCGGCAGACGCGGAGTGGTCTGCGTCCAGGTGCGGCCCTGGATGCCGCCCAGGTCGGGGGCGGGCAGCAGCTGGGCCACGACGGGCTTGCTCTTGGCCGTGAACCAGGCGCCCTTGCCGGCGTCCACGTCGGCCGTGGCCTTGCGGTTGCCAGCAGCCACCCGGCCGCGCAGCACTTCCACCGTGCTGCGCTGGCCTTCGGCATGCACGCGGAAGTGTGTGCCGCGCACGGCCGCATTGCCCGAAGGCGTCCTGATGTTGAGCGGGCGGCTGCGCTTGCCCGGGGAGTCGGGCTCGATGCTGCCGTGCCTGAGCAGGAAGCCGGCGTCCAGATGACGTTCGCCGTGGTAGGCGCGCAGCCGCTCCAGCCGCACTTCGGTGGCCGACGGGATGCGCAGCCGCGTGCCGTCGGGCAGGGTGATGACGGCGGCGCTGTCCGGGCCGGTCTGTACCGTGGTGCCTTCGGGAATGGCGGCGCCATCATGCGCTGGCTTTCCGTTCAGCTTTACCTGGTTGGAGGCTGATTCCAGCAGGGCCTGGGCCACCTTGGGCTTGAGCCAGCCGGGCAGCATCCTGAGCGTGGTGCCCGGTTGCAGATGGCGCGGGTTGCCGATGTGGTTGAGCTTCTGCACGTCGCGCCAGCGCTCGGGGGTGTCGAGCTTTTCGCGCGACAGGCCCAGCAGCGTGTCGCCGGGCTGGACGTGGTAGAGGAGGATTTCGTTGTCGGCGGGGTTGGCCGTTGCCGACGGGGCGGCCGGCGTGCCGCCCGTTGATGTGGATGTGCCTTCTGCCAGCGTGAGGCCCGCCGGCAGGGTGGCCAGCAGGGCAAGCAGCCACACGCCGCCATGACGTGCCGGACAGCAAAGGCGGCCGGCGTCGGGCCGTTCCATGGGGGTCACGCCATTTCCTTCAGGTTGGGCTTCTTTCAGCTGTTTTCCGCGGGCGCAGGGGCGCCGCCATCGGCATCCTCGCCCTCGTCGCGCAGCCGCTCAAGCCGGTAGCCGTAGCTGTAGACCGGCGCCAGCAGGTAGCCGCTTTCCGGCCGCAGCGTGAGCTTGCTGCGCACGCGCGAGACGTGGGTGTCCATGGTACGCGAAGGCACCTCGGAATCACGCCCCCAGACGGCCTCGCGGATGTGTCCGCGCGACAGCGGCTTGCCGATGTTGTTCAGGAACAGCAGCGCCAGCTGGAATTCCTTTTGTGTCAGCTCGACGATACGGCCACTGTCCTGCGCGGTCTGGCGCTGCAGGTCGAAGCGGAAACGATCGTATTCGAAGATGGTGCCGTGGATGTCCCCCAGGCCGGCGCGGCGCACCAGGGCCTTCAGGCGGGCACGCAATTCGCCGGCGCGGGCAGGCTTGACCACGAAGTCGTCGGCACCGGCATCCAGCGCGCTGATGACCTCGCTCTCGGCGTCCTGCGAGGTGAGCACCATGACTGGCAGCGGGTTCTTGCGTTCGCGCAGCAGTCGCACCAGCGCCTTGCCGTCCATGCCCGGCAGCATGAGGTCGACGATGCAGGCATCGAAGCTCTCACGCGGCAGGGCCGCCAGGAAGGACGCGGCCTCGTTGAAAAGATGGCATGTGTCCCCTTCCACGCTGAGCGAATGGACCAGCTGCGAAGCCACTGCCTTGTCGTCTTCAATGATCGCTATTCTCATCGCCGTATTCTATCGCACGTCCCCGGGCGATATGTGCATCGTTTCATTCTGGGGACGAAATTTGTGTAAAAGGTTGTCCTGACAGTCCGGCAGTGTCGGACAGGTTGTTTTCCGCTGTCAAGAACAGGCGGTAGGCGGGATGTTCCGATTCGTTCCGGTACGGGTACCCCAGAGCAGCCAGCACCTGTTCATAGCGGGGCCGGTCCTCCAACGGTACCTGAATACCGGCCAGGGCGCGCCCAAAGTCCGACCCGTGATTGCGATAATGGAACAGCGAGATGTTCCAGTCGGCGGGCAGGGCCTCCAGGAAGCGCAGCAGCGCCCCGGGGCGCTCGGGGAACTCGAAGCGGTACAGCACCTCGTCGCGGGCCAGCAGCGAGCGCCCGCCCACCAGGTGGCGCAGGTGCGACTTGGCCAGATCGTCGTCGGTCAGGTCCAGGGTCTCGAAGCCGGCCGTGCGCAGCCGGTTGGCGATCCGCCCGGCCTCCTCGCGGCCGCTGACCTGGATGCCCACGTAGATATGGGCCTTGTCGGAATCGGCAATACGGTAGTTGAACTCGGTGACGGAATGACGCCCCACCAGCTGGCAGAACTGCAGGAAGCTGCCGCGCCGCTCGGGGATGGTCACGGCAAACACCGCCTCGCGGGATTCACCGATCTCGGCACGTTCGGACACGAAGCGCAGGCGGTCGAAGTTCATATTGGCGCCGCTGGCCACGGCCACCAGGGTGCGGTCCTGCACCTGCTCGCGCTTGGCCCAGGCCTTCAGACCGGCCAGCGCAAGCGCGCCCGAGGGCTCCAGAATGGCCCGGGTGTCCTCGAAGGCGTCCTTGAGCGCCGCGCAGATCTGGTCGGTGTCCACCAGGATGATGTCGTCGACGTACTGCTTGCACAGCGCGAAGGTCTCATCGCCCACGCGCTTGACGGCCGTGCCGTCGGCGAACAGCCCCACGTCGTCCAGCGTCACCGGCTGGCCCGCCGCCAGTGACTGGCGCATCGCGTCGGCATCGTAGGTTTCCACGCCGATGATCTTGATGCCGGGGCGGATGGCTTTCACGTAGGCGGCGATGCCGGCGATCAGCCCGCCGCCGCCGATGGCCACGAAGATGGCGTCCACGGGCGCCCGGTGCTGGCGCAGGATCTCCATGGCGATGGTGCCCTGGCCGGCGATCACGTCCGGGTCATCGAACGGATGCACGAAGGTGAGGCCCTGTTCGGCCTGCAGCTTCAGGGCGTGCTGGTAGGCGTCGCTGAAGGAGTCACCCTGCAGCACCACCTCGCCCCCGCGGGCGCGCACCGCGTCCACCTTCAGGGTGGGGGTGGTGACGGGCATGACGATGACGGCCCGGCAGCCCAGCTTGCGTGCCGATAGCGCCACACCTTGGGCATGGTTGCCGGCCGAGGCGCAGATCACGCCCCGGGCGCGTTCCTCGGCGCTGAGGTTGGCCATCTTGTTGTAGGCGCCGCGCAGCTTGAACGAGAACACGGGCTGCATGTCCTCGCGCTTGAGCAGCACCCGGTTGCCCAGGCGTGCCGACAGTGCCGGGGCGGGATCCAGCGGGGTTTCTTCTGCCACTTCGTAGACGCGGGCGTTCAGGATCCGTTTCAGGTACTCGATGGACATGGGCAGAGGAACAGGCAGAGATAAAGGAATGCGGTCCCTATAATACGGCGCTTTTGCTGCAGTCCTTTCGGGCGGCGTGCGACCCTGCCGGAGTCCCGCTGTCCAGCCGCCGGGCCATTTCAATGCTCCAGACACTTCTCGACCAGGCGCTGACCTGGTTTGCGCTGCCCAAGAACGGGCTGGTCACCGTCTTCGTGGTGGCGCTCGTTTCGGCCACCTTGCTACCGCTGGGGTCCGAGCCTGCCGTCTTTGCCTACGTCAGCATGCGGCCCGACCTCTTCTGGCTGGCCATGGTGGTGGCCACCGCCGGCAACACGCTGGGGGGCGTCATCAACTACTGGATGGGGCGCGGTGCCAAGCATGTCATGGCGCCCGACCGTCAGACCCATTACCTGAAGTGGTTCGAGCGCCTGGGTCCGCGGGCCCTGCTGTTCTCCTTCCTGCCCGCAGTGGGCGATCCGCTGTGTGCCGTGGCCGGCTGGCTGCGCCTGCCGCTGGCACCTTCCATCCTGTGGATGGCGCTGGGCAAGTTCCTGCGCTACGTGTTCATGACCGGCATGCTGATGTGGGTGCCCGACAGCTGGTGGACCTCGCTGAAAGGGCTTTTCTGAGGCTGAATCATGAATGCCCGGTGTTCATTTGATGAATGAAGCCTGTTTTTGCGGTGCACCCCAGGCGGGTGTCTCTTTCATCCGACAGACGGGGCCTGGCGGGGGATCGGCGCGGCATCGGATTTGCTGCACTGCAGGGGCGACAAACGGCTTCATTCGGGGGAGAAGCGGCATCGGGCGCACGGCCTGCGGACCTTTTCCACGGATTTGCCGAGGCTGATTCAGGGGCTTTGCTGCGATGCAGCATGTTATTCAATTTGTGAATGACGGTTATTGATAGGCGGGGGTTGTCGTTGTCGGGGCGATACAGCATTCTCTCTCCTGAGCCCCATTCTCTTGCCCCTCCTTTCCGCTTCGGAGCTTCCGGAAATGCCCCCCCACACGTCGGCCACTCTGCCCGTAGACGCAGCCGTGGTTCAATCCGCCCCGATTACCTCGTCCTCGTACAACGCAGAGCGCCTGGCCATCATCAAGCTCATGGCGGTGATGACTGCCCTGGCTGTTGCCCTCATCGTCGTGGTCACCACCTGGTTCACCGAACTCAATGCCATCTCGGGCATGATGGACGACTTCTGGGCGCATGCACGCGCCAAGGTCATTGGCGGTGGCATCGGCATCGGCGTGCTGGCCATTGCCATGATTTCCACCTGGGTCAAGCTCGTCAAGCGCCTGGCACGCGTCGACTGGATCGACTGATCGACGGTCGGCATACCTGCCGCCCGTGCCCTGAGGGTCGGCATACCTGCCGCTCTTATCCGGCCTGACACAACCTGCCATCTCTGTCACGCTTCTTGCGCTTTGTGTTGGGCCGTGCGGCATGGCCGCAACGTTTCCATGAAACAATGCTGCTGCAAGCCTTTCCATTGCGCGCAGCACCATGACTGAATTTCGCTCGCTTCTCGCCCGTCGCGTCCGCGTCGGGCAGCCTGCTGCCACGTCCGTGGTGGCCCATCCCGCAAAACTCCCTGCCTCCAGTCACCCAGGCGTTGCCCGGCCCGGTCCGCGGCGTGCCGGCTGGCTGGTGCTGTCTGCCGCCATGCTGATGCTCGGCTGCTCGGCCGCTGGCAGTGGTGATGCCGGCACTGTAGGTGCTGCTGGCGGAAGCGGAGCAGGTGGCAGTGGCGGGGACGCTTCCATTTCTGCTGTTACCGGCACCAAGGGCTGCACCGCGCTCCTGACCAAGCACAAGCAGCGTCGGCTCAAGTCCATCGACCCCCAGGCGGGCGCGGGGCAGGGTGTGCCCGATCTGCCCCGGCCGAAGAAAGGCCTGCCGGAGGCCGACCCGGCCTACGGCAACTGTGTGGTGCGCGTCACCGATCACGCCGAGGAGAAGCTGGCGCGCTTTGCCCGGCACGACTACTCCCGCCGCCAGGCCTTCAATGCCGATGGCAGCCGCATCCTCATCGGTGCCAACGATGGCACCTGGCACCTGTACGACGGCAACACGCTGGAGTATGTGGAGCGCCTCTCCAAGCCGGCCGGCGATGCCGAGCTGCAGTGGCATCCCACCGATCCCGACCTGCTTTACTTCATGCCTGCCAACGGCCTGGGCATGATGCTCTACGAGCTGAACGTGAAAAGTGGCTCGGTACGCGAGGTGGCAGACTTTGGCGACCGCCTGAAGAAGATCTGGCCCGGTGCGGCTGCGGCCTGGACCAAGGCCGAGGGAGCGCCATCGGCGGACGGTCGCTACTGGTGCTTCATGGTGGACGACGCCGAGTGGCACTCGCTGGGCGTCTTTGCCTGGGACATGAAGGAAGACCGCATTCTGGGCAAGATGGACACCAAGGGTGACCGGCCCGACCACGTCAGCATGAGTCCGGGCGGCAAGCGCTGCGTGGTCTCGGGCGACACCGAGGGCGTGGGCACCCGCGCGTGGACGCTGGACTTCAAGAAGTACACCCAGTTGCACCACAAGTCCGAGCACTCCGACATTGCCGTGGACGGGCAGGGGCGTGATGTGTATGTCTCCATCGACTATCAGAGCCCGGATGGCGACGTCTTCATGACCGATCTGGAGACCGGCAAGCGCACGACGCTCTTCAAGACCTACCTGGATCACAGCGCCACCGCGCTGCACTTCTCCGGGCGGGCCTTCAAGAAGCCAGGCTGGGTGCTGGTCTCCACCTATGCCGCCGACGGCAAGCGCCAGTGGCTGCACGAGAAGCTGATGGCCGTGAGCCTGACGCCCCATCCGCAGGTGAAGGGGCTGGCCTACCATCATGGCGCCTACAATGGCTACTGGACCGAGCCGCAGGCCACCGTCAACCCCGATTTCACCCGTGTGCTGTTCAACTCCAATTGGGGCTCGCGCAGCGACACCGACATCGACAACTACATGGTGGTGCTGCCCAAGGACGCCCTGGACTGACCTGCCTTTGCCGGATCAAGCATGACTGACACTCGCCCCCTGGAAGCCCCCGATTGCCCGCTCTGCCATCCAGCGGGGGAAGACGTTCTCTGGCAGGACGAGCGGTTGCGCGTCATTCACGTGGGAACCGAAGCGGGGCAGCCTGCCTATTTCCGGGTCATCTGGCAGCAGCATCTGCCCGAGATGACAGATCTGTCCGATGCCGACAGGCTGTATCTGTGGCGCGTGCTGTCGGTGCTTGAAGATGGCGTGCGCCGTCATTTCCGGCCCGCCAAGGTGAATCTGGCCAGTTTTGGCAACCAGGTGCCGCATCTGCACTGGCACATCATCGGTCGCTGGCCGTCCGACCCGCAGTTTCCGGGATCGGTCTGGTCGCCGGTCTTGCGTCCGGCTGACAATGAAGAGCACCGTGCCGTTGCGGAACGGGTCTCGGCAGCGCTGCCGGCCTTCCGAAGCTGGCTGGCCGGCGCGCTTTCTGCGTGAAGATCTTCATCCGGGCCCGGCCTTCGGCACGGGCCCTTCAGGATCAGTTGGCTTCCAGGCAGCGATAGAGCAGCGGGCCATCCACCACTTCATTCACGCCGCTGGCGGGCACCAAGCCGGCAATGATGGCCTCATTGCGCTTGCTGTGCCACGAGAAACCCTGATGACGCGGCGACAGGGCGTCGGACGTGACATAGCGCGAGCCCGAGGCGGCGGGGCCTTCGTGCAGCGTGTATTCCTTGTTGCCGAACTTCAGCTCCACCACGGCATCGCCGGGCTGGTTGTCGGCCGGCATCTTGTAGACAGCCTGCACTTCTTCGGTGCGCACCAGACCCAGTGCCTGGGCTTCCTTGGTCGGCACGCAGCTCATCGTCATCGTGGCGGTCACTTCCAGGTTGCTGGCCGGGGCCGGGGCGGTCTGGGCAGCAGCCGGTGCGGCAACCTCTTTCGTGGTGGTCGAGGCACTGTCCTTCGAGGAGGGCAGGTGGCTGCAGGCAGCCAGCGCGAGGCCGGCCAGCAGGGCAGCAGCCTGCAGCGGCAGGCGGGACAGGGCCGGCTGGCTGCCGGCGGCGGAAACGTGTTTCGACATGGAATGCAACTCCTGGTGAGTGCTGGCGAAGGAAGGAACCCTGGCGGCCGCGTGACGCGCCACTGGGCACACAATATCGAGGCCGCCGGAAAACAGCAACGGCCGACGGTCTGCCGCCGATGACCGACGGGCGAGAACGTATCGGCCCGCGCCAATCGGGTACCATCACAGGATCGGCGTGGGCCTGGCCCCGTCTGAAGATTATCAGAGTCTGCCCGGCAGGCACTGTTCAACAACCCGGTGTTGCAATCCCGTCATCATGGCTGGCCTGGCCCAGAATACCCCGCTTCCCACCAACATCGTTGTCCACCAGCGCTCGCGCGAGCTGGGTGTGGACTTCAGTGACGGCTCCGCCTTCCGCTTCAGCTTCGAGTTCCTGCGCGTCAACTCGCCCTCGGCCGAGGTGCAGGGCCATTCGCCCGACCAGGCCGTGCTGCAGTACGGCAAGCGTGAAGTCCTGATCACCGAGATCGAGCAGGTGGGCAATTACGCCATCCGCCCGGTCTTCAGCGATGGCCACGGTTCCGGCATCTATTCCTGGGACTATCTCTACCAGCTGGGCAAGGACCAGGACGTCCTCTGGAAGGACTACCTGGCGCAGCTTGAGGCCCGGGGGCTCAGCCGCGTGGGCAACGTCGAACCTCCCCCACCCAAGCACCACGGCGGTGGCTGTGGAGGTGGCGGCGGCTGTGGCAGTGGCGGCTGCGGCGGCTGATCCGGTACCCGCTCCCTCTTGCGTCCGGCCGCTATCGGGGCAATCCAGACCCCGCGGCGTGCCGCTTCCGGGTGAAGGCACGCTTCTCACCCGCAGACAAAAAACACCATTCACGGAGGCTTTCATGCCCGACACCCACGAGAAAACCCACTTTGGCTACCAGCAGGTCGATGCCACCGAGAAGGCTGGCCGGGTGCGTGGCGTGTTCGATTCGGTGGCCAGCCGCTATGACCTGATGAACGACCTGATGTCGGGCGGTCTGCACCGGCTCTGGAAGCACTTCACCGTCGGTCAGGCAGCCCTGCGCCCCGGCATGAAGGTGCTGGATCTGGCCACCGGCAGCGGCGACCTGGCCCGTGCCATGGCCAAGAAGCCCGGTGTCGAGGTCTGGATGACCGACATCAACGCGGCCATGCTGGCCGTGGGCCGTGACCGGGCGCTGGATGACGGCCTGACTGTTCCCACCGTGCAGTGCGACGCCGAGAAACTGCCATTCCCCGACAAGAGCTTCGATCGCGTGACGCTGGCCTTTGGCCTGCGCAACATGACCCACAAGGAAGAGGCCCTGAAGGAGATCCATCGCGTCCTCAAGACCGGCGGCAAGGCGCTGGTGCTGGAGTTCTCCAAGGTCTGGGAGCCGCTGCGTCGCCCCTATGACGCGTTCTCCTTCGGCGTGCTGCCCCTCATCGGCAAGGTCGTGGCCCACGACGCCGACAGCTATCGCTACCTGGCCGAATCCATCCGCATGCACCCCGACCAGGAAACCCTGGCCCAGATGTTCCGCGACGCCGGCTTCGGCCAGGTGCGCTACTTCAACATGACCGCCGGCGTGGTGGCCCTGCACCAGGGCGTGCGGCTGGACTGATCCCCTCGGCCTGATCGTGCCGGGCAGGGCTGCTGCACGATGGGATGATGCGGTGCCTCGCAGAACCTGCACCGCGCCATGGAAGGGCGGTGGGCAGTTCCGGGAATCCTTTCTGTCCGGCAGCCGCGCCGTAGGTGTTGCCCCTCGGGGCCGCCGCCCGGTGGCCCTGCAGCCCTGCACAAACGGGCGTTGTGGTTTTCCGCTTCCTGTTGTATTTTGGCGGACAGCCCCCATCTGCAGGGCATGTCACGCCACACACCGTGTTTTCGTGCACGTTGGGTGGTCGATCCGGGTAGATACCCGGTAGATGGTGGCAAAAGCCTGGCCGAGCCCTCGGCCCCCGGGAAGGCGCCCATTTTCGGCCTTCCCCAGTTTCCCCGTTGCCCAACCACACATTCGCTTGGACAGAGGAACTCACATGAAAAAATTCCTGATGATGCTGATGGTCGTGCTGGCCAGCTCGGTCATGCTCTTTACCGACAGCGCCGAAGCCGCCCGGATCGGTGGCGGCCGCAGCATCGGTCGCCAGAACAGCACCATTCAACGTGCTGCGCCGGCCCAGCAGAACAACGCCATGGCCAACAACCGGCAACAGCAGGCTGCCCAGGCCAACAACGGCCGCCGCCCCGGCTTCGGCATGGGCCTGCTGGGTGGTCTGGCCGCCGGTCTGGGCCTCAGCGCCCTGGCCTCGGCCTTCGGCCTGGGTGAAGGCTCCGGTGTCTTCCTGCTGATGCTCCTGCTGGCGGGCCTGGCCATCTTTGCCTTCCGCATGTTCGGCAAGCGCCTGCAGCAACAGCAGCAGGCACAGGCGGCCGGTAGCGGCGCGCCGTTTGCCGGCAACCTGCGTGACGCCTTCAACAACAGCGGCAAGCCGGGCCAGAACGACATGTTCCGCCAGAACAGCAACGCCGGTGGCCTGTTCAGCCAGACGCCGGCTGCCGGCGCGGCTCAGGCGCCTGCTGCTGCCGACCCGACCGTCAGCGGCTACACCGCTGCCATGCAGGTGCCCGGCGGTTTCGACACCGAAGCCTTCGTGCGCCAGGCCAAGGTCCAGTTCGTGCGCCTGCAGGCGGCTTTCGACGCCCGCAACGCCGACGACCTGCGCGAGTTCACCTCGCCGGAGATGTTCGGCGAGCTGAACATCGACATGATGCAGCGCGGCAGCACCCCGCAGACCACCGAAGTGGTCGAACTGAACGCCGAACTGACCGGCATGCACCAGGAAGGCCCCATCCTGGTGGCCAGCGTGCTCTTCAGCGGCCTCATCCGCGAAGAGCCCAACAGCCCGGCCGAGCCGTTCTCCGAGATCTGGAACTTCACCCGCCCCGCCTCCGGCGCTTCCGGCTGGGTGCTGGCCGGCATCCAGCAGCCCAACTGATCGGCTGATCGGCACCCAGGCCACGGCGCCCCCTGTCGGCGCCGGGCGGGTTGGGGGCGGCACCTTCAATAAGGCCGCGCTCCCAACCCGGCAGGACAGACACCCGCCCCACGCTACATGCGTCGGGGCGGGTTTTTTTCATGGTGCCTATAATGGCCGCCAGTTCCGCCCGAGATATCACCATGTTCCAGATCCCGCTCCCCGTTGCCCAGCTGGTGCTGTCAGCCATCAATCACGTCACCGGCCAGCAGCCCTGGCTGCGTGAACTGCTGGCCAGTCACGCGGGCCACGTGGTGCGCATCCGGGCCTTGCCGCCCACCGCAGGCGGACAGGGGGGCAAGGCAGTACCCCGTCCCGCGAAGACCGGCGCGGCTCCGCGTTCGGTCGCAGCCCCGAAGGTCAGTGCCGAACCGGCATCTGATGAAGGCTTCCTGCGGCTGCCCACTCTGCAGGCTGATGCCCGCATCGGTGTCGACGGCATGCTGACCGCCGTTTCCGGCGAGGAGCCGGCCGTGGTGCTGACGGCACGCCCCACCGTGGATGCGCTCTTTCGGGTATTGCGTGAAGGCCCGCTGGCCCTGGGCGCCACGCTGCGCATCGAAGGCGATGTGATGCTGGCTCAGGCCCTGGGCGACGTGGCCAAGGCCCTGCACTGGGACGTGGAGGAAGACCTCAGCCAGGTGGTGGGCGATGTGGCCGCGCACCGCGCCGGCCAGTTCTGGCGTGATGCTCGCGTACATGCCGCTGAAGTGGGCAGCCGGCTGCAGGACGCCCTGTCCGATCATCTGTCTTCCGGCACGGGCGTGCTGGTCTCTCGGGCCGAGTTCGAGGACTGGTCCGACGGCGTGCGCCGCCTGGCCCAGCGGCTGGATCAGCTGGAAGAGACGCAGGGGCGTTGAGAGAGGGCTGTCAGCTCAGTCCGAGAAGGGCTGCTTCTTGATACTCAAGGATGGCTTCCTGCGCATGAGCATCCTTGGAGCGCCCCGTGATCCTGTCCAGGTGCTCCAGACGCCGCGCCATCTCGGTGGGGATATGAATGGTCGGCATGGTCGCCTCACGGTGAACAACGCTCGAAGAGCGCCTGAACCTCCCGGGCGTCGTGCATCCCGGCCGCCAGGCAGAGCTGCAGCAGAATGCGGGCCTTGCGGGCGTCCAGCCAGCCGGCTGCGATGAAGTCCAGCGCATCATCGCCATCTTCCGGCCTGGCCTCGGTATTGCGTCCCACGTAGCCTTCCGGAACCCGACTGGCGCGCACCACCAGACAACCCGCCTGGCGCGCCAGGGTTAGCGCCGCCCGCATGGGCGCCGGCATGGTGCCGATGCCCGTACCGGCCAGTACCAGCCCCTGGCAGCCGCGTGACCGCAGCCACGCCACCATGGCCGGGTCGGCATCCACGTGCTGGGGCACGATGCCCACCGGGGGCAGCGTCATCGATGCGGCAGCGCCTTTTGCCGAGGCCGTCGTCTCCTCCAGCCCCAGCGTTGCAAACTGCCCCTGCAAGCCTGAGGCCGACTGCGCCGTCTGCCAGCATGGCCGGTCCGCCTCCAGCCAGGCCACCGGCTGGCCGAAGCGCTGCGCAAAGGCATCCGTCCGATTGGCGTGCTGCTTGTACACCGCATCCGCACGCAGCACCCGGCCGCCAAAGCTCACGAACACCCCGCCGATGCCGGCCTGTCGCGCTGCCAGCGCAAAGCGGCAGGCATCGTACAGATTGCCCGGCCCGTCGGCACTGAGCGCACTGGCCGGCCGCATTGCCCCCGTCAGTAGCACCGGCCGCGTGGCCGGCAGCACCAGCGACAGGAAAAATGCCGTCTCCTCCAGCGTGTCGGTGCCGTGCGTGATGACAATGGCATCGGGCACTTTGTCGCCGTTCAGCCATGCCCGCAGCCGTCCCGCCAGCTGAAGCCAGTGCGTCCCGCTCATCTGTTCACTGGGGATCGAGAAGACCTGTTCGGTGGCCAGCCGCCCCTCAGGCACCAGGGCCGACAACCCCGGCACGGAATCCAGAATCTGCCCGATGGGCAGCGCCCCCGCCCGGTAGCCGGCCGTGCTGCCTGCCGACGGGGCCACACCGGCAATGGTGCCGCCCGTGCCGATGATCAGGAGCGAAGGGGGAGAGGATGCGGAGGAGGAGGCCATGGCAGAGAGACCGGGGTGAATCGGGGGAAACGGCAGACAGGGGGGCGGTCGGTGCGCGGGTACGGCTCGCACGCGAAAACGACCCGCATGCGGAAACGGCCCGCATGCGGAAACGGCCCCGATGCGGTCGGTACCGACTGCACGGCAAGTGTAGCCCATGGGGTGTGCACTCATTCAGCACCCCTGGCATGGCGGGCGCCGCAAGGATGGCCGGGTAAAACCAGGGGGCAAAGCGCCGGAAGGAGGCGTTCGCTGGATACACTCGAAGAACCTGGCATCCGGCAGGCAGCGGCAGGACAGGGCCGCCTTTTCAGCCCCGGATGACCCGGTACACATGAGCAGCCCGTAAAGATGCTGCCACCGAGGAAGACAGCGGCCACCCGCGCGGCCGACTGCCTGCCCGCAAAGCCACAGACAGGGGGCGACGCCATGCGACAAGACCAGACCGACACCCGCGCCGAAACGACCGCATCGGCCAGCCGGGCACGTCCCTCACTGGGGGGCTGGTGGATATCCCTCGTCTACGGCCTGGTGCCCTCGGTCCTGGTCCTGACCCCCATCGACGGACGCCTTGGCCAGGTCAGCACCACCTCCATCGCCGGCGTGCTGGTCTATCTTGCCTTCACCCTGCTGCTGCTGCGCCAGTCCGCCCGCAACCGCATCGACGAACCCATCTGGTTCATCGTGCTGCTCTTTGTCTTTGCGGCTGCCATCCTGCTGTTTGGCCGGGGGGTGGCGGAGTGGTTGGGGGTGTGAGGAAGGATCAGAGCCTCGGCTGGTCCATGGAGATCGGGCGCTCCAGAACGTTCTCATCCCACACGCTTGCCATGCCGTTCACGGCCATCGACTTGAAAGCATGCCGCTGGTCTCAGGTCATCGTGCTGGACCAGCAAAGGAGATGAGCGGCTTCTCTACTGGAGCGAGTGGCACATGGTGTTGCGAAATTATGACTGGCATCCAGCTCCTTCGTTGTGTAAACGATACGGTTGGATGAGGGAAGTTCCTCAATAATTTACACACTGCTGGGCGTTATTTACTGCGTGATAGCATCAGCTAAAAATCATAAATGGCTTTCATTGCAGTATGGAAGACGTGGCGTGGAGTAGCGGCGGAGGGCTGGGGGTGCATGCCTTCGCTTTTTTCGGCAGGACATATTCTGTTGTTTCGATGATGCGTGCTGCGGAAGGCGCAGTGGGCGGCGTTGGCACATCCGCCGACAGTCTGCCGGTAACGTCGGGGCAGGCAGAACAAGGGCAGGTGCATCCCGGTGATCTATCCGGGCAGAGGCACGCCGTTGTCATGCGAGCTGCTCATCTGGAGGTGTGCGCATGAACGTGCTGCTTGAAAGACTTATGTCCTTTCCTACTCACCTGCTGGTGGTCGGGGGAGTTCTTCTCTTCCTTGTTGCTACTTTTCTTGTCTTCTTTCTGGTTCGGGGGGGATTCGTCTGGTGGCGCCTGTTTCAGCTTCAGCGTGCGTTCGCCAGGCTTAAGTCTGGAGCGAGTTCTTCTACGGGCCCCGATTCGTGCAGGGCCGTGTCCGAACTGGACAAGGCCTTTGCCAGGGACAGGCATCTGCTTCATCTCTGGAAGGAGTACCGCGAGTCCCTGCATGAGCAGAGGGTCGTGCAGGATGGGCAGGATGTGGTTACGGCGCTTCGAGCGACGATGCCGGCAGAGATGTACTTCAATG
>ERZ772940.291-NODE-291-length-25835-cov-28.8342_pt1 | contig 25835 bp, 21 predicted proteins | sample MGYA00511682_ERZ772940 | MGnify/ENA primary metagenome ERZ772940 (study PRJEB29015, sample SAMEA2737922) | human oral metagenome | biome: human oral; feature: human-associated habitat; material: dental | place: China | collected 2031 ... | reverse complement strand
CTCGCTGACACCGATGAACCATAACGCCTGATACTCATCGCGCAGCACGACGGGGCATAGCGTCATGTAACTTCCCCACACAGTAAAGTGCCACACCCCGGAGCCGACCAGCACAACGAGAACACCTCGGGAACGTGAAGCGGCCTGCAGTCCCCGCTTCAGCGCGGTCACGCGATCCGCACCACCTGTTCTGCGCCCCTTTGGCAGGCGACTCTGGGAGAGCAGACACACGAGCATCAGCAGGGATATCAGCCACCAAGCATCCGAAACACCTCGCCATGACTGCACCAGCGCAATAGCTCCAGGGCCGGCGACCGCGCACAGGCCGGCGACGACAGCCCTGGCAGAATTCATCCGATCCAGCAGATCCGACCGCACCAGGTCTGCGACATAGGACCCCATCGTTGGATACATGATCGATGCGACAAACTCCAAGGCGAACGACACAGTGACGTACACGCCGAGGCCAACCGAGCCGGCACGACTCAGCATCGCGATCCCGCCACAGATGACGATCCATGCGGCTGCCGCACCGCCGAACATGGTCTTGGGGCTGACGTGGACCAGCATCTGCGGAGCCAACAACGCGCCCAGGATGCCCGGCAGCGCGCCCACGCCGAGAACCAGCCCGACGCCGGAGGCGCTGTAGCCCTCCGATGCGACAGCCATCGCCAGCAATACGGGAACTGCCGAATTCGCCAGCACATACAGGCCTCGCGACACGAGAAACTCAACAACGTAGTCCTGCGCCATCAGCTTCATTCGACTACCCCTCCCGCCGCGCTCCCAGTGCGCGCTCGTCCCTCTCGCCGTCCATCAGAGCAGTGGTAGGTCACTTCACAGGAGCACGGTCACGGTCGCGAGCGCGACGGCGAGCAGCCCGGCGGCGACGACGACCGGGCGGTTGAGGCTGCTGGTCACACCGGCAGCCGCACCGGGCGCCGTATCGTCTGCGGCCCGAGCGGGAAAGCTGCGCACCTGCTCGGCGTAAGCCTCGATGAGCGCCCCGGCGTCACCGGTGTCGAGGTTAGTGCGGTAGGCCCCCTCCCCCACCAGGTACTCCGGGCGCACCGCCGGGGCCGGCTCGGCGGCCCGCAGGCCGTCGCGCCGCTCCTGCTGCTCGCGCAGCTCCTGGCGGCGTCGGAAGGACTCGGCCATGCCACCGCGGCGGGGAGCGGCTGAGGCCCGCACCTCGACGTCGTCGCGGGTGACGACCGACAGCCCCCAGCGGGTACGGCACAGCTCGACCTCGCCCCAGCCCAGCACGTGGGTGCGCCAGGCGTTGCGGATGGTGAGAGCCTGCGGGGCCAGGGTGATCTGCGGGGCCCACCACAGCAGCCAGGTGAGGAAGGTGAGCGCCCCCGCCCAGGCCAGGGTGCGCAGCCCGTGGGCGGCGCCGTCGGCCAGGCCGATCGTCAGGGACATCCCCGCCGCGGCCAGGCCGATGAGGGCGGTGCCCAGGCGGGCCGGCAGGGAGCGGATGACGACGGTCGGCATGGCAGGGGGCACAGTGGTGGACACGGTGGTGGGCACGTCTTCTTGCACGGGCGCATCATGCCGCACCGGCTCTCGTCCGTCGTCATCCGCTCCGGTTGTGGGCACCGGCTCAACTCTTGACGTAGCCGATGCTCTCGGGCCGGAAGGAGGCCAGCCCCTGGGCACCGAAGTTGCGCAGCGTCTTGGGAACGGCCGTCAGCTGCATGCGCTGGTAGATCGGGATGTTGAAGACGTTCTCCCACAGAATCTTGTCGAGCTCGTTGGCGAGCTTGTTGCGCTCGGCGCCATCGGGGGTCGAGCCGATCTTGGCGACGTACTGGTCGACCTCGGGGACGGACAGTCCGGTGTAGTTGGACTGGCTGGTCGAGGCGTAGTACTGGCCCGCGTTGGCCAGGGGGTACTGGGTCTTCTCGGTGGTGAAGGCCGTCAGCGCGTAGTTCTTCTTGTTGATGTACTCCGGGAAGTACTTGTCGATCTCGACGGTGGAGACACTGAGCTTGATGCCGACCTCGCCCAGCTGCTTCTGAAGGAGGTTGGCCTCGTTGGTGGCCACGGGGGCGTTAGAGGGGATGGTCATCACCAGCTCGAGCTTCGTGCCGTCCTTGGCGCGGACTCCATCGGATCCGGCCACCCAGCCGGCGTCGTCGAGCAGCTTCTTGGCGGCCTCGACGTCGTGGCCCCAGCTGGTGGAGTTGTCCTGGTAGCCCTCCTGGACGGGCAGGAAGAAGCGGTTGCCCAGGAGGGTCTTCTTGGCGTCCACCGGCAGGCCCGCCAGGTCGGAGGCAGCGATGGCCTCGCGGTCGCAGGCCCGGGTGATGGCCTGGCGCACGGCCTTGTCCGCCAAGGGGCCAGAGGAGGCGTTGAACATGATGTGACGCCACTGCAGGCCGGTGTTCTGGCGGACCTCGGCGTCATCGCGGCCACTGGCCTGCTGGTAGACGTCGGCGGAGAAGATGTAGTCCAGGACGTCGATCTCCTTGTTGGCGAAGGCCTGCCCCAAGGCCGAGTCGTCCAGGACGTGCAGGGTGACGGTCTCAAGCTTGGGGGTGGCGCCCCACCACTTGTCGTTGCGCTCCAGGGTGATGACCTGCTTGGACTCGTCGTAGCCCTTGATCTTGAAGGGGCCGGCGAAGTAGTCGTTGTTGAACTTGGTGGCGCCGGCCATCGACTCGTTGAAGGTCTTGGCATCGGCCATGAGCTCCCTGGGGGTGACGCCGGCCAGGGCATTGGACCAGTCGGGGTAGACCGAGTTGAAGGTGACCTTGGCGGTCTGCTTGTCCACGATCTCGACCTTCTCGACCTTGTCGAGTCCCTCAACGGTGGCCCAGGAGTAGCTGGGGTCCTTGACGTGGTCGAAGAACACCTTGATGTCCTCGGAGTCCCACTTGCGTCCGTTGCCCCAGGTGGCCTTCTCGTTGACGGCCACGGTGACCACGGTCTTGCCTCCGACCTCCGCGGCCTCGAGCTTGGTGAGGAAGTCGGGGTTCGGCGTCGCCTTGCCGTCCGCGGCCCAGTCGACGACGAAGGGGGAGACGAACTTCATGACCAGCGACACGTCGACGATGTTGCCGTCCACGGTCGCGGCGTTCCAGTTCGTCGGCGCCGAGCCGATGCCGAAGCGCAGCGTGCCCCCGTCCTGGAGCTCGTCGGGGGCGGCGGTGGGCACGCCGGCGGTGGAGCCCGAGGAGCCGGAGCCGTTCTTGGCGCAGGCGGCCAGGGAGGTCAGGACGGCCGCGGAGGCCGTCGTGGCGAGGAACATGCGACGGTTGAGCTTCATGGGAATCTCCGTTCACTAAGGGCGCCGTCGTCGGCGCGCGGTGGTGGGCAGGATCGGTGGACAGTGCGATGGGAGGACTCGGGGCGAGGGACGTCAGAAGACCGCGGTGCGCTCGGGGTAGTAGCAGGCGACGTCGTGGTCCTCTCCCTGGGAGCGGAACTCCGGCATGGCTCCCAGGCAGGCCGAGCGCTCGTCGTCGGTGAGTCCTGAGGCGAACTTCGGGCAGCGGGTGCGGAAGCGGCAACCCGAGGGCGGGTTGGCGGGGCTGGGCAGGTCGCCCTCCAGGACGATGCGGCTGCGGCCGCGCTCCTTGGCCGGGTCCGGGATGGGGATCGCCGAGAGCAGGGCCTGAGTGTAGGGGTGGGCCGGGGTCTCGAAGATGGTGTCGACGTCGCCGATCTCCACGATCCGCCCCAGGTACATGACGGCGACGCGGTCGGCGATGTGGCGCACCACCGACAGGTCGTGGGCCACAAAGAGGTAGCTGAGCCCCATGGTGGCGCGCAACTCGTCAAGCAGGTTGATGACGCCGGCCTGGATGGACACGTCCAGGGCCGAGACCGGCTCATCGAGGACCAGGAGGCTGGGTTCGAGGGCCAGGGCGCGGGCGATGCCGATGCGCTGGCGCTGCCCGCCGGAGAAGTTGCGCGGGTAGCGGTTGGCGTGGCTGGGCTCGAGCCCGACGAGCTCCATGAGCTCCTCGATGCGCGGCCCGATGTCGGCCTTCTTCCACCCGTTGGCCCGCAGCGGCTCGGCGATGATGTCGAAGATCGGCAGGCGCGGGTCCAGGGAGGCCATGGGGTCCTGGAAGACGATCTGCAGGTCGCGGCGCACCTGGCGGCGCTGGGCCCGCCCCAGGTCGGCCGTGTCCTTGCCCAGGACCACGATCCGGCCCTCCTGGGGCGCCTGGAGGGAGAGGACCTCCATGAGGGTGGTGGTCTTGCCGCATCCGGACTCGCCGACCAGAGCCAGGGTCTCGCCCCGGCGGACGTCGAAGGAGACGCCGTCGACGGCGTGGACGGTGCCCACGCGTCTTTTGAAGACGGCGCCCTTCATGAGGGGGAACTCCTTGACGAGGTCGGTGACGCGCAGGACCTCGGGGCGCTCGGCGTGCGGCAGGCTCATGGTCTCGGGAGTCTTGAGAGCCGGGACGGGGTAGATGTGGGAGTAGTCGAGCTGGTCCCGCTCGATCTCGTCGCGGCGGCGGCAGGCCGAGTACTGGGCGCCGGAGCCGGTCTCCTCGCCGTCGGTCCCGCCGCGCTCCACGAGGGCGAGCTGCGGCTCCCCCTGGGCGCACTCGGCCTGGGCCATGGGGCAGCGGGGGATGAAGGGGCATCCTCGGGGCAGCTCGAGCAGGGAGGGCGGGTTGCCCTCCAGGGTGGCCAGAGCCGAGTCCTTGCGCGCGTCCAGACGGGGCAGGGAGCCGAGCAGGCCGATCGTGTAGGGCATGCGCGAGCGGTAGAAGATGTCGTCGACGTCGCCGGTCTCCACGATGCGCCCGGCGTACATGACGGCCACCCGGTCGGCCATGCCGGCCACGACCCCCAGGTCGTGGGTGATCATGATGACGCCGGCACCGGTCTCCTTCTGGGCGGTGCGCAGCACGTCGAGGATCTGGGCCTGGATGGTGACGTCGAGGGCCGTGGTGGGCTCGTCGGCGATGATGAGGTCGGGGTCGTTGGCGATCGCGATGGCGATGACGGCCCGCTGGCGCATGCCGCCGGAGAACTCGTGGGGGTAGGCCTTGGCACGCACCTGCGGGTTGGGGATGCCCACCAGGTCGAGCAGCTCGACGGCGCGCTTACGGGCGGCCGCCTCGCTCATGCCGGGATGGTGGATCCGCAGGGCCTCGACGATCTGGGCGCCCACCGTGTACACGGGGGTCAGGGCGCTGAGCGGGTCCTGGAAGACCATGGCGACCTGCGAGCCGCGGATGCGGGACATGTAGCCGTCGGGCCGCCCCAGCAGCTCGGTGCCGTGGAGGCGCACCGAGCCGGTGACCTCGGCGGACTCGTCGAGCAGCCCCATGACCGCCGTGGAGGTGACGGACTTGCCCGAGCCGGATTCGCCGACCAGGGCCAGCACCTCACCGCGGGCGACCGACAGGTTGACTCCGCGCACGGCGTTGACGCGCCCGTCCTCGGAGGGGAAGGAGACCTGCAGGTCGGTGACCTCCAGCAGCGGGGCGGCGCTGGAGGGGTCCGGCAGCGCGTCGTCGCCTCTGCGGGCGTCGACGGCGGGCACGGCCGCGGCGCTCTTCGTGGCCTCTGTGGACGTGCGGGAGCTGCTCGTGGGGCTCATGCCTTGCCTCCTGACTTGGACGAGGGGTCGATGGCGTCGCGCAGGCCGTCACCCATGACGTTGACGCACAGGAGCATGAGGACGAGCACGGCTGCCGGGGCCAGGAAGATCCAGGGGTAGGTGGTCGCGGAGCGCTGCCCCTCGGCGATGAGGGTGCCCAGGGAGGTGTTGGGCGGCTGGACCCCGAAACCGAAGTAGGACAGCGTCGTCTCGCTGATGACGGCGTAGGCCACGTTGATGGTGGCGTCCACGATGAGCAGGGAGGCGATGTTGGGCAGGATGTGCCGGGCGATGATGACGGGGCTGGGCACGTTCATGAAGCGGGCGGCGCTGACGTACTCCAGGTTCTTCACGCTCAGGGTCAGTGAGCGCACCACACGGGCCGTGAGCATCCACCCGAAACCGGCCAGGAGGATGATGAACAGCGCGATGGAGCCCTTGGCGGCTCCGGCCCGTTGGGAGAGGATCGCGATGATGAGGAAGGAGGGCACCACCAGGAGCAGGTCGGTGGCCCACAGGGCGATCTTCTCCCACCAGCCGCCGAAGTAGGCGGCCGAGGAGCCGATGACGGCGGCGATGCCCGTCTGGAGCAGGGCGACGAAGACGCCGATCATCATGGACTTGCGGGTGCCCTCCACGACCATCGCGTAGACGTCGCGGCCGCCCTGGGTGGTGCCGAACCAGTGGTCGGCACTGGGGGCCTGCAGGAAGGCGGAGGAGTCGACGTCGGTGAAGGTCCAGTGGGTCGCGGCGTCGCCGAGAAGCGCGAAGAGCACCATGAGCAGGAAGCCGATCGCGCCGACGACGGCCCCCTTGTTGCGCCAGAAGCGCCGGGTGATGATCTGCCTGCGGGTCAGACGCCGGGAGTCCCTGGGGGTCTCCTTGGTGATGTCGCCCAGGTCCTCGGGGCTCAGCGGGGCCTCCCCGCCCTGCTCGACGGCGGCGTAGCCGCCCACCGTCATCTGCTTGCCGATGGAGGCCATCCCGTTGGGTTCAGCATTGCGCGCCATGGGTCAGCTCACCCTCACTCTCGGGTCGACGCTCGCCACGAAGACGTCGGACAGGAGCGCGCCGGTGAGGGTGCACAGCCCGGAGAAGGCGACCACGGCCGTCACCCCGTTGATGTCCATGCCGGAGATCGCGCTGATGGAGTACTCGCCCATGCCGTGCCAGCCGTAGACCCGCTCGGTGATGGCGGCACCGGTGAACAGGGTGGCCAGGGCGAAGGCGAAGTAGGTGGCCATGGGGATGAGCGCGGTGCGCAACGCGTGGCGGGTCAGCGCCTTGCGCTTGATGAGGCCCTTGGCGCGGGCGGTGCGCACGTAGTCGGCGCCCAGGGTGTCGAGCATGAGGTTGCGCTGGAAGCGGGAGTAGGAGGCGATACCGCCCAGCGACATCGACAGGGTGGGAAGCAGCAGGTGCTGGAGGCGACCGAGGGCCCCCTCCCCCTCACCGGTGAACTCGAAGATCTGGAAGCCGGAGCTGCGGTTGATCTGGACGGCCAGGACCTGCAGAAGGATCGCGATGACCATGGCGGGAGTGGAGATGATGATCATGGAGATCAGGGAGATCGCACGGTCGGAGAAGCGGTACTGGCGCGTGGCGGTCCAGGCCCCCAGGGCCACTCCCCCCACCATGCCGATGGCGGCGCCCAGGAAGACCAGCCGCACCGAGACGAGGATCTTGGTGCCGATGAGGGTGTTGATGAACTCGCCCTTGGGGGTGCGCCCCCAGTCCCAGTGGAGAACCACGTTGCGCAGCCAGGTGACGTAGCGGTCCCACACGGGCAGGTCGTGGCTGATGTTGTACTTCACGAGGTTGGCGTGAATGGCGTCCCAGTTGAGGGAGGGATCCTGATGGTTCCACAGGGCCGAGGGATCCAGGGAGGCCGAGGCCAGCAGATAGGCCAATGACGTGGCGATGAACAGCAGGACCGCGTAGTTCGCGATCCGGCGCGCCAGGTACGGGAGCATGCGTTCTCCTCCTCCGGACAACCCACCGGTGCTTGAGTCACCGGTCCGTGGCACGAGCACCTGACAGCCTTGGAGGTGACACCGCGTACGAACAAATGAATGGGGTCACAATACCCGGCGCGTGAAACTCGGCCGATACATTTCCAGCATTCAGGAAATGCCCACATGGTTATTAATAGTGGAGAGGAAATGAGACGCGGCGGTGGCTGAAGCCCACCGCCGCGTCGCCAAGGGACCGCCCTCAGTCGTCGGACGTCAGTTGAGCCTCATGCTTCTCATCTCCGTAGAGGTCGATGCCCGCCCCGGGGACGGCCCGGATGAGCTCGCGGGTGTAGTCCTGGCGCGGGTTGGCGAAGAGCTCGTCGGCCGCCCCGGACTCCACGATCCGCCCGTGCTCCATGACGACGACGTCGTCGGCGATCTGGCGCACGACGGCCAGGTCGTGGGTGATGAACAGGTAGGTCAGCTCCAGCTCGGCCTGCAGGTCGGACAGCAGGCGCAGGATCTGGGCCTGGACCAGCACGTCCAGGGCGGAGACCGCCTCGTCGAGGATGACGATCTGCGGCTTGAGGGCCAGGGCCCGGGCGATGGCGACGCGCTGACGCTGGCCGCCGGAGAGCTCGTGGGGGTAGCGGCGCATGACCGAGCGCGGCAGGGAGACCATGTCGAGCAGCTCGGCGACGCGCGCCTCGCGCTCCTTGGCGGTGCCGATCCCGTGGACCCGCAGCGGTTCCTCGACGACGCGGAAGATCGAGTACATCGGGTCCAGGGAGCCGTAGGGGTTCTGGAAGACCGGCTGCATGATGCGCCGCAGGGCGAAGAGCTCCTTGGGGCCCAGGGTGGACAGGTCCACCCCGTCGTGGAACACCTTGCCGGAGGTGGGGTCGATGAGGTTCAAGATGATGTTGGCGACCGTGGACTTGCCTGAGCCCGACTCGCCCACGAGCGCCGTCGTCGTGCCCTTGCGGATGCCGAAGCTGACGTCGTCGACGGCGGTGAGGGTGTTGTCCTCACCGATGGGGCCGCGCACCTTGAAGACCTTGGTGAGGTGCTCCACGCGCAGGATCTCCTCGGTGGAGCTCGATCCCAGGCTGGCGCCCAGGAGCTCGTCCTCGGCGACCTGGATGCCGCGGGCGTGGGCGGACTCGATACGCCGGGAGGCCAGGGAGGGGGCCGCCTTGACCAGGCGCTGGGTGTAGGGGTGGCGGGGGTCCTGGAGCACCTCGAGGCTGGGGCCGGACTCGACGACCCGGCCGCGGTGCATGACCACGATGTGCTCGGCCCTCTCGGCGGCCAGCCCCAGGTCGTGGGTGATGAAGAGCATCGCGGTGCCCAGCTCGCGCACGAGGGTCTGGAGGTGGTCGAGGATGCGTCGCTGGACGGTGACGTCCAGGGCGCTGGTGGGCTCATCGGCGATGAGCAGGTCGGGGCGGGCGGCCAGTCCGATGGCGATGAGGGCGCGCTGGCGCATGCCGCCGGAGAACTCGTGGGGGTACTGCTTGGCCCGCCGGGAGGCCTCGGGCAGGCCGGCCTGCTCCAGCAGGAGGGCCACCTGCTCGTCGACGTCGATGCGCCCGCCGGCCGAGGGAGCCGCCTTCTGGGCGTGCCCGGCGTGCTCGGCCATGAGGTGGGCGAGGCGGTCGTCGGCGACGCCGGCCAGCCCGTTGGCCCGCAGCGCCTCCTTGACCTGGAAACCGATGGACCACACGGGGTTGAGGTTGGACATGGGGTCCTGGGGCACCAGGCCGATGGAGGAGCCGCGCAGGGCGGTGAGCTCCTGGGTGCCCAGGTGGGTGATGTCGCGGCCCTGGAAGCGGATCGTGCCGCCGGTGACCCGACCGGTTCCGGGCAGCAGCCCGATGACGGCGTGAGCCAGGGTGGACTTGCCCGAGCCCGACTCCCCCACGATGGCCACGGACTGGCCGGGGTAGAGGGTCAGGTTCGCCTTGCGCACGGCCGGGACGAGCCCGGTCGAGGAGCGGAAGGCGACCTCCAGGTCGGTGATCTCCAGGAGGGGGTCGCGCTCGGCCTTCCAGGAGGCCGCGGGGGCGAAGGTCTTGTCGGAGGCGCCTGAGGCGGTGGCGGTGGTGGAGGCGTTGGAGGGTGTCACTTGCGGGCCTTCGGGTCCAGGGCGTCGCGGACGACGTCGCCGAGCATGATGAAGCCGAGCACGGTCAGGGCCAGTGCGCCGGCGGGGAAGAGCAGGACGCTGGGGTGGCTGTTGAGGGCGTCCTTGGCGGCCGCGATGTCCGCACCCCAGGAGACGACCGAGGAGGGCAGGCCGATGCCCAGGAAGCTCAAGGTGGCCTCCGAGACGATGAAGACGCCGAGCTCGACGGTGGCGGTCACGATGATGGGGGCGGCGGCGTTGGGCATGACGTGGCGCAGCAGCATGGCCATGCGTCCTGAGCCCAGGGCCCGCGAGGCGGTCACGTAGTCCTCGTTCTTGACGCTCATCACCGAGCCTCGCGTGATGCGGGCGATCTGGGGCCAGCCGAACAGGGCCAGGACCAGGATGACGGTGAGGATCGAGCGGTCGTTGCGGAACATCTGCATGACAACGATGGCCGCCAGGACGAAGGGCACGGCGAAGAAGATGTCGGTGACGCGCGAGAGCAGCGCGTCGAAGAACCCGCCGAAGAACCCGGCCAGGGCCCCGACGGCCGAGCCGACGAGGACCACGATGAGGGTGGTGAAGATGCCCACGCTCACCGAGGCCCGGGCCCCGTGGACGGTGCGGGTGAAGATGTCGCAGCCCTGGATGTCGAATCCGAAGGGGTGGCCCCAGGAAGGCCCCTGGTAGGAGTTGACCAGCGTGCAGTAGCCGGGGTCGCGCGGGGCGATGAGCCCGGGGACGAGGGAGAAGGCCACGGCCACGGCGATGAGCATCGAGGCCGCCCAGAAGATGGGTCGACGGCGCAGCTGCCTCCAGGCGTCGACCCAGACGGAGGCGGGGGCTGACTCGTCGGCGACGGCGTCGACGGCGCCCAGGCCGATCTCGTCGTCGGCGATGACGAAGCGCTCCTGGCCCGGACGGGTAGTGGGGGACGTGGTGTTCTCAGGCATAGCGGATCCTCGGGTCCAGGGCGGCGTAGAGCAGGTCCACCAGGAGGTTGGAGATGATGAAGACGAGCACGAGCACGGTGGTGAAGGACACGACCATGGGGCCGTCGCCGCGGATGATGGCGGAGTAGAGGGTGCCTCCTACGCCCTTGATGTTGAAGATGCCCTCGGTGACGATGGCGCCTCCCATGAGGGCCCCCAGGTCCGCGCCCAGGAAGGTGACGACCGGGACCAGGGAGTTGCGCAGGACGTGGACGATCATGACGCGGGCCCCGCTCAGGCCCTTGGCCCGGGCGGTGCGCACGTGGTCGGCGGTGAGGTTCTCGGCCACCTCGGTGCGGGTCAGGCGCAGCACGTAGGCGAAGGAGACGGCACCCAGCACGACCGCGGGCATGAGGAGCTCGGTGAAACCGGGGCTCTCACCGGCGGTGACCGGCAGCCAGCCCAGGCGTACCCCGACGATGAACTGCAGGACGAAGCCGATGACGAAGGTGGGCACGGCGATGACCACCAGGGAGAGCACCAGGACGGTGGCGTCGAACCAGCCGCCCTTCCTCACCCCGGCGATGAGGCCGAAGCCGATGCCCGCGATGGCCTCGAAGGCCAGGGCCATGAGGGAGAGCTTGATGGTGATCGGGTAGGCCCGCACCAGCACGTCGAGGACGGACTCGGTCCCCCGCAGCGACTGGCCCAGGTCCAGGGTGAACAGTCCCTTGAGGTAGAGCAGGTACTGGACGATGAAGGGCTTGTCGAGATGGTAGCTGGCCTTGATCTGGGCGATCACCTCGGGGCTGAGCGAGCGCTGGCCCCCGAGCGCGGCGATCGGGTCGCCCGGCAGGGCGAAGACCATGGCGTAGATGAGCAGCGTGGCCCCGAAGAACACCGGGATCATCTGCAGCAGTCTGCGTCCGACGTAGTCAAGCATGTCGTCTTCCTCCCTCAGAACTTGGAGATGGCCTCGGCCCGCGCCCACAGGCGTCTGGCCTCGTCCGGGTCGTAGGTGAGGACCTCGTTGCCCGGGACATCGGTGGTCCAGCCCACGACAGTGGGGGCGGTGAAGTCCTTGGCGGGCGTGCGGGTGCCGTAGTAGAGCTTGTCGCAGATGAGGTTGCGGTCGATGGCCCGGCAGATGGCGGCGCGGCGGGCGCGTCCCTCCTCGTCCATCTTCCAGTGCTCGTGGGTGACGTCGATGGCGAGTCCCTGGAAGTATGCGGCTGGCTTGTTGATGGCACGCTCGCCCAGCTGCTTCTGGAAGATGGGCAGGAAGGAGTCGGGGACGGAGTCGGCGATGTCGATGGCATCGGCCAGCAGGTCGTTGTAGACCGAGTCGTAGCTCGTGTACAGCTTGAAGGTGACACCCTTGTTCGCCACGGTGCGCCCGCCGGCGTAGGCGGGGTTGGGCTCCAGGACCATCCGGCTGTCGTGGTCCCAGGAGACGAGCCGGTAGGGGCCGTTGCCCACCGGCTTGGTGCCGTAAGCCTTGGGGTCCTTGAAGGCGGATTCCGGCATCGGGTAGTAGGCGTAGTGCCCCAGGCTGATCTTGAAGTCCGACGCCGGGGCGTTCAGCTCGACCGTGAAGGTGAGGTCGTCGACCTTGGTCAGCCCGGTCAGCTCGGAGTCCTCGTCGTAGGAGAAGCCCTTGATCCTCTCGAAGAAGGAGGAGCCGAGCTGGGCGTTGGACAGCAGGGCGCCGAACTTCCAGGCCTTGATGAAGGAGTCGGCGGTCACCGGGCTGCCGTCGGAGAAGGTCCAGCCCGGTTTGAGAGTGATCGTGAAGTGCTGGTTGTCCGTGGTCTCAATGGAGGAGGCCACCTCGTTGATGACGTTACCGTCCTTGTCGTAGCGGATCAGACCGGCGTAGATCAGGTCGAGGACCCGCCCACCACCGAACTCGTTGGTGTTGGTGGGCAGCAGCGAGTTCTGGGGCTCGGTGTTGTTGGCCAGGATGACACCGCCGTTGGCGCTGGAGCGGGCCTCCTCGTAGACCGGGACGGCCCTCCAGTCGAAGTCGACGTTGGAGGCGTTGCGGGAGTAGCCGCCGAAGCCGTTCTGGTACCACAGCGGGATGCCGGGCAGGTCGGTGAAGAGCTGGGACTGGGCCTGGCGGAAATAGCCGTAGGCGGTCTGGGGGTCGGTGGCGGCCGCGGCCTGAGTCAGGAGGTCGTCGAAGGTCTTCGAGGAGTACTGGGCGTCGTTGGCGCTGGCGCCGGTCTGGAAGGTGGCATTGAGGAAGTTCTCGAGGGACGGATAGTCGGCCGCCCAGCCGCTGCGGAAAGCGCCCAGGAGGGTGTGCTTGGTAATGGCGGCGCGCATCTCGGAGAACTGGGCCACTGGCAGGGGCTCCATGGTGATGCCCAGGACGTTGGACACCGAGTGGCACACGGCCTCGACCCAGGTCTTGTGAGGGCCATCGGAGTTGTAGGCCAGGGTCAGCTTGCCGCTGCCGCTGCCCAGTCCGCCTCCTTCCGAACCCGATCCGCGCGAGCATCCTGAGACCAGGAGCAGGCCGAAGGCGGCCGCGCCGAGCCCGAAGCCACGGCGCGACACTGTCAGGGCGTTGTTCATGCAACCTCCATGGGGCATGGAACCGACTGGGATTCGTCACTGGGACAGAGGGTTTCCGGCGCGCTGAGAGGCTCAGGCGCCACCCATAGGCGGGGATAGTACGTCCGCCGAGGAAACAGGATCGACACGTGGGACAGGTGGCAAACCGTGAGAAACTGGCGTGTTCAGGCGCTCCAGGCCTGGGCGAGCAGCTCGTAGGAGCGGCGTCGCAGGGCCGGGTCGTGGGCGTAGGTGACCACGAGGATCTCGTCGAGGTCCCAGCGGGCAGCCAGCTCACGCAGGCGGGCGGCGACGTCGTCGGCCGTCCCGACGAAGGACAGGGACATGGCCGCCTCGACGGCTCCCTCCCGGCCGGGCGCGTAGGCGCGCCAGGCCCGGGGGTTCTGACTGGGCGGGTCCAGCGGCCCGGGCCGGTTGCCGACGATGCGGGCGGCGGCGGCCATGGCGGTGCTGAACAGCAGGCGGGCCTCCTCCTGGCTGGGGGCCACCATGACGTTGACGGCGGCCGCGACCCGCGGAACGTCCGGCGCACTCTGGGGGCCGGGGGCGCCTTCCGCGCGGGACTCCAGGACGGAACGGTAGGTGGCGATGGCCGCCTCGGCCTGGACCGGGGCGAAGTGCGAGGCGACGGCGAAGGGCAGTCCGAGCCTGCCGGCCACGCGGGCCCCGTTGACGGAGGAGCCGAGCACCCACACGGTCGGGTGGGTGCCCTCCCCCGGGATGGCCCGCACGCGGGGGTCACCAGGCTCAGGGGCGTGGAGGGCGTCGTCGGAAGCACTGGATGCGCCCAGGAGGAGAGACCCGGGGAGCCGTTCCGGCACGGGCTCGTCACCGAGGTAGGTGAGGATCTCCAGGATCTCCTCGGCGAAACGACCCGGTTCGGAGGCCCGCCGGCGCAGTGCAGCGGCCGTGCGCCGGTCGGTGCCCGGGGCCCGCCCCAGTCCCAGATCAACCCGGCCGGGGTAGAGGGTGGCCAGGGTGCCGATCTGCTCGGCGACGACGAGCGGGGCGTGGTTGGGCAGCATGATCCCGCCGGAGGCGACGCCCAGGCGCTCGGTGGCCGCCAGGACCTGCCCCATGAGGACGGTGGTCGCCGAGGACAAGTAGGTGGTGGAGCCGTGGTGCTCAGCCAGCCAGTAGCGCTCGTAGCCGGCGGCGTCGGCGGCTCGAGCGAGGGCGATCATGTCGGTGAGGGCGTCGATACGGCTGCGCCCGGCGCTGACGGGGACCATGTCCATGACGGACAGGACGGGTACAGTCCGCCTTTCGGGCTGACTCATACGGGCACTCTAACCCGCTCCGACCACCCCGAAGCGGGCCTTGAGACCCGTGTGCCCCACCGAGCGCGGAGGTCGGTGGGGCAACGGGGAGGGTCGGCCCCCTGCAGTCAGGGCGGTCAGCGAATACGGTTGCGCACGGGCAGCAGGCCGGTGGCGACCACGGACTTGAGGACGTCTCCCACGATGAAGGGCACCAGCCCCAGGTCCAAGGCAGTGCTCCAGCTGGCGCCTGTGGCGACCTTCAGCCAGATGAGACCCGGAACGTAGACCGAGGCCGAGGCAAGCAGCATGAGGGCAACACCGGTGGCGACCCGGGTGGTCGCGGAGCCGGAGTGGCGCGACCACACGGCGGCGGCGCGTCCGGCGATGACGGCGATGAGGACGTAGCCGACGACGTAGCCGAAGGTCACGATGGTGCCGCCGCTCCAGCCGGCCAGGACCGGGGCCCCGACAGCGGCCAGGGCGCCCAGGAGCAGCGCGGACAGGGCGCCGCGGCGTGAGCCGAGCACGGCACCGACCCCCAGAGCGGCGAAGGTGCCCAGGGTGATCGGCACGGGAGTGAAGGGCAGGGGGATCGAGATCTGGCCGATGAGGGTCAGGGCGAGCGTTCCGGCCAGGATCAGCCCGACCTCACGGACGTGGGCCAGTGCGGGACTGTGGGCGAGGCTGCCGGCGGCTGACGTGGAGGAGGGTTTGGTGACCATGGCTCCACCCTACGGGGATCGCTGGCATGACGAACGACCGGTTCCCACCGAAGAGCCACCGCGCGACTTGTAGGTTTCCTACAAGAATGACGCGGATAATCGCCTGAGAATCCGCAATGACCCGTTGATTCTCACAGTTCGGGCAGGTGTCCGTCGATCCAGGTGAGGATGTCGCCGGTGACCTGGTCCCGGTTGGTCTCGTTGAGCAGCTCGTGGCGCCCGCCCGGGTAGAGGATGACGCAGACCTCCCGCACGCCGGCGCGGCGGTAGAGGGTGGCGGCTCGTTGGACGCCCCGCCCCATGGCCCCGACCGGGTCCCGGTCACCGGAGGCCAGGAGCATGGGCAGCCCCGCGGGGACCGCCGCGGCGTGGGAGGCCGTGTTGACGGCCTCCTGCCCTGAAATGATGTCGCGGTAGAAGCTCGGGGGGTAGGCGAATCCGCACCAGGGGTCGGCGACGTAGCGGTCGACCTCGTGAACGTCCCGGCTGATCCAGTCGGCCTCGGTGCGGTTGGGGGCGAAGTGGCGCTGGTAGGGGCCGAAGGCGAGCGCGTTGAGCAGCCGGGAGGGGCGGCGCGGGCCGCGCAGCCGGGACTCACCGGCGCAGATCGCTACAGCAGGGCCGGCTAGCGCGCCGATTCCCGCACCGGTCCCCAGCAGGATGAGGCCGGCCAGCTCGCCGCCGCGGCGCGCGGCCAGGTCGCGGGCCAGGAAGGAGCCCCAGGAGTGGCCCATGAGGAAGACCGGAACATCGGGCCAGGCCCGCCGGGCCGCATCCAGGACGGTGCCCATGTCGGCCACGACCCTGTCCCAGCCGTCTCGCTCGGCGATAAAACCGAAGCCGCCGGGGGCGGCGGTGGCCCCGTGGCCGCGGTGGTCCTCGGCCAGGACCGCATAGCCCTCCTCCACAGCGGAGGCGGCGAAGCGGGCGTAGCGCGAGGCGTGCTCGGCCATGCCGTGGGCGATGACGATGATGCCCCGGGGGCGGGCGGCGCCGGGTACCTGCGGGCGCGTAGCGGCCGGGGTGCGCGCTGGGGCGCCGGCCTCGGGAGCGTCGGCCACCAGGAGGGAGCCGTCAATGAGCCACTCGGGGAGCCAGATGTGCACGACCAAGCGCGTTCCGTCGTCGGCCGTGAGCCGAGTAAGGCTGGTCTGCATCAAGTCCTCCTCAGGCAGCGTCGTCAATCGGCGTCAACGGGCGTCGGCCGTGCTCGGGTCGGCATCGGTCATCATTGATCGTGTCGACGGCTGACGGCGGTGACGTCGGGTTGGCGGGCTGGGTCCGAGATCTCCCGTCACCCCAGGGTGAAGCCTAGTTGTCCGACGTCGAGCCGGCAGCGTTACCGCCGAGGTGATTCTCAGATGCCCCCGGCGGGCACGTGGCGAGCTGCCACAGACGGCCACTGATGACTGACAGCACCGGAGCATCGCCTACATTCCTGATGGTTTCATGAGTTCCTGTCGCCCGTATCCCGACAGTTCTCCCCACGCAGCCCGCCCTCCTCCTGCGGTGCGGCACCTGGGCTACGGTGGTCGCCATGGCCGCCCACTCCTTCACTCTTGTCCCCGCCGCCTACGTCTACCTCCTGCGCCCCGATCCGAGCGCCGCGGACCGGGGCGCCGGGGCGGCGAGCAGCGAGACCCAGGTGCTCCTCCAGCTGCGGCGGGGCACCGGCTACATGGACGGGCACTGGGCCTGCGGCGCCTCGGGGCACGTCGAGGCCGCCGAGAGCGTCCTGGAGACGGCTCTGCGTGAGGCCGATGAGGAGCTGGGGATCGGCGTCGATGCGGAGGATGTGACGGCGCTGACGGCGATGCACCGCACCAACGACCTGGGCGGGGCGGCTCTGGAGCAGCGCATCGACCTGTTCTTCACGCTGCGGACCTGGGCGGGCACGCCGAGCGTGCGCGAACCGGCCAAGAACGCGGGGCTGCGCTGGTTCTCACTGGCTGGCCTGCCCGAGGCGGTTCCGCCTCACGAGCGCCACGTCCTGGAACTGCTGGCCGCCTCCCTCGATGGGGGGAGGCCGGTGCCCCCGATCATCACCTTCGGCTTCGATGAGGGCCAGGACATCGCCCGCTACGGCGTCGCCCTGCCGCACTGAGCTCAGCCCGCCAGGAAGGCCTCGATGGCGGGCAGCTCGCGGCGGGCCTGGGCCAGTCCGGCCTCGAAGGCGGTGACGACGCGGTCGTAGCGCAGCTCGCCGTTGGCAATCGGCATGCGCTCGGGCCGGAAGAGGTAGACGCGCCCCCGGCTGCGCAGGTGCTCCAGCTCCTCGACGGTGCGGTTGTAGTTCTCGGGGCGGTCGACGACGGCCTGGACCAGGGCCGGGTAGCGGGCGTAGAGCCGCTGGAGGACCTCGATCTCGTGGCGTCGCATGGGCGGTTTGCGGTAGCCCTCGGGGCGGGTCATGACCACGAGCAGCTTGTCGTAGCCGTCGGCGCGGGCGGCGTCGATGGCGAAGCCGCCGGTGGGCCCGACGGCGCCGTCCACGTAGGGGGCGCCGTCGACCTCGACCATCGGCATGAGCACCGGCATCGACGACGACGCCCGGGCCCTTACCAGCAGGTCCTCCATGGTGGGCATGTCCTCCAGGCCCCAGTAGACCTCCTCGCCGGTGTCGCAGCGGAAGGCGCCCAGGCGCACCGTGGCCGGTGAGGCGGCGAAGGTCTCCCAGTCGAAGGGGATGGACTCGTCGGGTGCGGAGGTGTGCAGGTAGATGTGCTCGGAGTTGAAGTAGCCCTTGCCGGCCACGAAGCTGCCCCAGCCGCCGGCCTTGGGGTCGGTGGTCAGCCCCAGGTAGGCCTCGCGGGTGCGCCAGATGTCCCGGGAGACGAAGTTGCAGGTGTTGGTGCAGCCCGCGGAGATGCCCCCGACCCAGGGGAAGGAGAGCCCGGCCTCCAGCATGACGCGCACGAGGCCGGCCGTGTAGGCCCCGCGCATGCCGCCGCTCTCGAAGATGAGGGCGACGTCGTCGGGGCCGTGGGTGACGGGAGCGGGCCGGTGGCGAGGGTCGGAGACGGGGACGGGACGTTGGACAGGGTCGGAGACGGGGACGGGCCGTTGGACAGGGCCGGTGACGGGGACGGGACGCGAGCTCACGCCTGGGAGCCTATGGGTTCCATTGAGTTCCATGGCGCGATCGCACGGGTGATTCCCGCCCCATGTCGGCCGAGCGGCCGGGAGGGTAGCGTGAGGCCATGACTTCCTCCAGCGCACTGCACATTCTTGAGCCGATGACCATGCGTGGGCTGACCGCCCGCAACCGCCTGTGGCTGCCGCCGATGTGCATGTACTCGGTCGAGGCGCAGGACGGTGTCGTCACCGACTGGCACCTGGTTCACTACGCCAGTCGCGCGGTGGGCGGCTTCGGCACGGTCATCGTGGAGGCCACGGCGGTCTCCCCGGAGGGGCGCCTGTCCCCCTACGACCTGGGGCTGTGGTCGGATGAGCAGGTCGCCGGCCAGCGCCGCCTGGTGGAGGCGATCCACTCCGGTGGGGCCTTGGCCGGTATCCAGATCGGGCACGGCGGGCGCAAGTCGGGGACTCCTCCGTGGCGCCCCAAGGTGGAGGGTGCGCGTACCGGCACCCTGGAGGGCTGGGAGCTGCTGGCCCCCAGCGCGATCCCCTTCCCCAAGCACGCGGTTCCCACCGAGCTGGACGAGGCCGGGATCGGTCGGATCGTGGAGGCCTTCGCGGCGGCCGCGCGGCGCGCCGTCGAGGCCGGCTACGACGTCGTCGAGATCCATGGCGCCCACGGCTACCTCATCCACGAGTTCCGCTCCGCCCTGTCCAACCAGCGCACCGACTCCTACGGCGGCAGCGTCGAGAACCGGCAGCGCTTCCCGCTTGAGGTGGTGCGGGCCGTGCGCGAGGCCATCGGGTCGGAGACGGTGCTCGATATCCGCCTGTCGGCCTCGGACTGGGCCGAGGGCGGCGTCACCGGTGAGGAGACCGCCGCTTTCAGCCGTGAGCTGGTGGAGGCCGGTATTGATGTCCTGCACGTCTCCAGCGGCGGGAACGTCCCGGCCGCGGTGCCGGTGGGGCCCGGCTACCAGCTGCCGCTGGCCGAGCAGGTCAAGCAGGCCGTGGCCGGTAGCGGGGTCCCGGTGGTGGGTGTGGGTCTCATCGAGGCGGCGGCCCAGGCCGAGCAGGCGCTCATCGCCGGGCAGGCCGACGCGATCGCCGTGGGCCGGGCGGCCATGCGCGATCCGTACCTGCCGCTGCGCTGGGCGGCGGACCTGGGGGCGCGCTCCTGGGACGAGGCCCCCTGGCCCATCCAGTACTGGCGCGGCACCTGGAGCTGAGCGGGGCTCGATCTGTCCCGTCCGCTCCGGTCACCCCTGGGCCGCCGGCCCTATCCGACGGCGTCGAGGTAGAGCCAGCGGCCGGCGCGGCGGGTGAAGCGGGAGCGCTCGCGCAGGGCGTCGTCCACCACTCCCCCGCGCCCGTCGCCGCTGCGGTAGGTGGCGGTGAACTCCACGATGCCGGTCTCGTCGTCCGCCCCGCCGTCGACGGTCTCGTGGATGGTCAGTCCCGTCCACCGGGTCCCGGGGTGGCAGTAGGGCCCCTCGGGGCGGGTGCGCGGGTGCCAGGTGCGGAAGAGATAGTCCTCGTCGCCGACGACGAAGGCCGTGTAGCGCGAGCGCATGAGGGCCTCGGCAGTGGGCGCCGGGGCGCCGTCGTGGAGCGGCTCGCAGCACTGGGCGTAGGTTGCCCCGCTGCCGCAGGGGCAAGGGTTGGCACCGTGCACGCCGGCGGCCCGGATCGGCGAGTCCGGCCGGCCCCTACGGCCGGCCCGCTCCCCCGCCACGCTCAGGCCCCCTGCCAGTAGGCGTGCAGGGCCTGGGCGAGCCAGGGGCCGTCCTGGACGCCGCACATCTCGCGGGCCGAGTGCATGCTCAGCAGGGGCACGCCCACGTCGACCGTGGTGATGCCGAGGCGGGTGGCGGTGATGGGGCCGATGGTGGAGCCGCAGGGCACAGTGTTGTTGGAGACGAAGTCCTGGCTGGGCACGCCCGCCGCCGTGCAGGCACGCGCCCAGATCGCGGCGCCCGCGGCGTCGGTGGCGTAACGCTGCTGGGCGTTGATCTTGAGCAGGGGGCCGTGGTTGATGAGCGGCTGGACGGCCGGGTCGTGCAGGTGGACGTAGGAGGGGTGGACGGAGTGCCCGGCGTCAGCGCTCACGCAGGTCGAGCGGGCCAGGAGGGCATCGAGGCCGTCACCACTGACCCCCAGGGCCCGGGCCAGGCGCCGCAGGAGAGTCTCGAGGAAGGGGCCGCCCGCCCCGGAGCGGGTGTCCGAACCGACCTCCTCGTGGTCGAAGGCCACCAGGATGACGGGGTCGGCGGGCTCGGCGGGCTCGGTCCCAGCGGCCGCGAGCGCCTCGAGGGCGACCAGTCCGGCGTGGACGGAGGAGAGGTTGTCCAGGCGGGAGGAGGCCAGGAACTCTCCGTTGCGGCCGAAGCGGGCGGGCGCCTGGGTGGGGTAGGTCAGGACGTCGTGGCCGGCGAGCTCGGCCGGGTCGATGCCGGCGATCTCGCACAGGTGGGTCTCGACGGCGTCGGGGGCGGCGTCGGGTTCGGCCAGCGACCACAGGGGCAGCAGGTGGGTCTGGCGCTCCAGGTGGAGGGTGTCGTTGACGCTGCGGTCCAGGTGCGGGGCGATCTGGGCCACGCGGGCGATGGGGCCGGTGCGCACGAGGTGGACGGCGCCGTCGCGGGTGGTCAGGCGTCCAGCCAGGCCCAGCTCGCGGTCGAGGAAGGAGGCGAGCAGGGGGCCGCCGTAGACCTCGGCGTTGATGAGCTGCCAGCCGGAGCGGACGAGGGCGGCGGCGGGCTTGAGCTTGAGGGCCGGGGAGTCGGTGTGGGCGCCGACGATGCGCAGCCCCGCCCCGGGGGTGAGCGCCTCGGGCAGCGCCCAGGCGGCGATGGCGCCGTCGCGGATGACGTAGCCGCGGCGCGCCAGGCCCTCCTCCCAGGTGACGGTCTCGTCGGCGCGGGTGAAGCCGGCCCCCTCCAGGCGGCGGGCGACCTCGGCGGCGGCGTGGTAGGAGCTGGGCGAGGCGGTGACGAAGTCGATGAGCGAGTCGGTGTAGGCGTTCTCGTCGCGCAGGATCGCGGCGGCGTCACGGGTGGGGGCGCTGGCGGCATCAGTCATGGCCCCAGTCTTCCACCGGTGCGCCCCGCGCCTGGCCTATCTCCCGACCGAGCTCCTCCGCGAGGTAGGGCAGAATCGGGGTGTGAGCATCTCTCAGCCGGTCATCCCGCCCGCCTCGTCCACGCCCGTGCGCGCCGTCCTGCTCGATGCCGACGGCGTTCTTCAGCTCATCGGCACCCCGTGGGGCGAGGCGCTGACCCGCGGCGGCGGACTTGCCTTCGCCCAGGCCATGATCGATGGTGAGACCGACGCCCTGGCCGGCCGCGAGACCCTCACTGAGTTGCTGGAGCGGGTGGTGGGGAGCCTGGGGCTGGAGCTGCGCGCATCGGACCTGTTGGAGATGTGGCACCGGGCCACGCCCGACCCTGTGGCCTGGCAGCTGGTGAGGGACCTGCGCGAGGCGGGCTACACCACGGTCCTGGCCACCAACCAGCAGTGGGAACGCCGGGCATGGATGCGCGAGCAGCTGGGCTACGACGGCCTGTGCGACATCGACGGATACTCCTGCACGCTGGGGGTTGCCAAACCGGATGCCGCCTACTTCCACCGGCTGCTGGAGCTCGCGGAGGTGGAGGCGGACCAGGCCCTGTTCATCGATGACAGCGCCCGAAACATCGCCGCGGCCCGTGAAGTGGGCTTGCGCACGATCCACCACCCGGCCGATGCCGGGGGCGAACTGCTGCGCCGCGAGGTCGCCCAGGCCCTGACGCAGGCTGCCCCTCCGCCGCAAGGATGAGCCGGCGGGCCACTGTTCCTCCTTTCGGAACTTGCCCAGGCGGCGCGGTCGGGGAAGACTCCCTCTGACAGGAGCCATCACAGGGAAGGACACCTCATGGCAGGAACCGCGACGGACGACCACGCCCCTGGGACCACCACCGCTGATGCCGCTGTGTCCACCGTCGAGTCCTCCACCGCCGCGGCCCGCCGGGCTCCGGAGGTCTTCCTGCGCCTCATCACGGCGATCCACTCCATCCTGCCGGGCTTCGTGCGCAGCCGGCTGCCGGTGACCTTCATCGGCTACGCGATCATCAACGGCTCCGCCTTCCTCCTGGACATCACCTGCCTGTGGGTGTTCTACAACCACCTCCACTGGTTCTACCCGCTGGCGGTCACGGTCGGCTACGTCATCGCGGCCGTCTACTCCTTCCTGCTCAACCGGTGGCTGAACTTCCAGGCCCACGGGCACGTCGTCGAGCAGGGGGCGGGCTACACGGCCGGGGTCATCAGCCAGTACGTCATCTTCATCCTGGGCCTGTCCTCGCTGCTGCACTGGTTCGGGGTCAATGCCGAGCTGGCGCGCGTCATCTCGGCCTGCTGCGAGGGCATCTACCTCTACGTGTTCATCCGGCTGTGGGTGTTCCGCGGGGTGCCGGAGCCCGAGAGGCAACGCCGGTAGGTACCCGATCGGGGACGTACTTCTCCGACGAGGACTGCGTTGTCCCCCAGATGACTGGGGTCCGACCTCAGTCACCTGTGGGAGAAGTACGTTCTGGACGGGAAACGCAGTTCCCGAGTCAGAGTGTCATGGCTTCTGAGACGCTCGCTCGGGCCAAAGTCCGGGGCTGGGCGTCCTGGCGACGATGGCGGGCTGATGGAGGGGGCCTGGCGGGTCGCCGGTGTCCCTGTGCGGAGTGGCACTCCGACGCCGCGCGCTCACCAGTGGGCGCGGGTCGTCTCGGTGGGGCCGTCGAGCTCGGTGAACCCGGCGTCGGTGACGCTCACGGGCCGGGTGGTGGTCTCCCACTGCTCCCGGCTGGGCACGACAACGCGCACCCGGTAGCCGTCGTCGGCCCAGGCCCGCCTCAGGGCGGGCGGCATGGCGCTGCTCTCCCAGGCCAGCTGGGCGGCGTGGCCGCACTGGGCGGCCAGCTTGCCCGAGGTCATCTCGTGCAGGGGCGTGACCTCGATCGTCACCAGGGCCCCGGTGGAGGCCGACGCCGCCGTGAGCGCGATCTCCTCTGCGGCGGCCGGGTCCTTGGCGGCGCGGGCAGTGATCTCGGCGGGCGGCGGGGGCAGCTCGTCGCCGGGCGGGAAGTGGGTGCCCTCCACCTGGGTCTTGGCCAGAGCCCCGGGCAGGGGACGCACCGGACCGGGGACGAAGGCGCGGGCGGCCGCCTGCCCCCAGCCGGCGGGGCCGTCCTGGGTGACGGTGACGCCGTCGATGTCCTGGACCTCCTCCCAGCGCTTGCCGCGGGCTCGGCGCACGAGCTTGCGGATGCGCCCGTCGCGCCAGTAGTCGACGGCCGGGTTCCACGGCCCACCGGGGGCGGCGGCGGGTGAGGCCAGGAGGGAGACGACGGCGCGGGCGGCGGCCTCGGCGACGTCGATCCGCCGGGGAGGGTGGACCTTGTCGTAGCGCACGGCGATCTGCATGCCCCAGGGCACGGCGTGGTCCGGGTTCCCGGACAGGGAGGACAAGAACGGCGAGGACGGCGATGCGGAGTGCGGCACGGGCAAGAGCCTACGGGGTCGCGATCGACGGCGTCAGGTCTCGCCTGCCTGCGGCTCCTGTGGGACGGCTGGAGCCGCAGGGACGTTCGAGGAGAACGATTGACCACTACCTTTTCCCACCAAACGGCGGATAATCGAGACGCGAAGATCCTCCTGAGGCAGGAGACGAATCCAGCGGCGAGTCGTTTAGGTTGCCGCCATGCGACCACCTGTTCCAACCACCGTCCTCGACCCTTCTGGCCTGACGCCGCCGGCCATGCCGCCCTCCCACCCGCGGATGTTCAACGGCGCGACCGTTCACGGCTTCAGGGGAATCCGTCAGCTGCGTCACCCTGCCGAGATCCCGCTCCTGATCGCGACCAGCCTGGCGACTGCACTGGCCTACCTGGCGTGGATCGCCCTGGTGATCTGGCTGGTCACCGTGCCTGAACCGACCGGCCCGGAGGCTCAGGTTCGCGACTTCTTCCTCAACGAGAAGGGCAGCGGCGCGCAGTTCGTCCTGCTGGTGCCCATCATCCCGATCATCCTGTGGGTGGCGCGCGCGATGACGTACGCCAAGCTCCGTGCGACCGCGGTCCAGATGAGTCCCACCCAGTTCCCGGAGGGCTACCGGATGGTTGTCGAGGCGGCCCGGCAGTTCGGCCTGCGCCGGGTACCCGACGCCTACGTGACCATGGGCAACGGTCAGATCAACGCCTTCGCAGCCGGTCACGGCTACCGGCGTTTCGTGGTCGTCCACTCCGACCTGTTCGAGATCGGCGGCCGGGCCCGCGACCCCGAGGCGCTGCGCTTCGTGATCGGGCACGAGGTCGGGCACCTCGCCGCGGGTCACATCTCCATGCTGCGCCTGCTGTTCGTCACCCTCGGCCTCAACGTCCCGCTTCTGGGCAAAGCGCTGGTTCGGGCCCAGGAGTACACGGCGGACAACCACGGCTACGCCTACGCGCCTCAGGGGGTCCCCGGTGTCATGGGGGTGCTCTCCGGAGGCAAGTACCTGGGGGCCGAGGTCAACACCCACGCCCTGGCGGATCGCGCCACGCGGGAGAAGGGGCTGTGGCTCCATATGACCGTCTGGCGGTCCACGCACCCGGTCATCACCTGGCGCGCCCACGCCCTGCGCGACCGCAGCCGTCCGGGGCGGATCATGATCCGCCCACCGGAGTCCACCGCCTGGTTCCCGCCGTCGGCTCCCAGCGGCAGCGGGTGGTCCGGTTCCTGGCCGACGCCGGAGCAGATGCTCGCGGCGCTGGACTCCACCTCCTCGAGTGTGCCCAGCGAGGAGCAGTTCGGCCGCTACCCCGGCGTGGTCTACGACCTCCCCCGCGACGAGCTACGCTGGGCCTCCCCCGTTCCCGTCCCCGTTCCGGTGGGAACCGCGACTCTCGGGCAGGACGCCTTCGCAGCCCCCTCGGGCGCGACCGGTTCCGTCGGGCCGCAGCAGCCCGGCCCCTACGGGTACGCCCCACCAACGCCCCCTGTGCAGGACCAACGCGTGGACACCTCGGGGACAGCACCCACCGAGGCAACGACTCAGGAGACTCCCCGTTCCGAGACCGACCAGCACTGATCCTGGTCGGTCAAGGCGAGCCCGCCTCAGCACCCGGGCATCTCCGGGTGGTGGATGGCGGCTGGGCGGCTGACCAGTACACCCCATGACCGGGACAACACCTGAGGAAAATCAATGCAAAAGGAATGCCTATGCGTTTAAAATGTACTCGAAAATAACATCATTAGCCCCTTGAGAAAAGGAGACACCCAGCCTCAGGAATACAGAACAAAGTCCGCGAATGGGTTCTCAGAATACTCTCAGGTACATTGAAGTGCTCCCTCAGGAGCAGTGGGTTACATAGTGACTGCCGCCGGACGGAACCGGTCGCGAGGGTTGGGGAGCCCAATGACCGATCGGATTTCGAGGCCGCTCGAGTTGATAGGGAGCTCGGCGTTAGCCGCTCTGGCGAAGGAGGGTTGAGTCCCCTCTGGAATATGGGATCCAGAGGCGATGCCACCCTCAACGACAGGGGCCTGTGGGGCTCGGAGAAGTCCGAGACCCACAGGCCACGTCATT
>ERZ772940.288-NODE-288-length-25946-cov-4.12738_pt1 | contig 25946 bp, 13 predicted proteins | sample MGYA00511682_ERZ772940 | MGnify/ENA primary metagenome ERZ772940 (study PRJEB29015, sample SAMEA2737922) | human oral metagenome | biome: human oral; feature: human-associated habitat; material: dental | place: China | collected 2031 ... | reverse complement strand
AATCTTGCCGACTTTAAAGGGAGAAAAATATGCTACACTATTGAAACTCCATTTATATTGTTTCAGTTAGTAAATAATATCATTATTCACTCCAAACAAGATAAACGTTTCGTACAAGTATATATATACCCGGAAAATGAATATATCGTATTTAAAAATACATATTCTAAAATTACGCCTGAACAATTGAATAATATAAACAAAATAATTTTTGAATCGAATGTCATACCAAGAAAATCGATATCATTATATTGTATTAACTATTATGTGAGAAATATGTGCGACAATAGTGATAGGAAAAAGAAAACAGAGTTAGTTATTGAAATGGCTGAAAAAGATAGCTTTATCGTTAAAATACCAATCATAAAAGAATAAAACAACATGAACAAGTTAATTATTATTGAAAACGAAAAAAGAGACTTCGAGAGTATCAAAAGTAAATTTAGTGACTGGACTATCTTCCCCGAAGAACATAACATTATTGAATATGATAATAATGACAGCATATTGCTAACTGTAAAAAAAGCTATTGATGAAGAACAAGTAAGTGCAATTGTTATAGATATATCACTAATTAATTCAGAAGACAAAACAGGAATAGAGATAATTAAACAAATAAGAAATCAAGATAATATCAGATATAAGATTATTCCTATTTTTTGCTACTCTCGACATGGAGATGATCGAGAAATTAGAAAAGAAGCATTTACTGCAGGAGCAACAAATATTTTCCGTAAATCAATTATTGACAGCCAAGACGAAGAAGGAATTGATTTTCTGAAAAAATCGTTATTGGCTTTGGCATTTATCTATTCAAATGCTTTGGGGCGAGCTTTAGATTTAGAAGAAGTTAACAGCAGCCTTCATGACATAATTCAACATCTAGGGCTGATAAATAAAAAAATTAATAGCCAATTGGAAGTAAACAAATTAAACTCATTGATGTCGATGAATATTTCATCAAGTGATGATATGACTGAAATGACTGTAGATAAAAAAAACAAAGAAATTCTCATAAACATAGTTGGAAGTGAAGAGAAATTAATGGACTTGATGAGAAAAAAATGCCGAAAGGAAGATAAAGAAAAGAGAGAACAGTTAATGGATGATATTGCAGATATTATTTCTGATTTACCCGTACTTTTTGCGCCTCAATTTGCTGCATTATTCAGATGCCTTAAAATTCTCTTAAAAAGCATGTAATAACATTCACTTCATGAGAATAATAGGAAGAATTAAATATCGCCTCTGAAGTGTTCTATCACTTCAGAGGAAAAATATTCACTCTCTTTATAATATAAATGACTGGTCAAGAGATACACTCATGAAATTTTGATTTCTTCTCGAAGAAACTATATTCTTCCAGAATCTTTTTCATCCTTTTCCATTCTAAGGAACGCTAAGAAACCCATCGGCATCATTCCTGTTTGCCTCACGTATCTTTGCTGCGATAACCTTATAATCGCAGTAGTATATGGAAAATAATGCAGACAGCTACGTACTCGTTCTGGAGGATCGTAGCAGGGTTCAATCCCCCACCGAAGCGGGACACCTGTCCGTCGTCTCCTCCATGGATGAAGCCGGCCGGGTCAAGACCGTCGAACCGACGGAAGCCAATCAAACGGCTTTCATGAAATTCAAGAAGAACGACAGCGTACTTAAAAACTTCCTGTCGAATTTAGTCAAGCAATTCAAAGACCCGACTCATTTCGGAGTATACCGCCTGGTTTCCGACCGTGCCGTCGAGTCGGTAGCCGAACTGAGAGACATGCTTGCCGGACGTGAGGAACCTCAGAACAAGGCTATGCTGGAAAGTATCCGGATGAATCTCGACGACTTTGCTCCGGCACAGAAAGTACCCGCCATCGACGAGTCCAAAGTCGACTGGAAAGAGTTGGAACGTCTCGGATTGAGTCGTGACCGGCTCGAACAGTCCGGCGACCTGAACAAATTGCTCAACCGGCAGAAAACGGGTCTGGTCGGAATCTCCGTTCCTTTCGGAGAAACCTCCATCTATACCGAAGCACGCATCGCCCTGCGTCAAAGTGAAGACGGCAGCCTGGGGCTGGCCATCCACAGCATCCGCAAAGAGCCGCAGCTCGATTTTCCCTATATGGGCTATCGTTTCAGCGAGGACGAAAAAGCGACGCTGCTGCATTCGGGCAATCTGGGGAAACAGGTGGAGCTGACCCCCAAAAACGGCGAACCCTTCAAAGGCTACGTCTCAATCGACCCGTTGACCAATGAGCTGGTCGCCCTTCGTGCCGACCGCGTGATCATTCCGCAAGAGATTAAAAGCGTCTTGCTGACCGAACAGCAGCATCGGGACCTGACCGAAGGTAAGCCCGTGAAAGTAGAAGGTATGCTATCGCGTGGCGGCAAACCGTTCGATGCCACGCTTCAGGTCAATGCCGAGAAAAGAGGCATCGAGTTTATCTTCAACGACAACCTTTCCTTCAAAGAACGCAGACAACTCTCTCAAAAGCCGCAAGCGGATTCTCCGTACGGTGTGCCGGCGACCCTCTGCAAGTATCAGCTGACCGAGAAACAGCAGAAAGCCCTTTCGGAAGGACGCACCCTGTATCTGAGAAATATGGTGGATAAGGAAGGCGAAATCTTCAGTGCCTATGTCCGTTACGACAAGGAGCAGCAGCGTCCCCGTTTTTATCGCTATAATCCGGACAAAAAGCAGGAACAGGTCGAAGCCGTGGCCGAAGGGCACAAGACGCAGGTAGCCGTCAACAATGAAGGTAAGACGAACGAAGCTACCGGGCACGTCAAGGAACCCCTCAAAAGCGGTCAGGTGCGCCCTGCTGAAAAACAACAGGCAAAACAGGAGAGCGAGGAGCAGAAGCAGCCTCGCAAAAGAGGGCGCAGGATGTAGCCTTTTTCTCCGCTCTCATGAACCGCCGGACGAATGGGACGCCACCGTTCGGCCGATTATTTTATCTCAACCTTAACCATCGTATCCCATGAAATGTATCATTGCCGAGAAACCCTCGGTCGCCCGCGATATAGCCCGTATCGTCGGTGCAACGCACAAAGAAGAGGGCTGTTTCTCCGGAAACGGCCATGTGGTTACCTGGGCCTTCGGACACCTCGTTACCCTTGCGATGCCCGAAGCATACGGCTTCCCGACGTACAGCCGCGAGCAACTGCCCATTATCCCCGATCCTTTCCGCTTAGTCGTCCGACAGATCCGCAAAGGAACGACCTATACGGATGACCCGTCCGCCTTGAAACAGCTCGGTATCATCCGCAAGTGTTTCGACCGGAGCGATCGCATCATCGTCGCCACCGACGCCGGACGCGAAGGCGAGTTGATCTTCCGCCTGATCTATGCTTATTTGGATTGCCGCAAACCTTTCGACCGCCTGTGGATCAGCTCCCTCACCGATAAGGCTATCCGTGAGGGACTGTCCCGTCCGGCTGACGGCCGGCAGTACGACCGCCTATATCTTTCGGGCAAGGCTCGCAGTGAAGCCGACTGGCTTGTCGGTATCAATGCCAGCCGCGCCCTCTCCATCGCTCGCGGAGGCGCTTATTCCCTGGGAAGAGTACAGACACCGACTCTGTCGATGATTTGCCGCCGCTATATCGAGCACCGGGATTTCCGGTCCGTACCGTTTTGGAAAATCCATGCGCTGCCCACCGGCCTCTCCGTCAGGGCCATCGGAGAAACGACATACGAAAGCCGTAGAGCAGCGGACAGGGCGATAAAAGATCTGGATCCGCGCGAAGCACTCATCGTTTCGTCCGTTTCCGTACAAACGAATCCTGTGCCACCACCTTTACTCTACGATCTGACCGCTCTTCAGAAAGAAGCCAACAAGCGATACGGATATACGGCGGAAAAGACGCTCTCTCTGGCCCAAAGCCTGTACGAGAAAAAGTGTACCACCTATCCCCGTACAGGCAGCCGGTATATCAGCGAAGACATCTTTGAAGAGATCCCTTCGCTATTAGAAAGTCTGAAAGATAATCCTGATTATGGCGATTACGTCGAAAAGCTCACTGCCGGTACACTTAACCGCCGGAGCGTGGACGATACGAAAGTAACCGACCACCATGCCATTCTCCTTACCGGAGAAAAGTCCGACAGCCTGACCCGCGACGAGGAGGTGCTCTACCGGATGATTACCGTACGTATGCTGGAATCCTTTTCCGAAGCAGCCATCGAAGAAACGCTGACGGCGACACTCACTCAAAGGGAGCATCGTTTCGGGATAAAGGCGAAGAGGCGGGTTAAGTCGGGCTGGAAAGCCGTCCGCGGATCAATGGAAGAGCCTGTAGAAGAAGGAGAAACCGTTGTGGACAGCTTTCCCGAATGGCAGGAAGGCGACCGGCTCGATGTTTTCGGATTCGAAATGACCGAACATCAAACAAAGCCCAAGCCCCTTTATACGGAAGCCACGCTGCTGTCGGCCATGGAGCACGCCGGACGGGAAGTTGCGGACGAAGAAGCCCGCAAAGCCCTCGCCGGTTGCGGCATCGGTACGCCTGCCACACGTGCGGCCATCATCGAGACATTGATCCTGCGAGAATATATCCGCCGGGAGAAGAAGATGCTTATCCCGACCGAAAAAGGTCTTTCCGTCTATAAACTGGTCGCCGGACGAAAGATCGCCGACGCCGAAATGACGGGAGCATGGGAAGTCGCTCTGGCTGCCATTGAAGCAGGCGCCATGGACGAACGGACATTCGGGAAGAGCATCGAAGTTTATACCCGTCAAATATGCGAAGAACTGCTGACGACAGCCGCCGGAAACACGGATGCTCATTACAAAACTTACCGCTGCCCGCTATGCGGGAACGATTCGGTACGGGTGTTTCCCAAAATCGTCAAATGCGTAACGGATGGTTGTGGGTTCAAAGTCTTCCGGGAGCTTTGCGGCACCCTCCTGAGCAAGGAATATATTCATGCCCTGATGACTGACGGATGCACTCCGCTACTCTGTCGGCTGACCGGCAAATCGGGAAAAACCTTCAATGCCCGCCTGAAGCTCGACAAAGATGGCGGCACCTCCTTCGTCTTCGATTCCAAACCCCGTAAACCTCAAACATAAAACGTATGGCATACCACAAGAAAGAGACGCTCCGGGGCAACATCGAAGCCATCCGCACCTTGCTTGCGGTCGAGAAGGAACATCGTCTGCCGACACCGGTTGAGCGAGAAGTTCTGAGCCGTTACAACGGTTTCGGCGGCCTCGCGTGCATTCTCAAGCCGGTCGATACGCTTGCCGACCGTACCCGTTGGGTCAAATCAGAACTGGAACTCTTCCCGATAGTACAGGAATTGAAGCAGCTGATCTTCGGGGAAAGCGCAAGCGAGCGCGAAGCCCGAGGCCTGTGGGATAGTCTCAAAAGTAGCGTGCTTACCTCTTTCTATACCGATGAACGGATCGTACGGGCCATTGCTTCCGCTTTGAGGGACCATCGGATTCCTGTCGGAAAACTATTGGATCCTTCGGCCGGTATGGGCGTTTTTTCCCGCATACTGGCAGGAGAGCATACCGAAGTGACAGCCTTGGAGAAAGACAAAGCTACGGGGCGCATCCTGCGCCTGTTATCGGCGGATAATCCTCAACAAACAGTCCGTATCATCGGCTTCGAAGAGATCGAAGAACGACAGATGGGAACATACGATCTGGTGGCCAGCAATATTCCATTCGGAAATTTTGTCGTCTATGACCGGTCGTATGCCAAAGGGAAAGATCCGGTCAAAAACGAATCGACACGGGCTGTCCACAATTACTTTTTTGTCAAAGGACTTGATGCGCTCAAGGAAGGCGGACTGTTGGCTTTCATCACATCGCGAGGGCTGTCGGACAGTCCGAAAAACGAATCGATTCGTCGTTATTTGATGGAAAACAGCCGGCTTATTTCCGCACTTCGCCTGCCCGACGGAATGTTTTCCGAAAATGCCGGAACACAGGCCGGAAGTGATTTGATCGTATTGCAAAAGCAAACAGGCAAAGGGATACGGACAGAGAGCGAAAAGTCCTTTACCCAAAGTGCTACGGTCTCCTATCAGGGAGAAACATTCACGGAAAATCCGCTGTTTGCCGGAGAAAATGCCGAAAATGTGCTTGCAACCCGGCGCTTGCCCGGAACGGATGCTTATGGAAAACCTGCGATGGTCTATACGCATGACGGAGGAATCGACGGTATCTCAAAGGAGTTAGGTGAAAAACTGTCGGCAGACATCAGGCAACATCTCGACCGGAAATTCTATCTGACGGGAGCAGAGACCGTACAACCTGCTACAGCCCCCGAAAGCGAAACACCCGATCGAACCACAGCGGAATCCATTCGTTTGGAAATCGACCGGCCGAATCAGGCCACCACACAACAGGAAACGCACCCTGTCGAAGAGGCGGGCCGTCTTTCTTTACCCGAACTTCCCGCCCATCTGGCAACAGCTCACCGGCTCATCACCAACGAATGGCTGCTCGATGAACTGGCCCGTACGCAGTTTGCGACTCCCCGTGAGGATCTCCGGCATGTGCAGGAGGGCGATATGATGCATATTCGTTTTTTGGGAACGGAAACGCTGGCCGTCTATACCGAAGGTCCGTATAAACGGGAAGATGGCAAAGTCTGGGCAGTTATCCTTGCCGATCCGGACGGAGAGAACAGAGGGCTCATTACCGTCCCTCATACAGATATAACGGCTATCTATCCCGTACGGATGTCACTCCGTGTGATGCAGATCAACCAGGCGGTCAAACGACCGACGGACGCATCATCGGAGCGTATTCTGGCGGAAGCGGAGAAACGGGGGTACATCCGTCGTCCGTCCGCTATGCAGGCCGAATGGATCGAAAGCGGACTTATCCGTGCCATACGGGAACTCGAGGGGCTTTCCAAACAGGAGTGGAACGAACGGAATCTGCCGGCGGCGGAATACCGGCTGCTCTACCCCGAACCCGACTCGGAACCGTCTCCCATGGAAGAGTTGAAACAGACACAGGAAAAGATTTTAAGCAAACAGCAGGATAAAACGATCCTGATTTTGATACGGAACGGAGACCGCTACGAAACCATCGGGGCGACAGCCAGGCGTTTGTCCGATACCTGTGGTCTTCGCCTGTCCGACCGCTCAGGAGAATCATATTGCAGCTTTCACAACCAACAACTGGATCAATACCTTCCCGTGCTGGTTCGGGCCGGTCATCGCGTAGCGATAGCCGATCGGCTTGATAACAAACAGGAAGAGAAGCAACACGTGTCTTCCCCCGAGCAAAAAGAACCGGATCATCCCGAAGAAAAAACGAAAAAAAACGGTGTTCTCTTCGACACGGAGGATGAACAGGAGCGAGAAGCCGGGCGGGAAGAGGCACGTCAGGCTTATGACCTGATGCCCAAAAGTCTTGCCGGACAGCTTCCCAAACTGTACGCTACCGAAAAAAGCCTTGTCGGAGACAAGATAGCCTGTGCCCGCTACTTCCATCCCATGAGCGCCTATACCGCCTATCTGTTGGAGTACGATCCGAAAGAACGTGTAGGATTCGGCCTGGTCACGATGGGGTATGGCTGGGAGTTAGGCTATATGTCTTTGGACGAAATGAAGGAGGTCAAGGTAATGGGCCTGGGGATCGAACGGGATTTACACTTTACGCCAAAGGCTTTGCATCTGGTAGAAGAATTGAAAGAATATATCGGAGAACGGTATACTCATACGGAAGAACAGGTAATTGTGCACCGAACGGATAAAGCCGAAGCGAAGGCCTTGTCCGGCACATATCCGGCCGAAGAAGAAACGGACATCTCTCCCGAAGATATCCGGATCACGAAACACCGGTTGACTTTCGACCGCAACGGCATCCATGCACAAACCTTCGATCCGGTTTCAGGCGAAGCCATCGGAGATCGACAACAGATTCTTCCCGCTCCTGCGAGCGAACCGGCGGAAAAAACGTCCGAAGCGGTTGAAGAACAGGCCCCCGATGGTGTTCCGGTCATGACCCTGTTCAGGCAGTACGATACCCCGAACCGCCCTGTGCGGGGAGAAATACGCACCGATGTGGAAGGCCCGCGGGAAATGAACGGAAGAGCAGTCTATTTCGATGAAGAACATCATCCGGTAGAGTCGGTGGATCTTGACGTTCCTTCCCTTTTCCTCACCGGTGCCATTGAAACATGGAACCGGGAAGTGGAGCATTTCAATGAAGTGGAACGGGGACGGAAACCGACACCGGTCAAACCTCGTACCCAACGCCCATCAAGCCGGAAACAGCAACCGACATCCGGTCAGCCCGATTTATTTTCAGGTCTGTGGGATACGCCCGCACTGACCGAACAGTTTCGTCAACCGCCCGCACCGCCTTCGTTCGATACCGCTCCTCGCCCTTACCTCTCGGTTATCGGCGAACACCTGCGCGACGGTTCCATTGTCCGCCAGGGCAAGCAGATCGGCTACCTCTCACAGGTATCGGAGGGTAACCCCCTGTTTCATCCCGTGGATCTACCCTCGGCACAAATCGGCAGGCTGACGCTCTATATCGACTTACGCGACACCTACCACCGCCTTTATGATTACGAAACAACCCGGGAGATCGAAGACAAAGAAACCCGAAACCGCCTGAATACCCTGTACGACCGTTTCGTCGGCGCTTACGGACATCTCAACGCCCGTAAAAACGCCGAACTCCTGCGTATGGATACCGGCAGCTCCGACATCTTCTTCCTGGAGCGAAGCCGGGACGGGCAGTATATCAAAGCCGACATCTTCGACCATCCGACGGCTTTCAGCCAAACGGCGCTCCGGACGGCGGAGACTCCGTTGGAGGCCTTATCCGCTTCGCTGAACAAATACGGAGAAGTCCGTCTCGCCTATATGGCCTCTCTTTTGCCGGAACAGGAAGAAGACGAGATTGTCGCCGCACTCGAAGGTCGTATATACTATCATCCCATAGAGCGAGGTTATCAGATCGCCGACCGGTTTATCTCCGGGAATGTCATCGAAAAAGCGGAAGAAATCGAACAATGGGTGTTACAGCATGGAGAGAACGAAGCTGTCAAGAAAAGCCTTTCGGCCCTGAAGGCAGCGATTCCGACACCCATTCCGTTTGCCGATCTGGACTTCAATTTCGGAGAACGATGGATTCCCTCCGGCATTTATGCCCGATTCGCGTCGGAACTCTTCGAAACCGAGGTTCATATCGGATACAGCGCACCGGCCGACGAGTACACGGTCAAAGCTCCGACGAAGAATCCGAAAATATCTCATACTTATGCGGTCAAAAGTGAGTTCAAAACCTACGACGGAATCAATCTGATGAAACATGCGCTTCACAATACCATTCCCGATATCAGCAAGTCGAAAACGGTTCTTGACAAAGAAACCGGAAAAGAGAAGCAGATCAAAGTACGGGACGGGGATGCCATCCAGCAGGCCAATACAAAGATCGAAGAGATGCGGGAGCAGTTCAGTGCATGGCTTGTCCGGCAGCCCGACACCTTCAAGGAGAAGCTTGCCGACCGCTATAACCGGCTGTTCAACTGTTTCGTAAGACCGCAGTACGACGGCAGCCATCAGACCTTTCCGGGTCTGGACGTAAAGGCATTGGGATTCGACGATTTGTACAAGAGCCAGAAAGATGCCGTATGGATGCTCAAGATGAACGGCGGCGGCATCTGCGACCATGAGGTGGGAGCCGGCAAAACGATGATCATGTGTACAGCCGCTTACGAGATGAAACGGCTCGGTCTGGCGAACAAACCGATGATTATCGGCCTAAAGGCCAATGTGTACGATATTGCCGCCACATTCAGCAAAGCCTATCCCAATGCACGTATTCTCTATCCCGGCAAAAACGACTTTACCGTCCGAAACAGGGCAAGGATTTTCAGCGATATCAGAAACAACGACTGGGATTGCATCATCCTGACCCACGAACAGTTTGGGGCCATTCCCCAATCGCTCGAAATACAGGAGGGGATTTTTCAAAAAGAACTCGACTCGGTGGAAGAGAATCTGGAAGTGCTCCGTCAGCAGGGACGGGAAATTTCCGGACGAATGTTGAAAGGGTTGGAAATCCGGAAAAAGAATCTGGAGGCCAAACTCACCCGGATTGCCGACGACATCGCCGAACGGAAGGACGATACGATCGATTTCAAACGGATGGGAATCGACCACCTTTTTGTGGACGAAAGCCACAAATTCAAGAACCTGACTTTTACTACCCGTCACGACCGAATAGCGGGGCTGGGCAACAGCGAAGGTAGTCAGCGTGCCCTGAACCTGCTCTTTGCCATCCGCACCATTCAGGAACGCACGGGCAAGGATTTAGGGGCGACCTTCCTTTCGGGAACGACCATTTCCAACAGTCTGACCGAGCTGTATCTGCTGTTCAAATACCTGAGACCGCAAGCGCTCGAAAAGCAGGGAATCGGAACGTTCGACGCATGGGCAGCCGTCTTTGCCAGGAAAAGCACCGACTATGAATTTTCGGTGACCAACGAGATTATCCAGAAGGAGCGATTCCGCACCTTTATCAAAGTTCCCGAATTGGGAGCGTTCTACGCCGAAATCTGCGATTTTCGCACGGCGAAGGACATCGGGATCGACCGTCCGGAGAAGCATGAAATTCTGCATCACATTCCGCCGACGCCCGAGCAGGAAGCCTTTATCCAAAAGCTGATGGAATTTGCCCGTACCGGTAATGCCGAGTTATTGGGTCGGGAGAAGCTCTCCGACCGGGAAGAAAAGGCGAAGATGCTTATCGCCACCGACTACGCCCGAAAGATGTCGCTCGACATGCGGATGATCTCTCCTTCTTACGAAGACCATATCGACAACAAGGCTTCGCACTGCGCCCGACTGATCCACGATTATTACCGGAAATATGAACGGGAGAAAGGTACCCAGTTTGTTTTCTCGGATTTAGGTACGTACAAGCCGGACGAGTGGAACGTTTACAGCGAAATCAAACGAAAACTGACCGATGATTACGGCATCCCTGCGTCGGAAATCCGTTTCATTCAGGAATGCAAAACGGAGGCTGCCAAGAAAGCGATGATCGCGGGCATGAATGCCGGCAGCATACGTGTCTTGTTCGGCTCCACCGAAATGCTCGGAACGGGCGTCAATGCCCAGCAGAGGGCAGTGGCGGTGCATCATCTTGATACGCCCTGGGTGCCCAGTGCCCTGGAGCAACGGGATGGCAGGGCAATCCGCAAAGGCAATGAAGTAGCCAAGTTCCATGCCGGCAACAAGGTCGATGTCATCATCTACGCTGTGGAAAAGTCGCTCGACAGCTACAAGTTCAATCTGTTGCACAACAAGCAGCTTTTCATCAATCAGCTGAAGACAAACTCCCTCGGAAGTCGAAGCATTGACGAAGGTGGCATGGACGAAGCAACAGGCATGAACTTTTCCGAATATGTAGCCGTGCTATCCGGTAATACCGACCTGTTGGAGAAAGCCCGGTTGGATAAGAAGGTGATGGCGATGGAGAGCGAGCGAAAGAGCTTTCTTTACGAAAGAGATACGGCCCGTTCGCAACTGGCGAAACTTCAGGGCGCGGTCGAGTTTCATGAGAAGAAGATCGCCGAAGCCGGGAAAGACCGGACGGTTTTCGAGGAGCGGGTAAAGAAAAACGAAGACGGGACATACCAAAACCCGATACGGATCGATGGAGTGGAAGACGGCAGGGATATCAAAACGATCGCCCGCAGGCTGAAAGAGTACGAAGAGAAAGCCCGGACAGGCGGTGAGCACATGCCGATCGGCGAATTATACGGCTTTCAATTATCCGTCAAGAGCGAAGCCTCCATGAAAGAGAGTTTCGACTTCGTGGATAACCGGTTCTTTGTGAAGGGTTGTGGCAGCATCTATTATACTTACAACAACGGACATTTGGCTGAAGACCCCAAACTGGCCTGCATGAACTTTCTGAATGCCTTGGAGAAGATTCCCAGAGTTGTCGAGAGTCACCGGAAAGAACTGGCTGCGACACAAGCCAAGATACCGACGTTCGAAACGATGGTTTCTGCCGTATGGAAGAAAGAGGAGGAATTGCAGGAGCTGAAGAGACAGGCCGCGGAGCTGGATCGCAAGATCGCCCTTTCGCTCAAAAAAGAGGACAACAGCGAAGTAAAACCGGAAGAAACGGTCGCTCCCGATGCGACAATCGCAGTCGATGCGCCCTTACGGAAGGAGCTAAAAAGGGAACGGTCTTCCGAGCGGAATCATACCGATTGGAAAGAAATACGGGAGGATGAAAAAATCAAACCCTGCATAAAGCCCGGAAGGTGGTGAGAAGAGCTTAGGTATTAAAAATCAGCCTGCTGTTTTCATATATGTGAGTCAACTCTACATTGAATTATTCAACACGGACGATTTTTTTATGCTGTATTTTTGCATCTCTTAAAATCTTTCTTACTTTTGCACCTATAAACCGACCGCTCGGTCTTGTTTGCAGCAAAGGATAATGATATGAACGCAACAAAGAACTTTATTTTAGAAAAGTCGTTCGGCCTTTTTCTTCAAAAAGGCTATAATGGTGTTTCAATCAGAAATATCCAAGAAGAAACCCGCTTATCAAAAGGGGCCATCTATCATCATTTCCAAGGCAAGGAAGAAATCTTTGCCAAAGCAATGGATTTGTTCTTTTTCCCGGCTCTCAGAAGTTTTCATTATTCTGATGATGAAACAAACACTCCATTGAAAAATGCACTTAATGAAGCTATTGAACATAGAAAAGGACATATTGATAAATTGCGGGAAATGACCGATTTCAAAGTTGATGACTTTTATTTTTTCAAGCTGGCCTTTCAGGTAGAAGAATTTTATCCGGATTTTAAGAGCAAAGTTGAAAATACATTTTCAGAAGAAGAAAATGAATGGAGAGAAGTGCTGCAAATGGCTGTTCAAAAGGGAGAAATCCATAAAAATACGGATATTGATTTAACACTGTCTCTTCTTATGCTTATCCCACGAGGATTGGGATTGAGTATGGCATTTTCTTCCGGTATTTCGACCGACTCACTGAAGGAGATATATGAAAAATTTTATCGGACATTGAAAGAATAATTTTTTTACCCCAATACAAACCGAGCGGTCGGTATCTTACAAAGGATATGGAAAAAAGAAGGATACAAATAGTCTATTATTCGCAATCGGGTTCTTTGAAATACTTGATAGAAGAATCGATGCGTCCTTATCTGGGAGATTACGTCCTTGTCTGGAATCCCATTCATTGTGCGAAACCATTTCCTTTTCCTTGGAACAGGAGGCGTTTCTTTAGTGTCTTCTGCGACTCTGTTTTACAGAAAGGATGCCGGATTGTATGCGACGAAATAAAGATTGAGAAAGGTGATATGATTTTACTTGGTTTTCAGCCGTGGTTCCTTCATCTTTCATTACCCATACAGTCTTTCATAAACTCTACGCAGTTCGGTCGAATCGTGAAAGATAGAGAAGTTATTCTCTTTACCTGCTATCGCAATACCGGAGCCAGGGCAAGAAGACAAATGGCGACGCATGTAGAAAGTCGTGGCGGGCATATAGTTGCCGAGCTGGAAATCTCGGATCAATCCAAAGAGCGGTCAAGCGCTTTCCGGTTTGTCAGATGGTTCTTTACAGGAAAGAATAACCCGTTTAGAAACATGGAAAAGCAGCAGGAAAAAGTTTGGAATGTTTTAGATGAAGTATTGCATAAGTCGAACCGAATCAGAATTCAATATCAAGAAAAACAACTTCTGAAAGAACAATATATACTTGGGAAATTTCAAAGATGGGCACATTTTATTCAGCCTGCAGACAAAATATATCACTTTCGTTTATTGCTGTTTCAAATATGGATTTTAATGGCATTGATATTTGTTTCACCAATCATGAACCGTATAATCAAATCAAAAAAAACAAAGAACAGTTATGAATGAAGTCTTTATTACAAGAACATCTTCTTTCCTTCCTAACGAAGCCGTTGAGAATGACAACATGGAACAAATCCTGGGGATGGTCGGTGGTCATCCTTCCAGAGTCCGCAGTATCATTCTTCGTCAAAACGGGATTAAGAAACGCTATTATTCTCTTGACAGAGAGGGAAAGATTGTTTACACAAACGCAGAATTGACCGCTATTGCCGTAAACAAGTTATTCGATCAGGCTATTTCGTTTAAGGACATAGGTTTATTAGCCTGCGGAACGTCGCTTCCGGATCAACTTTTCCCATCACATGCCGTTATGACACATGGTCTTTTGGGGAATAAGCCGATAGATCTGCTTTCTCCTTCGGGTGTCTGTTGTGCGGGCATGCATGCTTTCAAACATGCTTATTTATCCGTTCTTTCCGGTATGTCTCAGAATGCCGTATCGACAGGATCGGAACTGGTCTCACCTGTACTTCGTGCCGATAATTTTGAAGAAGAATATAAAATGCTGAGTCTGGTCGAAGAAAAGCTGATTATTGCTTTTGAGAAAGACTTTCTCCGTTGGATGTTATCGGACGGTGCCGGAGCATTCTTATTCGAAAACAGATGCAGAGGAGATTTGTCTTTGAGAATCGATTGGATCGAATCCATCTCTTACGCAAATGAACTGGGGGTCTGCATGTATGCAGGAGCCATTTTCGAGAACGAACGTTTCAAAAGCTGGAAAGAAGCCGATCCCCTGGAATGGGGACGAGAATCTTACTTCGCTGTTAAACAGGATACGAGACTTCTCGGAGCCCATGTCATAGAAAAAGGAGTCGACTTCGTTTGCGAGAATCTTTGCAAACATGATATCGGCTTCAATGAAATAGACTACGTGCTTCCCCATATATCCTCAATGTACTTTTTCGATAAGCTGAAAAAAGGCTTTGAGATGAAAGGTTATCCGGTGGCGGATGGACAGTGGTTCCTCAATTTGCCTTATGTGGGAAATGTCGGGTCGGCTTCTATTTATTTAATGCTCGACGAATTATTCCATTCGGGGAAACTCAAGCAAGGGCACCGGGTTTTACTTATCGTACCCGAAAGTAGTCGATTCTCCTATTCAGTGGCGTTACTCACAGTTGTATAAGTAAATTTCAAATTATATCGTATATGAACCGTATTGCAGAATTTATCGTCAAAAAACGTCTTGCCATCATTACGGCCGGCGTAGCAGTTACGTTGATACTCGGCTATTTTTCGACCAAGCTGACCATCAACTCCAATTTTATGTCCTACTTACCCGATGATGATCGGAAAGTTATGCTGTTTGAGCGAACGGACAGCTTATATGCCACAGGAAATATCATCGTAATCGGGATGAGCAATACGGAAAATACCATTATAACGCCAGAAGGAATATCGGTTATACGGCAGGTTACCGACTCTGTCTCCGAAATAGAAGGAGTGGAGAAGGTAACCGGCCTGGCCAATGTAATCGATATCAGGCATCGTAACGACGGAGTGGAAATAGGACGATTGATGGATGAAGAGATAATTCCCGACTCTTTACCCTCCTTACAGTCGTATATTTTGAATAAAGAGATGTATCGTGGCCGACTGTTGTCGGAAGACGGACGAAGCACGGCCATCATTGTTTTTGTCGGAACAACTGCCGACAAGGAAAAAGCTGCCCGGGAGGTAAATGACCTGCTTGATGAAGTCAGGCGATCGCATCCCGAATTAACTGTTTATTGCGACGGTTTGCCGATGCAGCAACAAAGCCTTACGGAATCGACGGAAAAGGATCTGATCCGGCTTGTTCCCCTTGTCTGCCTGCTGATTGCTCTTATTCTTGCATTGACACTGCATTCGTTGCGAGGCATATTCCTTCCGCTGCTTTCCGTGGCGATGGGCAGCATTTGGAGTATGGGGGCGATGGGACTGTTCCATATTCAACTTTCTCCCATATCCGGCTCGATTCCGGTTGTCCTTTTTGCCGTAGGATCGGCTTACACAATACATGTTCTGAACTTTTTCAAATTGCTTGAAAACGGCGAAAATCATAAGAAAATCGTCGTAAGGGGAATAACGATTATAGGGGTTCCCGTAATGCTGGCCGGACTGACGACCATTGTCGGTTTCCTTTCATTTATTCCGGGAACATACCTGAGCATCATTCGTGATTTCGGTATTTTTATGGCATTGGGTACATTCTTTTGCCTGCTTTTGTCACTTACCTTTATTCCGGCTGTCGAGTCCTATCTTCCACCCTTGAAACATCAGGAGAAAAAACAGAAGAAACACGTTCTTTCCGATATTTTGCAATGGCTTGCCGGAGTTTCCATACATCGCAACAAAATGGTTCTTTACTGTGCCGGTGGCTTGATTCTTCTGATGGGAGCCGGCCTTTTCCGACTAAAAAGTAACATTGATGTACTCTATTATTTCCCAGAAAAGCATCCGTTAAGACAATCTGCGGCCTTTCTCAACCGGGAATTCGGAGGAACCCTCCCAATTCAGATCAAGGTGACTGCTGACCTGAGACGTCCCGAAACGCTGGCAGCCATGCAAGATTTCGAAGATTTCCTTTCCAGACTTCCGCATGTGCATAATCCGCAATCGGTAACGGAGCTTATCAAAGAAATGAATCAGGCTATGGGGGAAGGCAAGCAAATACCCGACACACAAGAGAAAATACAAAACCTCTGGTTCCTGCTCGAAGGAGAACCCGTAATGGAGCAGCTCTGCAATACCGACAAAAGTGAAGGCATGATCCATGCTACCATGTGTAATGCACCGACCGGAGATTATCATGCGGTAAGCCGGAAAATCGACGAATATGCCGCCGCACATTCATCCGGTACGGTGCAATTCGAAACAACCGGATTGCCTTCCATCTATTCGAATTTTGACTATAATTTGATGCAGAATCTCTTCTGGAGTCTGCTGTTAGCCTGCATATTGGTATTTATCTGTATGACATTTCTGGTCAAATCGCTTAAAAGCGCCCTTGTCGGATTTGTACCGCTTATGAGCGCCATCCTTTTCATCTTCGGACTGATGGGCTATCTCGGCATCGCCCTTAACCTCGCGACTGTGCTGATTGCCGGAGTTGCCGTAGGGATTGGGGTAGACTATTCCATCCACTTTATTTCCGGTTACCGGAATGCGCTCGTATCGGGGAAAGAATGCAATAAAGCTGTCATCCAAACACTTCAGACTTCCGGAAAGGGCATCCTGTTCAATGTAACGGCTGTTGCATTCGGTTTTCTGGTTTTGGTGTTTGCAGACCTCGTACCATTGAAAGAGTTCGGTCTGATCATGTTTGCCACCATGTTCGTATCCGGCTTGGCGGCAACTCTCCTCCTGCCTTCGATGATTCTATGTTTTCATATCAATCTTAATAAAACTCAGAAACAATGAAAAAATTATCTTTCTTCTTCATGGCTGCCTTTCTGCTTTCGTATTCGGCAGCATCGGCTCAAAAAGCTACAACCATTTTAGAAAAAGCAGACAGTGTGCTGAATGCACCTAAAGATGTGACAGCAACCAGCACGATGACAATCACTGCCAAAAACGGCAGTCGGAGTGTCCGCACCATGCAGGTCTTTCAGAAAGGAACCGACAAACGGTTGGTTCGGTTCCTCTCGCCTGCAGATCAGAAGGGCATCGCTTTTCTCTCGCTCCCCAACGACAATCAGATTCTTTATTTGCCGGCTTTCGGAAAAACGCGTCGGATAGCTTCGCACGTAAAGAACACCCGTTTTGCCGGAACGGATTACACCTATGAAGATTTGGAGGCCAAACGTTATGCCGATAAATGGGATGCAGAACTGAAAAGTCGGTCAGCCGGCGAATACACATTGTCGCTTACACCGAAAAAGGGGGTCAAGACAGATTATGCCAAGATGGATATCCGGATAAAAGCGGATACCTATTTCCCCGTGGAAGTTGTTTTCTACAACAAGAAAGGAGTGGCTTCCAAACGGATGACCGTCTCGGAAATCTCCAATCACAAAGGTTTTCTTATTGCCAAAACATCTGAAATGAAAGACCTTTCAGGAGGCAGTTCGACACAAACGCATCTTCAGCATGTGGAACTGAATACAGGCTTAAAAGACGATGTTTTCACCGAACGGAATCTGATGAAATAAACCATTGAACCATGAGATTTCTTCTGTTTATCCTGATGGCATGTCTGACGATATTTGCCAAGGTGCACGCTCAAAGCGTTGAAGATAAACCTTTCGAGCTGAATGGCAGTCTGCAACTCGATGACCGTATCCGCCTGAAAAGCGGCGGGCTTGACTGGCAGGAATACCGGATGAACCTGCAACCCGTGTATAAGGTAAACGATAAGGCACGGCTCCATGCCGATATTTGGATTCGCAAACTTATCACAGCTTCACCTTTCGATCAGCCGGTCGAGAATGTACAGCTTCGAGAAGCATACGTCGATTTATACGGCTTTTTAAGTGAGCATATCGATGTCCGTATCGGCCGACAGCGCATTGCATGGGGAACGGCCGACCGGCTCAACCCTTCGGATAATATCAACCCTTGGGAGCTGGAGGACTTTTGGGATTTCGGACGGCATACACCTACCAATAGTCTTCTTGCCAAATACTATTGGAATGGGTTCACACTTACGGCTGTATTCACGCCCCGGTTTTCTCCATCCTTGCTTCCCGACCAAAGTTGGAAAGCAGCGTTTATGCCTGAAGTTCCCGATCGCTGGCAAATTCCGTTACCTGACGGGACGATGACGGATATATTGCTTCAGCCTCTTTCTGTTTCCCGGATGGAAAATCTGCCCGAACGGAAACTGAAAGCATCGACTTATGCTGTCAAAATAGCCCGGGATATACGTAATTATACCGTTTCGTTCGGATGGTTGCGCCAATATGCACCGATTCCGGTATTGACCCGTTTATCCGTTCAGGGAAAAATAACGAGCCTGCCCACTTCTCCTGATATGCCTGTTCCGATGAATACGACTGTCGATGCAATGCTCTCATACTCGTTGCGCAACGTCGTGAGTGCCGATTTGTCCGGTTCCCTCGGAAGTGTGGGCGTATGGGGAGAGGCGGCTTTATTTATTCCTGAAAAAACGATACTCACGCGTTCGGTCTCTATAGAAAGTCCTATGGGAACATTTAATCCGGTTCTTCCCGACAGTACAATCTTTGACGGCAATCCGTATTTGAAATATACACTCGGATTCGATTACACTTTTCCGGCTAATATCTATCTGAATGTACAATACGTACATGGGTTCTTTCATGAGGAAGGGAGGAAGAACCTGACCGACTGGCTGGCGTGGTGGAAGGGAGGAAGAACCTGACCGACTGGCTGGCGTGGACATGCGAATGGAAATCGGCCGATGAAAAACTGAAATTATCATTGTTGAACGGAGCTTTTCAGGTTGCCGATTTCAATAACCTCAAAGAAGGGTGCACATTGTTCTGGTTGCCGGAGCTTTCGTATAAGCCGGTCGACAATGTCGAACTCAAGGCCGGTGCACACTGCATCTTCGCCGGAAAAGATGCTCCGTTTTACCCCATAAGAAAAAACGGAGATGCGTATCTGAAAGTGAAATACTCGTTTTAGGAACAATCATACCGAGAAGCAATATAAAATACTAACCCCTAAAAGAGTAAAAAGATGAAAAAGTTATCGTTACAGAGTATTGGACTATTTTTCGCTGCTGCTGTTCTGATGGTATTTCTGACAAGGTGCGAAAACCGGTTTGACTTGGAGGACATTCCGCAAGAAGCGGAAATCCGGACACGCTCGACCATAGGCGAGACGGATAACGGCAGAGAATACCTGGGCCGTAATTTTTACCTGACAAGTTCGGATGAAGTGGTTTCGGACAGTCGATCCGGAGCAGAAAGGAAAATGCTGGCCCGTACATTTAACATTCAAACCGGTTCTGTGGGGAGCAATTACTTAGGTGTACACGTCATGGCATGTTATACCGATAAGGATGGAACATTGCAGCAAATCGAAGTGTGGGTTAATGACGAATATGCCGGAGAGCTTGACATTCGTAAAGCCGAATGGGATTTTGTTACGCTCAAGGATGGAAAAACAGTCCGGCTGCGTCAAGGAGCCAACAAAATCACTTTCCTGTCCTCTTTGCCATACTTTCCCGAAATAGACGCTATTCAAGTTGAATCTGCACGGCAGGCACTCATGAAAGAAGAGCCGCAATATAATGCCTTTATCGCTCTGCTGAAACAACAGCGGAATGCTTCGACGAGCAAGTTGGAGCAGGAAGAAATCATCCGGATGACATCGGGGAGCAATGACGGACTAAATGCTTCTTCCCGCTCTGCGGGCAGGTCAGCTTATGACCAGGGCTGGAACTGGCAAGTGACCCCACGCGAACTCAGTAATCCCGACGGAAATTACAGGCACCTGGTTTGTGTCCCGGTAACTTATACTTATCATCGCAAGCTATCATTGAGCAGCGGAACGCATACATTTATGACCATTCCCATCGAAGGAGACAGCTATTACACCGTCGATCCGGTTATGTATTTATACAAAATCGATGATCCTCACAACCATACGTATTATAATGATGATGCCTCCGGGCTGGGACATCACGCCCAAATAACTGAAACATTGCCTGCCGGAGAATACTATCTGGTTATCCGGGCATACAGCAGTTATTATGCCTCTACTACGACGGGGAGACAAGGTTTGGTTAATGTCTTCCAGGATGGTTATATCCTGAATTCACAATGTCCGATAGCCGGTTATTCCGTGGATGTCGATTCTCCGAACACAGGTACGATCAACTATTTTACAGCGTACACGACAGGTATAGCAGAGTTCTTTCTGGAAGAAAAAGGAAGCAAAAAAGTGAAATTCTTCGGCGAATCCTATTTCTACGTTCCCCCCATGGAGCAGATGTGGTTCAACGATGCGCGCCTAAGGTTGACGAAGCCATCGAGTCAGGCCCGATACAATATGATTATATCTTCCGTAGGTGCTTTCGGTGCTTATTACGGTAACTGCGACGTGTATGGTTCCTGCCAGCAGGTAATGCCCGGTGATCAGGTTGCCAACAGTTTTCCCAACTTGATGGTAAACGATGGCATATACAGCAGTGGAGGAAATACCGGAGTATACAACTGTGCGTCATGGGCCGGAGGCTTAACATACGGCTGGACGTGGGGAGGCATCTATGAGAGCTATGCAAACCCCGAGTTGGTAGGGCCTTACTATGGCGATCCTAATGTATGGAGCAGTTGGGACGCCTTCTTTGCCAACAACCCGCAACGATATGCCGGCGCAACTGTATATACACGCGAAAATGCCGATGCAACCAACGGAGAAGTAGCTGTATGGTCCTATAACGGAAACATAAGCGGAGTTACTCATTTCTCATGCAGAGGTACAGCCAATGACCATCCACACGGTTACGCATGGGAAAGCAAGCTCGGCAGGCAGAGAAGAATCTTTCACCCACGTGATGCTCTTAGAGGTCAAGGCATGTATTCGTATGGTCAAGTGTTCGCTTACTATAGAGATGCCAGCAAGCCGATCGGCCCTTATCCCAATCCCGGTTTGAGGAAAAATTCTTCCCAATCCATTTCTTTCGAAGAATCGGTACGGAGAGGTTTGACGGTGATTGAAAAGGTGGAACTTACCCCGGTCGAAAAAGAAACGTTCACACGGAAAAGCAAAGAGAATGGGTTGACTGCAAACAATCCCGAAATAAGAAAGCTGTATGATGCCTGGGACAAAAAAATCTCTTCTCAATATGCCCATATCAGCAACCCGTATGTGCTTATGGAAATTCAGGAAGGGAAAAACCTGATCGCATATTGCCGGGAAAAACAACAGGAGGCTCTGGTATTCTTTATCAACCTGTATTTTAACGATAGTCGCGAGACTGCCACCAAGGCAGTGTCCCACTATATGTTTTGCGTAATATTTTCAGAATATGGTGCAGAAATCGAGGCGATAAAAAATGATTGGAGACGCAATCAGTACAATCAAAAGGGAGCTTATATCGCACCGGTTCCTGAAATGTTCGTGAAGAAATTCGCAAAAAGATTGTTTAATAAATTATTATAGGAGGAATTGTATGATGAAAAAAATGTATGTATTTATTTTATGTCTGATCGTTTTCGCCGGTTGCAGCCAAACGGACAATGAACCGGTTACCGAAGGGAAATCTTTGATAACGGCCGTCACAAGGAGTGGCAATGCGGAAGAAATGGCATCGGACGATGGGATGACACTCGCTTTAGACTCACTTGAACGTCTTTATGGTGCGGTTACCGCAAAATTTGTTTTCACCGGAGACGATATCGAATGGTTTAATCCGAGAACGCGGGAGATCCGGTTCAAGAATATTACTCCTTCAATAAGGGCTATTCCATGGTTCGCGAGAATAGAGATAAAAGTAGGAGAAGAAACGGCCTTTACGATTGTTGCGCATATAAATGAGGTTGTCAGCCGGGCATACAATAACCTTGTACTATTGTATGAATACGAAAAGAATGCCTATTTCCTGAACGATAACTATCCGGATTATTGGGACCCGGAGGGTACTCGCCGGAATGCGGAAAAAAGAGCTCCCGGATGGGCTAAATTCCTGAAGCAATTGAAGAAGGAAGGCAAACTCAAATGATTTAGTCATTTTCCTGTAGAGAGAGGATGCGGCTCCCTTGCATCCTCTCTTATTTTATTGAAGCATTAACACAAAGAACAAGATGCAGGATCAGGTTATCATTTGCGACTTGGACAACACGATATTCGATACCTCGAGCATCGATCCCGAATTGTTTGCGTCGTTGCTTCACAAAGCAACCGAGTATTTATCAGGACGCTTTACCGCGGAAATCATCCTCTCGATCATTCAAGACATCGTATCCAATCCGTTCGACAGGGTATGCGAGAAGTACGGATTGCCCAAATCAATGATATTACCTGTCTTGGATGAATTGAACGGTATCTCTCTGGAGCATTCTGCCATGATGCCGTATGAGGATTATGCCGCTTTCAGAGCAATACCGGCATATAAGATTTTAGTAACCACCGGATTCAAAAGATTACAAGAGGAAAAATTGAGAAAACTGCAGATAAGTCAAGACTTCGACCGGATAATCATCAACGACCCCATCTATGCGAATTCGAGCAAACTGGATATCTTCCGTGAATTAAGCAGGGAATTGGACCTAAAAGACCGAAAGACGTATGTGGTAGGCGATGATCCCGCTTCCGAAATAAAAGCAGGACGGGAGTTGGGATTTACAACCGTCCTGATGGTCAGAAAAGAATACCTTTCCAACCCCTACACCGATTATATTGTCTCCTCTTTCGAGGGTTTGAGAGACCTTTTGAGAGATAATATGGAAAACGATTACGCCCTTAGGAAGTAGAATATTTTGCAAAAACTTTCTACTTGCCCGTTGTGCCGATACTTCGGAATCTCGGCTGTAATTTGTCCGAAAGAAATTTTGTTTCCGTAAATAAAACGCCAGTTCGATCTAAGCGAACATACCATAAAAATAACAAGTAGCTGTAAATCATACTCTTTTGTGATTCTCCGGCTGCATAATGATCGGGAAGAAGGGGCGGCTTCTAAGTCATTGGGCTTCAGATGTAGATAAAAAGCCATCTGAAAGCAATATAAGTGCCTGAAAAACACTGTGTGGAAAATAAAACACACTAATAACCAATGTGTTGTGCCATTTCTTTATATCGAACTCACGTTAAATAAAAGATTCCTGCAAAGCAGCATAGTCGTTCTCCCAATCCTTTATACATTCTACAGGAGGATAAAACTCTATTTTTCCGGATAATCTTTATCACAGTCAGCATAGAGAACCGAACTTAATAGACCGAAAAGCGTATATACTCCGAATACATTGACGGAAATACAAAAACAAGTCGTCATTTTCCACCGATAAGAACGATAGTTTACAAAGAACAGGGACAAGCCTCTCGTTTTGCCGAGGACGACGTATTGTTCCGGTTAGGACGACCCTCCGTCTGTTTTAGGTCGTCCTAATCGTTCTGTTAGGTCGACCTAAATGCTCCGCAAGGTCGACCTTACCGGCCGTTTAGGTCGACCTTACTTTTTGTCGGGGTCGGCGTGTGTGGTTTATTGTCTCGTAGTGTGCAGATCAGAAGGGGGGTAAGAGTCCATATTTCGGGAACGGATAATCTTTCCGGATTTTGTCCTCGGAATGCGTTCCGTATATATAATCTCCCGGGGGATGGCATGACGGGGCAACAATCTCCTGAAAACCGCATCCATCCTCCTGCGCTTTTCCGGCGACCACTCCATATCCTCCACCACCATGACGATACGTTCCCCGAGACGTTTATCGGGCAGAGAACTGATATAAAAAGGGACTTCCATCTCCCGGAAAACGAGGTCTTCCAATTCCTCGGGGGAGAATTTGATCCCCCCGCTATTGATTACGTAATCCAAACGCCCTTTCCACACGAAATGCCTCTCATCTACGAGCTCCACCATGTCCCGGGTGCAAAACTCCGAGTCCCGAATATGGGGAGCATGTATGCAAAGACATCCGGATTCGTCCCGGCGGAAACGCACTCCTTCCAAAGCCTCGAAACAAGCGGAAGCTCCCTCTCCGTTCAATCGCATGAGAGCCGTATGGGATGCCGTTTCCGTCATTCCGTAAGTAGCGAAAAAACGGGTGGGAATATCCGCCAACCGCTCTTTCGTAGTCCGTGCCAGAGGGCCTCCTCCTATCAAAAGATTTTCCACCTTTTCGAACCGGTGGCTTTCCCCCGATGACAGGATGTCCTCCACTTGCAGGGGTACGAGCGCTCCGAGTTTGACCTTCGTATGCAGGGAGGAAAGAGGCAAAGAAGAGGGAGGTTCCGGCAACAGAACGGCCCCTGCTTCGAATGCCCTCACCACCATCATTTTACCGGCTATATAAGAAAGCGGAAGAGAGAGCATCAGTACGGAATCCCGGGATATGTCGAAAAAAGCATTGGTCAGCCGTGCCGAAGCCGCCATCGCTTTTTTAGGCAGATGGATAAGCTTGGGCATACCCGTAGAGCCGGAAGTACGCACCTCTATAAAATCCCGTGAATCGCACCATTCCGATACGAATGCACGCAATGCGGATCTCCACGGAACATCATCTCCCAAGGCGCCGGCGGCTATCTCCCGCAAACCGAAATACCTGTCTTCATACAGAATTTTCATAAGCCTCCGTTTCCATATCTTTCCCGAAACAAGGCCTCGACATCGCAACGGGAAGGTCTCTTCCCTACGGCATATCTCAAATAACCGCCTTCCGTATAAAGAGGCGTATCCGTATTATTCGTAAACAAAGCGCCCGTACCCAATCCCTGAGGCAGGGGATTCCCATGAATATAGGTCCACTGGGCAATGGCATTCAGGCCTATATTCGACTCCAAAGCGGAAGTGATCCACCACGCTATCCCCATGGATTCGGCAATCCTTATCCATTGCTCCGTACCGTAAAAACCTCCGACAAGTGAAGGCTTGAGTACGATACAGGCCGGACGGATATAAGCCAACATCTCCCGTTTGGAAGTTTCATCGTATAAGCCTATCAATTCCTCATCCAAGGCCACGGCAACAGGGGCATTCGCCGCAATCCTGCGCATAGCCCCGTAATTCCCGGCCCTGACGGGTTGCTCCACCGAATGGATGCCGAAGGCGGATAAACGTTCCAATTTATACATCGCCTCCTCTTCTTCGAAAGCCCCGTTCGCATCGAGACGGATAACGGCATCCTTCCCGAATTTCTCCCGAACCATCCGTACCAAAGCGAGTTCCGATTCGAAATCGATAGCCCCGATTTTAAGTTTTATACAGCGGAAACCCTCCTCCCGTTTCTCCTCCACACGCCTTCGCATAGCTTCGAAACTCCCCATCCATATCAAACCGTTTATGGGAATCCCCGCCTCGCCGGAAGTGAAAGCCGAGGGAAAAAGCAATCCTCCGCCCTCAAAGTCGGCAAGTGCCGTTTCCATCCCGAAACACAAAGAAGGATATGCCTGCCAGGCGTCGGGAGTAAACTCGCAAACGCCGTTGCAAACCTCCG